>QFCS01000187.1_pt1 | contig 86471 bp, 77 predicted proteins | sample 3576561 | NCBI WGS metagenome assembly QFCS01 | reverse complement strand
TGTCTATAATGCGCGCTTCGCTGGCGATATAGCTCAGTTGGTTAGAGCGCAGCATTCATAATGCTGATGTCGGTGGTTCAAGTCCACCTATCGCCACCAGCATCTCAAAAAGCGGGTTCCGGCAACGGGGCCCGCTTTTTTCATTTCCGGTCCGTCTCGTCATGGCAATCAAGTCCACCATCTTCAAGGCAAACCTGCAGATCGCCGACATCGACCACGGCTACTACGCCGACCACGCGCTCACCCTGGCCCGCCATCCCAGCGAGACCGACGAGCGCATGATGGTCCGGCTGGTGGCGATGGCGCTGCACGCGCACGAGCTGCAGGACACCTGCCGGGGCGACGGCACGCTGGCTTTCGGCGCCGGCCTCTCCGACCCGGACGACCCGGACGTCTCGTTGACCGATTTCACCGGCCGCAAGCGCCTGTGGATCGAGGTCGGCCAGCCGGAAGACAAGCCGCTGGCCAAGGCCTGCAGCAAGGCCGACGCGGTGGTCGTCTACGCCTTCGGCAGCGCGGCCGACGTGTGGTGGCGCGGCATCGAGGGCAAACTCACGCGGCTCGACCGCCTGCAGGCCTGGCGCCTGCCGACCGAGGTGGCGCCCGCGCTGGCCCAGCTCGCCGAGCGCAGCATGCAGCTGCAGGCCACGGTACAGGAAGGCGCGCTCACGCTCTCCAGCGAGCGCGGCAGCGTGCACATCGAGCCGGTGCGCTGGAAGTAGCCGGCCGGCCTTCGCGCCATGCGCTGCCCCGTTTGCGAAAGCCTTGAGGGCCGGGCGTTCCAGGTCGTCGGCGAGCGCGCCTATGGCCGTTGTGGGCGCTGCGAGGCCACCTTTCTGTTCCCCGAACACCGGCCCTCGCCCGAGGCCGAACGCGCCGAGTACGAACTGCACCGCAACACCGGCGACGACGCGGGCTACCGCGCCTTCCTGGCCCAGGTGGCCACACCGCTGCTGCAGCGCCTGGCGCCCGGGTGCAGCGGGCTCGACTACGGCTGCGGCCCCGGCCCGGTGCTGGCCGACCTGCTGCGCGAGGCCGGCCACACGGTGGCCCTGTACGACCCGTTCTTCCACCCCGAGACGGGCGCACTGGCCACCCCCCACGACTTCATCACCTGCACCGAAGTGGCCGAGCACTTCCACGAGCCCGCCGCCGAGTTCCGCCGCCTGGACGCGCTGCTGCGCCCGGGTGGCTGGCTGGCGCTGATGACGCGCTTCCAGACCGACGACGCGCGCTTCGCGCAGTGGCACTACCGCCGCGACCCGACCCACGTGGTGTTCTACCGCGAGGCCACGCTGCGCTGGCTGGCGCGCCACCATGGCTGGCACTGCGAAGTGCCTGGCGCCAACGTGGTTCTGATGCAGAAGCGCCCCGCCCCCGCGTGAGACAATCGCCCCTCCCCACAGCCTCTGGACACATACCATGAACCGCTGCCGACCCGCCCTCGTGGCCACCCTCGCCGGCCTGAGCACCGCGCTCGCCGCCACCCTCCTCCTGATTCCCGCCAGCGCCGCCCACGCGCAGGCCGTGCAACGCGAGTTCCCGGCCAAGGCGCTGCGCGGCACCATGGTGGTGGTGCAACCGCCACTGGTGGCCATGGACGACCGCGCCACGCGCTTCGCACCGGGCGCGCGCATCCTCGACAGCACCAACAAGCTGGTGATGTCCTCCACCCTGGTCAACCAGGAACTGGTGGTGAACTACACCCTCGACCAGCGCGGCCAGGTCCACCAGGTCTGGCTGCTGACCGAGGCCGAAGCGAAGGTCAAGCGCCCGGGCTACGGCACGCAGCGCAACTTCGTCTTCGAGTCGCAACAGACCCTGCCCGCCGGCGCGCCGGCCCGCACCACGAACTGAGTCCCCCGGCGCCTGCCGCGGTCACCATGGCCGCGGCCCCGCCCATGGCGCGCGCCCGCGGCGCGACGCCCTTTCCCGAACGGAATTCCCCATGAGCAAAAAAGTCTTCATCAAAACCTTCGGCTGCCAGATGAACGAGTACGACTCGGACAAGATGGCCGACGTGCTGGGCGCCGCGCAAGGCTACGAGCCCACGCAGGACGTGGAAGAGGCCGACCTGATCCTCTTCAACACCTGCTCGGTGCGCGAGAAGGCGCAGGAGAAGGTGTTCAGCGACCTCGGCCGCGTCAAGCACCTCAAGGAAAAGGGCGTGCTGATCGGCGTGGGCGGCTGCGTGGCCAGCCAGGAGGGCGCCGAGATCATCAAGCGCGCGCCCTATGTGGACGTGGTGTTCGGCCCGCAGACCCTGCACCGCCTGCCCGAGCTGCTCAACCAGCGCGCGCGCCAGGCGCTGCCGCAGGTGGACATCAGCTTCCCCGAGATCGAGAAGTTCGACCACCTGCCGCCGGCCAAGGTCGAGGGCGCCTCGGCCTTCGTGTCCATCATGGAAGGCTGCTCCAAGTACTGCAGCTACTGCGTCGTGCCCTACACGCGCGGCGAAGAGGTCAGCCGCCCGTTCGACGACGTGCTGGTGGAGGTCGCGGGCCTGGCCGACCAGGGCGTGAAGGAAGTGACGCTGCTGGGCCAGAACGTGAACGCCTACCGCGGCGCGATGGGCGAGACCAGCGAGATCGCCGACTTCGCCCTGCTGCTGGAGTACGTGGCCGAGATCCCCGGCATCGAGCGCATCCGCTACACCACCAGCCACCCCAACGAGTTCACGCCGCGCCTGATCGAGGCCTACGGCAAGATCCCGCAGCTGGTGAACCACCTGCACCTGCCGGTGCAGCACGGCAGCGACCGCATCCTGATGGCGATGAAGCGCGGCTACACCGCCATGGAATACAAGAGCACCGTCCGCAAGCTGCGCGCGATCCGGCCCGAGCTGGCCATGAGCAGCGACTTCATCGTCGGCTTCCCCGGCGAGACCGAGGACGACTTCCAGAAGATGATGAAGCTCATCACCGACGTGGGCTTCGACACCAGCTTCAGCTTCATCTTCAGCCCGCGCCCCGGCACGCCGGCGGCCAACCTCACCGACGACACGCCGCACGAGGTCAAGCTCAAGCGGCTGCAGCACCTGCAGGCCGTCATCGAGGAAAACGTGCGCCGCATCAGCGCCAGCCGCGAAGGCACGGTGCAGCGCATCCTGGTGGAAGGCCGCTCGCGCCGCCCCGGCAAGAACGGCGAACTCGAGCTGATGGGCCGCACCGAGTGCAACCGCATCGTCAACTTCGACGGCGGCCCGCGGGCGGAGCGCCTGCTCGGCCAGATGCTCGACGTGCGCATCACCGAGGCGCGCCCACATTCGCTGCGCGGCAGTCTGGAAATCACCCCCGCCGCGCTGCGCGCGACCCCCTCGATGGGGCAACACCTGCCGCCCGGCAAAGCCGGTTCCGCGGTGTTTCTGGATTGAGCACCCCTCGGTGAAACCGCTGCGCTTCTCCTTCCAGCAGCTGCTGCTGGTCGCCTTCCTGCTGATCGGGGCGCTGCTCGGCGTGGCGGCGGTGCGCGCGCTGTTCTCGCTCGAAACCCTGATGGCGCAGAGCCGCGAGAGCGCGGCGCAGGCGATCGCGCTGTCGACCGCCGCGCAGTCGCTCTCCGAGCGCAGCCTGACCATGGAGCGCGCGGCGCGCCAGTCGCTGGTGCTGCGCGACCGGCAGCTGCGCCAGCGCTTCGACGAAGCCGCCGGCAACGCGCGCGACATCCTGCGCCGGCTCGAGGACAACGAACTGCCGCCCGACTTCGCCACCAACTGGCGCGACCGGCTGGACGCGATCACCGTGCTGCTGGACGGCCCGCCCGAAACCGCGCTGGACCGCGAGCGCGAGGTGGCGCAGGCCTTTCGCGAGATCGACGGCCACAGCGCGTCCATCGCGCAGAAGGTGCAGTCCATCATCACCGGCCGCAACGAGGCCCTGCAGGCCCGCTTCGAGACCAGCCGACAGGAGCTCACGCAGCAGGTGGTGGGCTCCATCGGCATCGCGGCCATCCTGGCGCTGGGCTTCGGCATCTGGCTCGCGCGGCCGTTCAAGCGGCTGGAGAAGGCCATCCAGGGCCTGGGCGAAAACCGGCTCGACGTGCCGATCGACATTCGCGGGCCGTCCGACGTGCGCCGCGTGAGCCAGCAGCTCGAATGGCTGCGCCTGCGGCTGACCGAGCTCGATGCCGACAAGGCGCGTTTCCTGCGCCACATCTCGCACGAACTCAAGACGCCGCTGGCCTCGCTGCACGAAGGCGTGGCGGTGCTGGGCGACGGCGTGGCCGGCGCGCTCAACCCCAGCCAGGCCGAGGTGGTGAACATCCTGCAGCACAACACGCAGCTGCTGCAGCACCAGATCGAGGCGCTGCTGCGCTTCAACGCGGCGGCCTTCGAAGCCCGCCAGCTCAAGCGCGAGCGCACCGACCTGCTGGCACTGCTCGAGGACCAGGTGGACACCCAGCGCCTGCAGTGGCAGGCCCAGTCGCTGAACGTGCGCGTCGAGGGCGTGCCGACGACGATGCCACTGGACCGCGAGAAGATCGCCTCGGCGGTGGGCAACCTGCTGTCCAACGCGATCCGTTTCTCGCCGCCCGGTGGCCACATCCGCCTGGTGCTGCTGGACCTGCCGGGCCGCGCCTGCATCGACATCGTGGACCAGGGCCCGGGCGTGGCCGAGGCCGACCGCGACCGCATCTTCGAACCCTTCTACCGTGGCGAACGGCAACCGAGCGGCGCCGTGCGCGGCACCGGCATCGGCCTGTCCATCGTGCACGAGTACATTCTGGCCCACGGGGGCCGCATCACCCTGCTGCCCCAGCGCCAGGGTGCCCACTTCCGCATCGAACTGCCCCATGCCCATTAGCCCATCCCACCCCACCCACGCAGGGCGCCTCACCGGCCTGGTCGCCGCGCTGGCCCTGTCGCAGGCCGCCTGCGGCACGGCGCCGACCGCGCCCGAGACCGTCGGCAACGGCACGGTGACCATCCAGATGACCAACCCCACGGTCACCGTGGCCACCGCGCCGCCCCTGGTGACGCCGGTGACGGCCCCGCCCTCGCAACCCCCCATGGTGCTCAGCGGTGACACGACCCCGGTGCCCGACGTGGTCACGGCCCTGCTGAGCTACGCCGACCGCTTGCACGCGCTCAGCCCCGCCGACCTCGCCGCCGAGATCGTGGTGCAGGGCGACCCCGGCAACGTGGCGCTGCGCCAGATGCAGCTGGCCCTGGCGCTGACCCACCTGCGCCAGCCGGCCGACACCGCGCGCGCGCTCGGTCTGTTCCAACGCGTGATCGCCCACCCCGGCCCCGAGAGCCTGCCGCTCAAGCCGCTCGCCCGGCTGCTGGCCAACCGCCTGCTGGACCAGCGCAAGCTGGAGGAAACCACGGACCGCCAGGCCCAGCAGTTGCGCGACAGCCAGCGCCGCATCGACCAGCTCAACGAACGGCTGGAAGCCATGCGCGCCATCGAGCGCAGCCTCACCACGCGCCCACCGGCCGCCGCGCCCAACGGCGCGCGCCCCACCACGCCATGAACGCCAGCCCCGAGCGGCCTTCGGCGCCGCGCGCACGGCTGCTGGTTGTCGACGACGACGCCGACATGCTGCGCCTGCTGGCCATGCGCCTGGGCGCGGCGGGCTACCAGGTGACCTCGGTCGGCTCGGCCGAGGCCGCGCTCAGCCAGCTCGACATCGAACGGCCCCAGCTGGTGCTCTCCGACGTGCGCCTGCCCGGGCGCGACGGCCTGGCGCTGTTCGACGAGATCCGCGCGCGCCACCCCTCGCTGCCGGTGATCCTGCTGACCGCGCACGGCACCATCCCCGATGCGGTGGAGGCCACGGCGCGTGGCGTCTTCACCTACCTCACCAAGCCCTACGACGCCAAGGAACTGCTTGAGAAGATCGCGCAGGCCCTGGCCCTGGGCGCGCCCGCGCACCAGAACACCCACGTGGACGAGGCCTGGCGCAGCGAGATCGTGAGCCGCTCCAACCGCATGGCCGACCTGCTGGCCGAGGCGCGCATGGTCGCGCAGTCCGACGCCAGCGTGCTGCTGCGCGGCGACTCGGGCACCGGCAAGGAAATGCTGGCGCGCGCCATCCACAAGGCCAGCGCGCGCGCCAACCGCCCCTTCATCGCGGTGAACTGCGGCGCGATCCCCGAGGCCCTGCTCGAATCCGAGCTGTTCGGCCACATGAAAGGCGCGTTCACCGACGCCGTGGCCAACCACAAGGGCCTGTTCCAGGCGGCCGACGGCGGCACGCTGCTGCTCGACGAGATCGGGGACATGCCGCCGGCCCTGCAGGTCAAGCTGCTGCGCGTGCTGCAGGAGCGCGCGGTGCGCCCGCTGGGCTCGAGCCAGTCGCTGCCGGTGGACGTGCGCATCATCTCGGCCACCCACCGCGACCTGGAAGACGCGATGGCCGCCGGCCAGTTCCGCGAGGACCTGTACTACCGGCTCAACGTGGTCACGCTCACGCTGCCCACCCTGGCCGAGCGGCGCGAGGACATCGCCCTGCTGGCCAACCACTTCCTGGCCCGGCTCGCGGCCAAGTACGGCAAGCGCAGCTCGGGTTTCGCGCCCGAGGCGCTCAAGGCGCTCACCCTGGCGGCCTGGCCCGGCAACGTGCGCCAGCTCTACAACGTGGTCGAGCAGGTCTGCGCCCTGTCGACCACGCCGCTGGTCTCGCTCGCGCTGGTGCAGCGCGCGCTGCGCACGCCGTCGATCGAGGTGCTCAGCTACGCCGACGCCAAGCAGCGCTTCGAGCGCGAGTACCTGGTGGACCTGCTCAAGATGACCGACGGCAACGTGGCCGACGCGGCCCGCCTGGCGCAACGCAACCGCACCGAGTTCTACCGCCTGCTGCAGAAACACGCCCTGACCCCGGGGCTGTTCAAAAGCGATGCGCCGGGCGCCGCCAGCGACGCTGTCGCCGATGAGTGACAAGGCCAAGCCCTTGTTTTTGCTGGTTTTTTTCTGAACGAAGGCCCAGCCTGTCGCCATTCGGCGACAAAAACGGGGCTTGAAACGCCCGCCAGCGCGCCGAAACGCCGAAAACACATCTGGATACGGGAAAAGTCGTTGATCTGATTGTGTTTTTTCGGGTTGGCACAGGGTTTGCCCTTATACCGGCATGCCCTTCACGATTCGCCCGTTTTTCACCACCCGCCGCCTGCGCGGCTGGGGCGTGCTCGGCGCCCTGCTGGCCTCGTTCTGCGGGGCGTCGGCCCATGCACAGCGTGTGGACTGGGACCAGATCACCCAGCTCGCCAAGGCGCGTGCCCAGCAGCCCTATCAGGCAAACAGCGACAAGCTGCCCGCCGAGCTCGCCACCATCACCTACGACCAGCTGCGCGACATCCGGTTCAAGACCGACCAGTCCGTCTGGCGCGCGCAGAACCTGCCCTTCGAAGCCCAGTTTTTTCACCTCGGCCTGTACCAGACCGAGCCGGTGCGCATCCACGAACTGACGGCCGACGGCACGGTGAACCACCTGCCCTACCGGGGCGCAGATTTCGACTACGGCAAGAACACCTTCGACACCAGCCGCTGGGGCGACCTGGGCCACGCGGGCTTTCGCCTGCACTACCCGCTCAACGGCCAGGCCTACAAGGACGAGCTGATCGTGTTCCAGGGCGCGAGCTACTTCCGCGCGCTCGGCGCGGGCCAGCAGTACGGCCTGTCGGCGCGCGGCCTGGCGATCGACACCGTGGGCGGCAGCGGCGAGGAGTTCCCGCGCTTCTCCGAGTTCTGGCTGCAGCGCCCCGCCGCGGGCGCGACCGAGGTCACCGTGTTCGCGCTGCTCGAATCGCCGCGCGCCACCGGCGCCTACCGCTTCGTGATCCGCCCCGGCCAGCAGACCACCACCACGGTGACCACGCGCGTGTTCCTGCGCGCCGGCGCCGGCCCGGTGAACACCCTGGGCATCGCCCCGCTCACCAGCATGTTCCTCTCGGGCGAGAACCAGCCCATGCCCGGCGACTTCCGCCCCGAGGTGCACGACTCCGACGGCCTGATGATGGTCAGCGGCGAAGGCGAGTGGCTGTGGCGCCCGCTGCAGCGCCCCAAGGCGGTCACGGTCAGCTCCTTCACCCTGCAGAACCCGCGCGGCTTCGGCCTGATGCAGCGCGACCGTGCCTTCGCCAATTACGAAGACGTGGAAGCGCGCTACGAGCGCCGCCCGAGCGCCTGGGTCAAGCCGGTGGGCGACTGGGGCGCGGGCCGTGTGGAGCTGGTGCAGCTGCCCACGCCCGATGAGACGCACGACAACATCGTCGCCTACTGGGTGCCCGCCCAACTGCCTGCCGCCGGCCAGCCGCTGGAACTGAGCTACGAACTGGCCTGGCAGGGCGACACCCAGCAGCGCCCCCCGTCGAGCTGGGTCACCCAGACCCGCAAGGGCTATGGCTTCACCCGCCTCTCGCCGGCCGAGCAGGCGCGCCAGCCGCAGTACGTGATCGATTTCGCCGGCCCCGCGCTGGACAGCCTGCCCGCCGGTGCGCCCGTCAAGGCGGTGGTCACGGCCAACACCAATGGCCGCGTGCTCGAAACCCTGGCCTACCCCAATCCCGCCACGCGCACCTGGCGCGTGACCGTGCGCGTCGAGCGCGTGGACCCGACCCAGCCGGTCGAGCTGCGCGCCTTTCTTCAACACCACAACGACACCGTGAGCGAAACATGGACACATCTGCTGCTTCCCGAATGAGCACGGCCCACCCCAGTTCGCACCCCGGTGCGGCGCCTGAAAGCCTTCCCATGCCCCAGCATGCCCTGACCCAGCTGCGCGAAGAGCGCCACCCCAATTCCGTCACGGCGCCTCCGATCAACCGCGGCTCCATGGTGCCTCGCCCCTGGCGCGGCTTCTGGAACAGCATCGGCACCGCGCTGCTGAGCACGGCCAGCCGCGTGCTGCCCCCGCGCACGCCCGCCGTGGCGTCCGCCGAGGTCGCCGAAGCGCCCATGGCCTGGCAGAGCGCGGCCAACCGCCGCCGACTGGTGTTCGCCCTGCTCACCGTGGTGAGCACCGCGTTCGCCACCAGCCTGTTCGCCGATGCACAGCCCGAGCACCACAACGCCTGGCTGCAGTACGGCCAGCTCGCGCTGTTCGGCCTGCTCTCGGCCTGGGTCGTCACCGGCTTCGTGACGGCGCTCATGGGCTTCTGGGTCTCGCTGTTCGGTGACCGCCACACGCTGCGCGCGGCCGACGTGAAAGACCACGCCATGAACCCCGAGGCGCGCACGGCCATCATCATGCCGATCTGCAACGAGGACGTGGCCACCGTGTTCGCCGGCCTGCGCGCCACCTGCGAATCGCTCGCCGCCACTGGCCACGCCGGCCAGTTCGACGTGTTCGTGCTCTCCGACAGCTACAACCCCGAGATCGCCCAGGCCGAACGCAAGGCCTGGGAAGACCTGCGCGCCGCGCTGGCCGCCCAGCTCGAGCTGCCGTCGATCGAGGTGTACTACCGCCTGCGCACCCGCCGCACGCACCGCAAGGCCGGCAACGTGGCCGATTTCTGCCGCCGCTGGGGCAAGGACTACCGCTACATGGTGGTGCTCGACGCCGACAGCGTCATGAGCGGCAACTGCCTGGTGTCCATGGTCAAGCTGATGGAAGCCAACCCCCGCGCCGGCATCGTCCAGACCGCCACCCAGGCCATCGGCCACGCCACCCTGCATGCGCGCGCGCAGCAATTCGGCTCGCGCGTGACCGGGCGCCTGTTCACGCTGGGCATGCAGTTCTGGCAGCTGGGTGAGTCCCACTACTGGGGCCACAACGCGATCATCCGCGTCGAGCCTTTCATGAAGCATTGCGCGCTGGCGCCCATCAAGGGCACGGGCGGCATGTCCGGCGGCATCATGTCGCACGACTTCGTCGAAGCCGCGCTGATGCGCCGTGCCGGCTACCACGTGTGGCTGGTGTCCGACCTGACCGGCAGCTACGAGCAGCAGCCGCCCGACCTGCTGAGCGAACTGCAGCGCGACCGCCGCTGGTGCCAGGGCAACCTGCAGAACTCGCGCCTGATGGCCGAACCCGGCATCCACCGCGTGCACCGCACCATGTTCGCCATCGGCGCCATGTCCTACCTCTCGGCCCCGCTGTGGCTGGCCTTCCTGTCCATCGGCACCGCGCTGTGGGCGGCCGATTCCAGCGCCATCCCGAGCTGGCAGGCCGTGCCCGAAGAACTGCGCGCGCTGTGGATGTGGACGCTGACCATGCTCTTCATGCCGCGCGTGCTGGGCCTGCTGGCGGTGTTCATGAAGGGCGAGCAGAAGTCCTTCGGTGGCACCGTGGGCCTGCTGGGCAGCTCGGCCGTGGAAACCGTGCTGGCCCTGATGCAGGCGCCGATCCGCATGCTGGCGCACTCGCTGTTCGTGCTGGTGGCGATCACCGGCCTGAAGCTGGAATGGAAGTCGCCTCCGCGCGAAGCGGCCGGCGTGACCTGGCGCGACGCCGTGGCGCGGCTGGCCCCCATGACGCTGGTGATCGGCCTGCTGGCCGTGGGTGTGGCCGCGATCAACGCCAACGCGCTGATCTGGCTGGCACCGGTGGCGATGCCGCTGCTGCTGGCGGTGCCGCTGACCGTGGCGACCAGCCACGTGGATCTGGGTGCCTGGATGCGCTCGCGCGGTGTGCTGCTGATTCCCGAAGAATCGTGGTCACCCGCGGTGCTGCGCCGCGCCTGGCGCCATGCCAGCCGCTTCGGCCTGCCGCACGCGGCCTGACCGGCTCCCCCGTTTCCGTCCAACGCGCCGCTCTTGCGGCGCGTTGTCGTTTCAGCGCACGACGCTGTAGTTCGCCGGCACGAAGCGGTAGCCCTTGCCTTCGCGGCGCAGGTGGCCGATGCCGGGGAACGAGAGGTGGGAAGCCGCGACCCAGTAGCCGTTCTTCGCGGCGTCCGCGTAGGCCTTCTGGCGCTGCGCGGCGGCGGCCTTGCTGTCGGTGTCGAAGGCGATGGTGACGGCCGGGTTGGCGAACTGCACCGCCGCGACGTGCATCAGGTCGCCCCAGAGCACCAGTTTTTCGCCTTTGCTTTCCACCACGTAGGTGCTGTGGCCCGGTGTGTGGCCGCGCGAGGCCTGGGCCTTGATGCCGGGCACGAGTTCGGTGTTGCCGTTGAAGGGTTTGAACTTGCCGGCGCTGATGTAGGGGTTGAGCGCAGCCATGGCGCCCTGGAAGAAGCCTTTGGCGTCGGCCGGTGCTTTTTCCATCTGGGCCTGGCTGAGCCAGAAGTCGGCATCGTGCTGGTCGGCGTGCACGGTGGCGTTGGGGAAGGCGCGTTGGTCGCCGGCCAGGAGGCCGCCGACGTGGTCGGGGTGCATGTGGGTGACGATGACCGCATCCACCTGTTCGGGCTGGTAGCCGGCGGCCTTGAGGTTGCCGAGCAGTTTGCCGAGGGTGGGGCCGAACAGGCCGGCGGCGCCGGCGTCCACCAGCACGAGCTGGCTGCCGGTGTTGATGAGGTAGGCGTTGACCGAGGTTTCGACCGGGGCCTTGAGAAAGGACTGGTTGAGCGCGGTTGTGACCTTGCCCGGCTGGGTGTTGGTGAGCAGCTTGTCGACCGGCAGATCCACCGTGCCGTCGGACAGTGCGGTGATCTCGAAGTCGCCCAGCATCATGCGGTAGTAACCCGGCGCCGAGGTCTTGACCATGGGCGCTCCGGCTTGGGCCGTTGCCGCCCCCAGAGCCAGGGCGATGGCGAGGGAGGTTTTCTGCAGCCAGCGATGGGTGTTCATGGGGTTTTGCTCCACTTGGGTTGACGGGGTTTGTGAGGATACGGCTTACTTCATTCCAACGGGTGGGCAGGGTCGGGTGGTCCGGTCATGCGGGCGCCGGCCGCTCGCGGGCGACTGCCCGGGTCCGCCTTCACCCCTTCGTCAACGCCGCTTGAGCACGCCCACTTTTGTGGCAACCGCGAATGGGGCCGGCGCCCGCATGCCCAAACCACCCGCCCCCAAAGAGATGCTGGCGCACCACGCTTGGCGTGCCTACGTTGTTTCGCAGGACGGTGGCGATGCCCGAATGCGCAGGCCCCCATTCGCGGTTGCCACAGAAGGTGCGCACCAGCAACGCTGTTGATGAAGGGGTGTATGCGAACCAGTGCAGCCGCCCGCGAGCAGGGCCGGAGCAGTCGGGCATCGCCACCGGCCTGACGCAAGGCAGACGCCAGAAACCTCAAGAAGAGCGACGAGAAACCAACCAGCCCCCGAGCTGATTCACCACCAGCCCCATCAACACCGCCCCCGTCCCCAGCCACTGCTGAAACAGGGGAAGTTCGCCAAAGAAAACCCAGGCCGCCGAAAGCCCCACCACCGGCACCAGCAAAGAAAACGGCGTCACCCGCCCAGCCGGATGGCGCTGGAGCAACTGCGTCCACAGCGTGTAGGCCAACAAGGTCGCCAGCCACGCCAGAAACAACACCGCCAACACCGCCGACAGACTCAAGCCCGCCACCTGCGCCCACACCACCGAAGGCCCATCCATCCACAGCGCCAACGCCATGAACGGAACAATCGGAAAAACGCTGCTCCACACAATGAACGGAAACGGCTCGTAATCCGCCACCCGACTCGCCAACCGGGCCACCAGATTCGACACCGCCCACATGAACGCCGCCGACAAGGTCAGCACAAAACCCGCCAACGTCATCTGCCCCGGCCCCTCACCATGCGCCGTCGCGATCAGCACCAGCCCACCCAAGGCCACCAGCAAACCCAGCCCCTGCGACCAGCGCGCCCGCTCACCCAGCACCGGCACCGCCAGCAACAACGTGAAAAACGCCTGCGTCTGCATCACCACCGACGCCATGCCCGCCGTCATCCCCATCTGCAGCCCCAAGAACAGAAAACCGAACTGCCCCAGACCCTGCGCCAGGCCATACGCCACCACATAGCGCCACGGCAGCTTCGGAAACTTCACGAACAGCAGGAACGGCAAGGCCGCCGCCGCAAAGCGCAAGGCCCCCAGCAACATCGGGCCGATGCCCTGCAAGCCGATCTTCATCACCACGAAGTTCAAACCCCAGATCACCACCACCGCAAGCGCGCGCAGCAGATCGCCGCGCGAAAGAGGCACAGGGTTCACGCCATCACTTTCACCGGTCGCCCCTGCGCAGCGCGCGCGGCCACAAAAGCATCGAACGCCTGTGCGCTGGTCTTGCGCGGCGTGTAGCCAAAACGCTGCTTCAGCGCGGTGTTGAGCAACACCGGCCGGTAGCGCAGGAAATCGAGCTGCTCCGGGCCGTAGCGGCTCACGCCCAGCGAGCTGCCCACGCGCAGCAGCGTGCGCAACAGGCCCGCCGGCAGCACGCGCGGTTTCTTGCCCAGGCGCGCGGCGATCTCGCGGATGGTCAGCGCGCCGTCACCGGCCACGTTGTAGCAGCCGGGCACGGCCTCGCCACTCAGCGCGTGCACGATCGCACCGGTCACGTCCTCGTCCCAGACGAACACGAAGGGGCTGTCGCTGCCGGCGATCGCGATCAGGCGCGGTTTCTCGAACAAGGCCGTGATCTGGTTGTCCACCCGCTCGCCCAGGATGGTGCCGATGCGCAGCACGGTCTGGCGCAACGCCGGGTGGGCCGCGCGCGTTTCGGCGAGCATCTCTTCCACCAGGCGCTTGTGGTGCGCGTACGCGAACACCTCGTTGCCGCGCAACGCGTGGTCTTCGGTCAGCCAGGCCGGGTTGTCCGCGTGGTAACCATAGGCCGCGCCGCTGGACGAGACCACGAGGTGGGCCACGCCGTGGGCGAGGCAGGCCTGGATCACGTTGCGCGTGCCGCCCACGTCGACCGAATGTTCGAAGGCCCGGCTCGACCCCTTGCCCGGCGTGACGATGGAGGCCAGGTGCACCACGGTGTCGATGCCGTGCGCCTCCACCGTGGCGGCCAGGGCGCGGTCGCGCACGTCTTCCACCACGTAGGCCACGCGCGGTGAACGCCGCGCGACGGGCACCTCGCGCACGTCCACCGCCACCAGGTGTTCGATGTGAGGCTCGCGCGCCAAGGCGTCGATCAGCCCGCGCCCGAGGAAACCGTCGGCGCCCGTGACCAGCACGCGCCGGGCCACCGGCGCCTTGTCCATGGCCGCGCTCATGGCTTTTCGATCCCCGGCACGCCACCTTGCAGCGGTCTGCGCGCCCACCAGCCCGCCAGGATCAGGCCGGCGATGATGTCCCAGAAGCCCCAGACGCCGGCCACCACGGCCATGCCGCCCAGGCCACCGAAGAAGCTGAAGATGATGACCAGGCCCAGGCCCGCGTTGCGGATGCCGACCTCGATCGACACCGCGCGGCGGTCGTAGTCGGGCAGGCCGGCGGCGCGCGCGATGGCGTAGCCGGTGCCGAAGGCCAGCGCGTCGTGGATCACCACGGCCAGCAGCACCAGGCCCACGTAGTCGAGGAAGTAGCGCCAGTTGCCCGCGATGGCGCCGACGATGAAGGCGATGAGCGCGAGAAAACTGAGGATGCGCACCGGCTTCTTGAAGCGCGCGGTCCAGTTCGGAAAGCGGTACGCGCACCAGATGCCCAGCACGAAGGGCACGCCGATGATCAGCAGGATGTGGCCGAACATCTCCAGCGGGTCCAGCGCGATGGTCTTGAGCAGGGGCGCGGCGGTGGGGTGGATGCCGCCCCAGAAAGCGAAGTTCAGCGGCATGGCCACGATGGCGATGGCGTTGGACACCGCCGTCATCGAGACGCTGAGCGCGACGTTGCCGTTGGCGCGGTGCGTGAGGATGTTGCTCACGTTGCCCGGCGGGCAGCAGGCCACCAGGATCATGCCCAGCGCGATGCTGGGGCCTGGCTGCAGCAGCAGCGTGAGCGCATAGGTGATGGCCGGCAGCGCGATGAACTGCGCCACGATGCCCACCGTGAACGCCAGCGGCATGCGCATGACACGGCGGAAATCCTCCAGGCGCGTGTCCAGCGCGATGCCGTACATCAGGAAGGCCAGCACCGCGTTGAGCACGGCCAGCGAAGCCGGGTTGAAGTTGAGGCGGATTTCGTCCACGGGCAGCATGCGGGTCTCCTGTGTCTGTTGTCTTTGTCGTCGGGCGGGATGTCAGGCCAGGGCCTCGGCCGCCTGGCGCACGGTGTCGCGGTAGACGTTCTTGTTCACGTAGTAGGCCATGCGCTCGAGCTGCAGGTACTTGTAGCCGCCAGAGAGGTCGGGCGGCGGCCCCGCCTTGGCGATCCGGAACGCGCTGGCGCTGGCCTTGCCTTCGTCCAGCCCCTTGAAATAGCGCGCCACCAGCTCGGCCTGTTCATAGCGGCCCTGCCAGCCCAGGCCGCTGGCCTCGACCATGCCGAGCACGGCGAGGCGGTCGAAGCACGGCGCGAAGATGTTGAGGTAGAGCCGGGGCGCCATGCCCTGCCAGTTGAGCAGCGCGGGGTCGAGGAAGGGGTAGTGCAGCCTGTAGCCGGTGGCCGCGAGCACCAGGTCGTACTCGCCTTGGCGCCCGTCCTTGAAGTGCACGGTGTGGCCGTCAAAACGCGCGATGTCGGCGCGCACGCCCACGTCGCCATGGCCGATGTGGTACAGGATGAGCGAGTTCACCACCGGGTGCGACTCGTACATCTTGTAGGTCGGCTTGGGAAAACCGAAGCGCACCGGGTCGCCGGTGAACCACTTCAGGATGGTGCTGTCGATCTTCTGCTTGAGCCAGGGCGGCAGCCGGATCTTGCCGCCGAGGGTGTCGGCGGGTTGGCCGAACACGTACTTGGGCACGAAGTAATAACCGCGCCGCACCGAGATGTCCACGCTGCGCGCCTGGTGCACGGCGTCGACGGCGATGTCGCAACCCGAGTTGCCCGCGCCCACGATGAGCACGCGCTTGTAGCGGAATTGGTCGGCGCTCTTGTAGGCCGAGGTGTGCAGCAGCTCCCCGGAGAAGTGGCCTTCGAAGCGCGGCATGTTGGGCTCGGCCAGGGTGCCGTTGGCCACCACCACGCCCTTGTAGTCGGCGGTGGTCTGAAGGCCGTCCGCGTCTTCGGTGGTGACGCGCCACAGCGTGCCGGGCGCATCACTCACCGGCACCACGCTCAGCACGCGCACACCGAAGCGGTAGTGCTCGCGCAACCGGAAGTGGTCGGCGAAGGCGCTGAAGTAGTCCAGCAGCTCGCGGTGGCTCGGGTAGTCGGCCACGCGCTCGGGCATGGGGAACTCGCTGAACTCCGTCATGCGCTTGCTGGAGATCAGGTGCGCCGACTGGTACACCGTGGAGCGCGGGTTGTGGATGTTCCACAGACCGCCGACGTCGGTGTGGGCCTCGAAGCCCTGGAAGGGGATGCCGTGTTTCTGCAGGCAGCGCGCGCCGGCCAGGCCCGAGGGGCCGGCACCGATGAGCGCGATCTGTTGTTCGGTAGGTGTCGTCATTTTTTCAGGCCTGGAATGTCGGTCGCGCCGGGTTCGCCCGCGCGCGGCTTGCGCGGCTGGCCGAGCAGGATGCGGTCGTGCAGGCGCGCGGGCAGCAGGCCCAGCGCGTGCGAAAGCCAACCGATGCGCCGGGGCAGCACGATGTGTTCGGTGCCGGCGGCCACGCCCGCGAGCAGGCGCCGCGCGGCCTCGTCGGCTTCGAGCAGGCCGGGCATGGCGAAGCGGTTGCCGGCCGTGAGCGGTGTGCGCAGGTAGCCCGGGCTGATGGTGTGCACGCGCAGCGCCGTGGGACGCAGCTCGGCGCGCAGGCTTTGCAGGTAGGCGATCAGGCCGGCCTTGCTCGCGCAGTACGCACCGTTGCCTGGCATGCCGCGCCAGCCCGCGAGGCTGGCCACGCCCACCAGCGCGCCTCGCCGGCCGCTCTCGCGCATGGGCGCCAGAAAGGGCTGGAAGGTAGTGGCCACGCCGAGCAGGTTGATCTCGAGCATGCGGCGCATCACGGCGAGGTCGCCGGCCTGAGCGGTGTCGAAGCCGCCGGCCACGCCCGCGTTGGCGATCACCAGGTCGGGCGCGCCGAAACGGCCCATCCAGTCGGCGGCCATGGCCTGCATCGCGGCCGCGTCCGACACGTCGGGCTGGTAGATCGCGCAACGCTCCGGCGCGAGCGCGGCCAGCGCCTGCAGCGCGGGACGCTGCAGGCCGACCAGCGCCACGCGCGCGCCCGCGGCGATGAGCTCACGCGCCAGCGCCTGGCCCAGGCCACCGCAGGCGCCGGTCACCACGGCGTTGTGAAAGCTCGGCGTCGTCGTCAAACCACCTATCTCCTCGAAGTTGTGCCCGCAATGTAGAGGCCTCTAGAATTCGTCTCGGAATAATTTATGGATTCGTCTCATTTTTCGAGATATGAACACAGAAACCGACAACAGCCCGGGCCTGCGGCTGATGGAGCTGCTGGACCTGCTCACGCGCCACGCCCAACCGATGGCCCTGCCCGAGGTGGTCGCATTGACCGGCTGGCCCAAGCCCACCGTGCACCGCATGCTCGCACAATTGGAGCAAGGCGGTTGGCTGGTGCGCGAGCCCGACGGCCGGCGCTACGCGATGGCCACGCGCCTGCTGCGCATGGCCGAGGCCGCCTTGAGCAACAGCACGCAGCAGGGCGTGCGCCACGCGGTGCTGCGCCAGCTGGTGGCCGAGGTGGGCGAGAGCTGCAACCTCACCGCCCTGTCGGGCGCGGAGGTGGTCTACCTCGACCGCGTGGAGTCGGCATTTCCGTTGCGGCTGGAGCTGCGCCCGGGCACGCGCGTGCCGGCGCATTGTTCGGCCAGCGGCAAGCTGTTCCTGGCCTGGATGGGCGCGCGCCAGCGCCGCACCGTGCTCGACGGGCTGGTGCTCACGCGCTACACCGCCAACACGCTGACGCTGCGCGAGGCCCTCGAAGCGGAGCTGGAGGCGATCCGGCGCGACGGCCACGCGGTGGACGCCGAGGAGTTCGTCGAAGGCCTGGTGTGCGTGGCGGTGCCGGTGTTCGCGCCCGGCCAGCGCACGGTGCGCTGCGCGCTCGCCCTGCAGGCACCGGCCGCGCGCATGGCGCTGGCACAGGCCCGGTTGCAGCTGCCGCGCCTGGAGGCGGCGGCGCAGGCGCTGGCCCGCACCCTGGGCTGACGCCTCAGTACAGCGTGTCGCGCTGGCGCGCGGGCAAGGCGCGGTCGTAGGCAACGCCGTCGATGGCGTTGTGCGTCAGGGCCGCGAGCATCTCGCCGGCCGTGGGCACCGCCGCCGCGGCTTCGCGCGCGTCCCACAGGCTGGCGCGCTTCATGGCGCGGGCGCACTGGAAGAACACCGTGTCCACCGTGATGACCAGCACGCACCGTGGCGGCTTGCCGTCCATGGCCAGGCGCTGCATCAGGTCCGGCGCCACCGAGATGCGCGCGCGGCCGTTCACGCGCAGCGTCTCGCCCACGCCGGGCACCAGGAACAGCAGGGCCACGCGCGGGTCGGCCAGGATGTTCTTGAGGCTGTCGATGCGGTTGTTGCCGGCGCGCTCGGGCAGCAGCAGCGTGTGTTCGTCCTGAATGCTCACGAGCCCGGGCGGATCGCCGCGCGGCGAGGCGTCCAGCCCGTCGGGGCCGACGGTGGCGAGCACCGCGAACGGCGAGGCCTCGATCCAGCGCTGGTAGACCGGGTGCAGGCGCGAGACCTCCTTGCGCACCGACGCGTCGCCCACCGGGCCGAACAGCGCCTGCAGCGAAGCGAGATCCTGAATGGTGTGGGGGTCGGTGGGCGCGGTCATGGCGGTGGCGTCCTCAACCCATGCCGGGCAGCTTGGGCATGCCCTTCATGCCACCCATGCGTTTCATCATCTTCATCATGCCGCCGCCCTTCATCTTCTTCATCATGTCCTGCATCTGCTCGAACTCCTTGAGCAGGCGGTTGACTTCCTGCACCTGCACGCCCGCGCCGGCGGCGATGCGGCGCTTGCGCGTGGCCTTGATGATCTCGGGCTTGCGGCGCTCCTTGAGCGTCATGCTGCAGATGATGCCTTCCTTGCGCTTGATGTCCTTCTCGGCGCGGCCCATGTCGACCTCGCTGGCCTTGGCGGCCATCGCGGCGGGCAGCTTGTCCATCAGGCTGGAGAGGCCGCCCATCTGCTTCATCTGGCGCAACTGGTCGAGGAAGTCGTTGAGGTCGAAGCCCTCGCCGCTCTTGACCTTGGCCGCGAGCTTCTGCGCCGCCGCCATGTCCACGCCGGCCGTGACCTGCTCGACCAGCGCCAGGATGTCGCCCATGCCGAGCACACGCTGCGCGTGGCGGTCGGCGTCGAACACCTCCAGACCGTCGATCTTCTCGGACACGCCGGCGAATTTGATCGGCGCGCCGGTGATGGCGCGCACCGAAAGCGCCGCGCCGCCGCGCGAATCGCCGTCGAGTTTGGTGAGCACGATGCCGGTGAGCGGCAGCGCATCCTTGAACGCCTTGGCGGTGTTGATCGCGTCCTGGCCCTGCATCGCGTCCACCACGAACAGCGTCTCCACCGGCTTGAGCACGGCGTGCAGTTCCTGGATTTCGCGCATCAGCGCCTCGTCGATCGCCAGGCGGCCGGCGGTGTCGACCAGCAGCACGTCGAAGAAATGCCTGCGCGCGTAATCGATCGCGGCGCGCGCGATGTCCACCGGTTTCTGGTCGGGCGTGCTGGGGAACCATTCGGCGCCGGCCTGCGCGGTCACGGTCTTGAGCTGCTCGATGGCGGCCGGGCGGTAGACGTCGCCCGAGACGGTAAGCACCTTCTTCTTGCGCTTCTCGATCAGGTGCTTGGCCAGCTTGGCGGTGGTGGTGGTCTTGCCGGCGCCCTGCAGGCCGGCCATGAGGATCACCGCCGGCGGCTGCGCCGCGAGGTTGATGTCGGCCACGCCGTCGCCCATGGTCGCGGCGAGCTCGCGGTTGACGATGCCCACCAGCGCCTGCCCGGGCGTGAGCGAGCCCACCACCTCCTGGCCCAGCGCCTTCTCCTTCACCCGCGCGATGAAGTCGCGCACCACCGGCAGGGCGACGTCGGCCTCCAGCAGGGCCATGCGCACCTCGCGCAGCATGTCGGTGACATTGCCCTCGGTGATGCGGGCCTGCCCGCGCATTTCCTTGACGATGCGTGAAAGTCGGTCTGAAAGGGCTGAAGCCATGCTGCCTCGGGTAGAAGGGGAAAAGGGCGGAAACCCGCGTCGGGCGGGCGGTCAGGCGGGCGCCTGGGTCGGCGGACCGGCGCGTCCAGGAGGGACAAGGCCGTTAAACTGTGAGGATGATTTTAGCTGCGCCCTTCCTTTTCACGCTTGGCGCGCTGCCCCGGTGATGAGCCTGCTGCCCGCACTCGCGTCCAACCTGCCCGCTGCCGTGTTCTCCGGCGGCGCGGCGCTGGCCTACGCGATGCTCGCCATCGCCCACCCGCGCATGTCGGCGCCGCAAAGCCGCGGCCTGCTCGGCCTGGCCTGGCTGCTGCACCTGGTCGTGCTGGTGCTCGGCCTGTTCGAACAACCCGCGCGCTTCGGGTTCGCGCCCGCCCTCTCCGTCACCGGCTGGCTGGTGCTCACCGTCTACCTGATCGAAAGCCGGCTCTACCCGCAGATGCGCGCGCGCTGGACGCTGGCCATCCTGGGCATGGTGGTCGTGCTGCTCGCGCTGGTGTTCCCGGGCACGCGCTACCCGGCCCTGCATTCCGCGCTGCTGCCGCTGCACTGGGCCTTGGGCATCGCGTCCTATGGCCTCATCGCCGCGGCGGTGGTGCATGCCTGGCTGATGCAGCGCGCCGAAAAGGCCATGCGGCTGGGCAATGCCAGCGAGGCGTCCATGCCCCTGCTCACGCTGGAGCGCCTCACCTTCCGCTTCGTCGCCGCCGGCTTTGCCTTGCTGAGCGCCACGCTGCTGGCCGGCTGGTATTTTTCCGAGACCCTGAACCACCGCTGGATCTGGGACCACAAGACCACCTTCTCGCTGCTGTCCTGGATCACCATGGGGGTACTGCTCTGGGGCCGATGGCGCCTGGGCTGGCGCGGCCGTGTCGCCGTGCGCACGCTCTACGTGGCCGCCGGTTTCCTGCTGCTGGGCTACGCGGGCTCGCGCTTCGTGCTCGAAGTGATGCTGCACCGCGGCTGAGGCATTGACCATGAAATACCTGCTCGTCCTGGCCGTGGTGATGGTGGCGTTCTACATCTGGCGCAACAACCGCCTGAGCGACCGCGCCGAGGCCGCCCGCCAGGCGCCCCCGCCCAAGCCGCGCGCCAACGTCCCCACCATCATGGTGGCCTGCCTGCAATGCGGCACGCACCTGCCCGAGACCGAGGCGGTGCGGGGCCAGCAGGGCGCGTACTGCAGCACCGAGCACCGCCGGCTGCGCGAAGGCGGTTCGGCATGACCTCCCTCCGGATGGACGCCTGACATGGCCCGGGACGTCAGCTCACAGTTCGCCCCGTCCTGGTACTCCGCTTTCGAGGGCAGCCATGTGCAGAGCCGCGAACAGCGCATGCGTGCCTTCGTCCGGCTGTGGCGCGCCTTCATGCGGGCCCGGGTGTTCATCGCCACCGTGCTGCTCGCCCTGCAGGTGTTCATGCTGGTCTCTCAGACCGGCGGCCCCAACTGGCTGGTGGTGGTGTGTTCGGCCCACCTCTGCGCCGCGCTGGTCACGCTCTACCTGTGGCGCCCGGCGGAGCAGGCCGCCCCGATGCACGTCCAATGGCTGCTGACCATCGGCGTGGATGTGCTGGTGTTCGCGCTGCTGCAGTCGTTCCAGGTCGGCAGCATCAACTACACGGCGCTGTTCGCCCTGCCGGTGCTGCTGGCCTCCATCCTGGGCTCGCTCACGCTGGCCCTGGCCACCGCCGCCAGCGTCACGCTCTACCTGCTGGGCGAAGCGGCGCTGCATGCGCCCTTGTTCAGCGAACTGTCCACCGCGCGCTTCCTGCAGGCGGCGCTCACCGGCACCGGCTTTTTCCTGGTGGGCGTGCTGGCCAACCAGCTGGCGATCCGGCTGGCCCGCGAAGAGGCCCTGACCGCCAGCAGCCAGGCCGCCGCGCGCGCGCAGGCCCAGGTGAACGAACTGGTGATCGAAAGCCTGACGGTGGGCGTGCTGGTGGTGGACCCGCACGGCGTGGTGCGCAGCGCCAACCCGGCGGCCCAGGCCATGCTGCTCGGCCAGGTCTCGCCCCAGGCGGCCAAGCTCCTGCTGTCCGCCCGCTCCAGCTGGCAGCACTTGGCCCACCTGGTCAACGAAACCTTTGCGCGCGGTGAGGCCCTGGAAACCGAAACCACCATCGACAACGAGGACCGGCCGAGCCAGCGCCTGCATGCGCGCACCCGCCTGACCGCGCAGAGCGGGCGCAGCGCGGGCCTGTGCGTGCTGTTCCTCGAAGACCTGCGCGAGGTCGAGGCGCGCGTGCGCACCGAGAAACTGGCTTCGATGGGCCGCATGTCCGCCGCGGTGGCGCACGAGATCCGCAACCCGCTCTCGGCCATCACGCAGGCCAATGCGCTGCTCGATGAAGAGGTGCAGGCACCGGCCCAGAAGCGGCTGACCCGCATGATCGAGCAGAACGCCCAGCGGCTCTCGCGCATCGTCGACGACATCCTCAACGTGGCGCGCGCGCAGCCCAGCCAGGACACAACCTCGGCCCCCTCCCTGCCGCTGGACCAGACCGTGCGGCAGATCGCGCACGAGTGGGTGCGCCAGAGCAAGGCCGAGCGCATCCTGGGCGTGCATGCCCACGCGCCTGCGGCCCATGTGGGCTTCGACCCGGAGCACCTGCGCCGCCTGCTCATCAACCTGCTGGACAACGCCCTGCGCCACGCCAGCGGCAAACCCTCCTCGATCCGCCTGATCACCCAGCCCAGTGGCAGCGAGCATGTTCGCCTCTCGGTGTGGAGCGACGGCCAGGCACTCGAAGCCAGCGTGATGCGCCACCTGTTCGAGCCCTTCTTCTCCTCCGAGAGCCGCTCCAGCGGCCTGGGCCTGTACATCTGCCGCGAACTCTGCGAGCGCTACGGCGCCCAGATCGCCTACCGCCGCACGCGCCTGGACCAGCGCGAAGGCAACGAGTTCTATGCGCTGATCCCCGCCGCCAGCCCGGCGCCCACCCGCGAGCCGACACAGCAAAGCCTGTCGTACCCGATGGGCGATTCGGTGGCCACGCGCGCCGAGCACCAAGGCCACCCGCTCTCGGGTGACGCCCCCCTGGCGACCCGCTGAACACGACGCCAATGGCCACCGCCCCCTCCTCCGCCTCCGTGCTGGTCGTCGACGACGAACCCGATCTGCGCACGCTGTACGAGCTCACCCTGCTGCGCGAAGGCCACGCGGTGGTGGCCGCGCCGGACATCACCCAGGCGCGCGAATGGCTCGCCCAGCAGCGCTTCGACGTGCTGATCTCCGACATGCGCCTGCCCGACGGCCTGGGCCTGGACCTGCTGCGCGAACTCGCGGACGCCCAGCGGCCTGAAAAATGCATCGTCATCACCGCGTACGGATCGGCAGAAAACGCGGTGGAGTCGCTCAAGGCCGGCGCCTTCGACTACCTCACCAAACCGGTGGACCTCAAGCAGCTGCGCAGCGCGGTGACGGCGGCACTGCAAAGCCAGCGCGGGTCCCCGGCCGCCATGGCCAACGGCGCGACGGCGCCCGCGCCCAACGCCAGCGGTGCGGGCGACGCCCCCAGAAAACCAGCCGCCACCTCCAGCGGCGCGCAATCGCTGCGCCGCATCGTGGGCGCCTCGCCCAGCATCGCGCAGATCAAGTCGCGCATCGAAAAGGTGGCCTCCAGCATGGCACCGGTGCTCATCCTGGGCGAGTCCGGCACGGGCAAGGAACTGGTGGCGCGCGCGGTGCACGACTGCAGCCACCGCAGCGGCGGGCCGTTCGTGGCGGTCAACTGCGGCGCGATCCCGGAAAACCTGATCGAGGCCGAATTCTTCGGCGCGCGCAAGGGCGCCTACACCGGCGCCACCACCGACCGCGAAGGCTACTTCCAGGCGGCGCGGGGCGGCACCTTGTTCCTCGATGAAATCGGCGACCTGCCCCTGGCCATGCAGGCCAAGCTGCTGCGCGTGATCCAGGAGCGCCGCGTGCGCGCGCTTGGCGGCGTACAGGAAGAAGCCGTCGACGTGCGGCTGGTGAGCGCCACCCACCGCGACCTCAACGCGCTCGTGCAGTCGGGCCAGTTCCGCCAGGACCTGTTCTACCGCCTCAACGTCATCGGCCTGCGCTCGCCCGCGCTGCGGGAACGGCGCGAAGACCTGCCTCTGCTGGTGGAGGCTCTGCTGGCGCGGCTGTGCGCCGAATCCGGGCAAAACGTGCCCAGGGTGTCGGCCCGCGCCCTGGCCTGGTTGCAGTCGCGCGAACTGCCGGGCAATGTGCGCGAGCTCGAGAACCTGTTGCAGCGCGCCCTGGCCCTGAGCAGCGGCGAGGTGCTCGAACCGGACGACTTCGGCGAGGCCGACGAGACGGAAGTGCCCACCCAGCCCGATCAGCTCACGCCCGCCGATGGCCTCGGCGCACCCATGACCCGCCCGCCCGAAGAGATTCCCGCCGACCTGCAGACCTACCTGGACGAACAGGAGCGCCAAGTGCTGCTCAAGGCGCTGCGCGAATGCGACTTCAACCGCACCGCGGCCGCGGCCCGCCTGGGCCTGAACCTGCGCCAGATGCGCTACCGCATCCAGCGGCTGGGCATCGCCATGCCGTCGGACGATGACGACACCACCACGGCCTGATTCCGCCGAGCGCGATGATCCCTGGCAGGGCGGCTGGCTGCGCACGGCGCGCCACAACCCTTCGCCCAACTTCGGCCCGCGTCCCGACGGTGCACAGATCGACCTGATCGTCATCCACTCCATCAGCCTGCCCCCGGGCGTGTACGGCGGCCCGGAGGTGGAACAGCTCTTCACCAACCAGCTGGACTGGAGCGCCCACCCCTACTTCGAGCAGATCCGGGGCATGGAGGTGTCGTCGCATTTCTTCGTGCGCCGCGACGGCGAAGTGGTGCAGTTTGTCGATGCCGATGCGCGCGCATGGCACGCGGGCGCATCGTGCTGGCGCGGGCGCGACAACTGCAACGACGATTCCATCGGCATCGAACTCGAGGGGCTGGAGGGCGAACGTTTCGAGGCCGCGCAGTACACCGCCCTGGCGCGGCTGTGCACCCGACTGGTGCAACGTTATCCGGTGCGCCATGTGGCGGGCCATGAGCACATCGCGCCGGGACGCAAGCAGGACCCCGGACCGGGTTTCGACTGGTCGCGCCTGCGCGCCGACCTTCACTGGCCCGAAGCGTGTTTCCCACAAGACACACTCGGTCACAGCGTCGCTGGCGACTGAGCCAGGACCACGCCAAAAACGCCCCGTTCTCACCGGCCGTGCAACGGCGCGGCCAGCCAAGACAAATCGCGCCAAAGCCCCCGCCGGCATTGGTGTTGCCCACCGGGATTCAAGCAAACCGCCCAATCGCCAGCGATCATTCGCACAGGGCGCGAGGATGTGAACCAGCATTTTTTGTCTGACGAAAAATGCGCCGCGTCTAACGACCGCTTTTTCTCGTAAACACTACCCGTAGTGGCTTGAACGGGACATGCACACCAGATATAGTGTTGCCTTGTGAGTCCCGAACCCTACCCCGCCCAGTATGGCCGTCGCCTGAACAATGCCCTTCAGACGACCGCGTCCACCCCCTGCGGCCTGCGTTGATACCGGCACCCAAGCCACCAACCTGCCATCGGACACCGCGCCCCCGATGCAGTTCACCCAACAACAAATGAAAGAGGAACCCATGCTGACCGCTTCTCCCATCACCACCCCGTCCCCCGCCTCGCTGAAGCCCACCGCCGGTACCCCGGCCGCGGCTTCGCTGGCCGCGAGCAGCTCGGTTTTCGCCAACTACCAGATCATCCGCCGCAACGGCGCCGTCGTGCCGTTCGAGCCCAGCAAGATCGCCGTCGCCATGATGAAGGCCTTCCTGGCGGTGCACGGCACCCAGGGCGCCGCATCGGCCAGTGTGCGCGAGACGGTGGACGAGCTGACGCAGAACGTGGCCCGCGCCCTGATGCGCTCGCGCCCGGGTGGCGGCACCTTCCACATTGAAGACGTGCAGGACCAGGTCGAACTCGGCCTGATGCGCAGTGGCCACCACGAAGTCGCCCGCGCCTACGTGCTCTACCGCGAACGCCGCACGCAGGAGCGCGCGCACCTGGCCGAAGTGGCGCACCCGGCCGAGCCCGTGCTGCACGTGCTCGACGGCGGCGAGCGCGTGCCGCTGGACCTGCAGCGCCTGCAAGGCCTGATCGCCGCCGCCTGCAGCGGCCTGGGCAAGGACGTCAAGGCCGACCCCATCGTCGCCGAGACCAAGCGCAACCTGTACGACGGCGTGCCCATGGAAGAGGTCTACAAGGCCTCCATCCTGGCCGCGCGCACGCTGATCGAAAAAGATCCCGACTACACCTACGCCACCGCCCGCCTGCTGCTGCACACCATCGTCAAGGAAGTGATGGGCGAGGAAGTGCCCGCCGCCGAAATGGGCGCGCGCTACGCCGAGAACTTCCCGCTCTTCATCAAGAAGGGCGTGGACAACGACCTGCTCGACGAAAAACTGCTGCAGTTCGACCTGGCCCGCCTGGGCGCCGCGCTCAAGCCCGAGCGCGACCTGCAGTTCGACTACCTCGGCCTGCAGACGCTGTACGACCGCTACTTCCTGCACGTGCGCAAGACGCGCATCGAGCTGCCGCAGTCCTTCTTCATGCGCGTGGCCATGGGCCTGTCGCTCAACGAGATCGACCGCGAAGCCCGCGCCATCGAGTTCTACGAGGTGCTGTCCTCGTTCGACTTCATGTCGTCCACGCCCACTCTGTTCAACAGCGGCACGCTGCGCTCGCAGCTCTCCAGCTGCTACCTGACCACCGTGCCCGACGACCTCGACGGCATCTACGAGTCGATCAAGGAAAACGCGCTGCTCTCCAAATTCGCCGGCGGCCTGGGCAACGACTGGACGCGCGTGCGCGCCCTGGGTTCCCACATCAAAGGCACCAACGGCGAATCGCAAGGCGTCGTGCCCTTCCTCAAGGTGGTGAACGACACCGCCGTGGCCGTCAATCAGGGCGGCAAGCGCAAGGGCGCGGTCTGCACCTACCTGGAAACCTGGCACCTGGACATCGAGGAATTCCTGGAGCTGCGCAAGAACACCGGTGACGACCGCCGCCGCACGCACGACATGAACACGGCGAACTGGATTCCCGACCTGTTCATGAAGCGCGTGATGGAAAAGGGCGAATGGAGCCTGTTCTCGCCCAACAGCGTGCCCGACCTGCACGACCTGTTCGGCGCCGACTTCGAAAAAGCCTACCTGGCCTATGAAGAGAAGGCCGCGCGCGGCGAAATCAAGCCGTACCGCAAAGTGCCCGCCAGCGACCTGTGGCGCAAGATGCTCTCGATGCTGTTCGAGACCGGCCACCCCTGGATCACCTTCAAGGACGCCTGCAACGTGCGCAGCCCGCAGCAGCACGCCGGCGTGGTCCACAGCTCCAACCTGTGCACCGAGATCACGCTCAACACCAGCGACACCGAAACCGCCGTGTGCAACCTCGGTTCGGTCAACCTGCTCAACCACGTCAAGCGCGGTGACGACGGCGCCAAGGTGCTGGACCACGCCAAGCTGCAGGCGACCATCAAGACCGCCATGCGCATGCTCGACAACGTGATCGACATCAACTACTACGCGGTGAAGAAGGCGCGCGACTCCAACATGCGCCACCGCCCGGTGGGCCTGGGCGTCATGGGCTTCCAGGATGCGCTGTACGAACTGCGCATTCCCTACGCCTCCAACGAAGCGGTGGACTTCGCCGACCGCTCGATGGAAGCCGTCTGCTACTACGCCTACTGGGCCTCGACCGAACTCGCCCGCGAGCGCGGCCGCTACGCCAGCTACCGCGGTTCGCTGTGGGACAAGGGCATCCTGCCGCCCGACACCCTGGACCTGCTGGCGCGCGAGCGCGGCGGCTACGTGGACGTGGACCGCTCCAGCAGCCTGGACTGGGACGCCCTGCGCCAGAAGATCGCGGCCGACGGCATGCGCAACTCCAACTGCGTGGCCATCGCGCCGACCGCGACCATCTCCAACATCATCGGCGTGGACGCCTCCATCGAGCCTTGCTTCGGCAACCTCTCGGTCAAGTCCAACCTGTCCGGCGAGTTCACCGTCATCAACAGCTACCTGGTGAAAGACCTCAAGCGCCTGGGCCTGTGGGACGACGTGATGGTCATGGACCTCAAGCACTTCGATGGCTCGCTGCGCCCGATCGACCGCGTGCCGCAGGACGTGAAGGCGCTGTATGCCACCGCCTTCGAAGTCGAACCGCTGTGGCTGGTGGAAGCCGCCGCTCGCCGCCAGAAGTGGATCGACCAGGCGCAGAGCCTGAACATCTACATGGCCGGCGCCTCGGGCAAGAAGCTCGACGACACCTACAAGCTCGCCTGGCTGCGCGGTCTCAAGACCACCTACTACCTGCGCACGACCTCGGCCACGCAGATCGAAAAATCCACCGGCCGCACCGGTCAGCTCAACGCCGTTTCCGTCGGCAACACCAGCGCCGTTGCGGCATCCGCTCCGGCTGCGGCACCCGCGGACATCACCGACGTGGAGTCCGCCACCGACATCAAGTTCTGCGCCATCGACGACCCGGGTTGCGAAGCGTGCCAGTGATTTCGGCCGTCATGCGTGCACGTGTTGCGGTGTCCCTCGAATGCAATTCGATGCAACACCGCAACACAAAATGTGCGCATCTCGCCTGATCACTTTGCATTTCATGCACACACTTTCATAATCCGAACATTGGAAACCTCTATGTTGACCTGGGACGATCACACCACGCCCTCTTCGAAGCCAGCGAACAGCCCACTGCCCACCGGCACGTCGGGTCTGCAAGCCTCACTGTCCTCACCGTCCGGTGAGCGCGCGCCTCTCCCCTCCGCTTCGATCAACACCGCCGCCGCGCCGGCCGCTCCTGCGCGCCGCGTCAACGCGGCCGACAAGCGCATCATCAACGGCCAGACCGACGTCAACCAGCTGGTGCCGTTCAAATACAAATGGGCCTGGGAAAAGTACCTCGCCACCTGCGCCAACCACTGGATGCCGCAGGAAGTGAACATGAGCCGCGACATCGCGCTCTGGAAAGACCCCAACGGCCTGACCGAAGACGAGCGCCGCATCGTCAAGCGCAACCTCGGCTTCTTCGTCACCGCCGATTCGCTGGCCGCCAACAACATCGTGCTGGGCACCTACCGCCACATCACCGCGCCCGAGTGCCGCCAGTTCCTGCTGCGCCAGGCGTTCGAGGAAGCGATCCACACGCACGCCTACCAGTACATCGTGGAGTCGCTCGGCCTGGACGAGTCCGAGATCTTCAACGCCTACAACGAAGTCCAGTCGATCCGTGACAAGGACCAGTTCCTGATCCCCTTCATCGAGGCGATCATGGACCCGAACTTCCACACCGGCACGCCCGAGACCGACCAGCGCCTGCTCAAGAGCCTGATCGTGTTCGCCTGCCTGATGGAAGGCCTGTTCTTCTACGTCGGCTTCACCCAGATCCTGGCCCTGGGCCGCCAGAACAAGATGACCGGTGCCGCCGAGCAGTACCAGTACATCCTGCGCGACGAGTCCATGCACTGCAACTTCGGCATCGATCTGATCAACGCGATCAAGATGGAGAACCCGATGCTGTGGACCAGCGAGTTCAAGGAAGAGATCAAGGAGCTGTTCCTCAAGGCTGTCGAGCTCGAGTACCGCTACGCCGAGGACACCATGCCGCGCGGCGTGCTCGGTATGAACGCCTCGATGTTCAAGGGCTATCTGCGCTACATTGCCAACCGCCGCGCCACGCAGATCGGCCTGGAGCCCCTGTTCCCGAACGAAGAGAACCCGTTCCCCTGGATGAGCGAGATGATCGACCTCAAGAAGGAACGCAATTTCTTCGAAACGCGCGTGATCGAATACCAAACCGGCGGGGCATTGTCCTGGGATTGATGCCCACGCAGCCGGAGCCGCATTGCCCATACCGACCAACAACATGATTTCCGCTCAATCAAAACCCTGTCACCGTCGCGCAGACGCCGGGCGCAGGGTTTTGTCACAGGATTCAAAACCTTGGGGCCAGCCGTGGATGCATCCACACGGCTCCAGGGCGTTGAATCACTTCACCGGCAACAAGGCTGGCTGAAGTGCTCTTTGCAACTTGATCAAGGAGAAAACAATGGCAACTGCAAAAAAAGCCCCGGCCAAGAAGGCCGCACCGGCTAAGAAGGCTCCGGCCAAGAAACCCGCTGCGAAGAAGGCAGCACCGGCGAAGAAGGCTCCGGCCAAGAAGGTCGCGGCCAAGAAGCCCGCCGTGAAGAAGGTTGCGGCCAAGAAGGCAGCACCGGCGAAGAAGGTTGCTGCGAAGAAGGCAGCACCGGCGAAGAAGGCCGCGGCCAAGAAGGTCGTCGCCAAGAAGGCTCCGGCGAAGAAAGCCGCTGCCAAGAAAGCGCCGGCGAAGAAGGTTGTCGCCAAGAAAGCTGCTCCCAAAAAGGTTGCAGCCAAAAAAGCGCCGGCCAAAAAAGCCGCTGTGAAAAAGGCCCCTGCGAAGAAGGCCCCTGCGAAGAAGGCAGCCCCAGCAAAAAAAGCTGAGCCGGCCAAGAAGCCGGCGGCCCCTGCTGCTCCTGCGGCGCAGACGAAGCTCAACCCTCAGGCTGCGTGGCCGTTCCCCACGTCCAGCAAGCCCTGAGATTCTCGTTGAGATGACCTGCAAGCCCGGCGCGAAAGCGCCGGGCTTTTTTCATGCCCGTTGCCCGTGCTCAGAGCGTGTAGTTCTGACCGCCCCGGCTGGCGATCTTCACCGCGCCCATGCGGTTGCCCAACTCGGCACAGCGCTGCAGCGGCCACCCCTGCTCCAGGCCATGCAGCAGGGCCGCGCGGAACGCATCGCCACACCCCGTGGGGTCCACCACCGTGGCCGCCGGGAGGCCCGCCACCCGCACCTTGGCCGCGCCACCATCCCAGACGTCACAACCTTCCGCGCCCAGCGTCACGATCAGACCGCGCACCTGCGCGGCGATGGCGTCGAGCGTGAGGCCGGTGCGGTCGCACAGCATCTGGGCTTCGTAGTCGTTGAGCGTGACCCAGCTGGCCAGCCCGATGAACTGCCGCAGCTCTTCGCCATTGAACATGGGCAGGCCCTGGCCGGGATCGAACACGAAGGGCACACCGGCCTCGTGCAGCTGGCGCGCGTGCGTGAGCATCGCATCGCGGCCATCGGGTGAAATGATGGCCACCTTGAGGTCGTCGCGCCGGGGCACCGGGTTGTCGTGCGCCGTCGACATCGCGCCGGGGTGGAAGGCGGTGATCTGGTTGTTGTCGCGGTCGGTCATGATCATGGCCTGCGCGGTGTAGCTCTCGGCGGAGGACGACACGTGGCGCGTGTCCACGCCCAGTTCGCGCAGGCGATCGAGGTACTCGCCGCCGTCGTTGCCGAGCATGGCCAGCGGCACCGCATCGGCACCGAGCTGGCGCAGGCCGTAGGCGATGTTGCCGGCACAGCCACCGTATTCCCGGCGCAGACCCGGCACCAGGAAGGACACATTGAGAATGTGCAGCTGGCTCGGAAGGATCTGCTCGGCGAAGCGGCCCTCGAAGGTCATGATGGTGTCGAAGGCGAGCGAGCCGCAAACCAGAATGGACATGAAAAATCTTCCAGATCAAGGGTAAAAAATCAGGGCGCGGTAACCCGCCATGGGCGTGGCGTCGCCCAGGGCGAGTGACAGTCGAAAACTCACGTTCACCGAGCCGTTCGCCGGCAACAGCGCCGGGGCATCGGGCCATTCCTCGGGCAGGAACACGCGGCGCGAAATCACCTGATCGCTGATGTCGGTCAGGCTCAGCTCCAGCGCGGGCACAGCCAGCGCCATGGAGGCCGTGTTCTTGAGCACGAGGTCAAAGGAATAGAAGTTGCCGAGCCGGCGCACCAGCGAAGTGCTGTCGATGACGATCGCGTCGATGCGGCGCACCGGTGCCACCACGCAGCCCACGGGCTCGCACGCCCGCTGCAGCCAGGGCTGCAGGCCGGGCCGCCAGGCGGCCAATCGATCGCGCTCCTGCAGGGCCCATTGCCCGACGAGCACGACCAGCAACACCACGGCCAGCAGCGAGAGCACGGCGCGCATGCCGCGGGATTGCCAGAAGGCCTGCCGCTGCGCCTGCCTCACGAAGCCGGGCACCAGCTCGGGCGAGTCCGGCCCATCAGCGTCCAGGTCACCCACGTCCTGCGGTCCGGGGGCATCGGGCATGGCATCGACGTGGGGCACGACCGCCTCTTCGTCCGACTCCACCTGTTCCGTGGGATCGGCGGCAGCGCCATCGGCTTTCAAACGACCCAGACCGGCGGCGAAGCGCTCCAGTTCGGCGTGGAAGTCGGACTCCTGCTCATCGGGTCGGGCCTGAGCGGGCGGGGCATCGATGATCGGTGGCGGCAAGGTCTCGACGGCACGTTCGTCCGCGACGGCCTCGGTGCCCCACATCGCATCGGCAGATTCCTCGACCGTTTCCACGGACCGCCGAGACTCGGCCTCCAGCTCTGCTTCCAGGTCGGCGTCGAACGCCGCGTGCGCGGATGCCGGCGCCGGTTCGGGTGCAGGCGCCGCCGCCACGAAATCGTCGGGCGTGCTTTCTTCGCCCGGAGGGATCCACGGCTGCAGGTACAGCGTGGCGTCGAACACATCGGCGCAATGGCCACAGCGCACCCAGCCCTCGGAGATCTTCAGTTGGTCGGCGACGACCCTGAACATCGTTCCGCACGAGGGGCAACGGGTGGTGAAACTCATGCGCCGATTATCGCGGGCGCGACAGGCAGCCTCAGGCCTTGACGGCGGTCATGAGGATCCAGCCATCCTCTTCGTCGCTGACCTGCAACGCCACCCACGGCGCATAGGCTTCGATCAGCTCATCGGCCTGGCGCGCCAGAATGCCCGCGAGCACCAGCTGGCCGCCCGGGCGCACGTGCGAACACAGCAACGGTGCGAGCACCTTCAAGGGCGTGGCCAGGATGTTGGCCAGCACCAGATCGTGTTCGCCCCGCGCCAGATCGGGCAAGCCGGCCGACAGCACCGCGTGGTTGGCCTCGGCATTGAGTCGGGTGGACTCCACCGCCGCGGGGTCGATGTCCACCGCGATGATCTCGCGCGCACCGTACTTGGCCGCACCGATGGCCAGGATGCCCGAGCCACAGCCATAGTCCAGCACACGCGGCCCCACGGGGCCGTGTTGCGCGGTCCAGCGCAGGCACATGCGGGTCGTCGGGTGGGTGCCCGTGCCAAAGGCAAGACCGGGGTCGAGCCGGATGACCTGCTGCGCGGCGGCGGGTGGCTCGTGCCAGGTCGGCACGATCCAGAAGCTGGGCGTGATCTCGACCGGCTCGAATTGCGATTGCGTCAGCCGCACCCAATCCTGATCGGGCACCGGGCGCACGCCCTGCACCGCACAGCCCGCAAAAAAGTCCTGCACCGCCAGCAACTGCGCGGCGTCGCGGGCCGCGGCGTCGGTGGGGAACAGCGCCACCACGCGCGAGCGCTGCCAACCCTCCTTGGGCGGCGGCATGCCAGGCTCGCCGAACAGCGCCGATTCGGCGTCGGTCATCGCGTCGGCGTCTTCCACCGACACGCTGAGCGCGTCCAGCGCGACCAGGGCATCGCCCACGTCGTCCACCGCCGCCTCGGGCACCAGCAGCACCAGCTCAAAAAGAGACCCAGCCGGCGGCTGGGTCAGTTGGAAGGCTTCAGCGCTCACGTTGGGACAGCCACTCTTCCAGGTAGTGGATGTTGGTGCCGCCGGTCACGAAGTTCGCATCCACCATCAGCTCGCGGTGCAGCGGGATGTTGGTGTTGATGCCTTCGATCACGGTCTCGGCCAGCGCCGTGCGCATGCGCGCCAGGGCCTGCTCCCGCGTGTCGCCGTGCACGATGATCTTTCCGATCATCGAGTCGTAGTTCGGCGGCACGAAGTAGTTGGTGTAGACGTGGGAGTCCACGCGAACACCCGGGCCACCCGGCGCGTGCCAGGTCGTGATGCGACCGGGCGACGGGGTGAACTTGTAGGCGTCTTCGGCGTTGATGCGGCACTCGATGGCATGCCCGCGCAGCTCGATCTGGCGCTGCGTGAACGGCAGCTTCTCGCCCGCGGCCACCGCGATCTGGGTGCGCACGATGTCCACGCCCGAAATCCACTCGGTCACCGGGTGCTCCACCTGCACGCGGGTGTTCATTTCGATGAAGTAGAACTCACCGTTCTCGAACAGGAACTCGAAGGTGCCGGCGCCCCGGTAACCGATCTTCTTGCAGGCCGCGGCGCAACGCTCGCCGATCTTTTCGATCAGGCGGCGCGGGATGCCGGGTGCAGGCGCTTCCTCGATCACCTTCTGGTGGCGGCGCTGCATGGAACAGTCGCGTTCGCCCAGGTACACCGCGTTGCGGTGCTGGTCGGCCAGGATCTGGATCTCGATGTGGCGCGGGTTCTGGAGAAATTTCTCCATGTAGACCTCGGGATTGCCGAAGGCCGCACCGGCTTCCGCCTTGGTGGTCTGCACCGCGTGCAGCAGGGCCGCTTCGGTGTGCACCACGCGCATGCCGCGCCCACCGCCGCCACCGGCGGCCTTGATGATCACCGGGTAGCCCACCGCCTTGGCGGTGCGCTTGATCACGACGGGGTCGTCGGGCAGCGCGCCTTCCGAACCCGGCACGCAGGGCACGCCCGCGCGGATCATGGCCTGCTTGGCCGACACCTTGTCGCCCATCGTGCGGATGGACTCCGGCGTGGGGCCGATGAAGGTGAAGCCGCTCTTCTCGACGCGCTCGGCGAAATCGGCGTTTTCCGACAGGAAACCGTAGCCGGGGTGGATGGCTTCGGCGTCGGTCACTTCAGCGGCCGAGATGATGGCCGGCATGTTGAGGTAACTCTGGGCGCTCGGCGCCGGGCCGATGCAGACCGCCTCGTCGGCCAGACGCACGTACTTGGCGTCGCGGTCGGCCTCGGAATACACCATCACCGCCTTGATGCCCATTTCCCGGCAGGCGCGCTGGATGCGCAGCGCGATCTCCCCCCGGTTGGCAATCAGGATTTTTTTGAACATGGGCTCGGGGCCTTCTTCTTTATTCGATCACGTACATGGGCTGTCCGTACTCCACCGCCTGGCCGTTCTCCACCAGGATCTGGGTCACGGTGCCGGACTTGTCGGCCTCGATCTCGTTGAGGATCTTCATCGCTTCCACGATGCAGATCGTCTCGCCTTCCTTGATGGTGTCACCGATCTCGACGAAGGGCTTCGCACCCGGGCTCGACGCACGGTAGAAGGTGCCCACCATGGGCGACTTCACGGTGTGCCCGGCCGGCGCGGCAGGGGCGGCGGCCACCGGAGCGGCGGGCGTCACGTCGACGGCCGGCACCAGGGGTGGAGACACCGGTGCGGGGGCCATGCTGTAGGTCACGGGCGCGGCGGCCACGACAGGCGCGCTCTTGACGATGCGCACCTTGCCTTCGGCCTCGGTGATTTCCAGCTCGGACACGTTCGACTCGGACACGAGGTCGATCAGTGTCTTCAGTTTTCTCAAATCCATGATTTCTCCAACGAAGTTCGGTCAAGTTGATCTAAAAGCACTCAATTTCAACGAAATGAGAGCTGACCAACCCGCCGGGGTGCCGCAGTGTACACGAATGGACCGGCTTCCCAACCTCGCCCGCTGGAGGGTTTTCAACCCGGGGCAAGGGATGACTCATTGAGTCATTTTTGTGAAAACGACGAATTTACCTCTTTTTCTCGTCGAGTTCGAGTGGGTTGACGAAAGGTCAACCCAACTCGGCCCACTGCGCCAGATCGGTCTCCGACACCTTGCCGAGCTTTCGGTGCAGCAGCGCCCCGTCGGCGCCGAACACCACGCTGAAGGGCAAGGCCCCGGTGGCGTTGCCCAGGCTGCGGCTGAGTTCCGTGCCCGCGAAGCCTGCCATGCCCACCGGGAAATTCAGCGGCAGCTTCTGCATGAAGTTGCGCACCGCGCTGGGCTGATCGACCGCCAGGCCCAGCACCTGCCAGCCCTTGGCGGCCTGCGCGGTGTGGAACTGGTTCAGCATCGGCAGCTCCTCCACGCACGGCGGGCACCAGGTGGCCCAGAAATTCACCAGCAAGGGCCTGCCACGGAAATCGCTCATGCGCACGGCTTCACCGTTCGGTCCGTCGAACGACCCGGCCCAGAACGCGGCCTCGGCCTCGCTCATCACCGGCTGGAGCTGAAGGCGCCGCGTGGCCAGCAAGGCGCCGGCACCGCCAGCGACCACCGCCACGCCGGCCATCCAGAGGGTTCTTCGTTGCAGGCTCATGCCGCCACCTCCCCGGCCAGCAGGCGGCGCAAGGCCGCCGCGTCACCGCGCGGCTTGCGCCCCTGGGCGTCGGGCTTGAGGGCGCCGCGCTGGTCGTCCAGGTCGTGCACCATCAGATGCACCAGCACCCACTGGCCCAGCGCCTCGCTTCGCACGCGCAGCGTCAACGCCTCCACGGGTTCGCCGCGCCAGCCGTTGACCGTGCCCGGGTGGTATTCGACGCGGTGATCGAGCAGCGTCCACTCAGGCGCCTTGGGGTCTTCGCAGAACAGCTGAAGATAGATATCACTGTGCCGGGTGGCCGTGCCGTGCCAGACGGCGCCGCCCAGGTGGGGGCGAAAGGCCTGCAGGCGGTCCATCCAGAGCAAGGCGAGTTCGCGCAGCGCGCGCAACTCGACGGCCTGGGTTTCCGGGCAGAACACGGCGATGTCCTCGCGCACCGCGGCATCCAGCATCGCGTTGTCGGGCAGGGGCGTGCGCGCCGGCAAGCCCAGCTGCTTGACCGCGCGGCGCTTGGCCGCGGCATATTCCAGGCCCTCCTCGACCACCAGTCGGGCGGCCACGGCGGCAATCTCGTGGGAAGTGTCGTCTCGGCTGGCATCCATGGAGGGGGATTGTGCCCGCTGGCGGCGGCGCCCACGGCGCGCACGGTCCATACCCGCAAACCCGGTGGGTGCGCCCCCTAGAATCCCGGGATGCACATTCATATTCTGGGCATCTGCGGCACCTTCATGGGCGGTCTCGCTGCCCTGGCCCGCGAAGCCGGCCACCGCGTGACCGGCTGCGACGCCGGCGTCTATCCCCCCATGAGCGACCAGCTGCGGGCGCTGGGCATCGACCTCATCGAAGGCTTCGGTGCCGACCAGCTGGCCCTCCAGCCCGACGTGTTCGTGGTCGGCAACGTGGTCAGCCGTGCCCGCACGGCGGATGGCACGCCCAAGTTCCCGCTGATGGAAGCCATCATGGACAGCGGCGCGGCCTACACCAGCGGGCCCCAGTGGCTGGCCGAACACGTGCTGCAGGGCCGCCATGTGCTGGCCGTCGCAGGCACGCACGGCAAGACCACCACCACCGGCATGCTGACCTGGATCCTGGAGGCCAACGGCCTGCAGCCCGGCTTCCTGATTGGTGGCGTGCCGATGAACTTCGGTGTGTCGGCCCGCCTGGGCCAGGGCAAGACCTTCACCATCGAGGCCGACGAGTACGACACCGCGTTCTTCGACAAGCGCAGCAAGTTCGTGCACTACCGGCCCCGCACCGCGATCCTGAACAACCTCGAGTTCGACCACGCCGACATTTTTGACGACCTCGCGGCGATCGAACGCCAGTTCCACCACCTGATCCGCACCGTGCCGGGCAACGGCCGTGTGGTCGTCAACGGCCTGGAAGAAAGCCTCGAGCGCGTGCTGCACAAGGGCCTCTGGAGCGAATTGCGCAGCTTCGGTGCGGCGGTGAGTGATTTCACCGCCCAGGGCGAACCCCACGCCTTCGACGTGTTGCACCGCGGCCAACCAGTCGGCCGCGTGGAGTGGGCACTCACCGGCGTGCACAACCAGCTCAATGGTCTGGCGGCCATCGCGGCGGCCGAGCACGTGGGTGTGGCCCCGGCGGACGCCGCGCGCGCCTTGAGCAGCTTCGAGAACGTGCGCCGTCGCATGGAAGTGCGGGGCATGGTGCCTCGCGCAGGCGGCGCGATCACGGTCTACGACGACTTCGCCCACCACCCCACCGCCATCCGCACCACGCTCGATGGCCTGCAACGCAAGCTGGGCCAGCCGCGCGGTCGCATCCTGGCGGTGTTCGAGCCGCGCAGCAACACCATGAAGCTGGGCACGATGAAGTCCCAACTGCCTTGGAGCCTGGAGGCGGCAGACCTGGCGTTCTGCCACTCGGGCGGGCTGGACTGGGACGCGGCCGAGGCCCTGGCACCCATGGGTGCGCGGGCGCAGATCGGCCGCAACATCGACGAACTGGTGGCCCAGGTGACGGCGGCCGCCCAGCCCGGCGACCACATCGTCTGCATGAGCAACGGCGGCTTCGGCGGTGTGCACGACCGCCTGCTCAAGGCCCTGGCCGCCTGACCCTCAGTACGTCAGCACGTGCTTCGGCACGTCGATCGACACCACCGGTTTGGCCAGCGCCGCGCTCGCGGCGCGGGCAAAGGCCACCGCCCAGGGACGGTGCGCCGCATCCCGGAAATGGCCCTCCCCAGCGGCTTCGGCCACGCACAGGATCTTGTCGGCCGTCAGCACCTTGCCGGTCGGCCGGATCGGGTCACAGCCCAGGGTGGTGAACTGTTCGTCGAGCCAGGCGCGCGCATGGTCGTGCGGCATCGGCTGCACCTCCTCGAGATCGAACGGGTAAGAGGCGGTGCCGCCCCAGCTCACGGTGACTTGGCTGCGCATGTCGGGTTCTCCTGATCGGTGGTTCGCCCCATTGTGGACCGCGCGCCGTGCGCGATCCACCCCGTGAAAGCCCGTGGCGGCATCAGCCCCGCGCGTGACGGGCGGTCTGCACCGCCGCCGACAGGACCTCGAGCGCCTGCAGCGAATCGCCCCAGCCCAGGCAGGCGTCGGTGATGCTCTGCCCGTACTTGAGCGCACCCACCTCGTCCTTGCCCGGGGTGAACTTCTGCGCGCCGGCTTCGATGTGGCTCTCGATCATCACGCCGAAGATGCTGCGCGAGCCGCCGACGATCTGGCCCGCGATGTCGCGCGCCACCTCGAGTTGCTTCTCGTGCTGCTTGCTGCTGTTGGCGTGGCTGCAGTCGACCATCAGGCGCGGCGGCAGCTTCGCGGCCTCGAGTTCCTTCACCGAAGCGGCCACGCTGGTGGCGTCGTAGTTGGGCGCCTTGCCACCGCGCAGGATCACGTGGCAGTCCTTGTTGCCATTGGTCTGCACGATCGCCACCTGGCCGTTCTTGTGCACCGAGAGGAAATGGTGGCCGCGCGAGGCGGCCTGGATTGCGTCGGTGGCGATCTTGATGTTGCCGTCGGTGCCGTTCTTGAAGCCGATCGGAGCCGAGAGGCCCGAGGCCAGCTCGCGGTGCACCTGGCTTTCGGTGGTGCGCGCGCCGATGGCGCCCCAGGCGATCAGGTCGCCGATGTACTGCGGCGAGATCACGTCGAGGAACTCGCTGCCCGCGGGCAGGCCCAGGCGGTTGATCTCGATCAGCAGCTGGCGCGCGATGCGCAGACCCTCGTCGATGCGGTAGCTCTCGTCCAGGTAGGGGTCGTTGATCAGGCCCTTCCAGCCCACGGTGGTGCGCGGCTTCTCGAAGTAGACCCGCATCACGATCTCCAGCGTGTCGGCGTACTTCTCGCGCAGCGGCTTGAGGCGGCGCGCGTAGTCGACCGCGGCGGCCGGATCGTGGATGGAGCACGGGCCGATCACGACCAGCAGTCGGTCGTCCTGCCCATGCAGGATGCGGTGAATGCGCTGGCGGGTCTGGCTGATGAGCGCTTCCACCGGCGTGCCACCGATGGGGAAGAAGCGGATCAGGTGTTCAGGAGGGGGCAACACGGTGATGTCCTTGATGCGTTCGTCGTCGGTCTGGCTGGTTTTGTCGACAGGACGGGCATGCCAGGCGTCGCTGCTGGCGGGGGCGTTCTTGGCGGTCATCACGGGGCTCCTGAGTGGGGTTGAATCAAAAAACGGTTCGAAAGGGCGAAAAAAAACCGCCGGGCTTGGAGCTCCGGCGGTTGTATCGAGATTCGGTGATGCGCTTACAGCTTCGCCTCTCGTCCGCCGGGGACTGAGAACCAAAAATAAAAGGCAAAAAAGGCGAAGCGCGAAGACATGGGTTCGAAATGTAGCACAGGCAATTGAAAACGCCGAGTCAAGCGGTGCCGCCGACCGTCAGGCCATCGATGCGCAGCGTCGGCTGGCCCACGCCCACCGGCACGCTCTGGCCTTCCTTGCCGCAGGTGCCCACGCCGCTGTCGAGCTTCATGTCGTTGCCGATCATGCTGACGCGGGTCAGCGCGTCCGGGCCATTGCCCACCAGCGTGGCGCCCTTCACCGGGTACTGGATCTGGCCGTTCTCCACCCAGTAGGCCTGGCTGGCCGAGAACACGAACTTGCCGCTGGTGATGTCGACCTGGCCACCGCCGAAGTTGGTGGCGTACAGGCCCTTCTTGATGCTGGCCACGATTTCCTCGGGCGCCTTATCGCCACCCAGCATGTAGGTGTTGGTCATGCGCGGCATGGGCACGTGGGCGTAGCTCTCGCGACGGCCATTGCCGGTGGGCTTCACGCCCATCAGGCGCGCGTTCATCGCGTCCTGGATGTAGCCGCGCAGAATGCCGTCCTCGATCAGCACATTGCGCTGCGAGGTGTGGCCTTCATCGTCCACGTTGAGCGAGCCCCGGCGGTCGGCGATGGTGCCATCGTCGAGCACGGTCACACCCTTGGCGGCCACGCGCTGGCCGATGCGGCCGGCGAAAGCGCTGGAGCCCTTGCGGTTGAAATCGCCTTCCAGCCCGTGGCCCACCGCCTCGTGCAGCAGGATGCCGGGCCAGCCCGAGCCCAGCACCACCACCATCTCGCCGGCCGGTGCAGGGCGTGCGTCGAGGTTGGTCAGCGCGTAGGACACGGCCTCGTCCACGTAGGACTGCACCATGGCATCGTCGAAATAGGCCAGGCCGAAACGGCCGCCGCCGCCGGACGAACCGGCTTCGCGCCGGCCCGACTGCTCGGCGATCACCGTCACCGACAGGCGGATCAGCGGGCGCACGTCGGCCGCCAAAGTGCCGTCGGCGCGCGCCACCAGCACCACGTCGTATTCGCTCGCCAGGCCGGCCATGACCTGCTTCACGCGCGGGTCCTTGGCCTTGGCCATGCGCTCCACTTTTTCCAGCAGCGCGACCTTGGCGGTGCTGTCGAGCGTGGCGATCGGGTCCAGGCCCGGGTAGAGCGAACGCGACTTGGGCACCTTCACCGCCGGCACGCGCACCTTGCGGCCCTGGCCCTGTGCCGAAATCGAGCGCACCGTGTGGGCGGCATCGATCAGCGAGTCCCAGGACAGGTCGTCGGAATAGGCGAACGCCGTCTTTTCACCGCTGACCGCACGCACGCCGACCCCCTGGTCGATGCTGAAGCTGCCGGTCTTGACGATGCCCTCTTCCAGGCTCCAGCCTTCGCTGCGCGTGGTCTGGAAATACAGGTCGGCGTCGTCCACGCCGTGCGACATGATCTCGCCGAGCGCGCGCTGCAGGTGCGTGGGGCTCAACCCGAACGGTTCGAGCAACAGGCTTTGGGCGGTGGCCAGACGGGCCAGGGTGGGTTCGCGTGAAATCATCGGCCCATTGTAAGAACCCTGGCGCCGCGCGCTGCCGTCAGGGTCTTGCCGTCAACCGCTCTAGGACTGCATCAGGCGCTTGGACTTGGCGATCGCCATCAGGATGCCCAGCCCCACGCCCAGCGTCACCATGGCCGTGCCGCCATAGCTCACGAAGGGCAACGGCACGCCCACCACGGGCAGGATGCCGCTGACCATGCCCATGTTGACGAAGGCATAGACGAACACGTTGAGCGTGACCGCGGCCGCCACCAGCCGGGAAAACTGGGTCGGCGCCTCCACCGCGATCAGCAGGCCGCGCACGATCAGGAAGATGAAGCCAGACATGAGGCCCAGCACGCCCATGAGCCCGAATTCCTCTGAGAACGCGGCATAGATGAAGTCGGTGGTGCGTTCGGGAATGAATTCCAGGTGGGTCTGCGTGCCCTGCATGAAGCCCTTGCCCCAGATGCCGCCCGAACCGATGGCGATCATGCCCTGGATGATGTGGAAGCCCTTGCCCAGCGGGTCTTTCGAGGGGTCGAGCAGGGTGCACACGCGCTGGCGCTGATACTCGTGCAGGATCTGCCAGTCCACGCCCGGCGCGCACATCTGCGGCTCCATGGCGATCAGCGTCACCACACCGATCACGCCGATCAACACCGGTGGCAGGATCAGCTTCCAGCTCAGGCCGGCGAAGAAAATGACGGCCAGGCCGGAGGACATCACCAACAGCGAAGTCCCCAGGTCGGGCTGCTTGAGGATGAGCGCCACCGGAATGATGAGCAGGATGCCGGCCGCCACGAAATCCAGCGGCTTGAGCTGCCCTTCCCGGCGGTGGAACCACCAGGCCAGCATCAGCGGCATGGCGATCTTCATGAGTTCGCTGGGCTGGATGACGGTGACGCCGATGTCCAGCCAGCGCTGCGAACCCTTGCGCATGATGCCGAACAGCTCCACACCCAGCAGCAGCATCACGCCCAGGGTGTACAGCGGCACGGCCAGCGTCATCAGGCGGTGCGGCGGCACCTGAGACACGAGGAACATCAGCCCCACGGCCAGCAGCATGTTGCGGCTGTGGGCCGCGAAGCGGGTGCCGTGGTCAAAACCCACCGAATACATGGTGATCAGGCCGGCGCCGGCCATCAGCAGGATGGCGAACAGCAGCCAGCCGTCAAAGCCCTGGAAGATCGGGGCGATGCGCTGCAGCAGGGTGGGTTTGTCGAAGACGGCGGCCATGTTGGGCCCCGATTATCCTTCGGCCATGACATCCCCCACCACCCACCTGTTGTACCTGCATGGTTTTCGTTCGTCGCCGCAATCGATGAAGGCGCAGAAGGTCGCCGCGCGCATGCAGGCGCGGCACCCGGAGGTGGTCTGGTGGTGCCCTCAACTGCCGCCCTCCCCGCGCGAAGCCATGGACATGGTGGTGCGCGGCGTGCAGGACTGGCCGCGCGAGACCATGGGCGTGGTCGGTTCGTCGCTGGGCGGCTTCTACGCGCGCTGGCTGGCGCTGCAGACCGGTTGCCGCCGCACGGTGCTGCTCAACCCGGCCGTGTTTCCCGCGCGCGACCTGGTGAAATACATCGGCGAACAGACCGCCTGGCACGACCCGCAGGCGCGCTTCGCCGTCGACCCGGCCTTCATGGGGGAGGTTCAGCAACAGCAGGACGACATCGCCCGCCTGGCTCCCTTGCACCCGGCCACGCCGGAGCGCCAGTTCGCCATCGTGGCCAAAGGCGACGAGGTGCTGGACTGGCGCGAAATGCAGGCCTTCTGCGCAGGGGGAACGACCCGCCTGCTGGAGGGCGGCGACCACGCCATCAGCGACTTCGACGACCACATCGACGACCTGTTCCATTTCCTGGGCCTGTAACGGCCCCATGGGACAATCGCGCCCATGCACATCCTGTTTGATGAAGCCGGCAAGCTGTTGACCGGCCGCCTCCTGTCCGAGGCCGAAAGTTCCCTGCAAGTCGAGCTCGAATCCGGCAAACGCGTCAAGGTCAAGTCGGCCAATGCCTTGTTGCGCTTCGAAAAACCCGCCCCCAGCCAGCTGATGCCGGCGGCCACCGCCCTGGCCGAGACCATGGAGCTGGAGCTGGCCTACGAATTCGCGCCCGAAGACGAGTTCGGTTTCGCGGACCTCGCCCACGAGTATTTCAGCGACAAGGCGGGCATCACCGAACAGGTGGCCGCGCTCCTGTGCCTGCAAGGCGCGCCGCACTACTTCCGCCGCGCCGGCAAGGGCCGCTACAAGAAGGCGCCGGCCGACATCCTCGCGCAGGCCCTGGCCGCGATCGAGAAGAAGAAACAGGTGCAGGCACAGATCGAGGCCTGGGCGGCCGAGCTCGCCAGCGGCAGTTGCCCGGCGCCGGTGCGCCAGCAGCTCTACAAGCTGCTGTTCCGGCCGGACAAGAACGCGCCCGAGTACAAGGCCGTGGTGGAAGCCGCGCGCACCAGCCACACCGCGCCGCTCACCCTGCTGCAGAACGCGGGTGCCATCAGCAGCGCCTACCAGTTCCACTGGCAGCGCTTCCTGTTCGACCAGTTCCCCAAGGGCACGGGCTTCCCCCCGCTGCAGGCCCCGGTCATCGCCGACGAGCTGCCCCTGGCGCCGGTGCAGGCCTTCTCCATCGACGATTCGCAGACCACCGAGATCGACGACGCGCTCTCGCTGCAAGGCCTGGGCAGCGGCAGCGTCACGCTGGGCATCCACATCGCGGCGCCCGGCCTGGCCGTGGCGCCGGAAGGCCCCATCGACCAGGTGGCGCGCACGCGCCTGTCCACCGTCTACATGCCGGGCCACAAGCTCACCATGCTGCCCGACGAGGTGGTGCAGGCCTACACGCTCATGGCCGGGCGCGATTGCCCCGCCGTGTCCCTGTACGTCAGCTTCGACGAAGCCACCCTGGCCGTCACCGGCAGCCGCACCGCGCTGGAGCGCGTGCCGATCGCGCTCAACCTGCGGCACGACCAGCTCGACACGGTGATCACCGAAGCCTGGCTCGCGGGCGAGGCGCCGGCGACCGATGTCCCCGCCGAGATCGCGGCCCTGCAACCCTCGCTGGGTTTCCTGTTCCGCCTGGCCCTGCACCTCAAGGCGCAACGCGAGGTGGTGCGCGGCAAACCCGAGAACTTCACCCGCCCGGACTACACCTTCCGCCTCGAAGGCGTGAGCGGCGACGAACCGCAGGGCGACGAGCGCGTGGTCATCGGCACCCGCAAACGCGGCGCCCCGCTGGACCTGATGGTGGCCGAGGCCATGATCCTGGCCAACAGCACCTGGGGCAACTGGCTGGCCGACTGCGGCGTGCCCGGCATCTACCGCAGCCAGGCCAGCCTGCAGCCCGGCGTCAAGGTGCGCATGGGCACCAAGGCGCAGCCGCACGCGGGCATCGGCGTCAAGAGCTACGCCTGGAGCACCTCGCCCCTGCGCCGCTACGTGGACCTGGTCAACCAGTGGCAGATCATTGCCTGCGCGCGCCACGGCAAGACCGCCGCGCTGGCCGCGCCGTTCAAGCCCAAGGACGCCAACCTGTTCTCCATCATCAGCGCCTTCGACGCCGCCTACACCGCGTACAACGGCTTCCAGAACGGCATGGAGCGCTACTGGACGCTGCAGTACCTCCGGCAGGAAGGCATCACCGAGCTCACCGCCACCCTGATCAAGGACAACCTGGTGCGCGCCGACACCCTGCCCCTGGTGCTGCCGGTGCTGGGCGCCGACGGCCTGCCGCGCGGCGCGCACGTGCGCGTGAAGCTGGGTGAGATCGACGACATCACGCTCGACATCCACGGCACCGTCACCGAGCGGCTGGACCTGCCGGTGGACGACGTGGGCGAGACCGCGGGCGACGACGCCGAGGAAGAGGAGGCACTGGCCGCGCCGCTGGCCCTGGCCATCGACGTCAACGAAACCGAGGGCGAAAGCGCCGCCCAGCCCCCCCAAACGCCCGGCCCGGCAGGGGATTGAGGCCCAGGCGACACCCAGCACGGATAATGCCCGCGTGAAGCCGTCCGCCCTGTCCTTTTTCAAGAAGCTGAGCACGCTGCAACTGGCGCTGGGGGTGTCGGTGGCCGTGCACGCCGCGCTGCTCACGGTGCGCTTCGTGGACCCCGAGCGTTTCAACCGCGTGTTCCAGGACACGCCGCTGGAAGTCATCCTCGTCAACGCGCGCGGCAACGAGCGGCCCGACAAGGCCACGGCCATCGCGCAGACCTCGCTGGCCGGCGGTGGCGAGGCCGAACGCGGCCGCGCCACCTCGCCTCTGCCACCCGCCACGGTGGCCCGCATCGGCGACGCGCACGAAGAAGACGAGCGCACGATCGAGATGCTGCGCGAGCAGCAGAACCGCCTGCTGGCCCAGGTGCGCCGCGAGCTCGCCAAGATGCCGCCGCCCGACCCCGAGTCGGTCAACCCCAGCCAGGCCTCGTCGGAGCGCGAGCAGAAGCGCCGCGCGCTGGTGAAGATCCTGGCCGAGATCGAAAAGCGCATCAACGAAGAAAACGCGCGGCCCAAGAAGCGCTACATCAGCCCGGCCACGCGCGAGGCGGTCTACGCCATCTACTACGACGAGCTGCGCCGCAAGATCGAGGACCGGGGCACCACCAACTTCCCCGAAGTCGGCGGCCGCAAGCTCTACGGCGAACTCACCATGACCATCACGGTCAACCACAACGGCGCCGTGCTCGACACCGAGGTGGTGCAGCCCTCGGGCATCAGCCAGCTCGACCGCCGCGCCCAGGCCATCGTGCGCAGCCTCTCGTTCGGCCGCTTCAACGAAGCCATGCGCCGCCAGGCCGACCAGATCGTGGTCGTCTCGCGCTTCCGCTTCACGCGCGACGAGACGCTGCAGACCCAGCTCTCCGGGCAATAGGGCCTGTTCACACTATTTTTCCAAGATGCGTTGCGGATCAAAAAGGCCATGCGCAAGGCGCGAAACGCAGCCGGGGCATTCCCCCGGCAAGGCTCCGCAACGCCGCGCATGGCCTTGTTGGCCGCAACCCGAAGGGAATGGGTTGAAAACAGCGCCACTCTTCGTTGCACTCCTAGGCCAGACACCCGGTCTGGCCGTCGTCGCGCGCCTCGATTGGCGCTGTTTTCAACCCATTCGCACTTGGAAAAATAGTGTGAACAGGCCCTTCCACACCGCATGAGGTCCCTCGGACGCTGGTTGCTGTGGCTGGTCCTCGCCGGGCTGGCCCTGCAGCTGTTCTTTCTGGCGCGCATCGCGCTCATGGTCGCGGTCGATCCCACCAGCACCGCCTTCATGCGCTCCGAGGCCTGGCGCATCGCGGGCGCCAGCCTGCAGAGCGACAAGGGTTGGCGCTGGTCGCACCACTGGGTGCCCGATGCCCAGATCAGCCCGCACCTCAAGCGCGCCGTGATCGCCTCCGAAGACGCCGGCTTCACCGACCACCGGGGCGTGGACTGGGGCGCGATCGAAGGCGCCTGGCAGAAGAACGAGCGCCGCCAGCAGTTGGCCGAAAAACGCGCCGCGCGCCAGCCCGCCCAGCCCGCGCGCGAGCCCAAGGTGGTCGGCGGCTCCACCATCACGCAGCAACTCGCGAAAAACCTGCTGCTCTCCGGCGAACGCCAGCTGCTGCGCAAGGGCCAGGAACTGGTGCTCACGCTGATGCTCGAAGCCTTGCTCGACAAGCGCCGCATCCTGGAGATCTACCTCAACAGCGTGGAGTGGGGCGAAGGCATCTTCGGCGCCGAGGCCGCCTCGCAGCGCTACTTCAACAAGCCGGCCAGCAAGCTCAGCCCGCACGAGGCGGCGCGTCTGGCGGTAATGCTGCCCTCGCCCAAGTTCTTCGAGGCGCGGCAGGGATCGGCCTACCTCGCGCGGCGCACCGGCACCATCGTCGCGCGCATGGGTGGGGTCGTGCTGCCATGAACCTTCGTGCCACCTTCATGAGCGTGTTCCTGCTCGGCCTGGTGCGCCTGCTCACCGGCGCGCAGGCGCGCTGGCACGGCTGCCCGCCCAAGGCCGAGCAGCGCATCTATTTCGCCAACCACCAGAGCCACGCCGACCTCGTGCTGATCTGGGCCGCGCTGCCGCAGGAGCTGCGCAGCATCACGCGCCCGATCGCGGCCAAGGACTACTGGACCGCGTCGAACTTCAAGCGCTGGATCACCACCGAGGTGTTCAACGCCGTGTACGTGGAGCGCGAGCGCAAGGGCGACGAAGACCCGCTGGCGCCGCTGGTGCAGGCGCTGGAGAGCGGCGACTCGCTGATCCTCTTTCCCGAGGGCACGCGCGGCCACGAGGAAGACCCGCAGCCCTTCAAGTCGGGCCTGTACAACCTGGCGCAGCGCTTTCCCGGCGTGGTGCTGGTGCCGGCCTGGATCCACAACGTGCAGCGCGTGATCCCCAAGGGCGAGGTGGTGCCGGTGCCGGTGCTGTGCTCGGTGACCTTCGGCGAACCGCTGGTGCTGGGCGCCGAGGAACCGCGCGCCGATTTCCTGAAACGGGCCCGCGAGGCCGTCATGGCCCTTCGGGACGTCTAAGAACATGAGCCCCCACACTCGTCATTTCATGTACTCATTGCCCCCCAAGGGGGCGCAGACCGCCCTTGGGGCGGCCCGGCGGACGGTCTGATGGGTTCCTTCCTTCGCAGCCTCACCCCCGACCAGCAGGTCAGCCTCGTCTTCGTGGTGCTGTTCGGCCTGCTGATCATCGCCAGCGGCGTGGGCGTGCTGCTGTCGCTGCGCGAGCGCCGCTCGGGCGACGACGACGCCAGCGGCGAACGCGCGCTGCGCCTGCAGGACAACCAGGCGCTGCTGCGCAGCTCCTGGATGATGATGCTGGTGTTCTGGGTCGGCTGGGTCATGGGCGAGGGCTTCGCCATCGTGCTGTTCGGCCTGGTCTCGTTCTTCATCCTGCGCGAGTTCATCAGCCTCTCGCCCACGCGCCGGGGCGACCACCGCAGCCTGGTGCTGGCCTTCTTCATCGTGCTGCCGCTGCAGTACGCGCTGGTCTGGACGGAACGCTTCAACCTGTTCACCGTGTTCATCCCGGTCTACGTGTTCCTCGCGATTCCCGTGGTGAGCGCGCTGGGCAACGACCCGCAGCGTTTCCTCGAGCGCAACGCCAAGCTGCAGTGGGGCATCATGGTCTGCGTGTACGGCATGAGCCACGTGCCCGCCCTGCTGCTGCTCAGCTTCCCCGGCTTCGTCGGCAAGACCGCGTTCCTGGTGTTCTTCCTGGTGCTGGTGGTGCAAACCTGCATGCTGGTGCAGCACCTGGCCGCGCGCGGCCTGCGCGGGCCGGTGGCCCCCGCCATCAGCGGCAGCTTCCACTGGCGCAGCTGGGCCCTGGGCCTGGTCGCCGGCGGCCTGCTGGGCGCCGTGCTCTCCGGCTTCACGCCCTTCAAGCCCCTGCCCGCGCTGGCCATGGCCCTGGTGGCCTGTGTGGCCGGCAGCTTCGGCCACCTGGTCATGAAGGCCATCAAGCGCGACCGCGGCGTGACCCACTGGGGCTTGGCGGGCCGCTCGGTCACCGGTGCCAGCGGCCTGCTCGACCGCGTGGACGCCCTGTGCTTCGCCGCGCCCGTGTTCTTCCATTCGGTGCGCTGGACCTTCGACCTTTGAGACCTTCCACCATGCGCATCCTCGGCATCGACCCCGGCCTGCAATGCACCGGCTTCGGCGTGATCGACACCGAAGGCGCTGCCCTGCACTATGTGGCCAGCGGCACCATCCAGACCAGCCCGAAGGACGGCGCCCTGCTGCCCGAGCGGCTCAAGATCCTGTTCGACGGCATCACCGAGGTGGTGGCGCGCTACCAGCCCCAGATGTCGGTCTGTGAAATCGTGTTCGTCAACGTCAACCCCCAGGCCACGCTGCTGCTGGGCCAGGCACGTGGCGCCTGCCTCACGGCCCTCGTGGCCAACAAGCTGGAGGTTGCCGAGTACACCGCGCTGCAGTTGAAGAAGGCCGTGGCCGGCAACGGCCGGGCCGGCAAGCCGCAGATGCAGGAAATGGTCAAGCGCCTGCTGCGCCTGCCCGGCCTGCCCGGCAAGGACGCGGCCGACGCGCTCGGCCTGGCCATCACCCACGCCCAGGTGAGCCGCACCCTGGCGGCGATCAACAAGGTCTCCACCCAACAGGCTCGCACCCACGCCACCTACAAGGCCGGCCGGGTGTATTGATGGGCATGGAGGGTTCTTCGCCGTTGCGCCGTTTCAGCCTGGGGGCCTGGCTCGCCATCGCATTCACGGTCCTGTCGCTGTTGCTCACCTTGAGCCTGACGCTGTTCAGCGACCGCGCCGCGAGCAACCAGGTGCGCGAGGCCATCGGCGCCAACCTGACCGAGCTGGCGCAGCAGACCGCGAGCCGGCTGGACCGGTCCATGTTCGAGCGCTACCGCGAGGTGCGCCTGATCGCCCAACGCCTGAGCGGCCACACCGACTTCGGCGCGGTCCGCGGCGAGATCGAGGCCCTGCAGAAGAGCTACCCGCACTACGCCTGGATCGGCGTGACCGACACCGCGGGCGTGGTGCGCACCGCCACGCGCGGCATGCTCGAAGGCGTGGATGTGTCGGCGCGCCCCTGGTTCCGCAACGCCATGGACGGCCACCCCATGGGCGACGTGCACGATGCCGTGCTGCTCGCCCAGCTGCTGGGCACGCCGGGCAGCGAGCCGATGCGCTTCGTCGACATCGCCTTTCCGCTCACCGACGCGGCCGGCCAGACCACGGGCGTGCTGGGCGTGCACCTGTCGTGGAACTGGGCCAGCGAGATCCAGGACGCGATCTTCACCCCCGTGAGCCGCCACCGCAGCGTCGACCTGCTGATCGTCTCGACCACCGGCGCGGTGCTGCTCGGCCCCAAGGACCTGCAAGGCACGGTGCTGAAGGTGCCGAGCGTGGAAGCCGCGGGGCGCGGCGAATCGGGGCATGCGACGGAAACGTGGCCCGATGGCCAGACCTACCTCGTGGGCCACACGCGCGACAACGGCTTCGACACCTACGCCGGCCTGGGCTGGCGCGTGCTGGTGCGGCAGACGCTGGACGAGGCCTACGCCCCGGTGAACCAGCTGCACCGGCGCATGCTGCTCGGCGGCATCGCGGCGGCACTGCTGTTTTCCCTGCTGGGCTGGCTGGTGGCGCGCCTGATCACCCGGCCCCTGCTCGACCTGACCGACGTGGCGCGCGGCATCGAGGCCGGCTACGCGGTGAAGGCGCCCACCACCGCGGCCTACCGCGAGGTGGCCATGCTGGGCAATGCCTTCAACTCCCTGGTGAAGGGCCTGCAGGCCAACGAGGCGGCGCTGCGCCAGAACCATGCCGCGCTGGAGCGGCGCGTGAGCGAGCGCACCGCCGAGTTGCGCGAGACGGTGGACGACCTGCTCGCCAACGAAGAGCGTGTGCAGACCGTGATCGACAGCGCGCAGGAAGCCTTCATCGGCATCGATTTCGACGGTTGCATCACCGACTGGAACGCCGCGGCCGAAACCCTGTTCGGCTGGAAGCGCCAGGAGGTGCGCGGCGAATCGCTGGCCGACACCATCCTGCCCGAGCGTTACCACATCGCTTTCGTGAAGGCGCTGGCGCATTTCCACACCACCGGCAAGGCCCCGTTCACGGGCCGGCTGCTTCGGCGCACGGTGGTGGACCGGCAGGGTCGCGAGATGGAAGTGGAGATGAAGATCGGCCTGATCCACACCAGCGAGCTGCAGCTCTTCAGCGCCTTCGTGCGGCCGGTGACCGAGCCGCCATCGCACTGACTGAACGGCGGTCTGGCTAGAGCAGGCGCTCCAGCACGAGCACGCCGAAGAATCCCAGGGCCGCGATGACGGTCCACTTCAGGATCACGATGCCCCAGGTGCGGTAACGTGCCTGGCCGGTGCCGATGTAGAAGGCAAAACACACGCCCGCTGCCAGCAGCAGCAACATCACGGTCCAGCGGAACAGCAGCATGAGGGGTGGTGGCGGCGGCGCCTACCAGGCCGGTGCGAGCTGGGCGAAGCCGCGCGGAGCTTCGCGCTCGTGTTCGAAGCTCACGATCTCGTAGGCGTCGGGCTGGTCCAGCAGGGCGCGCAGCAGCTGGTTGTTCATCGCGTGGCCGCTGCGGAAGGCGCTGTAGGCGGCCAGCAGCGGTTTGCCCACGATGTAGAGGTCGCCCATGGCGTCGAGGATCTTGTGCTTGACGAACTCGTCCTGGTAGCGCAGGCCGTCGGCGTTGAGCACTTTCACGTCGTCCATCACGATGGCGTTGTCCAGCCCGCCGCCCATGGCCAAGCCGTTGGAGCGCATCATTTCCACGTCGCGCGTGAAACCGAAGGTGCGGGCGCGGGCGATCTCGCGCGCGTACTGGCCGCTGCCGAAGTCGAACTCCACGCGCTGGCCGGTGGAGTTCACGGCCGGGTGGTTGAACTCGATCTCGAACGCCAGCTTGTAGCCGTGGAAGGGGTCGAGCCGCGCCCACTTGAGCGTGCGGCCGTCGCCTTCGCGCACTTCCACCGGTTTGGTGACGCGGATGAAGCGCTTGGGCGCGTTCTGCATCACGATGCCGGCGCTTTGCAGCAGGTAGACGAAGGAGGCCGAGGAACCGTCGAGGATGGGCACTTCTTCGGCCGTGATGTCGACGTAGAGGTTGTCCAGACCGAGGCCGGCGCAGGCGCTCATGAGGTGCTCGATGGTGTGCACCTTGACGCCGCCGTTGGAGATGGTGGAGGCCAGGCGGGTGTCGGACACCGCCATGGCATTGACCGGGATCTCCACCGGCGCGGACAGGTCGACCCGGCGGAACACGATGCCCGTGTCGGGCGCGGCCGGCCGCAGTGTCAGCTCCACCCGCTGACCGCTGTGCAGGCCGACACCGACGGCCTTGGTCAGGGATTTGAGGGTGCGTTGGGCAAGCATCCTTGAATTGTAGTTTTCCGGGCGCCAGAACATGGTTTAGAAAGCTGATGGCCTTGATAGGGAAGGCTTTTCTCCGTTTTTCTCCGGCTGAGACGGTCAGCGGTGATCGGGGTGGCCGGCTCCGCGGGTGTCCCCCGCCCGTGGCTGCGCCACGGGCTCCTCCTTTACCCCGCTGCGCCGGCCACCCCGATCACCGCTGACCTATTTGGCAGCAGAACCGTGTGCACGCCATCCTCTTTTCAGGCTCGTGGAACCCGGGCGTTCTGCGCAGCGGGGTAAAGGAGGAGGACCGGCGAAGCCGGTCCGGGGGACACCCGCGGAGCAGAGCGCCCGGGGTCCACGAGCCCGCGAGGTACAGGCAAGAAAACCCCGGGAAGAGACTCAGTCCGCCTGCTTGCGCAGGAAAGCAGGAATCTCGAAATCGTCCATGCCGCCGGAAGCCAGCGCATCCACCTTGGCCGCGGCCTGGGTGCGGTTGGTGCGCCAGACGCTGGGCACCGCCATGGAGTTGTAGTCCGGCTGCGCAGCACCCGGGCCACCCACAGCGGCGTTCACGGTCGGCACATTGAACGGCACGTTGTCCGTACCGGTGCGCAGCACCTGCAGCGGAGGCGCCGTGCGGCGCACACCCTGGCGCGACAGGCCCGTCGCCACCACCGTCACGCGCATCTCGTCGCCCAGGGCGTCGTCGTAAGCGGCACCGTAGATCACGTGCGCTTCCGGCGAAGCGTAGGCGCGGATCGTGTTCATCGCCAGCTTGGACTCCGACAGCTTGAGCGAACCCTTGGCCGCCGTCACCAGCACCAGCACGCCCTTGGCGCCCGACAGGTCGATGCCTTCCAGCAGCGGGCAGGCCACGGCCTGCTCGGCGGCGATGCGCGCGCGGTCCGGGCCGGCGGCCACGGCCGTGCCCATCATGGCCTTGCCGGGTTCGCCCATCACGGTGCGCACGTCCTCGAAGTCGACGTTCACGTTGCCGTACTCGTTGATGATCTCGGCAATGCCGCCCACGGCGTTCTTGAGCACGTCGTTGGCGTGCGCGAAAGCCTCGTCCTGCGTGACGTCGTCACCCAGCACTTCCAGCAGCTTCTCGTTGAGCACCACGATCAGCGAATCCACGTTGGCTTCGAGCTCGGCCAGGCCGCTGTCGGCGTTGGTCATGCGGCGGCCACCTTCCCAGTCGAACGGCTTGGTGACCACGCCGACGGTGAGAATGCCCATTTCCTTGGCCACGCGGGCGATCACGGGGGCCGCGCCGGTGCCGGTGCCGCCGCCCATGCCGGCGGTGATGAACAGCATGTGCGCGCCCGCGATGGCTTCGCGGATGTCGTCCACCGCGACTTCGGCCGCGTCACGGCCCTTCTCGGGCTTGCTGCCCGCGCCCAGGCCGCTGGTGCCGAGCTGGATGGTCTTGTGCGCGGCGCTGCGCGTGAGCGATTGCGCGTCGGTGTTGGCGCAGATGAACTCCACGCCCTGCACGCTGCGCGAGATCATGTGCTCGACCGCGTTGCCGCCGCCGCCGCCCACGCCGATGACCTTGATCTGGGTGCCCTGGTTGAATTCTTCAACTTCGATCATTTCGATGCTCATTTGGAAGCTCCTTTTGTGGCCCTTGGAACGGTGTCGCCGGGCAATCTGTCAATACAAAAAATCTGCGAAATCGGGGAATGGCGAGGGCTCATCCAGGCGGCCCGGTGCATTCGGTGCACCGCCCTCGCTGGTGGCGTTCCAGGCTCATGGCATTGGCCGGCGTGAGGGCCGGGCTCGAAGACAGCGTGTTCGCGTTGTTCATCAGAAGGTCCCCACAAACCAGTTTTTGACCCGCTCGAGTGCGCCTTGCATCGAGCCCGCTTTCTGCGCCACCTTGTGCCCGCGCACGCGCGCCAGGCGCGCTTCCTCGAGCAGGCCCATCACCGTGGCCGCGCGCGTCTGCGCAACCATGTCGGACAGGGCGCTGGTGTAGTTCGGGATGCCGCGGCGCACGGGCTTGAGGAAGATGTCCTCGCCCAGTTCGACCATGCCCGGCATCACCGCGCTGCCGCCGGTGAGCACGATGCCCGACGACAGCATCTCTTCATGGCCGGAGTCGCGCAGCACCTGCTGCACCAGCGAGAAGATTTCCTCCACGCGCGGCTCGATCACGCCGGCCAGCGCCTGGCGGCTGAGCATGCGCGGGCCGCGATCGCCCAGGCCGGGCACTTCCACCTGCGTGTCCGGATCGGCCAGCAGCTGCTTGGCGCAGCCGCTTTCCACCTTGATGTCTTCGGCGTCCTTGGTCGGCGTGCGCAGGGCCATGGCGATGTCGCTGGTGATCAGGTCGCCCGCGATCGGGATGACCGCCGTGTGGCGGATCGCGCCGCCCGAGAAGATCGCCACGTCGGTCGTGCCCGCGCCGATGTCCACCAGCGCCACGCCGAGTTCCTTCTCGTCGTCGGTCAGGATGGCCTGGCTGGACGCCAGCGGGTTGAGCATGAGCTGGTCCACTTCCAGGCCGCAGCGGCGCACGCACTTGATGATGTTTTCGGCCGCGCTCTGCGCGCCGGTGACGATGTGCACCTTGGCTTCCAGGCGGATGCCGCTCATGCCGATCGGCTCTTTCACCTCCTGGCCGTCGATCACGAACTCCTGCGGCTCCACCAGCAGCAGGCGCTGGTCGGTGGAGATGTTGATCGCCTTGGCGGTCTCGATCACGCGCGCCACGTCGGTGGCGCTGACCTCGCGGTCCTTGATGGCCACCATGCCGCTGGAGTTGATGCCGCGGATGTGGCTGCCGGTGATGCCGGTGTAGACGCGCGCGATGCGGCAGTCGGCCATCAGCTCGGCTTCTTTCAAGGCCTGCTGGATGCTCTGCACCGTGGCGTCGATGTTGACCACCACGCCGCGCTTGAGGCCGTGGCTGGCCGACACGCCCAGGCCCGCGAGCTTGAGTTCGCCGTTGGACTGGACCTCGGCGACCACCACCATGATCTTGGCGGTGCCGATGTCGAGTCCGACCACCAAATCCTTGTATTCCTTGGCCATGATTGCTTCTTGATTACCTTCGGTTTTGAGATCCGCCAGCCGGCGTGTCGGTCACGGTGGTCACGCCGCGCAGGCGCAGCGCGTAGCCATTGGGGTAGCGCAGGTCCACGGACTGAACCGCGCCCGCGTAACGTTCGGTGAGCTGCGCCAGCGTGCCGGTGAAGCGGCGCGTGCGCGCCAGCAGTTCGTCGGGCGTGCCGCGGCCCAGCTCCACCTGGGCGCCGCTGTCGAGCTTGGCGCGCCAGGTGCCGCGCTCGGTGAGTTCGAGCCGCTCCAGGCCCAGGTCGAGGCGGCCGAGTTCGGTTTGCAGCAGCTGGTAGAGCGACCACACCTGGGCCGACTTCTCGACCGGGCCGGCCAGTTCGGGCAGGCCATCGCTGTCGTCGGGGCTGGCATCGAACACCTCGCCCAGGCGATTGACCAATTGGCCCGAACCCGACTCGCCCCACCAGGCCACGGCCTGGTGCTCTTCCAGCGTCACGCGCAGGCGGTTGGGGAACTCGCGCTGCACCACGGCCTTGCGCACCCAGGGCACGGACTCGAACAGCTGGCGCACCTGCTGCAGGTCCACGGTGAGGAAGCTGCCGTTCAGGCGCGTCTTCATCTGCGACGAGAGCTGGGCGCGGAAGGTCACGGCGTTCTGGTGCGCCACGTCACCATGCACGGCGATGGCCTTGACCGACCAGATCGGGTGGCGCACCAGCCAGGTGGTGAACAGGCCCAGGCTCAGCACGGCGAACACCGCGACCAGGACGTGCGTGACCACGGTCATGAGCTTGACGTCCAAGGGCAGTTCGGTGCTGGGCATGGTGGTGTTCCGGGGCTCAGGCCGCGTGGTCCAGCGAGGCGGTGGCCAGCAGCGCCACGCACAGGTCTTCGTACGACAGGCCGGCCGCCTTGGCCGACATCGGCACCAGCGAGTGGCCGGTCATGCCGGGCGAGGTGTTGATCTCGAGCAGCCAGGGCTTGCGGGTCTTGGCGTCGATCATCACGTCGGCGCGCGACCAGCCACGGCAGTCCAGCGTGAGGTAGGCCTTGAGCACCAGCGCCTGGATGGCGGCCTCTTCACCTTCGGGCAGGCCGCAGGGCACGAGGTACTTGGTGTCGTCGGTGAAGTACTTGTTCTGGTAGTCGTAGTTGCCTTCGGGCGCGACGATGCGGATCACCGGCAGGGCTCTTGCGTCGGCGCCCGTGCCCAGCACCGGGCAGGTGACCTCGTCGCCCGCGATGAACTGCTCGCACATCACCAGCGGGTCCAGCCTGGCAGCGAGTTCGTAGGCGGCGGCGCATTGCGCCTCGCTGGTCACCTTGGTCAGGCCGATGGTGGAGCCTTCGCGCACGGGCTTGACGATCATGGGCGAGCCCAGCGCCTTGAACGCGGCCAGGGTCTCGTCGGCGCTGTGCACCTGGCGCCAGGCCGGCGTGGCCAGGCCTTCGGCGATCCAGATGCGCTTGGTCATGAGCTTGTCCATGGCCACGCTGGAGGCCATCACGCCGGGGCCGGTGTAGGGAATGCCCATCAGCTCCAGGGCACCCTGCACCGTGCCGTCTTCACCGAAGCGGCCGTGCAGCGCGATGAAGCAGCGCTGGAAACCTTCGCGCTTGAGTTCGCCCATCTCGCGCTCGGCCGGATCGAAGGCGTGCGCGTCGACGCCCTTCGATTGCAGCGCGGCCAGCACGCCCTTGCCCGACATGAGCGAGACCTCGCGCTCGGCCGAGCGCCCGCCCATCAGCACGGCCACCTTGCCAAGCGACCTGGCATCCACCGTCATTGCCTTCTCCTGTTTCATGCGGTTGCTCCCTGCGCCAGCTCGATCACGCGACCGGCGACCGCGCCCACCGTGCCCGCGCCCATGCAGAGCACCACATCGCCGTCGCGCGCGTTGTCGAGCACGGCCTGCGGCATGGCGGCGATGTCGTCCACGAACACGGGTTCGAGCTTGCCGGCCACGCGCAACGCGCGCGCCAGCGAGCGGCCATCGGCCGCGACGATGGGGGCTTCGCCGGCCGCGTACACCTCGGCCAGCAGCACGGCATCGGCCTGGCCGATGACTTTCACGAAGTCTTCGAAGCAGTCGCGCGTGCGGGTGTAGCGGTGCGGCTGGAAGGCCAGCACCAGCCGGCGGCCCGGGTAGGCACCGCGCGCGGCCGACAGCGTGGCGGCCATCTCCACCGGGTGGTGGCCGTAGTCGTCCACCACGGTGCAGCTGCCGCCCGAAGGCAGCGCGGCTTCGCCGTAGCGCTGGAAGCGCCGACCCACGCCCTTGAACTCGGCCAGCGCCTGCTGCACGGCCTCGTCGGGCACGTTCAGCTCCACCGCGATGCCGATGGCGGCCAGGGCGTTGAGCACGTTGTGGTTGCCGGGCAGGTTGAGCACCACGTCCAGGTCGGGCAGCTCCACGCCGTTGCGGCGCTGCACGGTGAAGTGCATCTGCGTGTCCACCGCGCGCACGTTGATCGCGCGCACCTGCGCGTCTTCCGCGAAGCCGTAGCTGGTGATGGGCCGCGCGATCTGGGGCAGGATCTCGCGGATCGCCGCGTCGTCCACGCACACCACGGCCGCGCCGTAGAACGGCATCTTGTGCAGGAAGTCCACGAAGGCGGACTTGAGCTTGCCGAAGTCGTGGCCGTAGGTGTCCATGTGGTCGGCGTCGATGTTGGTGACGACCGAGAGCACCGGCAGCAGGTTGAGGAAGGAGGCGTCGGACTCGTCGGCCTCGACCACGATGTAGTCGCCCGACCCCAGCTGGGCGTTCGCGCCGGCGCTGTTGAGGCGGCCCCCGATCACGAAGGTCGGGTCCAGCTGGGCGGCGGCCAGCACGCTGGCCACCAGGCTGGTGGTGGTGGTCTTGCCGTGCGTGCCGGCGATGGCCACGCCCTTCTTCATGCGCATCAGCTCGGCCAGCATCACCGCGCGCGGCACCACCGGCACGAGTTTCGCGTGCGCGGCCACCACCTCGGGGTTGTCTTCCTTCACCGCGGTCGAGGTGACGATGGCGTCGGCGCCCTCGATGTTCGCGGCGTCGTGGCCCACGAACACCTGGGCGCCCAGCGCCACCAGCCGGCGCGTGACGGTGCTCTCGCCCAGATCGCTACCGGAGATGCGGTAGCCCTGGTTGAGCAACACCTCGGCGATGCCGCTCATGCCGGCACCGCCGATGCCGACGAAGTGGATGTGACGGATGGCGTGCTTCATGGATTCGGGACTTTCGCGAGTTGCTCGCAGGCGGACACCACGGCCGCCACGGCTTCGGTCTTTTGCATCTGTTTGGCCTGGGTGGCCATGGCCAGCAGTTGCTCGCGCTGCACGGTCTGCAGGGTTTGCGCGAGCCGCTGGGGGGTGAGTTCGGTCTGGGGCACCAGCCAGGCGGCGCCGGCATCCACCAGGAAGCGGGCATTGGTGGTCTGGTGGTCGTCCACCGCCGAGGGAAACGGCACGAACAGCGCGGCCGCGCCGACGGCGGCGATCTCGGTCACGGTGCTGGCGCCGCTGCGGCAGACGATGAGATCGGCGTCGGCGAAGGCCTGCGCGGTGTCGTCGATGAAGGGGGTGAGCTCGGCGTGGATGCCAGCGGCGATGTAGTTGGCGCGCAGCGCGTCGATCTGCTTCTCGCCGCTCTGGTGCGTGACCTGCGGCTGCTGCACCTTGGGCAGCAGCGCCAGCGCCTGCGGCACCACGTCGTTGAGCGCCTTCGCGCCCAGGCTGCCGCCCACCACCAGCAGGCGCAGCGGGCCGCTGCGGCCGGCGAAGCGCTCGGCCGGCGCGGCCTGGCGCAGGAAAGGCGTGCGCAGGGGGTTGCCCACCCATTCGGCCTTCTTGAACACGTTCGGGAAGGCGGTGAACACGCGGTCGGCGACACCGGCCAGCACCCGGTTGGCCATGCCGGCCACCGAGTTCTGCTCGTGCAGCACCAGCGGCTTGCCGGCGAGCACGCCCATCATGCCGCCGGGGAAGCTGATGTAGCCGCCCAGGCCCACGACCACGTCGGGCTTGACGCGGCGCACCACCTGCAGCGACTGCCAGAAGGCACGCAGCAGGCGCAGCGGCAGCAGCGCGACCGTGACCAGCCCCTTGCCGCGCACGCCACCGAAGTCGATGGTCTCCAGCGCGAAGCCGCGCGGCGGCACGAGCCGGCTTTCCATGCTGCCGGGCGCGCCCAGCCAGTGCACGCGCCAGCCGCGCTCGCGCAAGGCTTCGGCCACGGCCAGGCCGGGGAAGATGTGGCCGCCGGTGCCACCGGCCATGATGAGGGCGCAGGGAGCCGTCACGAGCGCCCTCCCTTCATCATCTGGCGGTTCTCGTAGTCCACGCGAAGCACGAGCGCGATGGCCACCAAGTTCAGCAGAATGGCCGAACCGCCGTAACTCATCAGCGGCAGCGTCAGGCCCTTGGTGGGCAGCGCGCCCAGGTTCACGCCGATGTTGATGAAGGCCTGGAAGCCCATCCACAGGCCCACGCCCTGCGCCACCAGGCCGGCGAAGACCTGGTCGAGCGCGATGGCCTGGCGGCCGATGTGCATGATGCGGCGCGTGAGCCAGAGGAACAGCGCGATCAGCACCACCACGCCGAGCAGGCCGAACTCCTCGCCGATCACGGCGAGCAGGAAGTCGGTGTGCGCCTCGGGCAGCCAGTGCAGCTTCTCCACGCTGCCGCCCAGGCCGACGCCGAAGATCTCGCCCCGGCCGAAGGCGATCAGCGAGTGCGAGAGCTGGTAGCCCTTGCCCAGGGCGTGCTCCACGCTCCAGGGGTCGAGGTAGGCGAAGACGCGCTGGCGGCGGAACTCGCTGGTCATGACCATGAGCGCGAACGCGCCCACCACCACCAGCGCCATCAGGAAGAACATGCGCGCGTTCACGCCACCCAGGAACAGGATGCCCATGGCGATCACCACGATCACCATGAAGGCGCCCATGTCGGGCTCGGCCAGCAGCAGCATGCCGACCACACCCACGGCCACCGCCATCGGGGCCACGGCGTGGAAGAAGCGTTCCTTGACCTCCATCTTGCGCACCATGTAGCTGGCGGCGTAGAGCAACACGGCCAGCTTGGCCAGTTCGGAAGGCTGAAAGTTCATGATGCCCAGCGAGATCCAGCGGCGCGCGCCGTTCACGCCCCGGCCGATGAAGGGCAGCAGCACCAGCGCGAGCAGCACCAGCGCCAGCGCGAACAGCCAGGGCGCCATCTTTTCCCACGAGCGCAGCGGGAACTGGAAGGCCACCATGGCCGCGATCACGCCGATCACCATGGAGATGCCGTGCCGCAGCACGAAGTGGGTGTGGGCGTAGTTCTGGAAGCGCGGGTTGTCGGGCAGCGCGATGGAGGCGGAATACACCATCACCAGGCCCCAGGCGAGCAGCGCCACCACCACCCACAGCAGAGGCTGGTCGAAACCGAGTTCGCGCACCGCCACGTTGCGCGTGCCGGCATAGGTGCGGTTGGACAGTCGCACCGGCAGGTTGTCGCGCGAGGAGCCTCCGGCGAGCGCGCCCGCGAGGTCGCGTCCCGGGAAGCGTGGCAGCAGGCCGGCCAGGCCGGCGCGCAGGCGCTCGCCCCAGGGGGCGCGGTTGGCCTGGGCGGCGGCGGTTTTCTTCTTCACAGTCCCCCCTCCAGGCTCAGGCCCTGCTCGGCGGCCAGGGCGTGCACCGCTTCCACGAACACGCGGGCGCGGTGCATGTAGTTGTCGAACATGTCCAGGCTGGCGCAGGCCGGCGACATCAGCACCGCATCGCCCGCGCGCGCCTGCTGCGCGCAGAGCGCGACGGCGTCGGGCAGCGTGGCGGCGTCGAGCTGGGGCACCCCGGCCTCCTGCAGCGCGTTGCCCACGGCCTCGCGGATGCGGCCGGCGTCGCGGCCGATGTAGACCACGGCGCGCGCGAAGCGGGCCAGCGGCTCGGCCAGCGGCAGGAAGTCCTGCCCCTTGCCATCGCCACCCAGGATGACCACCAGCCGGCGGTCCACGCCCAGACCGCGCACGGCCGCCAGCGTGGCACCCACATTGGTGCCCTTGCTGTCGTCGAAGTACTCGACCTCGTCGAGGATGGCCACGGGTTCCACGCGGTGCGGCTCGCCGCGGTACTCGCGCAGGCCGTGCAGCATGGGACCGAGCGCGGCGCCGGTGGACGTGGCCAGCGCGAGCGCGGCCAGGGCGTTGGCCGCGTTGTGGCGGCCACGGATGCGCAGCGCGTCCACAGGCATGAGGCGCTGGAAATAGACCTCTTCGTCTTCTTCGGCGCCACGGCCGCGCTTGCGCGTTTCGTCCAGCGCCAGGGCGCGCACCAGCCAGGCCATGCCATTGACCGATTCGATGCCCCAGTCGCCCGCGCGGGTGGGCGCGTCCAGGCCGAAGCTGGCCCAGGGGCGCGCGCTCTGCTGGCGGTTGCGGTTGCCCACTTTCACGGTCACCAGGCCGGGCTGCATGCCCATGACCAGCGGGTCGTCGCGGTTGAGCAGCATCAGGGCCTGCGCGCCGAACACCGCCTTCTTGGCCAGGGCGTAGGCAGCCATGTTGCCGTGCCAGTCCAGGTGGTCTTCGGTGAGGTTGAGCACGGTGGCCGCGGTGGGCACGCCGTCCCAGTCGCCACCGGCGGTGCCGTCGAGCTGGAAGCTGGAGAGTTCCAGCACCCAGGCCTGGGGCAGGTGCGCCGGCTGCGGGGGCTCCACGGGCGGCGGCACGAGCTGGGTCGGGCCTTCGTCTTCTGCCTCGGCGTCTGCCGGGACCACGGCTTCATCGGCCTCGTCGATCGTGGCATCCGCGTCTTCCGCGGGCACGGCCTCGGCTTCGACGGCCACGGGGGCCTCGGTGGCCATCTGGGCCTGCGCTTCGGCCTGCGCCTGCGCTTCTTCGGCCGCCGCGCGTTCGTCGTCGGCCGCCTGCGCCACGGCTTCGGTGTCCAGCGCGGCGGACAGCACGTCGAGCAGGGCCGGGCCGATGTTGCCGGCCACGGCCACGTTCAGGCCGGCGCGCTGCAGCAGCAGGCCGGTGAGCGAGGTGACGGTGGTCTTGCCATTGGTGCCCGTGATGCCCAGCACCTTGGGCTTGTACGGCAGGCGCGCGCGCTGCGAGAGTTCGCGCAGGGCGCGGGCGAACAGGTCGAGCTCACCGACCACGGCCACGCCGCGCTCCGTTGCCCAGCCGAACACGCCCTGCAGCATCTCGGGCGCCAGGCCCGGGCTGCGCGCGATCAGGCTCCACTCGGCGCGCGCCAGCAGCGTGTCGTCGAATGGTCCGGCCACGAAATTCGCGTCCGGGCACTCGGCGCGCAACACCGCCAGCTGGGGCGGCGTCTCGCGCGTGTCGGCCACGGTCACGCGCGCGCCCTGGCGGACGCACCAGCGCGCCATGGCCAGGCCGGAGGCGCCCAGACCGAGGATGAGAACGGACTGCTGATTCATCGCAGCTTGAGCGTGGACAGCCCCACGAGGCACAACAGCATGGTGATGATCCAGAAGCGCACGACGACCTGCGTCTCCTTCCAGCCCTTTTTCTCGAAGTGGTGGTGCAGCGGCGCCATCTGGAACAGGCGCCGGCCCGTGCCGTAGCGCCGCTTGGTGTACTTGAACCAGCTCACCTGCAGCATCACCGACAGCGCCTCGACCACGAAGATGCCGCCCATGATGGCGAGCACGATTTCCTGGCGCACGATGACGGCGATGGTGCCCAGCGCGCCGCCCAGCGCGAGCGCGCCCACGTCGCCCATGAACACCTGCGCCGGGTGGGTGTTGAACCACAGGAAAGCCAGGCCCGCGCCGGCCATGGCGGCGCAGAAGATCAGCAACTCACCCGCGCCGGGGATGTGCGGCAGCAGCAGGTAGCGCGCGAACACCGTGTTGCCGGTGACGTAGGCGAACACGCCCAGCGCCGAGCCGACCATGACCACCGGCATGATGGCCAGGCCGTCGAGGCCGTCGGTGAGGTTGACGGCGTTGCTCGAACCGACGATGACCAGGTAGGTCATGATCACGAAACCGAACACGCCCAGCGGGTAGCTGATTTCCTTGAAGAAGGGCACCAGCAGGCCGGCCTGCGGCGGCAGGTCCACGCTGAAACCCGAACGCACCCAGGCGACGAAGAGTTCGAGCACGCGCAGGTTGCTGGACTCGGACACGCTGAACACCAGGTAGAACGCGGCCACCAGGCCGATCACCGACTGCCAGAAGTACTTTTCGCGCGAGCGCATGCCTTCCGGGTCCTTGTTGACCACCTTGCGCCAGTCGTCCACCCAGCCGATGGCACCGAAACCCAGGGTCACCAGCAGCACGATCCACACGAAGCGGTTGGTGAGGTCGAACCACAGCAGCGTGGACAGCGCGATCGAGAACAGGATGAGCACACCGCCCATGGTGGGCGTGCCGCCCTTGCTCAGGTGGGTCTGCATGGCGTACTCGCGGATCGGCTGGCCGATCTTGAGCGCGGCCAGGCGCCGGATGAAGTACGGGCCCGCGACCAGGCCGACCAGCAGCGCAGTCATGGCCGCCATCACGGCGCGGAAGGTGAGGTACTGGAACACCCGCAGGGATCCGAATTCGGGCGACAGGCCTTGCAGCCAGAGGGCCAGGCTAGGCAGCATGGGCGTTGTCCTTCTTGTCTCTTGTTTGAGCGGGGTCCAGCGCCAGCAGCGCCTGCACCACGCGTTCCATGCGCATGAAGCGCGAGCCCTTGACGAGCACGCTGCGGTACACCGGCCGGTCGTCGGTCACGGCGGCGCAGACGGCGCCAGCCAGGGCTGGCACTTCGACCCAATGAATGATTTTGGGCAGGGGCGCGCTGGCCTGGCGCATCCAGTCGCCCGCGACGTGCACGGCCTCGATGCCGCGCGCCAGGGCGTGGCGCAGCACCTCGTCGTGGAACGCCAGGCCCTGTTCGCCGACCTCGCCCATGTCGCCCAGCACCAGCAGGCGCGGCGCGGGCAACTCGGCCAGCACGTCGATGGCGGCGCGCACCGAGTCGGGGTTGGCGTTGTAGGTGTCGTCGATCAGGGTGACGTGGCGGTCGTTCACGCGCAGCGCGAGGGCGCGCGAGCGCCCGCCCACCGGTTCGAATGCGTCCAGGCCGCGCACCACGGCGTCCAGCGGCACACCGGCGGCCAGGGCGCAGGCGGTGGCCGCCAGGGCGTTGCGCACGTTGTGGCGGCCGGCGATGCGCAGGCGCGCCGAGGCTTCGCCCAGCGGAGAGACGAAGCTCAGCGCCCACGCGCCTTCGGCCCACTCGGTCTTGAGCGCCTTCACATCGGCGGCCTCGTCGCGGTCGCTGAAGGTGATGATCCGCCGCGCTCCGGCGAACTCGCGCCACAGCGGGGTGTAGGTGTCGTCGGAGGGGAACACGGCCACGCCGTCGGCGCCCAGCGCCTGGATGACCTGCCCGTTCTCGCGCGCCACGGCTTCCACCGTGGCCATGAATTCCAGGTGCTCGCGCTGCGCGTTGTTGACCAGCGCCACCGTGGGCAGCGCCAGCGCGGCGAGTTCGGCGATCTCGCCCGGGTGGTTCATGCCCAACTCCACCACCGAGAGGCGGTGCGCCGCGGTGAGGCGCAGCAGGGTGAGCGGCACGCCGATGTCGTTGTTGAAGTTGCCCTGGGTGGCGTGCGCGGCCTCGCCCGCGGCGGCGCGCAGGATGGACGCGATCATCTGCGTGACCGTGGTCTTGCCGTTGCTGCCGGTCACGGCGATCAGCGGCAGGTCGAACTGGCTGCGCCAGCGGCGCGACAGCTCGCCGAGCGCGCGCCGGGTGTCGGGCACTTCCACGCCGGGCAGGCCGGACTCGGCCAGGCCCTGGTGGGCGATGGCGGCCAGCGCGCCCTGCCCTCGCGCCTGCGGCAGGAAGTCGTGCGCGTCGAAGCGCTCGCCCTTCAGGGCCACGAAGAGGTCGCCCGGCTGCAGGCTGCGGGTGTCGGTGTGCACGCGGGTGAACGGCAGATCGGGCTGGCCGACCACGCGGGCGCCGTCGAGCTGCGGCAGGAGCTGGCCCAGGGTCTTCATGCGTGGGCCCCCTGTCCGTGGCGCTGCGCGAGCGCGGCGCGCGCCTGCTGCAGATCGGAAAACGGTTTCTTCACGCCCATCACGTCCTGGTAGTCCTCGTGGCCCTTGCCGGCGATCAGCACCACGTCGCGCCCCTCGGCGCGCGCCACCGCCAGGGCGATGGCCTGGGCGCGGTCGGGTTCGACCAGTGCGGCATCCGACGAGGAGAGGCCGGCCACCATCTGGCGCAGGATGGCCATCGGGTCTTCGCTGCGCGGGTTGTCGCTGGTGAGCACCGGGCGCTGCGCCTCGCGCTCGGCGGCCGCGGCCATCAGCGGGCGCTTGCCGGCATCGCGGTCGCCGCCGCAACCCACCACCACCCAGAGCGCGCCGCCGCGCTGGCGCGCCAGCGGTTGCAGGGCCTGCAGGGCTTTTTCGAGTGCGTCGGGCGTGTGCGCGTAGTCCACCAGCACCAGCGGCTGACCAGGCTGGCCGACCGCGGCCTGCTCCATGCGGCCGGGCACGGGCGTGAGCGCGGCGCAGGCCTGTACGGCGTCGGCCAGGGGCACGCCGAGGGCGCGCGCGCTGGCCAGCACGCACAGCAGGTTGGACACGTTGTAGCGGCCCACCAGCGGCAGGCTCAGCGCGTGCTGGGCCAGGGTACGGCCGCGCGCGTCGCGCTCGCCAACCTGCAGGGCCATGCCGCTGTCGGTGAAGGCCAGGTCCTGCGCGAACAGGCGCGCGCGCCCGTGGTGGCCGGCTTCGATGGCCACGGTCCAGAGGTCCAGCCCCCGGCGAGCGAGCGTGGCGGCCAGGTCCGCGCCGCGGGCGTCGTCGATGTTGACCACCGCGCTGGCCAGGTCCGGCCAATCGAACAGCCCGGCCTTGGCGGTCCAGTAGGCCTCCATGCTGCCGTGGAAGTCGAGGTGGTCCTGCGTGAAATTGGTGAACACGGCCACGCGCAGTTGCGTGGCGTTGAGCCGGCCTTCGACAATGCCGATGGACGAGGCCTCGATGGCGCAGGCCTTCAGGCCGGTGTCGACGAAGCGGCGCAGTTCGGCCTGCAGCATGACGGGGTCGGGCGTGGTCAGGCCGGTGGCGACCAGCGGTCGTTCCGCCTGGCCGGGCTGGGGCGGGCGCCCCATGCCCAGCGTGCCGATCACCGCGCAGGGTTTGGCGCAGAAGGACAGCAGCTGCGCCGTCCACCAGGCGGTGGAGGTCTTGCCGTTGGTGCCGGTGATGGCCACCATGTCGAGGGCGGCGCTCGGCGTGCCGTGGAAGGCACTGGCGATCGCGCCGGCCGAGGCCTTGAGGCCTGGCACCGCCAGCACGCGTTCGCCGTCGAAGCCATAGCTTGGTGCGCCCTCGTGCTCCACCAGCGCCGCGACGGCGCCGGCCTGGAGCGCGCCCGCCACGAAGCGGCGCCCGTCGGTGGCCGCACCCGGCCAGGCCACGAAGCCATCGCCCGCGCCCACACGGCGGCTGTCGCAGTGCAGGGCACGCACGCCGCGCTCGCGCAGCCAGTCGGCCACGGCCTGGGGATCCTGGATGGTGCGCAGCATCAGAACGACTCCTCCACCACGTGGGTGACGATCTGCGGCTTCACGTTCATGTCGGGTTGCACGCCGAGGATGCGCAAGGTCTGCTGCACGGTCTCGCTGAACACCGGCGCGGCCACCAGGCCGCCGAAGTACTGCCCGTTGCTGGGCTCGTCGATCATCACCGCGACCACGATGCGCGGCGCTTCCACCGGCGCCAGGCCCACGAACCAGCTGCGGTACTTCTTCTCGGCGTAGCCCTTGCCTTCCTGCTTGTGCGCGGTGCCGCTCTTGCCGCCCACCGAGTAGCCCATGGTCTGGGCGCGCGAGCCGGTGCCACCCGGGCCGGCCGCCAGGCCGAGCATCTGGCGCACGGCGATCGAGTTCTTGGCGCTGAACACGCGCACGCCGGCGGTCTGGGTGTCGGACTTCTGCAGGGTCAGGGGAATCAGCTCGCCGTCGCGCGCGAAGATGGTGTAGGCCTGCGCGAGCTGGAACAGCGAGGCCGACAGGCCGTAGCCGTAGCTCATGGTGGCCTGCTCGATCGGGCGCCAGGTTTTGTAGGGACGCAGGCGGCCCGTGACCGCACCGGGGAACGGCACCTGCGGCTTCTGGCCGAAGCCGGCCTGCGCGTAGGTTTCCCACATCTCGCGCGGGCTCATCTGCATGGCCATCTTGACCGTGCCCACGTTGCTGGACTTCTGGATCACCTGGGACACGGTGAGCACGTCGTTCGGGTGCGAATCGCTGATCGTCGAGCCGCCGATGGTGATGCGGCCGGGCGCGGTGTGGATGGGGGTGTTGGGCGTGACCAGGCCCTTTTCCAGCGCCAGCGCGGCGATGAAGGGCTTCATGGTCGAACCGGGTTCGAAACTGTCGGTGAGCACGCGGTTGCGCAGCTGCTCGCCCGTGAGGTTCTGGCGCCGGTTGGGGTTGTAGCTGGGGTAGTTGGCCAGGGCCAGCACCTCGCCCGAGACCGTGTCGAGCACGATCACGCTGCCGGCGTGCGCCTTGTGCGCCAGCACCGCGTCCTTGAGCTTCTGGTACGCGAAGTACTGCACCTTGCTGTCGATGGACAGCTGCAGGTCGGGGCCATCCACCGGCGGCACCACGTCGCGCACGTCCTCGACCACACGGCCGAGCCGGTCCTTGATCACGCGGCGCGAGCCGCTCTTGCCGGCCAGCTGCTGGTTGAACGCGAGTTCCACGCCCTCCTGGCCGATGTCTTCCACGTTGGTGAAACCCACCACGTGCGCGGCGGCCTCGCCCTCGGGGTACTGGCGCTTGTACTCGCGGCGCTGGTAGATGCCCTTGATGCCGAGCGCCGAGATCTCCTTGGCCACCGGATCGTCCACCTGGCGCTTGATCCAGACAAAGGTCTTGTCGTCATCGGCCAGGCGCTTGCGCAGGTCGGCCAGCGGCATCTCGAGCAGCTTGGCGAGCTGGCGCAGCTTGGGCTCGGCGCGGTCCACGTCTTCGGGAATCGCCCAGATGCTTTGCGCGACCACGCTGGACGCGAGGATCAGGCCGTTGCGGTCGAGCACGCGGCCGCGGTTGGCCGGCAGCTCTAGCGTGCGTGCGAAACGCACTTCGCCCTGGCGCTGGAAGAAGTCGTTGCCGAACACCTGCACGTAGGCGGCGCGGCCGGCCAGGCCCGCGAAAGCCACGGCCAGCGCGGCCACGATGAACTTGCTGCGCCACACCGGGGTGCGGCTGGCCAGCAGGGGGCTCGCGGAGTAGTTGATGCTGCGCCCCATGGTCAGCGCTCCGGCGTGGGGTTCGTTGCCGCCGGCTGCGACGGCTCGAACACGGTGACGTACTGCGTGATGCCCGGCGTCACCGGGCGCATCTGCAACTGGCGCGCGGCCAGCAGCTGCACCCGCGCCGGCGTGGCCTGGGCGCGTTTCTGCACCTGCAGTTGCTCGTGCTCGGACTCCAGCTTGCGCGCCTGGGCCTGCGAGCGGTCCAGCGCGGTGTAAAGCCGGCGCGATTCGTACTGAGTGTGCACAAGGTAGAAGGCGCTCGCGATCACGGCCGCCAGCAGCACGAGGTTCAGGCGGATCATGCCGGCGCCTCCGTGCGCTCGGCCACGCGCATGACGGCGCTGCGCGAGCGCGGATTGGCCTTGACTTCCTCGTCGGAAGGCATCACGCGCTTGAGGCCGCACAGGGCCATGGGCGCGGGTTCGGCGAAAGGCACGCGGCGGTCCACCACGGCGCGCGAATGGCGCGCCATGAACTGCTTGACCATGCGGTCTTCGAGCGAATGGAAGCTGATCACCACCAGTTTTCCTCCGGGACGCAACACATGCAGGCTGGCCTCTAGCGCTTGTTGCAACTCTTCAAGCTCGGCGTTGATGAAAATCCGAAAAGCCTGAAATGTGCGCGTTGCAGGGTCCTTGCCCGGCTCGCGGGTTTTGACCGCGCCAGCCACGACTTCGGCCAGCTCGCTGGTGGTTCGAAAAGGGCCCCGTTCCTGTCGGCGACGATCAATCGCCTTTGCAATCGATTGAGCAAACCGTTCTTCGCCATAGTCACGAATGACCTCCGACAGGGTTGAGACCTCGGCCGTCTCCAGCCACTGAGCCACGCTCTGGCCGCGCGTGGTGTCCATGCGCATGTCCAGAGGTCCGTCGTGGCGAAAAGAAAAACCCCGTTCGGGGTCGTCGATCTGCGGGGAGCTCACGCCCAGGTCCATCAGCAGGCCGTCGGCGCTCGCATCGCCCAGTTCGCCCAGGTGGCTGAACCCCTCGTGCCGGATGGAAAAACGGCCATCGCTGGCCGCCAGTTCCTTTGCCGCCTGGACCGCCTGAGGATCTTTGTCGAAGACGGTCAGCCGCCCCTTGCGGGACAACTGCTCGAGGATCAGCCGGGAGTGGCCGCCGCGCCCGAAAGTGGCGTCGACGTAGTGCCCGTCCGGGTTGATGCCGAGGGCTTGCACAGCCTCGTTCAACAGGACGGTTTGATGGTTCCATGCGCCTTGCACCATGGCCCTTAGAAAGAGAAGTCCTTGAAGACATCGGGCATCTCGGCCTTCATGGCTTCGGCTTCCTGCGCCGCGTAGGCCTGCGCGTCCCACAGCTCGAAGTAGGCGCCCATGCCCAGCAGGACCACGTCCTTGCTGATGCCGGCGCCCGCGCGCAGTTCAGGCGAGACCAGCACGCGACCGGAGGTGTCCATGTCCACGTCCATCGCATTGCCCAGAAAGATGCGCTTCCACCACTGCGCCTGCATGGGCAAGGAGGCGATGCGGTCACGGAACTGTTCCCAGGCGCTGCGGGGGAATACCATGAGGCAGCCGTGGGGGTGCTTGGTGATGGTGAGTGCCGCGCCCAGGGCGTCCCGGTGCCGGGTCGGCATGGACAGCCGGCCCTTCACATCGAGACTGAGAGAAGACGCACCCTGGAACACCGCTTTTAGCCCTTGGAAGACACTTTTCACCACTTAATTGCACTTTTTTCCACTTTATCAGGAAATACCCGGCGCGCAACGGGCCAGCTACACATTTTTTCAATGAAATCAACCACTTAGGAAGCATTTAGAAGCTTTATCGCGGTCAAAAACACATTAAAAGCAAGCACTTACAACAAGCACTGCATGTGAAGCTTCAAAACCCTGTTACATGCAGGGCTGTATGAATGATCAGGTGAGAGGAAAAAGGCTGGCGCGACGCCCGCGACACGGGGTGCGGACGGGCCGAAAGGACACTCGGCGCGAAGCCGAGGCCCTGAGAGACTTCAGAGGATGTAGCGCGAAAGGTCTTCGTTGCGGCTGAGTTCGCCCAGACGGGCGTCCACATAGGCCGCGTCGATGGTGATGCTCTGGCCTTGCAGGCGCGTGGCGTCGAAGCTCACCTCGTCCAGCAGATGCTCCATCACGGTGGAGAGACGGCGCGCACCGATGTTCTCGGTGCGCTCGTTCACGTCGTAGGCGATCTGCGCGAGGCGGCGGATGCCGTCGGGTGCAAAGGCCAGCGTCACGCCTTCGGTGGCCAGCAGCTCCTGGTACTGCTTCACCAGCGAGGCATGGGTCTGCGTGAGGATGGCCTCGAAGTCCTCCACCGACAGCGACTGCAGCTCGACGCGGATCGGAAAACGGCCCTGCAGTTCGGGGATCAGGTCGCTCGGCCGCGCGAGGTGGAACGCACCGCTGGCGATGAAGAGGATGTGATCGGTCTTGACCACACCGTATTTGGTGGACACCGTGGTGCCCTCCACCAGCGGCAGAAGGTCGCGCTGCACGCCCTGGCGCGACACCTCGGCCCCGCCCGCGTCGCTGCGCGAAGTGACCTTGTCGATCTCGTCGATGAACACAATGCCGTTCTGCTCGGCGTTGTGCAGCGCGCGGGTCTTGATCTCTTCCTCGTTGACCAGCTTGCCCGCCTCTTCGTCGATCAGCAGCTTCATGGCCTCGGCGATCTTGAGCTTGCGCGTCTGGCGCTTGCCGGCTCCCATCTGGCTGAACATGCCGCGCAGTTGCTCGGCCATCTCTTCCATGCCGGCCGGGCCCATGATCTCCATCGACGGCCGCGCCTCGGCCAGGTCGATCTCGATGTCGCGCTCGTCGAGCTGGCCTTCGCGCAGCTTCTTGCGGAAGTTCTGGCGTGCGGTGCCCTCCGGCGTGGCCACGGCGGACGGCTCGCCCGCCACGCCGCGCGGCGGCGGAATGAGCACATCCAGGATGCGGTCCTCGGCGGCGTCTTCGGCGCGGGTGCGCTGCTTGCGCATCTCGACCTCTCGCGTCTGCTTGATCGCGATGTCGGCCAAGTCGCGGATGATGCTGTCCACGTCCTTGCCCACATAGCCCACCTCGGTGAACTTGGTGGCCTCGACCTTGATGAAGGGCGCATCGGCCAGTCGGGCCAGGCGGCGCGCGATCTCGGTCTTGCCCACACCGGTGGGTCCGATCATCAGGATGTTCTTGGGCGTGATCTCGGGTCGCAGCTTTTCATCGACCTGCTGGCGGCGCCAGCGGTTGCGCAAGGCGATGGCCACGGCGCGCTTGGCGCCCTTCTGGCCGATGATGAAACGGTCGAGTTCGGAAACGATTTCCTGGGGCGTCATGGAGGACATTACAAAACCTCCACGGTGTGGTTCATGTTGGTGTAGATGCACAGCTCGCCCGCGATCGCGAGCGACTTGCGCACCACCTCTTCCGCGCTGAGGTCGGTGTGGTCGATCAGGGCCTTGGCCGCGGCCTGCGCGTAAGCGCCGCCCGAGCCAATGGCCACGATGCCGTGCTCGGGTTCGAGCACGTCGCCGTTGCCGGTGATGATCAGCGAAGCGCTGTGATCGGCCACCGCGAGCATGGCCTCCAAGCGGCGCAGCACGCGGTCGGTGCGCCAGTCGCGCGTGAGTTCGATGGCCGCGCGCACCAGGTGGCCCTGGTGCTTCTCGAGCTTGGCTTCGAAGCGCTCGAACAATGTAAAGGCGTCGGCGGTGGCGCCGGCAAAACCCGCGAGCACCTGGTCGCGGTAGAGCTTGCGCACCTTGCGGGCCGTGCCCTTGACGACGATGTGGCCCAGCGTGACCTGGCCGTCACCGCCGATGGCGACCTGCACGCCCTGGGGTGTCTCGCGCCGCACGCAGACGATGGTGGTTCCGTGAAATGATTCCATGGCGCTTCAGTTGAGGACGGTCTGTGCGATTGCAACGGCGGCGCGCGCGTTTGTGCAACAGAAATGCAAGGAGGGCCGGCAGCGGCCTCGGTCAGTCGATGCGGACGACCACCTTGGCGTATTCAGTGATGCCGATCACGTGGAAGAACGCCGACACCAGTCGGTGCGCGTCCACGAACTGCACCACACGCCCTTCGGCATGGTGGTTCGACACCCAGTTGAGCAAGGTGCCCGCGGCCGAAAAGTCGACCCGGATCAGGTTGCGGCAGGAAATGATGAGCACGTCGGCGCCCTTGAGCTTGCGCTCCAGCGCTTCGAGCGTGACCTGCGGATCGCCTCGGATCTCGCCCGAGAGCTCGACCAGACCCAGTTGGCTGTAGTCACCCGCTTCGCTGTCAAGCACCGATTCGCTGTGCGGGAAGCCCGACGCCACCTGCTCCAGCACGGACTCGCCCAGCACCGATTGGCCGGCCTCGCCGGGCCTGTCCGCCGACTGCGACGAGTAGTAGCAGCGCGGCTTTTCCCAACCCGGTGGCGACACCTCGTAGGTCACGCAGAAATCGAGCGCGGTGAGTTCGAACTCGTCCGGCCGGTTCATGACGCGCAGCACCGCCATGCGCAACTCCCACCAGAGCTGTTCGACGTCGCGGCGGCCCGAGGGCGTCTGGCTCTTGAGCAAGTCCCGGAACGGCGACGACCCCTGGAAGCGCAACTCCACTTCCTGGTCGCCCCACAAGGTGAAGATGCCCAGCAGCGCGCGCGCCGCCTTGAGATCCATGCTTTCGAGCGGCGTCCAGTCGAGCACCCAGGGCTGTGCCGCGCGCAACAGCACGTTCTGCAGGGTGCCCACCGCGTGCGCGTCCAGTTCCGGCTCGCTCACCCACACCGCGCGGTTGTGGCCGGTGGAGGGCACATAGACCTTGCCGGTCATGCCGGCCACGGTCTCGGGCATGTCGTACCACTGGGGCGCGGAACGGCTGAAGCGGTTGACGAAATCCACCGCGCGGCTCTCGAAGGGGGCGAGCTGTCCCGTGGCGCGGTACAGGTCGAACAGGGCCAGCCAGTCTTCCTTTTCGTCGGCTTTGGCGCCCCCCTCACCCAAGACCTCCAGCAGGCCCTGCTCCGCCCCGGCGTCGTCGCCGTTGGCAAAACGGATCGCGGCCTCCTCCACTTCGGGGTCCTGCGCGATCTCCTGCACATCCAGGGCGTAGAAATGCGAGGCCGAGAACTCCTGGCCCGAACTGCGGTGCTCGTTCGTGGCCGTGGGCGCCACCAAGCCGGTGCGCGCAGGCGGCTGTGGAGGCGGCGGCGGGGCGGCGGACGCCACCTCGCGTTCCTGCGCCGGGCTCCAGCTCTTGCGCAGGGCAGCGGGCGCCGAGGCGGACGCCGGGATGTTCAGCGCCGGGATGTCCAGCGACTGCACCGTCGCAGGCGCGGAGGCGGTCGGATTGGGCAAGGGACCGGGTTCGGTCTCGTCGTACTGCGCCTTGCGCTGCCGGACGCTGGACTCGGGCACGCTGGGCGCCAGGGGCACCTGCTTGGATTTGGCGGAGGCAAGGTTGCCAGGGCCGTGGGTGCCGGTGTTCAGGCCGGAGCCGGTGCTGACCAGGGAATCGGGCCCCTTGGTCTTCCACCACTGCATCGACATCTGGGCCTCGATCTCATCGATCTTCTTCAGGGTCTCGGCCCGGTCGTCCGGCTTGGACGGCAGGCTGCTCTGGAAGAACGAAGGACGCATGCCGGGCCCTTCGGCCCCGGTGCCCTCGCGGCTGCGGATCTTGCGCAGCATGTCGAACTCGCGCTTGCGCACGAAGTCGTTGCGCCGCTTGCGCTCGATCATTTCCTTGAGCGCGGCCTTGCTGTACTCGCTCTCGCGATCGGCCGTCCGGGTGTCCAGGTCCGACCAGCTGGTGGTCGGATGGCGCACGAACTTCACCACCTTGGACAGGAAGCCGCCGCTGGAGTCGTCCTTGGACATGGAAAGTCGGTACCGGAAATGAAACGGAAACTGAAACGAACGGCGAGGAACTGGGCTCAGTCCCCGAACATCTTCTGCTTGAGCTCCCGGCGCTGCTGGGCTTCGAGCGAAAGGCTGGCGGTGGGCCGGGCCATCAGGCGACCGACACCGATGGGCTCGCCGGTTTCTTCGCAGTAACCGTAGTCGCCGGAGTCGATGCGCGCGATCGCCTGTTCGATCTTCTTCAGCAGTTTGCGTTCCCGGTCCCGGGTGCGCAATTCGAGCGCGTGTTCTTCTTCGATCGTTGCGCGGTCGGCCGGATCGGGCACGACCACGGTGTCTTCGCGCAGGTGCTCGGTGGTTTCGCCAGCGTTGGCCAGCATGTCGGCCTTGAGCTGGGACAGCTTGCGACGGAAGTAGGCCAGCTGCAGGTCGCTCATGTACTCACTGTCGGGCATGGCTTGCACGTCCAGGTCGGTGAGTTGCTCGACCGGCAGGGTCTTCCAGTTGTTGGCCCGCTTGGGGTCTTTCTGGATGGAGGATGGCACGGGAGGGGTCATGACGGCACGTTGATTCATATGGGAGAAAGTCGCTTTGACAGCGTCTGGGGCATGGGTGGGGACCACGGCGGCCTGCGTCATCTGCTCCATCATGACCTTTTTGGCCGCCCGCTTGCCCAGGGGGCGAGGGGTGGGCTCCACCACGACCGGTGGGGGAGCCGCCGGGCGCTTGGCGCTGGAAGGTTTGGAAGCAGGGGCTGCGGCAGGCGCGGCCTTGGGAACCGAAGGGGTCACGGAGGATACAGCCGCTTTGGCAGCGGACTGGGTCGTTGCTTTGGGGGCGGCCTTGGCCGCCGGTTTGACCGCAGGGGTGGCCGCCTTCACCGGCGCGCGCGCGGCGGTTTTGGCGGGCGTGGCCTTGGGGGCGGGTGACTTCTTGGCCACCACCGCCTTGCCCTTGGCGACCGCCTTGACCGCTGCCTTCACCACCGGCTTGGCCGGGGTCTTGGCTTTGGCGGCAGGCTTCGCGTCGGTCTTGGCGGGGGTTTTCAGAGGGGTCTTGGCAACGGTTTTGACCGCGGCCTTGGCCACGGGTTTGGAGGGTTTGGCTGCGGGCTTGGCGGCCGTTTTCTGGGTTTTGGCCACCGTTGTGGTCTTTTTCGCCGCCGACGCGCGTGCCTTGGCTCCCGACGCGGCGGGTTTGCCTGATTTCGCTGTCCTGGTTGCCGGGGCTTTCACAACGGGTCTCCTCTCAGTGACTGACGAAGCGGGATCTCGGGCGGTGCGCTGCGGCGGGCTGGGCCCGAGATGCATCACGGTGGGCCGCCGGATGCGACGTTATACCCTCATTGCCGAACGGCTCTCGGCATTGGTCGATCGGTGCCCGCAAAGGCGGCCGGCCGGCCAACTTGGGCCGCGATTGTAACGAGCCCCGCCTGTTCCTCCCGGAATCCCGCACCGGGGCCCGGGCCCGTCGTTGGAGAAGCGAGACAAACGGCACGTTCAGCTCCGATCGGAACGGGGGGCTAAGGGGTCACGGCCCATCGCCATCATCAGACCAGGCTCTGGTCCAGGCCCTGCACCAGGATGTCCTTGGGCAGGTCGATGCCGATGAAGACCATCTTGCTGGTGCGCGGCTCGCCTTCGGCCCACACGGGCCCGAGGTCGCTGCCCATGAGCTGGTGCACACCCTGGAAGATCACCTTGCGGTCGGTGCCCTGCATGTGCAGCACGCCCTTGTAGCGCAGCATGCGCGGTCCATACACCTGCACGATCGCGCCCAGGAAGTCTTCGAGCTTTTCCGGGCTGAACGGGCGCGTGGCGCGGTAGACGAAGCTTTTCACATCGTCGTCGTGGTGGTGATGGTGGCCATGGCCACCGTGGTCGTGCTGGTGCGAGGGGTGGTTGCAGTGCTCATCGTGCTCGTGGTCGTGGTGCTCGTGCGCATGGTCGTCGTGGCCATGGTCGTGCGCGTGATCGTGGTCATCGACCTTGAGGAAGTCGGGGTCGATGTCGAGCTTGGCGTTGAGGTTGAAGCCGCGCAGGTCGAACACTTCCTTGAGCGCCACGTCGCCGAAATGCACCGGGCGCATGGGGGCGCGCGGGTTCATGTGCTTGAGGCGGTGCGTGAGGGCGCCGAGGTCTTCCTCGCTCACGAGGTCGGACTTGCTGATGAAGATCTGGTCGGCAAAGCCCACCTGGCGGCGGGCTTCCTGGCGTTCGTTGAGTTGCTCGGCGGCGTGTTTGGCGTCGACCAGCGTGAGGATGGAGTCCAGCAGGTATTGCTCGGCGATCTCGTCGTCCATGAAGAAGGTCTGGGCCACGGGGCCCGGATCGGCCAGCCCGGTGGTCTCGATGACCACACGTTCGAAGTCGAGTTCGCCCTTGCGTTTCTTCTGTGCGAGGTCCTGCAGCGTGGCGCGCAGGTCGTCGCGGATGGTGCAGCAGATGCAGCCGTTGCTCATCTGGATGATGTTTTCGGTGGTGTCGGCCACCAGGATTTCGTTGTCGATGTTCTCTTCACCGAACTCGTTTTCGACCACGGCGATCTTCTGGCCGTGTGCCTCGCTGAGCACGCGCTTGAGCAGCGTGGTTTTCCCAGAGCCGAGGAAGCCGGTGAGGATGGTCGCGGGGATGAGTGACATGGCAGGCGCTGGCAGATGAGGGGGTGGCGAAATGGGCAACCGGGAAGTGTATGCCACCCTCGCGTTTTGTGCCTCTTTCGGGATATGCAAAAAACAGGCCTGATGGGGTTGCTTTCCTCGGTTCGCTCCACCCGACCCACTACAAAATTTGGCGCGCCCTCGGTGGTGTGCCTGCGCTGCTTGCGGGACGGTGGCGATGCCCGAATGCGCAGGCCCCCATTCGCGGTTGCCACAGAGGCTGCGTGCCAACCTGGTGTTGACGAGGGGGTTGCGATGGACCCGGGCAGTCACCCGCGAGCAGGGCCGGAGCAGTCGGGCATCGCCACCGGCCCGACGCGAGGTCTCAGAAAGAAAAACTCAGGGCCGCAGATAAACAAAGCCTTCACGCGCCTGCAGGCGGGCGACTTCCGCCACGCCAGAAGGCACGATCTTGGCTTCCATGGCCACCTTGCCCGGATCGATGTTGCGCGACACCAAAGTGTTGTTGCAGACAAAGAAGCCGACCCCCTTGGCCGACAGGTCGCCGATCGCCCCGGAGAACGGCTGGCCGGCCGTGTTGTTGGCGCCGTCCAGCAGGAAATCGATGCCCGCGCCGTGCGTCACCACCACGATCTTGGCCGTGGGGTCCGCCGCCAGGTGGTTGCGGATGTTCTGAATCGCGCGCGTGGCCTGCGGAATGCCATCGCTCAGGTGGTAGACCACCTTGACGGCAGGCTGGGCCTGGGCCTGGGCATGCGCCTGCAGGGACGTGGCCAGCACGGCCCCCAGCATCAGGGTCTTGAGCACGGCGAGGAACTTGAACATGAAGGTCTCCGGAAGATTGAAATGGAACGGTCGCTCGGGGCGGTGCAGCATCCTACAAGCAATGCCCCGGGCCAGGGCCACCAGGGGGCATGCTTCAGCGTGAACGCGGGGTGCGCGGCACCGGCGCCACAGGCTGGCCGGTCAGCGGCTCGGGCGCCTGGCCGGCCCGGCTGCCCGCGCGCGGATGCGCCGCGTCGTACACCTGCGCGAGATGCTGGAAATCGAGCCGGGTGTACACCTGCGTGGTGCTGATGCTCGCGTGGCCCAACAGCTCCTGCACCGCCCGCAGGTCGCCGCTGGACTGCAGCACGTGGCTCGCGAACGAGTGCCGCAGCATGTGCGGGTGCACCGGCGTGGACAACCCGGCCAGCAGGGAGCGGCGCTTGAGCCGCACACGGATGTGCTGCGGCGTCAGCCGCTGGCCGCGCGAACCGATGAACAGGGCGGGGTCTTCGCCGGCCCAGGCCGCGCGCTGCGCCAGCCACGCCGCGAGCGCCGCCAGCGCCTGGCGCCCCACCGGCACGCTGCGCCGCTTGGAGCCCTTGCCCAGCACGTGGGCCTCACCGTCCTGCGCATCGATCCAGCCGCGCGCGCTGCCACTGGCGGCCACGTCCAGCCCCACCAGCTCGCCGATGCGCAGGCCGCAGCCGTACAGCAACTCGGTGATGCACGCGTCGCGCGCTTCCAGGGCCGGGTCGTCCGACGCCTCCTGGTGCGAAGCCAGCTGCACCGCATCGTCCACCCCCAAAGCCTTGGGCAGCGGCTTGCCGGCCTTGGGCGCGCGCACGTCCTGCACCGGGTTGTGATCCACGAGGCCCTGGCGGCCCAGCCACACATAAAAACCGCGCCAGCCCGAAAGGATCAGCGCGATGCCGCGCGCGCTGCGCCCGGCGCCATGCATCTGCGCGATCCAGCGGCGGATGTGGGCGTTATGAACGACTCTGAGGGCCACACCGGCCTCGCGGGCATGGGCCGTCAGGCGCTCCAGGTCGAGCGTGTACAGGATGACGGTGCGGTCCGCCAGCCGCTTTTCCACCCGGACGTGGTTCAGGTAGGCCTGCACCAGCGCGGCATCGTCGCCCGTCCCGGTCGGGCCAGCCAGGGAGCGCTCGGGCAGATTCATGGGCGCCAGAATCAGTACGGGGGGCGCAGGCGCGACAGGGCCGCGCTGGTCAGCTCACCGATGCGTTCGAGGAAGTCGGTGCCCATGTCGGGCGCGAAGCGCTGGGTGTCGGGCGAGGCCAGCACCAGCAGGCCAAAGGCTTGCGGCGCGATGCCCGCGCGCAGGGGAATCAGGGCCAGCGAGGCGGCCGAGGCCGAATCGGCCAGCCACTGCGCCGCCTCCAGCCCCGGGTTGGCTCCGCAGTACGGGCGCATAAGCGACGAGGCAAACGCCTTCACGTCGTCGCTGGCGCCCTGGGCGAAGGCTTCCTCGGCGTACGCGGGCTCCACGTCCCAGACCTTGATGGCCACCTGCGGCACCAGGAAATGGTCGGCGATGGCCTTCGTGGTGACCTCGGGCAGCTCGCGCGCGTCGCGGGTCAGCAGCAGTTCGCGCGTCCAGCGCTGCAGCTTGTCGGCAATCACGGTGTTCTCGTTGCCGTGTCGGATCATCTCCGCGCCCTTGAGCTCCAGGCCCCGGATCTTCTCGCGCAGCATCTCGGCCTGGCGCTCCTGCAGGCTCACCGCGCGCTGGCCGTGTGGGCTGGTCAGTTGCACCGCCGCCAGCAGGCTGGCGTGGCGCTCGAAGAAGTCGGGTGTGTTCGCCAGGTAGTTGGCGATGTCGTCTTCGGTGATGGGCGGGATGTGGTTGGCGTTCATGGCGTGTGCGGTTCGGTGGCGGGGTCAGGCGAGGTCGGGAATGTCGATCTCACCGTCGAAAACGGTGGTGGCGGGGCCGGTCATGAAAACCGGCTGGTCGTGGCTGGGGGTGTCCTGCCACTCGATGGTGAGCACGCCGCCCCGGGTGTGCACGTCCACCCGCTCGTCGAGCAGGCCCAGGCGGATGCCGGCCACCACGGCGGCGCAGGCGCCCGTGCCGCAAGCCAGGGTCTCGCCCGCGCCGCGCTCGTGCACGCGCAGGCGCACCTCGCTGCGGCTGACGACCTGCAGGAAACCGGCGTTGACACGGCGGGGAAAGCGTTCGTGCGTTTCGATCCAGGGGCCCCAGGACGGCACCGGGGCGGCCTGCACGTCGTCCACCAGCAGCACCGCGTGCGGGTTGCCCATGGAGAGCACGGCCACCGGCACATCGCCGGCATAGGGCAGCGCCAGCGGCCAGCGCTCGAAGCCGCCCATGGGCTCGGGCGTGAGGCCCTCGGCGTTGAAAGGCACGCGATCGAGCGCGAACACCGGGGGGCTCATGTCCACCGTCACGCGGCCATCGGTGTGCATCTTCAGTTCCAGCTCGGCGTTCATCACCTTCACGCGCAGCGGGTTCTTCGTGCTCAGGCCTTTGTCGTGCACGTAGCGCACGAAGCAGCGCGCGCCGTTGCCGCATTGCTCCACCTGGCCGCCATCGGCGTTGTGGATCACGTACTCGAAGTCCAGCCCGCGCCCGGGCGAAGCGCGCACGCTGAGGATCTGGTCGGCACCGACACCAAAGTGGCGGTCGGCCAGAAAGCGGTACTGCGCGGCGCTCAGGCCCAGGCGGCCTCGCGTCTCGTCAAGCACGACGAAATCGTTGCCGGCGCCCTGCATCTTGGTGAATCGGATGTGCATGGCCATCGATTATCCGCCCTGCGCCGCGCGGGCGTCAGCGCGCGGCGGCGCCTTGCCGCAAAATGCCCGCATGGTCCGCCCCACCCAACTCCTCCACCCGCCCCGCCCCCTTGCCACCGTGAGGCCCGCCGCCACCGTGCTGCTGCTGCGCGACAGCACCGACCCGGCCCGCCCCGGCATCGAGGTGCTGATGACCCGCCGCTCCATGACGGCGAGCTTCGCCCCCGGCGCCTACGTGTTCCCCGGCGGCGGCATCGACGCGGCCGACGCCCAGGCCCATGGCATCGCCACGCGCCGCCCCACGCAGAGCGACCTGCACCTCACGCAGGCGATCGCCGCCATCCGCGAAAGCTACGAGGAACTCGGCGTGTTGCTCGCGCACCGGGCCGACGGCTCGCCGGTGGACGACGGCGACATCGCCACGCTGGACCGCAAGGCCCCGTTCGCCGCGCAATGCCAGGCCCGGGGCCTGACGCTGGACGGCGCGGGCGTGTTCGTGCTCGCGCACTGGATCACCGACCGCGACCTGCCACGTCGCTTCGACGTGCCCTTCCTCGTGGCCCGCATGCCCGCTGGCCAACAGCCGGTGGCCGACGAGGCCGAGCAGTTCGAGCCGTGCTGGGTGCGCCCGGCCGACGCGCTGGAGCGCCACAAGGCGGGCAGCTTCTTCATCATCTTCCCGACCATCCGCACGCTGGAGCGCCTGCAGGCCTACCCCAACGTGCAGGCTGTGCTGGACGCCTGCGCGCGCAACGACGAGCCGCTGTGGACCAGTTGCCCGCGCGCCGGCCTGGTGCGGGGCGCCGAAGAGCGTTACATGGAACACGAGTCCCCGTTCGGCGAGCTCGCCATGGTGTGCCCCGACGGACAGATGGTGCACAGCCTGGACTGGCAGAACGAACAGCCGGTGTCCTTGCTGAAGAACGTGCAACGCCTCACCGCGCCCAACCCCGGTTTCATGACCGGCCCGGGCACCAACAGCTACATCGTGGGCGACCCGGCCAGCGGCCACATCGTGATCGACCCGGGCCCGGACGAGCCGGCCCACATCGAGCGCCTGTGGCGCGCGGCGGGCGGGCGCATCCAGGCCATCGTCTGCACCCACTCGCACCCCGACCACTCGCCCGGCGCGCCGCGCCTGCAGGCGCTGTGCACGGCGGCCGGCCTGGAGAAGCCGCCCATCCTCGGCCTGCCCAGCGCCCCCACCTCGCGCGAAAACAGCCGCTTCACGCCCGAGCGCACGCTGGCCGACGGCGAGCAGCTCGTGCTGCTGGGCCAGGCCGGCGATGCCACGGTGTCGCACACGCTGGAGGTGGTGCACACCCCAGGCCACGCGGCCAACCACCTGTGCCTGGCGCTGGTGGAAGACGGCCTGCTGTTCACCGGCGACCACATCCTCAACGGCAGCACCACCGTGATCGACCCGCCCGACGGCAACATGGGCGCTTACCTCGATTCATTGGACAAGCTGGATGCGCTGTGCGAGCGCCACGGCATCGAGTTCCTGCTGCCCGCGCACGGCTACGTGCTGGGCGACCTGCGGCGCACGGCCGACAACCCCAGCGCCCCGCTGCATGGCGGCGCGCGCGCCGCCATCGCCCACCTCAAGGCGCACCGCCTTGCCCGCGAGGCCAAGGTGGCGCGGGCCATGCAGGCCGTGCCCGAGGGCAGCATGGACGACTGGGTGAAGCTCGCCTACGACGACGTGCCCGACCGCCTGTGGCCGGTGGCCAAGCGCTCGCTGATGGCGCACGTGGAGCGCATCCAGAGCCTGGGCGGTTTCAACCTCTGAAGACGCCGGAGGCCACCATGCCGAAGTCCGCCAACCGGTACTCGCGTTTCGCCAAGGCCGCCGCGCGCTTCAGCGGCCGCCCGCGCGTCTTCACCCTGGCGGTCGCGCTCATCGTGGTGTGGCTGGTCACGGGACCGCTGTTCGGCTTCAGCGACACCTGGCAGCTGGTGATCAACACCGGCACCACCATCATCACCTTCCTGATGGTGTTCCTGATCCAGAACACGCAGAACCGCGACACGGAGGCCATCCAGGTCAAGCTGGACGAACTCATCCGCGCCACCCAGGGTGCGCACACCGCCCTGCTGGACCTCGAAGAGCTGGAAGAGGAAGAGCTCGACGCCTTCCGCCAGAAGTACGAGGACCTGGCCGCCCAGGCGCGGGCGCGGCTCAAGGGCGGCGGCACGGACACCGACATTCCCGAGGCCTGAGCGCGCCCGGCCTCAGTCCGCCGCGACCCACACGCCGTTGCGCGCCTTGAGCACGAAACGGGCGCGGTGGTCGTAACCGTAGTGGTCGGCGGCGCTGTACTTCAGCACCCCCTGCGGCACCACCACCTCGCCGGTGTTCTCGATGGCCTTCTTCAAGGCCTGCCGGAACTCCACGGTGCCCGGCTTCGCCTGTTTCAGCGCCCCCGGGATCGCCTTGTCGAGCAGCAGCTTGGCACCCCAGATGTTGGCCGCGAACTGGTTGTAGCTGCCGGCCCCGAACTTGGCTTCGTACAGCTTCACGAAATCGAGCGCGACCGGCTTGGACGGGTGGCTGTCGGGCAGCTGGTCGGCGCCCACGGCAGGGCCCGACAGCCCCAACGTGCCCTCCACGTCCTTGCCGCCCATGCGCAGCAGGTCGGGCGCCACCGCGCTGAAGGTCTGGTAGATGCGGCCCTTGTAGTTGCGATCGACCAGCGCCTTCTGCGGCATCACCGCGCCGCTGCCCGAGGCCACCACCAGCATGGCGTCGGGGTTGGGCGAGAGCACCTTGAGCGCCTGCGCGGTCACCGAAGCGTCGGCGCGGCCGAAGCGCTCCACGCTCACCAGCTTGAGCCCGGCCTCGTTGCCGTAGCGCGTCATCTCGCGCAGCCAGGATTCGCCGTACGCGTCCGAGTAGCCCAGGAAACCGAAGGTCTTCGCGCCGCTCTTCTTCATGTGCTCGATGGTGCCCTGCGCCATCAGCGAGATGCTCTGCGGCAGGCGGTAGGTCCATTGGCCGCGCTCCTCGGGCAGGTCGATCGGGGCCGCCGCGAGCTGCACGGTCTGCGACTCGCTCGCGACCTGGGCGATGGCGATGGCAGGCGGGCTGGCGGTGGAGCCGATGATCAGGTCCACCTTTTCCTCGGTGACCAGGCGGTGCGCATTGCGCGCGGCGTTGGTCGGATCGGTGGCGTCATCGAGCACCACGTAGCGGATCTTCTCGCCCGCGATCTCGGTCGGGAACAGCTGGATCGTGTTGCGCGGCGCGATGCCCAGCGCCGCCGCCGGCCCGGTGATGGAAAAGCTGGCGCCGATCACGATCTCGGCCTGGGCCGTGGCTCCGCTCAGGGCCAGGGTGGTGAGCGCGGCCAGGCGCAGGAATGGCTTCATCTTGTTGTCTCCTTCGGGTGGTGAATCGGTGATCGGCGCTCAGGCCACGGACTGCAGTGGAATCACGGCCGGGGTGGCGGCGGCCTCTTCGTCGTGCAGGCGCTTGATCAGCCAGCGGAACTGGTTGAGCGCCGCGTCGGCCGCGATCGGCTGCATGGGGCTGGGCGGCGTGCGGCGGATCAGGCGCTGCTGCGCTTCGATGATGCGGCGGTCCTCCTCGAAGGCCGTGCACAGGCTCTGGTAGATCGACTCGGTGATGGTCGCGTCGTCGAGCCGGAACTTGTGCGCCTGCATGAAGAAGTAGTGGGTGGTGGTGTCGGTCTCCGGCGTCAGCGCCTGGCAGCTGTGGAACTGCAGGGCCCCGGTCATGTCGTCGTCGGGCGTCTCGGCGGGCTTCACGCTGGCGGCCATCAGCAGGATGCCGGGCACGAGGTAGTCGTAGCTGAAGCGCCGGTTGACCTTGCCGGTGAAGCCGCCCAGGCGGGCGTGGTACGGCGCCGGCACGGTGTTGTTCACGTCGCGCGTCACGCGCACGCCGCGCTCCAGGCGTTCGATCACGGGGCGCACCTCGGCGATGTTGGGCGAACCGCCCAGGGTCTTCTCGTGCACGTAGGACAGGTGCGAGAAGTCCAGCAGGTTGTCGGAGATCAGCTGGTAATCGGCGTCGTAGTGCAGGTAGCCCGGCTTCATGCGCCACTCGAGGTGGTTGAGCGAGTACGCATCGGGGATCAGCGCCGGGTCGGCCCGCTCGGGGTCGCCCATCCAGATCCACAGCCAGCGCCCGCGCTGCACCATGGGGTAGCTCTTCACGCACAGCTTGGGCGGGATGCGGTCCTGGCCCGGGATCTCGGTGCACTGGCCCGTGGCGTCGAACTTGAGGCCGTGGTACATGCAGCGCACGCTGTCGCCCTCGCGCCGCCCCAGGTTCAGCGGCGCGTGCCGGTGCGGGCACTTGTTGTCCAGCGCCACCGGCGTGCCGTCGGTCAGGCGGTAGATCAGGATGGACTGGTTGAGGATGCCGCGTTCGAGCAGCGTGTCGGCCAGCACCTCGTGGTCCCAGGCCGCGACGTACCAGCAATTCTTGACGAACATGTCTTTGTCTCCGTGCTTGCCGGCGGCATCGTGGGCTGCCGGTCTGGGAACGGAATCTAGGGCGGCGGGCCCCGACCATCAATACACTACGCCGATACCCACTATCTGCCGGAGCGATGATGGACTTCGACCTCAACCTGCTGCGCGTGCTGGTCAGCCTGGACGAGACGCGCAACGTCACCCGCGCCGCCCAGCAGCTGGGCATGAGCCAGTCGGGCTTCAGCACCGCCCTGAACCGGCTGCGCCTGCAGTTCGAGGACACGCTGTTCGTGCGCACCTCCAAAGGCATGGAGCCGACGCCGCGCGCCCGCGAGATGGCGGGTACGGCGCGCGCGGTGCTCGGCCAGGTTCGCACCGGCATCCTGGCCGACCCGCAGTTCGACCCGGCCACCACGCAGACCGAGTTCCGCCTGGTCATGGCCGACGTGGCCGAGATCGTGTTCCTGCCCCGCCTGATCCGCCACCTGGCGGTGCATGCGCCGCACGCCTCCGTGCGCTGCTTCCCCCTGCCCAGCTCGCAGCTGGAGGCCGCGATGGAGGCGGGCGAGGCCGACCTGGCCATGGGCTACTTCCCGGATCTGAGCAAGCAGGTGTTCTTCCACCAGCGGCTGTACATGCACACCTTCGCCTGCGTGATGCGCGCCGACCACCCGTTCGCGCAGACCCGGCTGAGCCTGAAGGACTTCGAGTCGCTGGACCACGCGCTGGTGAGCTCGCCCGCGCGCAGCACCGACCTGGTGGACCGCTTCATCGAACGCAAGGGCATCCACCGCCACGTGGTGCTGCGCACGCCGCATTACATGAGCCTGGCGGCGGTGATCGCCGAATCGGAGCTGGTGGCCACGGTGCCGCTGGCCGCCGGCATGAGCGTGGCGCGCAGCGGCGCGATCCGCCTGGTGCGCCCGCCTTTCGACCCGCCGCGCTTTGCCGTGCAGCAGCACTGGCACCGCCTGTACCGCCACGACACGCGCAACCAGTGGCTGCGCGCGCAGGTGTCGCAGCTGTTCAACGAACAGTCGGACGAGTGGCGCGCGGTGGAGCAGTCGATGTATGGCGGAGAAACGATCCGGCGCCGGGCCGCCCCAAGCCGGATCAGCCCCCCTGGGGGGCAGCGACCCGCGCAGCGGCGGAGCGTGGGGGCCAATAAAGTGTGAAGCGCACCGATAAGCCGGATTCTGTGCGGCGGGGTTGCCCCCACCGTGACCGCCATTCATCTGGGCCGGGGATCACTCCCCGGCTCGGTGCCACCTACCCGCCAGCTCCGCGGAACCACGTCAACGCTGGCCTATTTGGTGTTGCTGCGCGTAGAGATTGCCCGTTTCACCCGAACTGAATCGGCTCGTCTCTGTTGCTCTGATCCTCACCTTAGGGCC
>QFCS01000502.1_pt1 | contig 86813 bp, 88 predicted proteins | sample 3576561 | NCBI WGS metagenome assembly QFCS01 | reverse complement strand
TCCTGTTCCCGGCCACGGCCTCGGGCAAGAACGTGGCGCCGCGCGTGGCGGCCACGCTGGACGTGGGCCAGGTCTCCGACATCACCAAGGTGATCAGCCCCGACACGTTCGAGCGCCCGATCTACGCGGGCAATGCGATCGCCACGGTGCAGGCCACCGACGAGAAGAAGGTGATCACGGTGCGCACGACGGGCTTCGACCCGGCAGCGGCCACGGGCGGCAGCGCGGCGGTGGAGACGGCCACGGCGGCCCTGGGCGAGGGAAAAAGCGAATTCAAGGGTTCGGAAATCGCCAAGAGCGACCGCCCCGAGCTGACGGCGGCCAAGATCATCGTCTCGGGTGGCCGTGCGCTGGGCAGTAGCGAGAAGTTCAACGAGGTGATGACGCCGCTGGCGGACAAGCTGGGTGCAGCCATCGGTGCGAGCCGCGCGGCGGTGGACGCGGGCTACGCCCCGAACGACCTGCAGGTGGGGCAGACGGGCAAGATCGTCGCGCCGCAGTTGTACATCGCAGCGGGCATCTCCGGTGCGATCCAGCACCTGGCGGGCATGAAGGACTCCAAGGTGATCGTGGCGATCAACAAGGACCCCGAGGCCCCGATCTTCTCGGTGGTCGACTATGGATTGGAGGCCGACCTTTTTACCGCCGTACCCGAGCTGGTAGCCGCCCTCGGCTGACCACGCCACGACGCTTCAACCGGCATATGTGAAGCGCCACTCGCTGCTGGCGCAACCCCTTGTCGGCGGCGGTGAAGCGCTCGAGCCAGCGCTGGTGCGACCCAGTCCTCGTCGACGAAGTGCTCGGCGTAGCAACCCGGTTGCGACGCGTCCCGAAACAGGCCCCAGGACAGCACCCCCTGGCTCAGCCCCGCGCGGCGCGTGGCCTGCATCACTTCGAGGAAGAACACTTCGCGGACCGGGTCAATCAGGTATTCGACCAGCACCATGACCGGTCCCTCATCGGGCCGGATGTCGATGGCGACCCCCGGGCCCGGCGCGCAGCCTTCGGACTCAGGTCCTCGTCCCCGTCGCCTACCACGGACATCCGCCAGGTGAGTAACAGCAGCACGACACCCAGCAGCGACGCGGCGCCCACCGATGTGGGCACGCTGGTCAGCTCCGCCACCTAACCCCACAACCAGGCGCCGGCGGCCGTCCCGTCCATCAGCGCGACCTGGTAGATGGACATGCCGCGGGCCCGCACCCATTTCGGCAGCGTCAGCTGCGCAGACACCATCAGCGTATTGGCTGCCGCGATCCAGGCCGCACCCGCCAGTGCCGTGTTCGGCATGTGCCGGACGTGCTCGAATGCCACCTTGTGTCCGGCAGCTTCGACTACATCGTGAGGGCGCGCCTGGGTGGCATGCGCGAATATCGACGGCAGTTGGGAGACATCCTGAAGAAGCTGCCCGTGCCAGCCGAATCGCACAGCTACGTCGTCATGGAGGAGGTCAAGGAGACCTTGGCCTTGCCCCTGAATCGCTGACTTTGCGCCAGCTGTTACGCGTGTTTGCCAAACGGTGCGGAACGGATCGCGAGGGGTTTGCCTCGGATCTTCTACCCCGGCATTCATGCACTGTTCATTTTCATGCGGTCCGCTGTCCTGGCTCCTGCCGTCTCGGCGTTAGCCGTAGTGGCATTCCTAGTGCAGGAGTCATAGAGCGCTCGCTGTACCCGATGTTCACCAGCGGGCGACAGGGCAGAGGGCTCCCCGGCTGTATGTTGCGGAGGTGGCTGTAGCACATAGGATGTCGGTCTGCAGAGCGCAATCTGCAGCTCAGAATGAAGAAGCCCCGCCGGGGGCGGGGCTTGTGCAGCGTCTCCTCGAAAAAAAATCAGTCAGCGCACACGTAGGAGGCCGCGAGTGCTACATCGCCCGAGACATACCTCGGGAACTGCGGAAAGGAGCACATGGGCAAAGACTTGGCACCGGCGGTGACCGTGGGATTCTTGCTCGGTGCCGAATTGCTCTCCACCCAGTCCACCATGGCCTGCAAGCCGTCGTAGGAGTTGGGGATGGCCGCAGCCGGGATCGCGTTGCCATTGCCGTCCACATCCAGGTTCGTGCCGGACAACCCGTGGCCTGTCTGGGGAAGCACCCAGAGGCGCGCAAAAGCGTCGAGCACAGGACGGGTCATTCTGGTGAGCACCGACTGGTAGTAGTCCAACTGAGCACCGGATGAAGCGAGCGCGTCATTCGTGCCGATGGTGATCATGACCTTGCCGCCACGCTGATAGTAGGCGGTGAGGTCCGGATTGGTCGCATCCAGATGATGCGAGATCTCGACCCTTCGCGCATTGAGCAATCCACCTTCGACATAGTCCAGCGGATTGGCATTGAGGTCCTTCATCAGAAAACCCGTCACGCCAAGCACGCCGAGCATTGTGTGAACGGGCGCGCCCGGGGCGGCGCCTTCCTGACCTGCATAGCGGGTGTTCTCGAGCAGGTTGAATCCACTCGGATCGGTGGTCGGCGCCCACATGCCGAACGAGGTCACGCCGTTGGCCAGGGGCGAAGTGAACTGATACGGAGAATAGATGAACTGCAGCGTCGAGATCTGTTCGTCCGTGAAGCAGGCCGTCGCGGTGTTGTCGCTTGGGTTCGGGTCGACATTGCCAGGGCATCGCTTGCTCTGCCACGGGTTGCGACCCGGAGCACCCGCTTTGACATTGAAGATATCTCTACAGGCTTGATAGTTGTTGATGACGCCATCGGTCAGTCCATCAAGGTTGTCGCATTGGCGCATGAACTCCGTTCGTATCGCCACCGTCTTGGCGTGCGGAACCCAGTTGGCAAGCGGCTTCTCGTGGATGCGGATGAGCTCGGGGGCGAGCATGAGCGTCGAGAAGTTGACGATGGGCACGCTCAGTACCGCGCCGTCATAGTCGCTGGGGTAGCGCTGGATGACGGTCAGGCCTTCGCGCCCGCCTTGTGAGCCGCCTTGCCAGTAGGTGAACCGTGGTTTCTCGCCGTATATGCGCTGGGTCAACACGACACCCGCGTCGCGCGTTTTCTTCATTTGCATGTAGCCAAGATTCTTCATGGACTCTTCGTTCAGTGCCCACGTGGGGTCTGCGGCGCTGTGCCCCGAGTCGCTGCCCCAGGTGGCCGCGTTCAAGGCCAGAATGGCTGCCGAGGGATTGCCAGGGACGGTGCCATTCATACCGCCGCCGCCGGTGTGAACCGCTCGGTGGCTCCACGTGGAAGGCAGAACCACACGGAAATTGATGCGGGGCGCGCTGGGGTCGACCGCGAACATGGCTCCGCGAATGGTGCAGTACGCCTGATTCGCACCAGCTGCAGCGGTCCACGTCGGAGGGTCCAGCGTCACGGCCGCCACCGGCTCTCCAATGTCCGCTGGTGCGATCGACGTTCCCAGCGTGGCGCTGGAACATTCAGCTTGCGTGATCGTCTTGGCGGTCGCTGGTGGGAGCAGAGAGCCTGGGGCGGGGATGGCCAGCGACGGATTGGCGGGTGGTGGGGTGGTCGCCCCTCCACCATCTCCGCCGCCGCCTCCACACCCCACGAGAACTGCGACGCTGCCGAACATGGCCAGCGTCGAACACTTGAAGGTCTTCATCGATGTCTCCTCATTCTGTTGATGGATGGTGGGCCGCTTGCAACGACGGCCTCATCAGAAAGTTACTTCACTTAACTAAAAACAAGGATAGGTAATTACCCTGCCGACGGCTGGTCACATTGGGCAATGGCGACCTCGCGGGGGGCACAACGTCTTGGCGGACCAGGAAACGCTTTCTTCGTCGAGAGGAAGAACGGCTCGTGCGCGGGATCAACACCAGCGCAGCGCACGGCAATTTTGCGAGCGTGCCGCCATCTTTTGTTGTCAAACTCCAAGGCTGAAAAGATCGAAGGCACGCGAAATGCGGATAGCTATTGGGTGCAATCCGTGAACTTGCCCGTATCGCCTATGGCAAGTTGTCCCGCGCCGTTCTGCGCGCTCGCTCCTTCTGGAATCGCGCGGCTCAGACCGTAGGCACGCTTCGCGTTCATGGAGGCTGCAAGGCGGTGCTCTTGGGCACACGAGGCTCACACCGGCAATTGGAGGTGGCGTGGATGGCCAGGAAGCGAGGCGGTGGGGGCGGACCTACCTCCACGCAGCGTGTGCCTATGCGCTGCTCAAACTGCTGGGGCCTATCGTTGCCGTATGCGTGAGGCATGCCCTCACCTGGCCCAAGCGGGACCCGTGAAGCTCGAATTCTTCCCGCGTGCGCGAAGGGCAACGGCCGCAAGACGAGCTTCTCTACAGCCCGGGCAACGCCACGTCCTTAGAGGGAAGCGCTTGCGACACCGTTGCGTGAAGATCTAGGCCTTGGTGGGCCCAATTCCAGAGCTGGGTCCAGTCTGACCACTCATCAAAGCCCTGGCTCGCGCAAGTTTGTGCAACAGTTCCGCCAGCATCGCCTGCTCCGCGGGCGTCAACGTCTTGAACCTGGATCGCTCGCTCTCGATGACCTTCTGCGTCATCTCTACCGCAAGGGACTCGCCTTGCTCTGTGGTGTGCAGATGCTGACGTCGACCGTCCGATTCATTCACTTCCCGAACCACCAAGCCGCGTCGGCTCAGCTTGTCCAACCCCGTCGTGATGTAAGGCGCGCTGAGACCAAGGGCCTTAGCCAGTTGCGCGGGAGACACCCCCGGGTTTCCCCGAATGAGTGCGAGCATGGTGTACTCGACTGTGCGCAGACTATGGGGTATCCCAACCACTTCCTGATAGTTGCTGATGGTGACGATGGATGCCTGTGCTAACTGGTATCCCAGCAGCCACTGCAGGTCTTCTTCATTCAACCGGCCTTCGGGGGTGGAGACTTCCTGGCGCCGTTTGCTGGTGGAGCGCGCTGTGGCTTCGTGGTCAAGAGTGCCTCGTGTGACTTCTCCTTGCGAGGCTGGCCTTTTTGACTGCTTTCGTGGGGGAGGACTGACTGCTGAATTGGGATGCTTTTGTGCGGGCATGTCTGCGATCCTTGGATCAAGATTGCGAGATGCGGAAAGTAACGCATTCTGCACTGCATCACGAACCCTCCCGCAGAATCAAGCGATCACGTGGCAACTGCATGCATAGGGATTCCTGGAGATGTCCGAAGCAGCTGTCCGACGAATGCTCGTTGCATGGGTTCACCACCTTCCCAAACAGTGAGCCTTGAAGGCATTGATCGACGCTGTATGCCTGACAGTTCCTAGAATATTAATCTTCAATCTCGGGGTGAATCCCAAGCCAAGGTGCGCTCGAAATTCAGCTCTGGGTCCCGCCCCCTTCACCGAATGCGCATGCCGCTTGGCTCGGCCGTTCCTAGGAAAGTTTGACGGCCTCACTGATCTGCGTCACCATCCCAAGACTGTCAGTTGTGGCTATGGAGTGTTTTTTGGAGACTCGGTGCGAAAAGCCACCTTCCTCTTCTTCCTGCTGCTGGGCGTCGGCGCCGGCTACCTGTCTGCGCGCAACGATGACTGGGGCCTGCGGATCGGCATGATGGCCGTGGGCGCAATGTTCGGTGGCGCGATTGGGGGTGGTCTGTCACAGATTGGTAGACGGCAACGCCGTCTCCCGCTTCAGACTGAGGAGGAACTGGAGCCGATACCCGGAGGGTTGGGGACATCCAGCCGAGATGTTGCAGCGAACTACTGGCGGGATGAGGGGCACATGCCTTTCATGAAGCCGCCACGCCCAGAACACGGAAACCACATGCTCGATGCAGACAAGAACATCTGAGGCTGTCACTTCCGGAATGCGTTCTTCACTGCTTGCTTTGCGTCTTCGATGACTGGTGCGACATCCTCCTTGGCTTGATTGACTGACTGCTTCATCAGCGAGCGCTCGGACGCCAAGGTGCTATCGGGTGTCTTCGTGATTTGCGCCTTGCGGTCGAACGTTCCTTGGTCAGCCGACGTGGTTGCCCGGATGCGCTCCCCTTCCTCGCGAATCGTATTTCGCATTGACGAAGGTGCGCCCGCAGCCGGCGTGGGCCGTGCAGTACCACCGAATCGACGCACGTCACCCTGATTCGAATGGTGGCGACCAGCAAGATCGGGCTCCAATGCAGGATCGCTGGAGTTCCACAGGTGCTGGGCTCGGAGGTCTCTGAAGGCTGTGGGCACTGCGGTTCCATCCGAGAACACTTGATTCGGGCGCAGGGACTGCCGGGCCAGCTCCGCTTCCATCAGCACGCGCGCGGAGGCACTGCTGCCGCCGTATTGCTCGGCGTAGCGGGTGAACATGGCGAGGTTGTGGGGATCCTGGGCGATGTCAATGGAGATGGTTTCGCCTCGCTCGTAGGCTGTCGAGACCCGCTCCGCGAAGGCGCTTCGATCCGCGAGGCTGGCGTCGGCACGCTCCGAGCGTGCTGCGGTCGAAGAGAGGCGGGCCGAGAGATCCTGTGCCTCCCGAGCGTCATTGGCAACGATGCTCATGAAGCTCTTGTCTCTGGAAGCTCGATCGCCGAATTGCTTGAACTCGGCGAGTTGTTCGCTTGTCATGGAGGCAAGGACCTGTTGCTCGGCCTTTGATAGACCCGATGCGTAAGCCTTCTCTGCTATTGCGTTGCCTTGAAGACCAAAGAGTGGGGTGTTGACGCCAAGGCGTCCAGAAGCACCGAGTGCGATCCGTGCCACCTGCGCCTGCGTTAGCCCCGTGCTGTCCGATACGCCTTTGCTGATCTGGTCCAGCCGGTTGAGCGTCTCGCCGTACTGCTCGAAGCTGCTCGACGTCGATCCCGTGCTGCTGCGCGAGGAGCGCAGCTTGGCCAGGCCCTTCGTGAAAGCCTCAGCCAGCACGGACGATCGCTCGCTGCTGGCCGTGACCGCCTCGCTTCGCGCCGCATCCACCTGCCGGCTCGCGTCCTGCACGTCCTGCTCGGACACCCGCATCGAGACCACCCGGGAGGCGAAGCCCTGGTTGCGCAGCAGGCTGACCGCGGTGGTGCCGGTGAGCGCGTTCGACGAGAACGTATTGCCGCTCAGGTCGTGCTGCCAACTGCTCATGAACGCCGAGGTGCGGTTCGGCGCGAGATGCATCTGGTCCATTGACACGTTGCCCAGCGACGTGTTGCCCACCGTGGACGCCGCGGTCGAGCCCGACAGCATGGCCTGCAGGCCCGAGAGTCCACCGACCAAGGCCGTGCCGAAGTTCTCCATGCGCTTCAGGGCCGCCCAGGCGATGAAAGGGATGCTGATCGCGATGTATCCGACGATGGCCTCGCTCGACAGCGCGCGCGAGTAGATCACGGACGCGGTCTGCAGGGCCAGTGCCTTCGTGCCGGTGCCGAGATCGGCGGCGGCCGCCAGGTCGTAGGCGGCATAGATCGAGGCCATGTAGTTCAGGATGGCGTAGAGCGGCGGCCACAGCTGAATCCAGATGAGGATGGCCGCATAGCCTTTGAAGGCCATCATGGTCTCGCGCCCGCTGGTCAGCAGGAGCAACAAGACGAAGAGCGGAAACAGGGCATAGGTCACCGCCTCGATCACATTGCGGAACACCGGCAGCGCCTGCTCGGCCACCTTACCGAAGTTGAGCCACGAGGCGTTCATCTGGGCCACGGCCTGGGCCCGGCCCACGGCCAGCACCATGGCCGCAGGGTCGTTCACCTTCTGGCCCACGATCTTGCCCGTGTCCTCCAGCGCGTTGAGCATCGCGTTTTGCCGGATGATGTCGGCTGCGCTGGCAGACGCATTGGCAATGCTGTTCTTGAGGTAGGCCTGCTGGATCTGGCCCGTGATCGCGGCCGCAGCGGCGGTGCCGGGCAGCGTCGGGTTGAGCTGAAAGGCGAGGCGCCCCTGGATGCGCTGGATCTGCGCCGGCAGCCGGCCGTTAAGGCTCAGGTAGATGTTGGGACAGGTGTCCACCCCCACGGCGCCGCCGGCACCGGTGAGCGTGCTGAAGCGCGCCGGATTGGGCGAGGCCATCAAGGGCCAGACGTCATCGGAGGATGAGAAGGTGGCCGGGTCCAGCGTGCCGTCGATCAGGTCGTAGGTCGTGCAGTTGTGGATGAAGTTCACGAGGTCGGTCCGGAAGGCCGGGTCCTGGAAGACGACGTTGCCGGTCTCTCGCACCAGCCGGTTGCCGAACATCAGCCCGTTCTGCTCGTAGGACAGCTCGGCCGGAAGGGCGCCCATGCCGGGGATCACCTGAAACGCGGTCTCGAAGAGGCCGGTGAGGGTGTGTCCGATGGTGCTGGTGAGGCTGCCCAGCACGGCCACACCGAACGGCACGTTGTCCACCACGCGCACGGCCGAGCCTCCGGTGCGGTCCACGATGCCCACCGTCACCCGCGGCACGATCAGGATCCCGAAAACCAGCAGCACCGTGGCGAGCCACTTCCACCCCTGCAGCTTTTCCGGGGCGAAGGCGTAGGCGATCAACGCCGCGACGAAGCCGCAGAAGGCGACCGCCGCGACGGCCGACGCGTAGTCGCTGGAGGCGTGGATGGCCGCGGCCGCGTTAAAGACGCCATAGAGGCTGTCGGCGTTCTGGTAGGCGTAGATCTCCCACATGGCCGCGTCGCTCCATCGGTCTCATTGCATCGGTTTTCAGCGTGACTGGTAGGCCGCCTGCTGGCCCAGCATGTCCATGACGTGCTGGGGCATGTTGGAGCGCAACTGCCGCTCCAACTGCTCCAGGTGACTCGCCACGGCGCGGAACGAACCGACCTTCTGATACAAGAGGTTCTTCTCTTGCGAGAGCTGCAGCAGGAGGGCCTGGGCGCGCTGACGGATCTGGTTGGCCTGGTCGCGCTGGTGCTGCTGCAGCGTGTAGTCCTTGGCCAGGGCCGCCATGCCCACCCGCAGGTTGCGCTCCAGCAGCACGTAGGCATAGTCGGCCGCGATCACGTCGCGGTACTGGCCGATGAGGCTGTCGGCCAGGCCCGAGCCTGGAATGCTGGTGCCGATGGACAGCATCTTGTAGACCGGCTCGGTGGTCTGGTTCACGAACCCCACTTCGATCGAGTTGTTCGGTATGGGCGTGCGGGTGGCGATGCGGTCCGCGATCGAGCGCATCATGGTCTCCACGCGCGCGGTGAACGGCACGTGGTTGTACGCCGTGTCGAGCGAGACCGCGTCGCAGTTCGTGTAGTCGTTGCAGCGCAGCAGGTGCTGTATGACGTTGGTGCCAGAGCCGGCCGCCTGGCCGTAGAGCAACTGGCTGATGGAGGTCAGCGTGGGGGCGATCGGCTCGGGGTCGCGTCCCGATTCCTCGGGATAGTAGATCACCGTTCCCACCATGCTCATGATCAGTTCGCGTCCCGAATCGTCCAGATAGGCGCCCGTGTGCTGCAGCGCCCTCCAGGTCAGGTTGCCCACGAAGGGCGCCTTGTTGCGCACGTTCGCGTCGCCCGAGGAGCGGGCGGAGGACAGGATGGAAGGCCGGTCGGTGGAGCAGCGCCGCCGGGCCGCGTCGCGGTCACTTTCCAGGCCCATTTCCATGGCGAGGTCGGCGCAGCTCTCCTGCGAGCTGTAGCCCACCGCCTCGGCGGCGGTGCTCACGATGGCCTTGGCGGTCTCGCAGGAATTGATGCGTGCGTTGGTGATCCAGGTCTCCAGGCCCTTGGCCCACTTTGTGAGGCCACCCAGCAGCGGGGACACCGCTTCGAGCGCGAGCTGGAACGCGATCCCGGGCAGGGCCGCCGTGATGTTCCTCAACATGTTCTTGAACTCCTCGGCCGAGATGTGGCTGAAGCTGCCGCCGAAGACATCGATGCCGCCGCAACCAGCCCGGGCGCTGGGGAACTGCACGGCGGCCAACTGGTAGACCCGGTTCGGTGAGCGCATCATCAACGAGCCGCCGGTGTAGGTGTTGTAGGTCTGTCCCCGAAACGCCCCCGGCTCGGTGTAGTTGCCGATGGCCCCCAGGTTGTTGAACATGTCGTTGACCTCGCTGTTGAGGTCGGCGCGGCTGGGTAGGGCCGTGCCCAGCATCGCGAGGAAGACGGCCAGTGCGATGGCCCGGCGGCGGTGGATGGATCGATGGGCAAGGGCGGAATGGGTGGGCATGGCCTTCTCCTATGGCAGGGCCAAGTGCCGCGTGGCGCTGGGCAGCATGGCTTCGCCTTGCGACGACGAGACGATTGAAATCCGCTCCAGCAGCTGCGACTCCGACAGCACGCCGGCGCCGATCGGCGAGATCTTTCCGGTGGACGGCTGGGCGAGGAAGACGGTAGGCACCTGGGTCACCTGCAGTGCGGTGGCGATGCCGTTGTCGGGCCGCGCGCGCGGGAAGCCCGGCAGCGGGCCACCGTCCACGCTGACGGCCACGACCTGGATGCCGTGCCGCGCCTCGAAGGCCTGCAAGGTGGGGGCGAAGGCGTGGCAGTAAGGGCAGTCGCTGCGGTAGAAGAAGAACAGCACATGATCGCGGCCCAGTGCGGCCATGGAAGCGGAGCGGTCTGTCCGCTGCTGCCGCTCGAAGACTTCCAGCGCCTGGGCGTTGACCGGCCGGCCCTGCAGCGTCGGGTCGAGCTCGGGTGTCGCCCAGGCCACCCGCTGGGCCACGTCGGCGAAATAGGAGGCGCGGTTCACCACCTGCATCTCCAGCTCCATGTAGCGGCGCACATTGGCTTCGCTGGGCCGCATGATGGCGATGTTGCGCAGGTCCTCGAGGGACTTCTGCAGCCGCTCGAACTCGACCAGTTCGGGCGGGCGTTGGGGCGCGACGGGTCGGGGCGGGGCCGCCGGCGCAGGTCGGATGGAGGGCTCGGCTTCCTCTGAGGGCGGGTCCTCGTAGAAGTGCCAGCCGCGCCAGCGGTCTGACCAGTAGGCGCGGTGCGCATCCTCGTGCGGGAAGGCTGGACCTGAACCCTGCGCCATGGCCACATCGGCAGGCAGCGCGAGCAGCAGGAGCATCCACAGGGCGGTCAGCAGGAGCAGAGAGGCGCGGGAGATACGGATGTCCATGGCGACTCCTCACTGCAGCGACCGAGGCGGCAAGCCCGTGGTGCAGTAGTTGATGCCGAATTCGATCGTCTGCTTGCGCGGGGCGGCCACGTCGGGCAGCTTCACGCCCTCCTGCTTTACTCCCTCCTGCCAGAACAGCACCTTGAGCCGGCTGCAGCCGGGCTCGCGGTAGCGCTTCTCGGTCGAGACGTCGATGTAGATCGGCGAAGTGGCCTCGAAGTGCCTGGTGATCGCATCGGCGATCTCGCCGGTGAGCACGCCATGGGCCGTGCCATCCGCGGATTGCAGCGCGGCCAGCAGGACAGGGCGGGGGTCGGGGACCGGTGTGCGCACCGGCTGTGCGCGGGCGGCAGAACCGAGCATCAGCGCCGGGACCAGGATGGCGGCGGCGATGCGTGGCATGGCGTTGAGCGGCGTTGCGTTCATTGGCATCTTCCCTCCCCGTAGTAGCAGTTGGCGGCGCGATCGACGTTGCCGCCCTGGATCGCGCCGCCGTTGGGCATGTTCGGCACGATCGACGCGTAGAACTCGCTGAGGTCCATCGCCGCGAAGTCCAGGCTCTGCAACTGCGCGATCGTGAAGCCCGAACAGTCCGGGGCCTGCGCGGTGCCCCAACCCTTGCCGACCTGCTGGCGGCCCTGTTCGTTGATGACCCGGGCCAGGACCGAGTTGAAGCAGCACTTGTTCGTCGTGTGGGTGATGCACGAGACGCACCGACCCAGGATCCGGATGCAGGACGAGCAGTAGGTGCCGACCGAGTAACACAGCCGTGCGCCCTCCTTCATGGCGAGCGTGTCCTCCTCTGGCTCGCAGGACAGGGCGGCCATCACGATGTAGATGACGATGGCGATCACGAGGCTCCAGGGATCGAAGGCGACGACCACGCTCTCGCCCGCGTACAGCACTGCAGAGCCGGCGGGCAGGGCGGTGCCGTTCACCGCCACCGTGACGCCGTAGCTCGTGAAGCTGCCGCTGAAACCGCCGTTCATCAGCAAGGCCTGCATGCCCTGGTAGAGGAACTCCCGGTTGCCGGAATTCATCAGCGCGTCGAACACCAGCCGCGAGCCGGCGCCGAACATGCTCTGGTTGCTCATGCCCTGGCCGGCCGGGTCGCTGCGGCAGCAGTTGGTGAGCAGCCGATCCCGGCACCGGTTCGCTTCGCCCTTGAAGACCTGCAGGTTGTCGGTGTCCAGGTACACGCTGGCCTCGCGGGCGGCTTCCAGGAACGACATGGAGCGCGCGAAGTCCGCGTCGCTGGTGTACGTGGTGTTGAAGCAGCTGCCGGCGATGCAGAAGACGTCGGTCGGGCAGTTGCGCGCCGTCACCGTCGAGCCAGGCGCCACGGGGCAGGTGTAGGTGTTCTCGGCGATCTCGCAGATGCCGGTGGCCGCGTTCATCTGCCGGCAGATGGTGCCCGAGGGCGTGCAGCCCGACGCGGCCAGCGGCGCGCATTCGTCGGATGCGGCCCCGAACTGGCAGGAGAGCGAGGTCTCGTAGCGCCAGCAGGCGCGGGTGACCTGTGCGCCATCCACCACCTTGGTGGCAGGCCCGTCGACGCAGCGCGCCGCGCCCGTGACGGCGCAACGTCCGTCGCTGGCCAGCGTGGGGCACTGGTCATCCCATTGGTCGGACTCGGTGACCGTGGTGTGCGGTCGCTCGAAGCTCAGCGCCATCTGCGGGATGGGGCCGTACAGCGGGTTCAGCCGGAAGCCCACCACGGGGCGGCTGGCGTGCACGGTCCAGTAGAAGCCAGGGACCATTCCCGTGACGTCGGTGCCGACGTGTTCGGACGGCCGCGGCGTGGGCGCGTAGCAGGTTCCCTGATCGAGGGTGAAGGCCTGGTTGCTGCCGCCCTCTCCACCGCTGTCGACGGTGTAGGCGATGTGGTCGCCGCTTTGCGTGCCGGCGGGGCAGGCCGCGTAGACCTCGTGGAAGGGGCGTTCGGTGGTGCAGACCGGGTCGGAGTCCCCGCCAGCACCCGTGCAGATCTGCCGGTATTCCTGGGCGATGAACCCGGTCAACCGGCAGTCGTCGCCGTTGCACTGGTTGTTGACGATCCAGGCCCCGTTGGGGCCACCCGGCGGCCAAACCGGGGTGGGCAGGTCGGCCACCCGGCGCGGGAACACCAGCCCGGAACTCGCGTCCACGTCGAAGAAGGCGACCGGCACGCCGCCGCTGGCCACGCGCATGCGCTGCGCGGACGCGGGCTGATCCGGCCTGCACTGGATCGCCATCGATGCGCTGCCGGAGCCGGCCTGCGCGAACCATTCACCCGGCGAGCAACTGCTCGTGCGCGAGACCGAGACCGACAACGTGTGCGCGCAGGATTGGGCGGTGGCGCCGGTGTATTGCCGGCAGACCCGGGTTTCTGTCCCGGGCGTGGCCACCGTGTCCGCCTGGCAGCCGCTGTAGAAGCTCGCGATGTCCTCCAGTGCCGTGGAGGGATTGGCCGCCACGCGGCGCGCGCCCAGCACCGCGGGGTCGTAGGGCGAGATCGCTTCGCGGGGCGTGTTCGCCGAGGCTCGGGCGCCCAGCAGCGCCTGGCACACGGGATCGTTCGGGGTGGTCGCGCAGGCGGCCAGCCGCGCGCTGGTCTGGCCCGAGAGGTTGGGCTGGCCGTGGTACAGGCGCTCGGGCGGTGTCGCGGTGTAGCCGGGCACCACGGTGGACGCATCGGGCGTGTTGATGGACCCTCGGATCACGGGGTTGGCAGCCTGCCCGGCGGCCGTGCCCTCGGCGTGCGGCCCGACCTGGGCGCTCGCGTGCGTGAGGACGAAGCAGCCCAGCGTGAACCAGACGATGGCGCGCTTGAGAACTTGCGCGGCGAGCATGGGCATGGAACGGTCCTACCGCGCGCTCGGGCCCGTCTGGCCGTTCCGGCCGAGCCGCCAGAGGAATGGCTCGGCTTCGGTCCTGAAGCCCGGCGCGGCGCGCTGCATGTGCTCGAGCGCATAGTCCAGGCTGACATCTCCAGCCACCCGCACGAAGCCTTCCGGCGGCGCGCAGGTGCCGGCGGTGCACGAGACCGGGCGCGTGCCGTCGCGCACCAGCACGAAGCTGGGCACGCGCGCGATGGAGAAGCGGTCGAAGGCCTGGGAATCGATTTGTACAGCGACCTGGCGCGTGCCGATGAGCCCCTGGACCTGGGCCACGGTCTCGCGCAGCGATCCCTGGGCGAAGCCGCGCAGGATGACGGAGGCCCGTGCGCGGGCCGCCTGGTCGATGAGTTTTTCCAGCGCGGGGCGGGGCATGGACAGGCTCACGAAGACGAAGAGACCGGGGCCACTTGCCAGGCTACTTGCCAGCCCCTGCGCCGCGGCCATCGCATCCGACTGCGAGGCATAGCCGCGCGCCAGGGCTTCGAGGTCGATGGGCGTGCGCGTCACAGGCTGCGGGAGTGCTTCGATGGCCGGGCCGCGCGGGACCGGCGAGGCGCTACCCGTCGCAGGCACTGGCACGGGAATTGGCACTGGGGCACCGTGCTTGCGGCGCGCGGCCTCGATGTCCTGGTCCGTGACCGTGGGTTGGCCTTGGCGGGCGCGTTCGATGTCCGCCTCGGTGATCTCGGGCGCCTGGGCCGCGGCCGAGATGACCCAGGCAAGCAGCATTGGCCCGATGGCAGTGCGCGCTGCGCGCAGGGGACGAGGGCTGCCGGCCGCTGAGAGAAGGAGTTCAGTAGCCGACACAGCAGTTCCTTTTGCGAAACAGCATGAACGCGAAGTCCTCGCCCCGCACCGGGTACTCCTTGCCGGCACCCCAGGTCACCGTGGTGCGGCCGAAGGGCTGGCAGCACTTGCCGGCCTCCTTGGTCGTGTTGGGGATGGGGTGGGTGAGCTGGGTCTTGTAGGCGGCCTTGTCCATGACCGGCGCGAAGTAGGGCCCGCACAGCCCGGGCTGTCCGTGCCAGCCCCAGGCGATCAGCTCGCGGTGCATCTTGGCGGTCAGGCGCTGGGCCATCAGCGCGGCCGTGCGCACGCCGCCAAGGTGGTAGGGCACATGGCCGTTCATGGGATAGAGCGACCCCTGGCAGCCCCCGCACCAGAAGAGCTCGCGGATGCCGAAGCCGACCGAGGCCGCCACGCAGTCGGCCGCGCAGGCCGCGATCGCCACCGGGTTGGCGAACAGGGCGGCATCCGGGTTGAGGATCAGCGTGAGCTCGTCGTCGGCCCACAAGGGATCGACCTCGGTGAGGTAGGCCAGGTCGAAACTTCCTCGCTCCAGGCACGGGAAGTCGGTGACGACTTCCAGGTAATACAGCACCGGGTTCGTGTACCAGTGCGCCTGATAGAAGCTGCCGCCGTCGCCATCCGCTTCCGGCCGCGTGAAACGCGCGGCCTCGGGCGCCGGTATGCCGGGATCGAGGTCGATGCCGCCGAGCGAAGTCAAGCAGAACGGCTTGCGCACCGCCTCGACGTGGCGCGCGGGCTCCCAGAAGCCGACCGACAGGCCGATCACCGGGTTGACCCCGCAGGTGCACAGCGGACTCGACGGATTGTCGATGTCCTCCTGGTCGCCGAAATTGCCAATGCGCGCGCCGCCGATGCTGATGGGCAGGATGCAGGACCAGCAGATGTCCGTGATGGGGTTGGGGAACTTGCCGGTACACGTCGTGGCGTTGGCTGCTGCCGCCGCGCCGAGCGAGACGAACAGCGCGAGCAACCACCGCGCTGCGGCGCTGAGTGAGCGTGTCTTCATCGGGCCACCTCCATCTCGTCGATGCGCAGCCGCTTGCCCTCCTGCGAGACGAGCGCCGGCACCTGGGTGATGCCGAGGCGGCGCGTGAGCAGGCCCTGCTGGTCGTAGTACACGGGGGTGCGCCAGGACTTCATGAGGTCGAGGTAGGAGCCGCCTGTCAGGATGGGCTTGACCTTGCCCTGGTAGTGCGCCATCAGCTCGCGGGCGCGTCGCACCTGCCGGCTGTCCCGGGCGTCGAAGAACAGCAGGTGGCGCGTCATCGAGACGACGTTCAGGGGATTGGCCTGGGCGCCAGCCGGGAACAGCAACTCGCCCCTGGCGCCGAGGATGTTCTGGTCCAGCGTGTAGGTCGGATCGAAATAGAAGGTGCGGGGAATGGCGGTGGCCCGAACGCCGACGACGGGGATTGGCTGGCGGACCGAGTCCGTTCCCCGCTGGCGCGCCTCCTGTTCGATGCGGGCCAGCTCGCCGGAGCGCTCCTTCTCGCGCAGGCGCTGCTCGATCATCTGCAGCAGGTGCGGCTCGGCGATCTCGTAGGTCGGCCCGATTGTGCCGAGGTCTGTGGCATGTGCAATCCGGCCGAACGCCGTAAGCACAACCAGTGCGACCCATGCGCAGCACGTGAGGAGCGCAGGGAGTGCGGGGAGTGCCGAAGACCGATTCATCGCGGGCCTCCGTTCGGGCACCGGACCTGGGCGACGAGCTGATACCGCGCACCTCGGTCTTTTGAATGGGCTGCCCGGATCAAACCCATGAGCACCGGGTCGCCACCGTCCTCGGCCATCGCGCGGCGCAGTTCGGCGGTGTTCAGTTCCCGGCCGCAGCGCAGCCGGGCCGCGGCCAGGTAGGTGCGCGCGCCGTCCTCGGCAGCGGGTGCGATCTGCCGCAACAAGCCGAGATAGTCCGCGAGGGGGATGTCGTCGCCGAGAGCCGCTGCCTGCGGTGGCGTCGTCGGCAGAGGTCCATGAGCGGGGCTGGTCTGTGCCACGGACGATGCCGAGTGAGCGACCATCAGCGCACACAGGGCTGTCCAGAGCGCGCGAGGACGACCCTGGAGGCGCGGCGGGTGGAAGGTGCGTTGGCGGGCCATGTCCATCTCTCCCTCAGAACAACGGCACCACGACACCCAGCACCTGGTCGGCACGCACGAGGCCGCTCTCGCGGTAGCGCGAGTCGAAGCTGTCGGGGCTGGTGCCCTGGACGTAGTAGTGGCCGGCAGGGATGACCATGGCCTCGATGGGGACCAGCGGGTGGCGGTCGTGTGCATGGGTCTTGGCGATGCCCACCGGCTCGCCGTTGACGTGGACGAGCCGGCCCTGCACCGTCACGACATCGCCCGGCAGGCCCCTGACGAGCTTGAAGAACGGCTGGCCGCGCAGGCCGCGGTAGTGCGCCTGAGCTTCCCCCGCGAAAGCGAACACGATCAGGTCGCCGCGCTGCAGCGCGGCATGGCCGTACTGCATCAGCGCCATCCGATACGGCAGGCTCGGGGTCCAGTTGAAGAGCACCGGCACGCGCGGCGTGGGGTCGATGAACAAGCGCGCGTAGGCGAAACCCCAGATCGCGAACACGGGCAGATAGAGGTACCAGCGGCGGTGCATGTGCCTCAGCAGTTCCTGGAGGTCACGGCGGCGCCGCAACCACCATGCCGGCCGCACTGGGACGTTGACGACGTCGGGTTTGGCGACCTCGGGAATGACGGGGGACGGGGTGGGGACGGCTGCGGTCCGCGGAGCGGATTCGGGGGTCATGGCAGGTCCACCTTCCGGCGCAGCGCCGGTGTGAGGTCCACGGCGTTCGGGCTGCCGGCCACTGCGGTCCTGAGCACGACCAGGCAGCCGCATTCGTGGGGCAGCTCGTCGAGTGCGGCCGGCAGGCGCTGCGAAAAGCTGCGGGCCATGGCCAGCGCCCGCTCGCGTTCATCGTCGGAGCCCGAGCTGGAGGCCGCGGTGAGCAACTGCGTGAACTGAGCTTCCTTGGCGCGGTAGACCTCGGACAGATCCACCACGCCCACGACCAGGGCGGGCTTCAAGACCCAGCGGTCGTAGGCCGCGATGCCGGATGCGACCAGCACCGCGGAGATTCCCGCGTGATGCAGCAAGGTCTTCATAACGCATGCCCCCGCTGCCGCAACAACTCGGTGATGGCCTCGTCGATCGACAGGCCCTGGGCTCGCAAGGCGTCGATGGGTGCGTTGTCTTCAAGCCTGTTGGAGAACAGCAGATGCGTCGCGGGATCGAGGATGTTGCGTGCGACGCCTTCGCCCACGGGAGAAGAGATATACAGTTCGGAGAACGCGCCGGCCTCGGTACGCAAGGAGTTCAGCAAGCGCTTCTTCGGCTCATCCATGGTGAGCCGGCCGCGCCGGTCGAGCATCTCGATGGATTCGGATTTCTGCCGGAGCAGAAAGACCCAGTCGGAGCAATGGAAGGCAGCTTCCATTTGCGCTGAACCGTAGAAGTCATCCGCCTGCTGGCTGGCCGTGACCAGAGAGCCTCCAAACTTGCGGGCGCGTCGTGCCGCTCCCTCGACGACGGCGGCCTTCACCGGATCATCCGCCCCGATGTCACCCAATTGTTGTTTGAGTTCGTCGATATACAGCACCTTGCGTCGGTTGCGCGTGAGATACATCTCGCCGGTGATGTGCTGCAGCAGCAAGATGTTCACCACCGCATGCAGATCCGGCCGACGCCGCAATTCTTCGTTCTCGATGACGATGAAATCGTTCGAGAAGTCGACGTTCGAGCGCCCTTCGAAAAATCGTTCGTACTGGCCGCCGCGCGTGTATGGGTTGAGCATGATCGCGAGATCCTTGATCCGCTGATCGTTGATGGCGCCCAGCTCTTCGATCGTTCCGGTCTTAAAGGCATCGCGCACCGCAGTCATCGTCAGGTCCTGCCCATACTCGTGCCAGAGCTTGAGAATCATGGCCGAGATGGCCTTGTACTGGACTTCTTCCAGCGAGTGCTGCATCGATGCCATCTTCGAGAGGATCGGCACAAGCATGTCGATGTCCTCGTTGATGTCTTGAACGATGGAGAACGGGTTCAGGCAGATGTCCACATCGGGCTTGAACTCGATGTAGGTTCCCTTGGCTTTGCGGCACAGCTTCTCGAAACTGCGGCCGAGGTCCAGCATCCAGACCTTTGCACCGATGGCGCGGTAGGACCAGGCCATTTCGTTCATCAGTACGGACTTGCCGGAGCCAGGAGCGCCGATGATTGCCGCGTTGTAGTTCCCCAAGTCGTTGTCGAACAGGTCGAGCGTCATGACCTGGCCGCGCCGACCGCCGAAGACCAGCGCCGGCGTGCGCGTCCCGCGCCACTCGGCGATCAGGGGTGCCATGTGGATCGCGTTCGACATGGTCTTGCGTGTGACGCGGCGCATCTTGCCGAGGTCCTTGTGCATCTTCGGCGTCAGCGTCATGGGCAGGCTGGCCAGCAGCGCCTGGCGGTGCATGTAGGCGTCGGCGTTGAGCTGGAAGCCGCGTGCGCGCCAGATGGCGTTGGCGGCTTCGTGTGCCGATGCTGCCTTGTCCGGGTGGGTGAAGATCGCGAGCTGGTGGTACAGGCTAACGAGGCTGCCACCGGTGTCGATCGCATTGGCCGCGGCGGACCAGTCGTCGAGCTTCTTCCTCACGTCCGGCATCACGTCCGCCATCTTCGATTTGGCGTTCTGCGTGGCGCGCACGTGGTTCGCGATGACGATGGACTTGGTGGCGTTGGGGTCCAGGATGTGCACCCCGAGGGTGATGAGAAACGGCGCGCTGTACTGCAGGGCCGGTTGCATCAGGTCGCCGATCAGCGAGCCCATCTGCCACAACGCAAATCTCTCCGGGAAACTCTTGATCGAATAGAAGCGCGCTTCCAGCACCTCGGCGCTGGTTTCTTTCCACAGCGTGATGCCCGAGGGATGTGGATCTTGGATCGTGTCGAAGTCGACGATCTGGTCGCGAATCTCCCGGCCATCGTCGTAATGAAGCCAACGGTCATCGTCGAAGTTGAGGTCTTCGGCGTCCGAGTGCGCGATCCGGTCGGGGTTGGTAAACAATGCGCACCAGTTGATCAGGTCGGCCGCATCGCAGACCCGGTTGGGCAGCATGGCCGAGCGCAGCGTGGCGGCCATCGAGTCGCGCAGCGTGAGCAGGGCCTCGCGTTTGTTCAGGTCCGCCGCATCGCCCGGGACACACACGCTCAGCATCAGCCGGAAGTCGCGAAGCGTGTAGTGGAAGCCCGACGTGATCGAGGTCTGTGTGCCGCGCAGCAGGTGCCGCACGCGCTGGTGCGCCAGCTTGCGGAACAGGTTCTCGTTGGGCACCGGGTGGCCCCATGGGCGTGCGCGTTCGGCTTGGTCCTCGTCCTCGACACGGAGATTGCTGTACTGGCGCAACTGGAGGCGGATGTGCGGCGAGGCGAACAGGTGGAACTGGATGCCAGTGTCTGCGGGGCAGTTGGCGTAGAGCGAGACCAGCACCTCGGACATGCGCTCGTCCGCGCCCGACTGCGGCATGACTTCGAGCATGATTCCCATGCCGTCGCGGTTCACGAAGATCTTCTCGTCGGCCAGGTAGGCGGAGTAGGGCAGCCAGGCCGCGAACTGCTCCGCAGGGGTGTCCGCCGGCAACCCGAACGGGAACCGCGGCATGCCATGGGATGCGCCGATGTCTTCGGCGGTGGAGGTGTGACTCATGGCGGCCTCACTGCGTGCGGGAGCCCATGCCGGCGGGTGGACGGATGAGCGAAGGGAAGGGATGGAGCGAAGACGGCCGCTGGACCGCACCTTCGGCAGGCATCGCGGCATTGGGGTCGGCGACAGACGATTCCGAGAAGCCCCCGGGTGCCGTGCCGGTGAGCGCTGCCGGTGGTGGCCGCAGAGGGACGTACTGGTCGCGGATGCGCTGGCGGACGTGGTCGATCTGCCAGCGCCCGGCATCCACCTGGACGTAGACATAGCCCTGATCCCAGAGGTCGCCGTCGGCATCTTCCCAGGGTTTGGTCCACAAGCGCAGCACCCGGGCCTGGGAGCGCAGCGCCACGCCGGAGAGTGCGTTCACGCCGGGTTGCGCGACGCCCACCAGGGCTCCGGCGATGGGCTGACGGGGTGGGGCCGTTGCCGCCGCGGCCTTCACCGCGCTGGCTGGCGCCTGGGTTTCGTCGGATGAGGCTGGACTCGAGGAACTGGACCGGCCCCGCTGGCTGGGCAGGTTGTGGTGCACGGCGTTGGCGTACGTGCCCGACACCGAGTCGCAGGCCACGCCCTCGGGCGCCGCGCAGGCGTACCTGGACTCACCGCTGAGCCCGGACATGTTGACGCAGCCCACCAGAGGCAGCAGCAGGGCGATGGCCGCTGCGCGCGTTGTTGCGCTGCTCATGGCTGTTGGCCTGCGGACACTGGCTTCACGGCCGCGACCCTGGCGGCTTCGGCCAGCTTGGCTTCCAGCACCGAGCGGCCGACATAGCCGTCTGTGCGTGTGCCGTCGGCCCAGAACAGGGTGGGCGTGCCCTGCACCCCGAGGCGGCGCGCCAGGTCGAGGTTGCGCAGGACCGGGTGCTCGCAGTTCGCGCTCGCCTGCAACAGGCTCGCGTCCGCCTGCAGCATCCACTGCCGCCAGGCGCGCTCGCGGTCGGCGGCGCACCAGATCGCGATCGGGCGGGCCTCGCCCTGGAAGGGCACCAGGAAGGTGTAGACGGTGACGTTGTCGATGCCGGCGAGCTCCGGTTCGAGCTGCTTGCAGTAGATGCAGTTCGGGTCGCTGAAGACCGCGAGCTTTCGCTGGCCATTGCCGCGCACGGTCCTGATCGCATCGGCCAGTGGCAGCTGGTCGATCGACACCGGCGCAGTGGACACCGACGCCGACTGGAGTTGCCCGCCCTGATCGGCGTTGCGTTGCGAGATCTTCGGACCCGTGATGTCGCGCATGCTTTGTGTATCGAACAAGCGCCCGAAGATGAAGAAGCGCGGGTTCGAGGCCGCGACGTAAGCCACGTTGCCGCTCATCCAGACCTCGTAGAGGCCTTCGACGTCGGTGCGCGAGACTTCCGTGAACTGGGTGCCGGGATGCGCCTTGCGCAGCGCGTCGAGCAGCCGGGCCTCGTCGGGTGTCGTGGCATGACCGATGCTGGCTGCCAGCAGCGAGCCGCACAGCGCCAGGGTTTTCGCCCTCGCGACCAGGGAGTGCCGCAGGGTGCGCACGGGTTCTTCAGTAGTTGTCGTCATGAGGGACCTCCAGGTAGCGGGTATCGGGTGAAGAGACGCGGCGGGTGCTGTGCTCGGCCATGGCCGTCATCGGCACGTCGATGCGCACGCCTTTCGTGATCACGACGTCGATCTGGCGGCCGGCGTCCACCTCGATCACGGGGAAGGTGTTCTCGGCCAGCCGGATGTAGTACTGGGCAAGGCGGTCGAGCGCCTTGCCCACGCCTTGGCCCACGCCCGCGCGGTAGGCGTCCGCGTTGCTGTCGGCGCTGGCGATGGTGCCGAGCGGCGAAGTGCTGTAGGTGGTGTTGGCGGTGGACAGCCCCTGGCCGATGCCGCTGACGACACCGGCCAGCAAGGCGTTGGCCAGCATCTGGCCCTGTTTCGTGACGAGGCGCCCACGCATGCCAACCTTGCCGTCTTCGCCGTAGACGGAGCCCTGGATGCGCACCTCCAGCGTGGCGCCATCGGCGCGCACGCAGGACAGGTTCTCGGTGCGCAGGTAGGCGCGCTCGGAACTGATGTCTCCGTAGCCGGCCGCCACCACGAAGCACTCCCTGTACTCTCCGCGGAACTGGTTGGGCAGCACGCTGTTGTCCGAGAGCCGGATCAGCACCGGGTGCGGGTTGGACTGGGACTGCCCACCGGTGGGGGCGTCCAGGCCGCCGAGCAGGATGCCGCGCGTGAAGCTCACCGGCAAGAAGGTGGAGACGGTTTTGGGTGCGCCGGACGGCGATGCCGTGCCTTCGGCGCGCGCGTTGCCGTCATGGCCCGCCGCGGTGGATGGGCGCGACCGATCGGCCAGCGTCACGCGCGAGATCACGGGTACTGGGGGCGCGGGTGGTGCCGTCGGTTGGAAGGTGGGGGGCCCCGACGGCATGGCGCCAGGGCCCGAAGGCGGCGGTGGAGGAGGGGGCAGGCCGGCCGCGGGCGGCATGGCGGTGGCGCTTGCGGGGCCGGGCGGCGCAGGCGGTAGTGGGCTTGGAGCGGCGGGCGCTGGGGCCTGCTGGTTGGCGGTGAGACGTTGTTCGAGTTCCGCGAAGCGCTGCATCGTGCGGGATTCGAAGGCCTGACGGTCCTTGTTGAGCCGGCCCTGTTCCTCGCGCTCGGTCTCGTACTGCGCCAGTTTTCGGCCCGCCGTGCCGACCCACTGGTCGACCGGGTTGACCTGGCCGCCGGGAGGCATCACCCCGATGTTCGTGACGTCACCGGGCTGCACCTGGGCGGCGCGTCCGCCGTGCTGCTGCGGGCTCGGGGCGGAAAAGCTGAAGATCACCCACAGCAGGCCGATGCCGCCGGCCAGGATGGCGGCCAGCAGCGCGTACTGGCGCTGGCGCGGCGAGAGCCGGTCCAACATGCCGCGCATGGCGTGTCCGGACGGGCGCGCGGCGCCGGGAGGTGTGGATGGGGTGCTCATCGCGTGCCTCCCCGGCGGATCACGTAGATGCTGGTGCTCTCGCCCGGGCGCAGGTTGTGGTGTTCGATGGCAATGCCGGTGACCTCCCCGCCGCTGCGGCTGTCCGGCCGGTCGAACTCCTGCTCGGCCAGCACCATGGGCGCGGTGCTGATGTTCTGCAGCGCGTACTTCTCACCCACGAAGCCGCGGCCCTCGTAGCGGCGGATCATCGTGAAGCGCGCCTCGGCCCAGAGCTGGATGGGGCGCGAGGTTTCCTCGACCCGGACGTCGGGGGGCACCCGGTCCGAGGCCATGGCCACGAGCAAGGCCTTCATCGTGCGCACGTGGTTGGGTGCGGGACCCGACGGCGTCGGCTCAGGGGTCGGCGGGCGCAGTGCCTGCGGCGTCTTGTCCCGGATCACGATGGTGTCGGCCGGCGTGTCCGAGCGGCGCAGCAGCAGCGTGTAGGTGGCGCTGGCCGAGGACACGAAGAGGTTGATCGGACGTGTCGCATCGCCGACCGGGCGGATGTAGATCTCGCCCTTGTCGCGGTCGCACTCGACGATGACGTCGCCCGCCGGGTTGATCGCCGAGGACGACAAAGCGGCTGGGGTGGCGAGGCCTGGCGTGGCAGCAGGCGCCCCCGGGACAGCAGGGGCGGGAGGGGTGGGCAGTGGCAGGCCGCCGCAGTGGCTCGAATGGATGTTGCCGAAGACGTCGGTGATCGGCGCGCCCTCGATGCGGATGCGCGTGGGTTCCTTCTGGGAGACGATGGCCTCCACCGCCACGCCGTCGCTCGCCTCCAGCACCTGCAGTGCGTGCGCCTGCAGTCCAAGGGACAGCGCCGTGACCGCGAGAACCCGCCGCGCGGCCGGGGGCAGGTGGTCCCAGCGTCGCGGCGTCAGCGCGGTGCGAGGGAGCAGCCCCACATCGAAACCCACTGCCGAGGTGGGTCCGACCATCACGGGCCGGGCGCTGCCGCGCGCGGGGGCGACCAGGCGCCGCGGCGTGAGTGCGATGTCACTTGGCTGCATAGGGCACCTCCTTGAATCCAAGCACATGCATGCGAGCACCGGCGTGGCCGAAGTCGATGCGGTAGGCCTTGAGGTCGTTGGCGGTCTCGTAGCCGTTGACGAGGGTGCGCAGCCGCCCACGCACGACCAGCGACTGCGTGTCTTCGCTGGCCACAAGCTGTTGCGGCGCGAACGCAGTGGTGGCGTTGATGCGTTTGAGCCGTTCGGCCTCGACTTCCTGGCGTGTCTTGAGCGCGCCGTGCTGCGCGGGATCGACGTAGCCGAGCAGCATGTCCTTCTTCCAATCGATCGTGCTGGGCGTGACGTCCAGCACCAACCAGGCGACGAAGCTGCCCATCTGCTCGAGGTACTCGCTCGACGCCCTGTCGCCGCTCACCCAGAAGGTCTTGTTCAGCGTCGGCGGCACGACCACGGTGCGCACCGTGCCCAGGAGGTTGAGGATGATCACGAGCGCGAGGAACAGGCCCGCGGCCAGCGCGCCGAGGGCGAGGCCCAGGCCCCGGTTGCGCCGGCGCAGGTCCTTGAGATCGCCGCTGAGTCGGTCGAAGTCCATGGCGGTGCTCCGGCTCAGCCGACCATGCGGCGGATGTGCGACGGGGGCGTCGCGCGCATCGACGTCACCGGGTTGGTCGGCAGGTGCCAGTACAGCCAGTGGATCGCGAACGCGGGGTGCTTGTCCGCCTTCAGGCGCGAGATCCAGCGCGAGGCGGCGATGCCGGCACCCATGCAGACCGCGAACGCCACCTTGCTCGAGGAGAGGTAGCCGATGAAGAAGGCGAGCAGCAGGGGTGAGGCGACGTCGACATCCCAGAAGCCGATCTTCCACTGGTCGTCCAGGCGCCGCGGGATGTAGGTGTCCGCTTGCATGTGGGTCTCCGGGATGCCGACGCGCACAGGCTCAGACGACCGCGCCCATGATCGCGCCAGCGATCACGAGCCCCACGGCGGCAAAGATGGCCAGCCCCACGTAGAACAGCACGGGCCCGAAGTTGCGCAGCGCCGAGAGGGAGATCAACGCCACGACGAAGCCGACGAAGCCCACCAGCGCCTTGATGCCAGGCCCGAGATCGGCAATCTGGGTGAGCGCCGACGTGAGTGGGCCCGTGATGCCCGTGAACGCCACGAGGTCCAGCGCGTGGCTGCGAAACGCGACGGCGAGGCCCAGGAGTGCGATCACCAGCAAGCCAAAGAACGTGGCGAGCTTGCGCGCCGGAGAGCGCAGGGCGGCCGGTGAGGGGACGGAAACGATGGCGATGCTCATAGGGAACTCCTTGAAAAATGGCGGAAGGAAACTGCAAGGGCGAGAAACGAAGGGGCGAGTGGTGCCTCGCGTGGTGAAGACGGTGCGATCGGGTCGAGCTGCCATGGGGCAGCGAGGTGGAGCCCGTGGGCTCGACAGGTGATCCGGCGGCGCGCCGAAGGGTCGGCGCACCGCTGGAGAAAAGACCGGCAGGTCGCTGTCACAGCAGGTCCCCGGGCTCGGCAGCGGAGAAGGTGACCTCGACGCGCCGGTTGGCCTGGCGCCCTTGCGCCGTGAAATTGCTCGCCGCGAAGCAGCACGCGCCCGCCGACTCGACGTCCACCGTGTCCGGCCAGTTCGGGAGCCGGGTGCGCAGGTGCTCGCGAACGGCGCGGGCGCGCTCCCTCGCGAGCGCATCGTTGACGGCCTGCGCGCCCACGCTGTCGGTTCTTCCCACGATGCGCAGCCGGCGGACATCACCGGCCCGGATGGCCGCGGCGTCCAGAACAGCCCTGGCCGATGGCGTGAGCACGGCTTCGCCGAAGGGGAAGTACACCGTCACACTGAAGTCATCGGCCGCGGGCCGTGGCTGTGGGGCAGGTCGGGCAACGGTGGCGTCAGGACGTGGCGCATCCGGCCCGCCTGCCGCCGATGCGCTCGCCGCAGCGCTCCCGGGTGGCGTTGCATTCGGTGTCGTGGCGAGCGTCTTCGGGGTCACCTGCGGGCAGACTCCGCCTTCGCATAGCGCGAACGCAGCCGAGCGACCATGTCCGAGCTGGGCGAGCCGTGCGGCCTCGCGAACCGGCGGTGCTGCGGCATTCGACGCCCCGCTGGGTTCAGGCGCAGGCCACAGCGCGGCGCATGCCGTGAGCAGGACCACGCCTGCGCAGCACGCGAGCCAGAGGGCGTGCTTCATGGCGCCTCCTGGCGCGCGACGCGCACGTGCACGTGCACGTGCGTGTGTGTTTGCGGTCGCGCCGCTGCGCTGGCGGGAGCGTGGTTGCTTGCACTGGCGCCGGCGCGCTCAGATCCGTGGGACGGCTGCCCCGCCTGCGGCAGGCGGCGGTAGACCTTCCATGCATAGTCGGCGCGCGCCCGCGTGCAGGTGTCTCCCTTGAGTTGCGTGCACGCTGCGTTGTAGGCCCCGACCGCATTCCAATTGACGCCGTGGCGCGCGAAGGAATCCGCGAGCAACCAGGCGCCCACATGCAGGTTGGTGCAAGCGTCGAAAAGGTCGGCTTCGGTGACGCCGTGTCGGGCCAGCTTGGGCAGGTGGGAGCTGTTGATCTGCATCAGGCCGATATCCCGAGTGCCCGTCCTGGCCTGGTGGGAGCGGTTGATCGCGCCCGGATCGAGGTTGGACTCGACCTTGGCCACCGCGTAGAGCAACTGGGCGGAGATGCCGTAGCGCTGCGCCGCGGCTTCCCAGCACGCGCGAGCCGTGAGCGGCAAGGCGAACTGGAGCAGCGCGGCGATGAAGATGAGTGGTCGCATGACGTGTCCCGTGAATGCCGGTCCGCATCCCGGTGGGGATGCGGTTCGACGACCGGCTGGGCCGGACAAGGTCAGGTGCGGGTGGCCGGCATGCGCTGCATGTCGGCGGGGTGGTCAGACCAGAGCGCGCAAGGCGTGCCCGGCCAGGGTGTCCAACGAGGCGTTCAGGTTTCCGTCTGGAGGTGGCCGAGCCTGGCGCGCTCGGCCATGTTCAGGCGGGCCTGCTGCAGCAGCGGCGTGCCCGCCTCGTCAATGCGCCGCGCGCGAGCAACGCATGCCGTGGTCAACTGATCGAGTTGGAAATTCGGATTCGGATGCCGGTTGGCCGGGGAGCGCTGCAGGTCGCGCAGCTGTTCGTACTGCGCGCGCCACATCGATTCGCGCCGGCGTGCCGTGGTTGGAGGGCGCAACACCAGCTGGGTGCCCAGGAAGTGGAAGATGGCCTCTTGGCCTTGCGTCCGTGCCAGCGCCAGCGACACCGCGGCGCTGATCAGATCGGGGAAGCGGAAGGTCGGGCAGACGTTGGCGTTGCTCTTGAGAATGCCATGGAGCCAGGCGTATTCCTCGATCCACAACCTCGCCTCGACGATGCCGTCTGCCCGCGCGGCGGGAACGTCGTGCGGCAGCAGCATCGGCTCACGATCGGACGACAGGACATGGTGCATGTCAATCTCCAGTGCCAGGCGGGGGGCGTTGGCCCTGCCTCGTTGAACACATCTCGGAACCCTCAGCGTAGGGTCGCCATGCGGAGTTGTCGCCCCTGAATGGGCTGGATTTTGGGGGGATTTCGGCGACAGCTTGCCAATCGGTGCGGTCAGTGATCGCGCGAAGCGGCGTGGGCGCCAGGCAGCCGCGACGATGGGCGGACCGCAACGTGATGAGGAATGCCTTTCATGGCCAAGAATGCTGCTCCGACCTACGCCGAGATCAACCAGGAGATCGAAGCGCTTCAACAGAAGGCGCAAGAAGCGCTCAAGCGGTAAGTCCCCGGGGTGATCGAGAGAATCAACCTGGCGATTGCCGTCTATGGGATTCGGCCAGGCGATCTGACGTTTCCGGGAAAGCACGGACCCAAGCCGCGCAAGGGACCGGTCGCGGCGAAGATGAAGGCGGGCAAGTCCAGGACACTGGAAGCCAAGTACCGCGATGGCGAAGGCCGTTCCTGGTCGGGTCGCGGCTCGCGTCCACGCTGGCTGCGCAATGCCCTGGAGCAGGGCAAGACGCTCGAGGATTTCGCGGTCTGAGCACTCTGGACGGCTCACGGAGCACGGCGGCATGCGCGCATGACGCGCCGCTTGGCGTCAGGCGCGGCGGTGGAGGTGTGCGATGGCCCGGCTGAGCATGACGGCCACGAGGATGGGCGCCGCGGCCCAGGCCGCTGGATGCAGGGTCCACGGCCAGACCATCGCCAGCAGGCTCGCGCAAAGCGTGAGGATCGCGATGCTCATGTAGAGCGCGAACATCTCCGGGTCGTGCTGCCGGAACTCCCTGGCCTTCGCCGCGCGTTCCAGGAACGCGTCGGCCACCAGGGCGAATGCGAGAACCCCGCACGCAGGCAACCACTGCAGCAGCGCCGCCAGCCGGTAGGAGGCCAGCACCAGCAGCGCGTCGATCGAGCGGAAATACGGACTGTTGAAGAGCCGTTGATTGACCTGCGCCATCTCCTTGGCCACGGCCCGGTCGACGCGGGCGGCGCCAGGCGCTTGCGATGCGGCCGGGACAGGTGACACCGTCAGCGCTTCGGCCTGCAGCGCCATCATCCGCTCGAAGATGTGCTGGGCCGCGGGCGACCCCCAGAAGTCGCCAGTGCGCTGATGCTCTTCGCGCAACTGCTGCACGAAGCGCTCGGGTGGATGCGCCGATGGCAGGTACAGCACCAGCAACAACAGCGTGCTCAGGGAGATCACTGCCACGATGCGGATCATGATGCCCGCGCTCCGGCTTGACCCCGATCCGGGTCGATGATCTGGAAGCGCCCCTTGATGCGCCGGCCCCCGGAGACCGAGGCGAAGTAGTGCAGGTTCGGCAGCTTGCCCAGGATGTCCGCGGGCACGGCTTCCTCCTGGGTCTCGGTGATCTGCGTCGAGTAGGACGAGGAGAAGTCCCCGAGATGGGCGTCCGCCCCATGGTTCAGCCCGACGCGCAGCGTGTGGATGGCCGTGCGTCCAAACGTCTCCACCACGAACTCCTGGGTGGGGCCATCTTTCGTGCGCAGCGCGATCAGATTGTTCAGGTTGCCCAGCACCAAGCGCGCGGCAGCCTCACTGCCCAGACGCTGGGCCAGATCGGCCAGCGTCTGCATCGCGCAGGTGGAGTAGATGCCGCCCTCGGCGCCCTTGTTGAGGATTTCGATCAGAGGCAGGTTGATGACGTTGGAGACCTCGTCCACGAACAGCGAGATGCGCCGGTAGGCACCGAGGTTGTAGCGCATGCCCGCGCGCGCGGCGAGGTCCGCGAGCGCGAGCGCGCCGATGGCGGAGGCTACCGACGGATCGGGCAAGGCGTCCACGCACATGTACAGCACATGCCCCGCCTGCTCGATCTTTTCCAGGTTCATGATGGGGCGGCGATCGCCGGCATCGAACGGGTCGGGCGCCAAGGTGCGCCCGAGGTCCCCGGACGTGAGCATGGACAGCACGGGCAGCAGGTTGGCGGTAATTTTCTGGTAGTGCTCGCGATCGTGGCGGAAGGTGCGCACCTGTGCATCGATCGTTTTCGTGCGCTGCGCTTCCGGCATGTGGTGCTCGTAGTAGCCGACGAAGGCGAGCAGTTCGTTACTCGATGCATCGGAAGGTCGTCTCACGTGGCCGCGCGGGTTGTCGTGCAGCAGCTTCTTCATCTCGGGGACATCGCGCCAGCCCGGGCCCAGCAGCGCCGCGTAGTGCCGGCGCAGCATCGCCTCCAGGATGGGCTCGATACCGCCCTCGATGTAGCGCATGAGCTTGAGCAGGTTGGGCCGCTCTTCCAGCTCGACCAGGCCCTGGACGACGACGTTCACCGCATCCCAGCCGAACGAGCTGAACGTGCCGGCCGTGTCCGGCGGCATGATGGACTGGATCCTCGACGCGATTTCGGTGGGTTTTTGCCAATTGAATGTGAAGTCGATCCGGATGCCGGTCTCCGGAAAGGCGGGATGGAATTCGAGGAAGGTGTCGGCCTCGCGGTAGCGCTCGCAGGCCCACTTGACGATGCGCTTGAGTCGGTGGCTGTTCTTGGGGTCGATGACGACCACGACGTCGCCGCGGCGCACCGCCTGGGTGATGAGGGTCGCGAGCGCGACGCCCTTGCCGGCCTGCGTCGTGCCCACCAGGAGCGTGCCGCCTTCGAAGTTCTGCAGGGGACGGTACTGCGGCAGCTCACGCGGCTCCACGCCGTGGATGTACGGCAGGCCGATCTCCGAGTCCGGCTGAGGGTCGGGGCGGTAGCCCAGGAGGTTCAGCAGGGCGGGCGATACCAGGTAGTCCCGGTAGTTGATCTTCGCGAGCTCATAGAGACGTTGCGAGTGAAGGGGTTGCCATTCGAAGCCCTGGCCGAAATAGACCTTGTCGGGGTCCCGGGTGAGCTTCTCCATCTGCGACGGGCTGATCACCTGCATGGCGCGGCCCGACAGGGACGCGCGCACCACCAGGATGCGCATGGCCTGCGCGGTCCGCTGCAGTCCCAGCAGCAGGCAGGCGAGCCCGATGGGCGCGGCGAGCGTCCACGGCAGCATCCGTGTCGCTGCCTGATACAGGGTGAGGCCGAATGCAGTGAACCACACGAGGCCCGCATAGCCCTCGTAGGCGCGCCGCCACGGCATCTCGTAGGGGCGAACGAGCATGTCAGTCTCCTGCCCGTGGCGGCTCGCCCGCCGGCGCCAGGCCAGCGAGGAAGCGAGCATCGACGGTCAGTCCGAGATGCGGCTGCTCGCCGATCGTGCAGGTCGACATGGGTGTCTTGGGGTTGGCACCAAGGACCAGCATGCGGGCCTCGGCCAGCGCGTGCAGGGCGAGCGACGGCTCGATGCCGCGGCGCTCGAACTCCGTCAATGCGATGAACAGGCCGGCGGGCGTTGCGCAGGCCATCGCGTCTTCGGCCGACGTGTTCACCGCCTCGACGATGCTAGCGAGGGCATCGCGTATGCGCTGGGCCAGACGCATCGGCGCATCCAGCACCAGTGGCTGCCGCTGGGGTGGTTGCGCTGGGGCAGGGTGCGCCGCCGCGCTCCCGTCGGCTGGAGGCGCGCGCGCCGCCTCGCCGGCGTCCAGGGCGGGAGCGAGATCGACCGCGAGATCCAGCTGCGCCTGAACGGGTGCGGCTGCGGGATGGGGTACGGTGGATTCGGATGCGGCGCCCGGCATGGTCGTCTGCGGCGGCGCGGGAACAGGGGACGAGGCAGGCTTGGGCGCCGGCTGTGCCGCGGCGGGTTTCGCGCCATCGGGCGCCGGCACCAGGGCATCGGTCAAGGCCTCAGGTTTGGGCTCGATGGCTGCGAGCACTGCGGCGGGCGCCGTGAGCCTGACCGCCTCCAGCGGCGCCTTGGCGCCCGGGGGCACGATCGACCACAGCGGCTGGCCGCCGGGCTGTGCCACAAAGACGCCTGCGCCGAGCAGGATCTCCAGCATCGTCTCCGGTGACTTCGGGATGCCGGGCAACTGGTCCGCTTCGAGCAGCTTGCGCATGTCGGCGGCCCCATTCGGCCAGACGATGAACAGCCCATCGCTGCCGTACCACACGCGGGAGCGCTCCGCGTTGGGCGTCCACGCGGGGTTCGTCGCGACCAGGCGCCGCAGTGCATCGACCAGGTAGCGCTCGAGGTGCGAACCGAGTTGGGGCTTGCCGTAGCGGTCCGCGCTGGCCTGGAGGAAACGGTCGATGACCAGCGCGGCGGAGCGCCGGACCAACTCGGCGAGGATGTTGTGCTCTCGGTACAGCGGCATCGCCGACAGGCTCGCCATCATGTGGGGCACGACGACGGTGTTGCCTTGCGCGAGGTGCTGCAGCATCGCGGCAGGCACGACGTGCGGCAGCACGAACAGCGCGATGCCGGGGGTTTCGGGGACGTTGGGAATCCACTTGAGGTAGTAGCGCGCCACGCGGTGCTCCGACAGCCAGGGCTGCAGTCCCTGCAGGTATGGCTGCCATTCACTGCCCTCGTGATCGGTCACGATGACCTGGCTCAGCGTGCGATGGATCTCGGCACACAGGCCGGCGATGAATGTGGCCAGTCGCCAGCGCGGTTCGAGATGGCGCCGCGTGGAGATGGTGGTCCGGCCCGAAAAGATATGCGCGTCCGTTCCCTGCAGCGCGAAGAAGGCGGTCTCCAGCCCCAGGCGCAGCAGGCCGCCCGGCACGTTGAAGTAGTTGGCGGGCGTGGCGGGCAGCAGGTGCACGAAGGCCGCGTAGCGACGCACCAGCGAGAGGACGTCGCGCTCGAAGGTCTCGCGGTCCACGCCGTAGCAGATCTTGATCCGGGCGAGCAGGTCCGCATTCGCCGCCAGCAGCTCATCCAGTCCGAGCGCGGGGAAGCCTGGATCCACCGAAGGGTAGGCGAATGCGGCGGGGTCAGAAGGCACGCCCCATGCGGGCAGCTGCGGCCCGGGTGTTGCAGTGCCATCGACCGTTGGGGGCGGGATGTGTTCCATGCGCGCTCATCCCGGTTGGCCATTCGTTCGCATTTGCTTGCCCGTGCCGTCGACAGAGACGCTGGTCAGCGCTTGCCGCGCTCAGTTGCATTCGCCGATCAAGCGGCCTTTGAGCACGAGGCTCCATTGCAGACAGGCCGGGTCGGGCAGTGGCGGTATCGGAAAGCTCATCTGCACGCGTGGATCGCGGGGATAGCGTGATACCAGTTTGCAGAACGGGCAGGCCGCACCCGAACCCGTTCGCGCACCCACCTCGGCCAGGTACTCGCTGCCGCAGTCCGGGCATGTCACCAGCGAGAAGCAAACTCCCCTGCCGTTCCAGATGCCATCGAGGCGCCTGGCCAGATCGAAGGCTCGGTCGAAGCTCAGCCGCGGTGCGTGTCGGCATACGCCGCGGTAGTGCCGGTAGGCACCGAGCAGTGCGCGCGTGGGCTCGAAGTCGAGCTTGCGCAGTCGATGGTACAGGCTCGCGAACACCGAAGCCTCGGTCCGGTCGAGCAAGGTGCCGCCGTGGTACCACTCCGGGGAGTCCGGCGGACGGCCCCGCTGCGGAACGCGCCGGTCCGCGTGGAGCAGGTCCAGGATCTGTCGCTGGTTGAGGTCGACCAGTATCTCGATGGTGCGCAGGCGCGCGCCCTGTTGGGCGCACTCTCTGGCCAGTGCGAGCTTCCTCAGGTGGCGCTCGGACTGGCGCACCGGCACTATGGGAGGCGTTGCCCGGACCGCCATGATGGCCTCACAAGGCGCGCGCGCCGATGTCCGTCACGGCGACGGGCTTCACCGGGCGCGGCGGATGGACCGCGAACAGGGTACCGGCAATGGGCAGGGGAGATTGCAGCAGGGAGAAGAGGTCACTGCGCGGCGCGAACAGGGTTTCGTTGCCGACGTTGACCACGATGGCGAGAATCTGGGTGGGCGCGAGGGAGGTGAGGTACTGGGCATCGGGCTCGCGCAAGCCGAACTGGCCGCATGCCAGCGTCGGATCACGGCCGATGCTGTCGCGCATGGTGAGCAGCAGCGTGAGGTTGGAGAGCTGGACTTCCGACAGCTGAATGGCGTCCATGGGTATCTCCTCCTTGAGTAATGCCCTTGCGAGGCAAAGTGACGTGTCGAAGGAGGGTGTCAATCGGATGGACGTTCGATCGCGCAGACCTTCGCCGGGTGCCGATGAGCTTGTGCTCGACGGCGTTTGGAGCATATGCTCTGTATGATTTTGGTTTCAATAGAATTTGCTCTCGACCGTCCTCACGCTTACCGAATCGGCCCGAAAGTGCGCAGTTTCGGGGTGGCGTCGGTTGGGCGATGGAGTGGCGCCGATGAAATCGGGACAAATGCGCAAGACAAGGCGGACAGAGAAATGAACAAGGCATCGAAGGCGGGCGCGTCACGACGAGAGAAGGCTGCGACAGGCCGTCCGGGCGGCATGCCTGGGGCGGATGATGATCTGGAGCTTTGCGCCGGGGTGCGCACGCGGCTGCTCGAGCACATGCGCGAGGCGCGGATCCCGTCGGGGCACCCGCAGGCCTTGCACCTGGCCGCCCTGACGGGGCGCAAGTACCAGACCACACGCCGCTGGATCGACCCGGAATCGCCGGGATTGCCCGATCTCGCCTCGTTCAGGCTGATCTGCGCGGGCATGGACCACGACCCGAACTGGTTGCTCGGGCTTGCGCGCAAGAAGCGGTCCTTGCGCGAGGCGGTGGCAGGCGCGAGCGACGAGAGCCCGCCCAACGATGCGGAAGACTGGGTGGCGGGGGTGGAGCGCGAGGTGCGCCATCAGATGTTCGGCTGCCGTGCCCGGCGGATGCGGGGCGACGAGATGGACCCTGACATCGGGGATGGCGACACGATGTTCGTCGACTTCGATGTCACCGAGTTCCGCGGCAACGGCAACTACCTGGTCGCCTGCGACGGCCTCGAACTCGTGCGCAAGCTCGAGTACAGGGTGGGCGTCGGTTTGGTGCTGTCCTGCGCCAACACGCGCTATGCTGAGACGGTCGTCAAGGATGCGGCCGACAGCATCCGGCGCAAGTTGAAGGTGCTCGGCCGCATCGAGGGGACCATCCAGGTCCGCAAGTTCTGGAGATCGTCGGCAGAGTGAGCCCGGGGGCAGGGCGGCGGCTGACAGACGCGCCTCACGACGCGCCGTCGGCCGCGACCCGCCGACCGGTGATCGGCCGGCGGGTCATCCCTTTCAGGGCCTTGCGGCTTTAGGCCGGCTGGGCCAGACCCTCCCATTCCTTGGGCGTGAGCTCGATGAGCCTGCCACCGATCTCCTCGAACTCGGTGGCCCGGTCGTAGTCCACGACCTCCTGGCTGTAATGGGTGACTGCGTTCACCAGACCGTAGCCGGAGAGATCTCCACCCTCCACCAGGTGGCGCAGGACGCCGGAGCGCTCACCCTCGTTGAGGTCGTAGCGGTTGGCCAGGACCTCGACGCTTTTGACCGGATCGCCACTGAGCCTGATGCCCATGGTCTTCTGCATCTTGCGCGCGGCCTCGACGAAGGTCGTCTCGGCGACCACGTCCTGCACCACGTCGCGCACCTTGAGGAAGAAGGCCCGGTCGTCGGCCTGCAGGGTGTCCTCCTGATAGACCTGGATGGCGTTGTCCTCGCCACCGAGCGCGCGCCCGATGTGCATCTTGCGCAGCGCGCGCTCGGGCACGATCAGGCCGTTGCTGCACAGCACGCGGTACAGAAGTCGCTGCACCGACAGTGTGCCGTGGCCCACTTCGGAGTTCGTGATCACGAGACCGGCCTGGACGATGTCGCCTGGCTTCATCGTGTAGGCCATCGGAGGCGTCACCACCTTCAGGTACATGCGCGTGGCGGTGAGCTCCACAGATTCGAAGTGCACGTCGGGCAGCTTCTTCAGGATCGGAATCACCGCATTGGCGAGTTCGTAGTTGTCCAGCCGCCGGTAGCGGTCCGACAGGAAGGCCCGTGCCTGTCCGTCGAGGGTGCGCACCATCTTGTGCCCCTCGTCGCACTGCAGCCAGGTGTTGACGTTGCGGTCCAGCAGCGCCGGCTGCTCCGAGCGCATGCGCTCGAAATAGGGATAGGGAATGTTCAGCTTGCCCGCCAGTTGCCGGCGCGCGAGCTCCGTGACCACGAATTGGCCACCTTCGGGATGGTCGATGACCAGGCGGGTGTCGCCTTGTCCGCCGGTTTCGTGCCGCACCCGCGAGGGGTGCAGAACGAAGTCCTTCTTGCTCGCGCGCTGACGCGTGAGCTCATGAGCCATTTCCACAAGGGTTCGTCCGATACGCATTTGAATCTCCAGTTGAAAGAGAAATGCGGGGACGCACGTCCCCCTCGGGGAACGCGTCCCCGCGGGGTGGTGGAAGGAATGGGCGAGCGAGCCCACTCCACGATCGGCGCGATGCATCGCGCGAGAGAACTTCAGGGCTGCCTTCGCCGCGTGCTGCGCACGCGGCCTGGTCCGACAGCGACCAGGGGAGCAACGCTCCGGGAACCACATCAAGCAAAGCACCAAGACCTTTTCGCTGACCTCACAGCGCAGTGCAGGTTACCGAAAAGGCGGGTTCGACACCAGGTCGAACCCTCCAAAGCGCATCAAGGCGCGGCTTCGCGCGGCGTCTGTGCCGTCCTCATGCGGCACGCTTCATCTTGTTCACCACGGCCCACCACACGTCGGCCCAGTCGAAGCCGTTCTTCCTGGGGATGAAGACCTCGACCGTGCGCTCGATCCCGTGCCGAGCCTCCTTTCGGACGCGGCGTGCCAGCGCGTAGGCGCTGGCCTCACCATCGAAGTCGGCATCCGCATCGTTGTCACCGAAGATCAGCAAGTGCCGCACGGTGTCGGGCAGCCAGATCTTTTCCAGGTTGCCCGCGTTCAGGCCGCTCCACATCGGAACGTCTCTGAACAGGTGCACCGCGAGGCCGTTCTCGATGCCCTCGCTCAAACCGAGCACATCCGTCGGCGCGAACAGGCGGATCGCGCCGCCGTTGATGCCGGGCGACAGGACCTTCTTCGCGTCCGGCAGCTCGGCCTTGCGGCCACCGCTCAGGTAGGTGCGGTGCAGCGAGATCAACTGGCCGTCCGGCCCGTCGATGCGCGCCAGCATGCCCGGGTAGTCGGCGACCCGCCGCGATTTGCCGTCCTCGCCCCGCTCGTAGTAGCCCAGCCGTGGGTGGAAGCGCAAGGCGCTTGGATAGACGTCCATGCCCAGCCCGCGACCGCTCAGGTAGCGGTCGACTTCGTCGCCCGCACGCACGGGCAGGGCTTCGTTCCAGATCCGGCGCGCCAGCAACGTCATGCGCTCGTCCGAATTCGCCGTGCTGCGCGGCGCAGCACCAGCCGGCAAGCCGCCGACGCACTCGTTGACCTTCTTGAGCGTGGTGAAGAAGTCCCAGCCCATGAGGGCCTGCAGCAGCTTGAAGCCGCCACCCGGGCCGCAGTCCCGGTTGCGGCAGTGGTAGTTGCCCTCGCCGTAGCGATCCGTGTACTGGAACCGGTCGGTGCCGCCGCACAGCGGACAGGGCATGTTCTTGTGTCTGAGGATGCGCTCATCCACGCCGTAGGCCCGCAGGATTTCATCCCAGCGGCCGTGCGCGCGGTTCTTGACATCCTCGACCCGGAGCTCGTAGTCCGTGTCGTTCATCATGGCCTCCGGTTCATGCTCGGCCACCGGCCTCGACCGTGAACACCAGGCCGGCGCGCAGGGCGCGGACCACGGAATGAGACGGCCACTCGGCGGCGTGCACGAACTGCGCACCGGTGCCCGCGCCGCTGTCATCCAGCGGATCGAGCAGGTAGCCGCAAGGCTGCAGCTCGATGCGGTAGGACTGGCTGCGTGCGCCCAGGACCACGAAGGTGCGCCCGGGCGTGCCGCTCAGGATCTCGCTTTCCTTCACCAGGAAGTCGATGTCCGCGGCTTCTCGCACCGGGACCAGCGGCCGGGCCGCAGGGGAGGGAAGGCGGATGCTCATGGCGCCACCTCCGGCTCAGGCGCTTGCGCGCGCTCTGTGGTTGCGGCATCGGCCTCAGCGGCGCGAGCCGCTGCCATGCGGTTGTGCGCCGCGCTCGGCTGCGGCGCCGCCAGTGCGGGCGCACGGGCCGCCTCGCGGTCCTGGCGCGCCGCGTCCTCGTCGAACCTGGCGGCGACGCCGTAGGCGGCCAGCACGAACATGAGGCACAACATGGATTGGATGGAAGACATGAAATCTCCTCGGTTGAGGAGCCCGCGAAAGCAGGCCCCGGAAAAGATGGGGTCAGGCGAAGAGGTCGCCTTGCACGGCGAGCTTCTTGATCTGCTCGTTGATCCACTGCGGGTTCTTGGTCAACTGGGCGTCGATCCAGTCCGGGTTGCGCGCCAGCGCCTCGGACACCCAGCGCGGATAGCGGCTGAGCGTGGCTTTGAGCCAGTGCGTGGCGTTGCGCGCGATGTGCTCGCGGATCTCCTCGATGTCGACGCGACCGCAATAGGCGATCGGCGACAAGGGACTGCAGCCCACCACGCGCAGGCAGCTCACGAAGGAGAAGGGGCGGCGGTCCTTGTCCGGGTCCGTGAAGATCCAGCTGAGGGTCGACAGCTTCTCGTCCAGCGGCGTGTCCGGGTCGGCCAGATCGCGCACGTCCCTGAGCAGACGCCAGTGGAGAAACACGATCTCCTCCTCGGTCCACTGTTGCGTGTCGTCCTCGTTGTCCGGCCGAAAGACCGACCAGTCGGGCGTCCCGACGATCGACGCGCCGGCCAGCGCCGTGCTGGGGGAAATAAAGAACATGCCCGGTCCGGCTGAGGCCGGCGGACCAGGGGATGCAATGCTGGGTGGCATGGCTGACTCCAATGGGATGCGAGGAGACAGTCCTGCCCACGCGAGGGGCGGATGCCCCTCGGGGTGAATACTCTCGGCTTGGCGCCGAGGCTCGCGGGTCGAGGGACCCAGGCTGGCTTGGAGAAGTGGCGGGAGATCCGCCGTGACCGGTGTGCCAGCTACCGATCGGAAAGTGCTTTCGGCGCAAGGCAAGACGCTTGCCTCGAAAGCATGTTCCGACAAGGGCCGCTGCGGGATGCCGCGCGGCGTGGGCTCCGGGGCTCGCGGTCGGATCCGTCGGGGCAGGGTGTCTGCCGGGACGGACCCACGGGCCAGCTGCCGTGGGACATCACGGTAGCCGGGCCAAGATGCCCGGTCAATGCGGTGCGCAGCCGCGACCCGAGCTGTCGTCGAAATGGCGCCAAGTTGGCGCGGATTTCGGGGTGGCGGCGCGCCGGTGCGCCGCTCAAGATCGATGCGAATACCCGACGCACCGGAGGTGGCGATGCAAGAGATCCAGATCGTGAAGACCGACCAGGGCGCGGTCAATGCCCGCATCCTGGCCAGGGAGGCCAAGGCGGATTTCCGCAGGATCGAGGCCGCGAGCGTGAAGCTGCGCACGCATTTCACGAGCGCCGAGGCCAAGCGCCTGTTCGTGCGCATGTTCAGCACACTGCAGCTCAACGCCCATTTCATCTCGGTGATCGCGCGCACACGCATCGACCACCAGGACATCGAGAAGGTGGAGACCTCGCTGCGCGCCGACATCGACGCGGCCAAGGACATACTGAATCAGGCGCTCGACGGTGCCGAGGCGCTGTTCAAGGCCAACGGCATCAGCAGCGTCGCGACCTACGACACCCAGCCGCTGGAGATCGAGGTCGGCATCCTGTCCTCGAGCGGGCGGCGCTACCTGGAGGTGCTCAACCAGTTCGACCAGCTGATGCCGTTGCTTCAGACCCTGGAAATCCACGAAGTGATCACCACCCAGGAACTGGACATCCAGCGTGCCACGCTCAAGCGCCGGATCAAGGACATCGCCAACTCGGCGCGCCGGCTGGCCACCGGACTGCGCAGGCGCATGAACGCCATGGCCGCGCGCGATGGCGAGCGCGGCTTCGAGCGCGGCGAGGCGGACGATCGCGCCCCTCTCCCGCGTGGTGTGCCGACCGCGGCGGGGGCCAGTGACGAGGATGTCGTTGGTGCCGCACTTGGGGTTGTGAAGGTGCAAGGCGAAGTGAGCGAGAGCCCTGGTGCATTGGCCGCGAGTGCGGTGGCGTCGGAGGCATCGAATCGAGGTTGGGGTGATGCGGACGCTCCGGCCGAGGCGGCAGGCATCGCGGTGGCCAGGCGCGTTCGCCGCAAGGTGGATGACCAAGCTTCGGTGGAACCTCCGCCCGCCTTGGTAGCCGATGCGGAGGTTTCTGCCACCATGGCCCAAAACTCCGGCCCGCACACCTCGGGCACCATCGATGCCGTCGCGGGCTCAACAGGCTAACAGCGACCGATCGCGCTGCGAGCGGCAGCACTGGTCAGCGGAACCGGCTTGGACTGGTCGCGGGGAAGTCGGCCGTCGGGGTCTGTGGCCCGCACCGGTTGCCGTCCTTGTATCAGCTCAGGTACACCACGACGGCGGTCCCCCCCCGTGAGCATGGTTCGGAAGCCCGTTTGCGGCGTGTCATCTTTGGCACTCCGGCTGGTGGGCAGACAATGGCTTACGATGCGCTGAAGAAAACGTCTTAGGCATTGCGATGTCTATCACTTCAATACCTCACGCTGGAAAACTCGTCCTGTACGGTGCAGCTGCTTCCGGGTCCGTTGCAGTGGAAGCGGCTTTGACGCTACTGAATCTTTCGTTCGATCTCATCGAGGGCCAAACCTGGGTCTCCCAAGAAGCTCGCGAGCGTGTTGGCGCGCACAACGCGATGCGCCAGGTCCCCACGCTGGTTCTGCCTGACGGCGAGATCGTGACCGAGAGTGCCGCGATTCTGGTCTACCTGGCCGACGCGTACCCCGAAGCCAAGCTGGCTCCAAGACCGCATGAGGCCTCGCGCAGGCAGTTCCTTCGCTGGATGTTCTTTGTCTCATCCGCGATTTACTCGTTGTATTGGATCAAGGCCGACGTCGGCCGAATCGGAACACCTGAAAGCGCGAAGGACGATGTTGTTCGGGCTGTTCACGAGCGCATCATCTTCTGCTGGCGCACTATGGATGCTCAGTTGAGCCCGCAGAGGTATCTGCTGGGCGACAGTTTGAGCGTCCTCGATCTTTATGTGGCTGTGATCTCTCGCTTTGGTCCCCGGCGCGAGCGGTTCTATGCCGAGGCTCCCCGCATGACGCCGGCGATCAAGCGCGTTGACGATGAGCCGCAACTTCGGGCGCTCTGGGGGAGTCGATTTCCTGGCAACAGGGGGCCAAAGAATGCGTGAAAAGACGATCTGCGAGCCTGCGGAGGAGGTGGAGCTATGGCGTTTGATGTGGCCACTCGGCTTCAAGAGATAGGAGGCTGCCTCAAGCTGGTCGATTTCTGCCAACGCAGATCCCACAAGGGCTAACGCTGCTGGTCAGCCCATCGATGATCTGCCTTGCGGCAAGGGCCACGCCGATGTCTGCCCCAATGCGCTGCATTCGGTCGCACGCCGTGGCGTCAGGGCGCAGCAGGATTGCGGCGGCCTGTGGGTGCCGATATGGTGGCAGGCAGTCCGCATCGATACACGATGTGCCGTGCGGACCGGAGACAGCTGGATCTCCCTAAGTGTCCAGCCCTGAAGCAGTTGCGGTTCTTGTTCTCCGGCTTCGCCGGGAACCGGGTTCCCCGAACCCGTGATGCGCCGCAGGCGTGGGCCGTGGGCTCGTGCCCGTCCGCGCCTGACATCCCGTTCGCTACACGCGCGCCAGCGCCGCTCGAACGTGGTCATCCATTGCCATCGAATGCCACACCGTCCGGGGGACGCAGCGGTGTGCGCCGAAGTCGCGCGTCCCTATCGTGGGTGTGACCCTGACCTAGTGCCCACGTGAACGAGCAGGTCGACCTGTATCCGGCTTCCGCCGGCCTGGAGTCGAACCGTGCCTACCCTTTCCACCCAATCCTCCATATTGCCGGAGACCGGCTTCCTGCGCCAATCGCAGGTGTTGATCTTCATTCCGATTTCCAAGACCACCTTGTGGCGCCGCGTCGTGGCCGGGACATTTCCGCCGCCGGTGAAGCTGTCGCCCAAGGTGACCGTCTGGCGCGCTGAGGATGTGCGCCGATGGATTTCGGAGCAGGGCCTGTAGCGCCGCCACGGGGGCAAGGCCGCCCTCGGGTCGGCGACCTGTTGCAGTCATTCGAATTACTTAACTTACATTGTTTGTTTTCGCAGATGCTCTTCTGCAGAATCCTGCGATGGGCAGTGGCGCGTAGGTTGATTCGGAACTCTGGCGGCGAAAACACCCGCAAATCGGGTGAATTTCGGGCTTGCGCGCAATCGCGCGATTTCCGAGGATTGAGCGTTGATGAATGCAGGGTGGGCGCTTGAGATGGAATCTGAACGGATGGCACTTTCCAGGACACTGCTTCTGTCTGTTCTCGCGGGCATGACCTACGAGGCGGTGGCGCGCGAACACAGCCTGACGCGCACAGCCGTGGAGCGACGCGTGAAGGCGCTCGTGCTTCAACTGCTCCGCGAGATCGGAATCAAAGGACTCACCGAGAGCCGGGCCCTGTTCGTGCGCAACCTGCGCGCGAACCGCACCGCCATTGAATCGGCCTTGGAGCGCTACAAACCGGTCGCGGCGTCCGAGGAGCGGGACGACGGACCCGTGGTCCTGTCGGACGAGGACATCCAGGCAGCCCTGCGCCGTGTGCGCGTGCGCACGCATACGCCAGAGCGGGATGTGGCCATGGTGTGGATCCTGTTGGCCACGGGGTTGCGGCCACTGGAAGTCGCGCGCCTGCAGATCGGTGACTACCTGGATCGCGACGGCGCCGTGAGGCTGGAGTCGGAAGTGCGCGAAGGCGTCGCCGTGAACCGCCGGGCACGGCCTCTGTATTTCACCAGCGCTGCGGCGCGTGCGGCCATAGACGCCTACCTCCAGACGCGACCCAGAGCTGGGGCGAACACGCTAGCCCACGACCAGGCCTACCGGGGCCTCCACCCGGACGAGGCTTTGTTTCTCTCGCAGGAAGGGCGCCCGTTCAAGGTCGAGTCCATCCCCTCGGCTGCCGGAACGCGCTATCTTTGCCAGGAGATCCACTATGCGTATCGCAAGATCTTCCGGCGGATCGGGGTTCCAGGCCTCACGGCGATCAACGTCCGCCACACGGTCATGGATCGCCTGGGCCGACGTGGCGCGAACGAGAGCCAGATCAGCGAGTTGCTGGGGGTGCGGGGACTCAGGCAGCCCAAGCGACCGCGGTTGAGCCTGCGTCAACTCATGTACGCATTGGTGTAGCGCTTCTCGCGGTCCATTGGCCATCCCGGGGGCCACCCACCCGGGCGCATGGCTTGGCCCACCGCAAGGCGGTGGAGGACATGCCTGCCCACAGCGGTTCTGCGCGTCTCGGATCTTATCGTTCACGGGCATCCGGCAGGAGCCCTGAATGGGCGATGAGGAGGGCAGCCGGTGGCGCTTCGGCGAACTGCGAGTCCAGTCGCACTCGATCACGACCGTGGTCGCGGTCTAAAGCGATTTTCGAGGAGGAGGGGATGTCGTGAGCGCAAGGGCGGCAATTTGCCTCAGTATGCGGGTTTTCCTCCCACACTTGACTGCTGCCATGCTCCGTTCCGGCAACCAGATACGCCTGACTCGGCGGGAAGCCGAGATCTTCAAGGAGATCACCGACATCGAGCCAGCTGGCATCCGCACGCTGGACGATCTCCAAGCTTACATCGCCAGCTGCAAGCGGCACTACCACGGCACTTCGTATGCCACGCGCTTTCTGCACTGGCTGATCGACGAGCAGTTCGGCAATTGCGTCGCGGACCAGGCGGCGGCGCGGCAAACCGGCCGTTGAGCTCGGCTCGGTCCGGCGAGGCCACGCGCGCGCCGTTTTCGTTTGCGCACGGGGTGCAACGCAGGCGCCAAAATGTCACTTATAGAGGGTGCTCGTATAGCGTGTGCTCTTATAGGGAGTGGCCCCATAGCAAGTGATCCGATAGCGTTCTACCCAAAGGAATGCTATGGAACTTGAATACGACCCGCTTGCGTGCTTTGGGCGCCATCTCGCGGCAACGCGTCGCGAGGCAGGGGTTTCGCAGGAAGCCCTGGCCTACGAAATTGGCATGTCGAGAAGCTATCTGAGCGAGGTCGAACGCGGGCTGCGCAACATCGCGCTACGCAATATCTGCATTCTCGCGAAGGCGCTGAGCGTGCCGCCAGGGAAGCTGTTCGAGTTCGAACAAGTGCCCGCCGTTGCCGAGGGCAGGAAGCAAGCTGGCATCGCGCGCGGCCGCAAGGGGCGGATTTGAGCGTGGAGGCAGGTCCGCTTCGACCGGCGTATCCAGAACTTCGAGACCAAATCGTCAGCATCGTGACCAGCGTCGGGGTGAGGTAAGCGTCCCGCTTGACATGCGCGCAGTCGATCGGGTCGCATTCGAGCAGGCGCTTGAATTGCGATGGTGCGCTATGCATAGCCTCGTATCCTTGGATTCGTGCGGCTGCTGTATTGCACAACGAAGCTTAGGCGAGGGTCGGCGCTGATCGAATTGGTAGCAACGCAAGGATGCAAGATTGCCCCTTGGCAGTTCTCCTCGATAGCCTGCTTAGCCCCACCCTCGGCTTCTTTCCACGCATCGCCTGGCACGCCAGTGGCCGGACGACACGTTGAGTTTCGAATGCTGACCGCTATCCACGGCATCGCGTGTGTAATGCGGTGCATGGATGTGGACGGACTCAACCCATTTGACTTGCGGCGGTGCCTACTCCCAGCGTTCAACTTGGTTGAGATGCACCGAATTGCCAGGGATCATTGCTACGACCTTGCCAAGATTACCGCCGAGCGAGACGTGGTAGAGCAGCGCGTACTTCACATCTTGAGTGAAACAGATGCGACCCAGATGCCCAATGGGTGGTCGTGGACGAAGGCCGCTGAACAGTTGGCTTGTTTGATGGTGTTGGACATGATCGACCAGCAGGAGCAAGCGGATCAATGAGCGGTGCATCTCTGGATCGCTCTTGCGCATGGTGGCCGAGCGGCGCATGGGCCGGTAAGGGTGAAAACCGAGCCGCCCATGCACCACCGCGGATGCGGTGGGCAGGGCGTCCGGGACTCCGTCGACGCGCTCCGGTTCAACCGGTCGCCGACTGGGACATGGTGGGTGGCACTTCCGCAGCGGCCGGCGCGGGCGCGCGGGCGTCGGACTTGTCCGCCGCCTTGCGCGCACGCACACGGAATGTCTTGTCGGCCACGGCGTATGCGTCGCTCTCGATCAGGCGCCTGACCTGCTGTTCGGCCGGATCTTCCTCGGTCTCGGGCAGGCAGGCGATGGCCACATTGCGGCCACGCTGCAGCGCCCGCAACGTCGCCTTCGGGAAGGTGATGAAGATGGCACCCAGCAGGCCGCGCACGAACCGCCCGATGCGCCGATTGCGCACCTCACGGCACTCGTGGAGCCGGATGCAGCGCTGGCAGCGCAGGTACAGTCCGCGATGGCGGCGCCTGAGCGTCTCATCGCGTTCGAGCTCGGCGAGGATTTCCGCGGCGAGGGCCACGTCGCTGCGCGTCTCCGGGTAGAACTCGACCCAGATCTTCTCTTCCTGCCTTTCGACGCTTTCGAGTTTGCGACGGGCAGGGGCTCTCTCTTGGGACATGGCTATGCCTCCGATGGTTGGCAGTGAACAGGGGAGGACGCGGGCGGCCGCCGCTGCAGCAGCGACGGCGCTTGCGCACGATGCGTGGCAGGCCCGGTGTGCTCACCTGGCCTGACCATCGCGTACCCACTCGAACAACATGTTTCCGCGGGCAACTCACTGCGGCCTCCCGTCCACCGAAATCGAGGACTACCGACGCATCGGTATCGACTTCGAAGGGACGTGAGCCGCTCGGTACTTCGAACAGGCGCCCGGTCGTCGACCATGCCCTGTCTCTGCAGCTCTCAGCGACGAGCGCCCGAACGGGCCTGCTTCGCGATGCCGATCCACCTGTCGGCGATCCGCTCGAGATACGCCAGGTCATCCGCCTCGATCTCGCCCAGCTTGCGCAGCCGGACAATCACGGCCTTGACCAGGCCTGGATCTTCCATCGCGAGTTGCACGACGGTGGTCGCAATCTGCTTGCGGTAGCGGTCGATCATCGGATCAACCCCCAGCCACGGCAGTTTCTCTCTGGCTCGGCACAGCAGCTTGCGCTGCAACACCTGACAACGGCCGAAGCAGTGCAGGCACGCGGCGGCCTTGCGGCTTGCATGCCTGGCGCTGTCCGGAGCCGCCCAACAGCACGCACGGGGCGCGCCGGTCTCTTGTCACATCAGCGAACATGGTGTCCTCCATCCAAAAAAATGGGGAACACCGCTCCCGCGCCGGGGAAACAGGTTCCCCGTTCGGGATGCTTCGGCGGACCGAAGCGCTCAGCGACGACACCTGTCGGTGCGCCAAGAAGAAGAGGCTCACGATCCTGACGAACCGGAGCCTCGCTCGAAGCCTGGCGCAATGGCGCGCAAGGGCGCCATCACACCAGGCGTGCCCCGTCACGCATCCCGAAGGAGGAACGGCGAGGCCGAAGTCCTGCGTTGAGGGCAGGACAGCCGCTATGGCCATTTGCATGGCCTGGCCGGACGGATCCGGCCGCTACAAGGGCGAGTAACGATCGCAACGCCAGCAAGGCTGGACTTCATGCGGCCTGAAGACAGGCCTCGATGAAGGCTGAGTGAGCACGAGGCCCACAGGTAGCCATGGCACTATCGATCGGGAGCAACACGCCCTCAAGTGGCTGGCGGACGATGCCACCGCAATCGGCCGATTGCAACGGCCACGGGCCAGCTTTCGGGGTGGCGGCGTGCTCGACAGGTTTTCCTGTGCGCGGCGTGGGGCTGCACTTCACCGCCTGACTTCACAGGGAAGGGCCGGGGCGTCGAGCTGGCGCCGAAATCCCCTCGAATCAGCCTGCGTTCCGGCTTGTGATCCGGGTCGATGCAGGCCAGCATGGCAGGCAACCGGAACCAGGCTCGCATGCACATCCAGCGATTCACCATTGCAGGCAGCGAATTCGATGCGGACGACCCGCGCCTGCAGGAGGCGCTGGCCAGTGCATACGAAGGGCCCGTGCGCCCGCGATGTCTGTGCCGGCCCGGCGGCGTCGAGATGTACATCGCGCGCCATCGGCAGTTCCTGCTCAAGCGCATGCCCGGTTCCGGTGCGTTGCACCATCCGGGTTGCCCTTCCTACGAGCTCGATGTCGAGCAGTCGGGCCTGGGCGAACTGGTGGGCGAGGCCGTGCTCGAATCCAATCCCGGCAGCTTCGATCTGCGGGTGAATTTCCCATGGACGCGGGTGGCGGGTCGCGCGGTGCCGCGTGGGGAGTCGCTGGAGCCGGCGGAGGTGGCCGTCGCTCGCCGGCGGATGAGCCTGCGCGCGCTGATGCATTTTCTCTTTGAAACCGCCGGATTCAACCGCTGGTCCCCGGCCATGGAGGGCAAACGCAACCAGGGCGTGCTGTGCAAGTACCTGCTGGAGGCTGCCGAAAACATCACGATCAGGGGGGTCGGGCTTGCCGAGCGCCTCTACGTGCCCGAACCGTTCTCCGAGGCAGGACGCGAGGACGCGGCGCGGCGGCGCCGGGAGAAGCTCTCCGTCCTGCACCCGCGCGACGGCCAGAGCCCGCTCGCGATCGTCCTGGGTGAGTTCAAGGCGTGCGATGCCACCGCGCTCGGGCGCCGCATCTGGGTCAAGCACGCGCCCGATGCGCCGCTGCTGGTGGCCAACCGGACCTGGGAGCGCATCGAGCGCGCATTCGGGCCGCTGCTCGAAGCCCGTCATGCCGACACCGGGCACCGCGTGCGCTTGGTCATTGGCGCACTGATCAAGGCCCGGCGCGAACACACCTACGAGCTCGATGCCGCCAGCATGATGCTGACCAGCGAGCACTGGATTCCGCTCGAAGGCGTGCACGAACTGGCGCTCGTGCATGCGCTGGTCGAACAGCACCGCCGCTTCATCAAACCGCTGCGTTACGACGCCAGGACGGCCGCGGGCTTCCCCAACGCGTTGCTGCTCGATACGGGGACGCAGCCCGTTGCGCTGCATGTCTTCAGCGCCTTCATGTCCGCCAAGGACCGCGCGGCCAAGGAGAAGGTGGTTCATTCGGGCGCCGCCGCCTGGGCGTGGCAGTCCGACGAGCCTATGCCGCGACTTCCCTCCGTGAAGGCGCCACCAGGCGCTGGCCGAAACGAGGCGCTGCCCGGCATGCCGCCACAAGGCTGAGCTCGAGGGGCGCTTGCCCAGAGCGCGGTCGTTCGCAAGGTCAACTGAAGTGGAGCTCCAGGAGCTGGCGCATTCCGAGCGGCAACTCCGCGAGCGCGACCCGGGTGAACAGGTCGGTGCGGCCACCCGCCCAATGCAGTTCGGCCGCTTGGTCCTGCAGACGAAGACGGCCTTCCTGGAAGCTGAGACGCTCGTCCTGGCCGATCGGTCGCAGCGTGACGACGCAGCGCGGTTCGATCCAGATCCATTCGTGAACGCTGGGCTCTGGGCCGAGGCTTTTCGACCTGGAAATCTCCGCGAGAAAACCGAGCGGGGATTGGAAGAGGCTCAACACGGAGTAGCGCAGCGACGGCATGGGTGAAGCGAAACGGAGTGGAACTACAGGTGGTGCCAGGAAACCTCGCCACGATACACCGTGTGTGGGCCAGACATGCGCGCCAGACATGTCCGGCGAGCGTTCGCAAGCGCCCATGCCGCGCCCGGACGGACTGCTCGCCCGCCGCTGGCAGGCTGGCGCGTTCGCGTGGGGTTGCAAGGCGGAATCGCGCGGTCAAGATGTGGGAGGAGGTGCCACATGTCCTTTCGAATGCAACTGGCCTCGCTTCCGCTGGAGGCAGGCCCCTTCGAGCTGCTGTCTTTCGCCACGCTGCGACGCGGCGCCAACGCTGCCGCCCACCCCTTCAATCCCGTGCTCGCTGCCACCGTGGGCTCGGAACTCGATTACGGGAACGTCTTCGCCTATCTCTTTCGCCGCTTCGGATACCCGAACCAGGCCTGGGATCACGCCACCGAATTGGTTCGCTACCTGCTCACGACGCCGCATCGCGATCTGTTCCTCAGTGTGGCGCCCCGTGTCGATGGGCGTACCGATCTCGGCATCGACTTCCTCGCGCCGGTGGCGGCGGGGCACGCGGCCGCAGCCTTTGCGCGCGGCGCGATCGAGGCGTGGGAGGGCAGGGCGATCATGCACACGGCAACCCGTGGCATGCCGCCGTGGTTGCAGGAACGGGCACAGGCGCTGCGCCGGGCCGATGGGGCAGCAACGCAGCGGCCTGGACAGGCCGTGGAGGTCTGGCGCGAAGCGCTGCGCGTCACGCCCGCCGACAACGATCTCCATACCCGTCTGGTGCGCACGTTCTTGCGCCAATGCCAGGCTGCCTACGCGCGCGTGGAGGCCAGGCCTGCGGTGCTGCAGCGCGCCGTGATGCTGAAGGACTGGGACGAATCGGATCCACTCAAGCCCTACGCCCTCGCCGCCACGCGTGCCCTGGCCGGGCTCACGCGCGAGGTGCGCGTCGGAGCCAACGCGATCGATGTGTTCGGCGCGAGACCCAAGACCTCCCGCGCGCTGGCGGAGACGGCTTCGGTCGCGCTCGGCGATGGCAGGCTTGTCAACCGGCAGGGCGCGCGCGTGGGCGAACTGCTGAATCTGATCCAAAACCTGGGGCAACACGATCTGCATCAGGGGCTCACGCGAGCCATCACCGTCCTTAGGCGAGAGTGCGCGCGCTGAACCTCGACCGTGCGATGGGCGCGATGGCAGTTGCCCTTGGCTGCTCGGTATCGAGCCGCTTTCCATGGTGATCATTCGGTGTCTTCCCAGAATTGATGTATGTCAACAGGCGCCTCGTGCTCCTGGATTCCTAGCGGCCGTTTGGATTCATACTGGCAGTCGGCGAACTTCTCGAGGCGAAGCGCGTCCGATCAACCATGCACTGACCATTCCCATTCGGCAGTGTGGACCACCGTAGCGCGGGATGGGGGTGGGAGAGGGACAAGCGATGCAAAACTGGGCAGAAGACCTGATGTGGGCCATTGCACCGAACAGCGGCGAGGCCGACGTGTTTGCGAGGATCGAGGCGGCCGCCGCCGTGCTCGGATTCGAGCAGTGTGCGTTCGGGCTGCGCGTGCCCCTGCCGGTGACCAATCCGAAGGTCATGATGATCAACAACTACCCGTTGGCGTGGCAGCAGCGCTACCAGGAGGCCAGCTATGTGCAGACCGATCCCACCGTTCTCCATGGCCGCGTAAGCCAGGTGCCGCTCGTTTGGAGCGACCAGGTCTTCTCGTCGGCTCGCGAATTGTGGTCGGAAGCGCAATCCGCCGGACTGCGCCATGGCTGGTGTCAATCGTGTCTCGACGCCTACGGCGTCGGCAGCCTGCTCACGCTGTCGCGCTCTGCCGAATCGATCACCCTGGCCGAACTCTCCGACAAGCAGATGAGGATGTGCTGGCTGGTCAGCATCGCGCACATGGCGCTGGGCCGCATCGCCAAGCCCAAGCTCTATGGCGCGCCAAGGGCCGACCTGACCGCGCGAGAGACGGAGGTTCTCAAATGGACCATCGATGGCAAGACGGCCGGTGAGATCGCCGACATCCTGTCGATCAGCATCGACACGGTCAACTTCCACGTCAAGAACGCGACAGTCAAGATGAATTGCCCCAACAAAGCCACAGCGGCGGTGCGCGCCCTGGCCATGGGCCTGCTCGCCTGAGTACTTCCGGGCGGGCTTGACGGCCTTCGAGGCTTGCTTGAGACTGTTGGTGCACATTTGTGCATGGCGCCTGTTGCCGGGTATTGATGCATGGTTTCGAGATGACGTGGAACGACGGTTGCCCGGGGTTTGCCATTCCCCGGTTGTCCAGCGATGACGGCTTCGTGAGGCTCTCCCTGGATGGCATTCTCGATGTGCGGCTGGAGCACTTCCTGTCCGGAGCGGACCACGACCCGCGCGGGCGCGCACGCTGCGGCGTGCCGACCATCATCTGCGGCTACAGCGAATGGGTCAGCCGCACCACACCGCGCATCAGCCTGGGCTGGGACTGGCGCCTGTCGAGCGCGCAGGGCCTCATCGGCTTGGTCCGCGTGGGGCTGCCCCGCAGCAACGTCATGCTGATCGACAGGCACGGCGCCGACTATGGCTGGCAGCACAACCTCGAGGCCCTGGCCACGGTCGTCGATGCGCTGCCCTGGCGCGACGACACGGAGCACGCGCTCTCACTCTGCACGTTCTGACGCTGTACGCTATGAGTTTCCTCCAGTGTTTGGTAGTACCGCAAACGTCCGTGCAGCGATGCAATGACGGCAGGTCTGTCATCGCTGGAGGCGGAGTTGAAATTCATCGGTGGAACATCGGAGGTCCTGTCGCCTGACGTGTTCGAGGGCATCGCGCGCTATCGGCACAAGGTGTTTGTCGAAACCCTGGGGTGGGAACTGCCTGCACGTGCGGGGCTGGAACTGGACCAGTTCGACAGGGCCGACACGATCTACGTGGCGGCCCGACAGGAAGATGGCCGGCTGGTGGGTGCCGGGCGCCTGTTGCCCACCGATCGCCCCTACCTGCTTGAGACGGTCTTTCCGCAGTTGATGGGAGACGCCGAGCCTCCGCGCCGCGCCGACATCTGGGAGCTCTCGCGCTTCGCGGCCGTGGACTTCGACGAGGCGAGCACCTATCCCCTGAGCCAGTTTTCCTCACCGATCGCCGTCGGCCTGCTGCGCGAGGTCTTGCGCCTGGCGGCCGCCCATGGTGTGGTGCGCCTGATCACGGTGTCCCCGCTCGGTGTGGAGCGCTTGCTGCGGCGCGCCGGGTTCGCCGCGCGCCGCGCGGCTCCACCCGTGGTGGTGGACGGTCAGCCCCTCTTCGCTTGCTGGATCGAAGTGCAGGGGACGTTGGTGAGTTGAGGCGGGTCGATGGAGGACTCCACCGCTGACCCGAAGCCTCGCATCCCCGCTGCGGATGGTGCCATCTCGCATGGAGCCGAACGGTCCGGTGTGACGTCGCATGCCGTTGACCTCCCGGGCGAGCACCACGGTGGCCGCCGGCATCTGTACAGGGGCCTGCCAGCCGCACTCGATGGCTGCGTAACAATGGTGATCGCCCGCGACGAGCTGCGAGAACTCCGGGATGTGGCCGCGCGCAGCGACGGCCCGCTCGCCGACATGCTGCTCGCGGTGTTCGGCCTGGTGCTGGACAGGCACACCGGGCACAGGGAGACCTCGATCGCCATTCTGTCGGCCGATCCGGGCCCGCCTGGCCGGGCGCGGCAGCGTGGCAAGGGCGCTTCGGAAAACCCGGGTGGCGCGGCCATGCCGCTGGACATGCGCCTCGCCATCGCGCGAGGGCAGGCGGCGGTCGATCCGTCGCCGCCGACCGGCCGGGGTGTTGCCTTTCGCCACACGCGGCGCGGACCCGCACAGGAATGGATCGCGCCTGAGCCAGCCGCAGGACAGGCGGCCACGCGCCAGGACAAAGGCGACTTCGACCTGATTCTCGATATCGGCGAGTTCGACGACATGCTGCTCGTGGAGTGCTTCTTCAGGACGCGGGCGACGAGCATTCGATCCGTGGAGTGGCTGGTGCGCGACTACGCCCATGCCTTGCAGGCCATCGTGAAGTCGTTCGACAGCGCGCCATGACGGTGCCGGCAGATCGCGCAGCACGTGGCTGGCATGGCTCTCGGGACGGGCTGGCCGTTCGGCGTTGGGATGTGCCCTGCGCTGACAAGGGTGCCCCACTTGAAAAGAGCGCGCAACTGGCGCGCTTGCAGTGTGGTAGCGGCTCGATGGCCCCGGCCCCGAGGGGCCGGGGCGCTTGGGATTACCCGCCGCTGCTTTGCACCGCCGCAAGGTGTTGCGCCCGGATGTGCGTACGCATGCGCTTTGCGCACACGCTGTCCGGTGCGCCCAGGACGTCGTGCTGGATCTGCCAGCCTGCCGAGAGGAGCCGTTGCAGGGAGCTGTCCATGCCCAGTTCTTGCGCGTGCTCGGCATGGCGCCCGTAGTGCCAGTGGCTCCAGCTCACGTCGATCATCCCGACGTACCCGCTCGCATCCGCCAGATCGAGCAGCACACGATCCAGCGCGTCTTCCTCCTTGGCCTGCAGCATGGCCTCGAGCAGCTCCCGTTCGGCCTGCGGGTCCCACAGCGCGGCCGGTGCGCCGCAGGCAGCGCGTCGGGCGCGCAGCTTGAGCACGACCAGGGTGCCATCGCATTCCGTGCCTGTCGCGTCGAACAGGGCGTATGCGTGCAGCTCCTGCAGGATGACGGACAGGACCGCATGTTCCGAGGCCAATCGGGCGACGGCCTGTGCCTCGTTGCCGAGGTCAACGAGCGCCCGCAGCAGGTGTTCGTCGAGCGCGGAACAGCCGGACGCCATGAGGGCATGCACCCGGTTCGCTAGATGCTTCAGGTCCACGGATCGGTCGGCGTGGCCAGGCCTGCTGACGTCGCGCACGCGTGGGCTGCCACTGCCCGATGGGTTGTCGCAATGGGCGCATCGCTCTGCGCCGTCGGGGCAAATCTTTGCCATGAGGTACTCCTTTTGTATGAAGCACAGCGCGCCGGCCACCAGGCCGAAGCCCTGCGCGGGTAGAGAAAAGAAAAGGGCCGATCGGCCCGGAGGTGGTTGTCAGGCTCAGGGCCAGCGGGGCCTTGAGCCCGGTGCAAGACCTGGCGCCGTTGGCGGGCTTGGACCGTACACAGCGTTTCGTCGGCACGAGGCCTTCTGCGCGCGCGGTGCAGACCCAAGCGATGCTCGCCGGAGCCTTGAAAGGCGGGTGTCGACCGCAACGCCAACGCGAGTTGGATTTCAATGCCGCGGTGCGGCGCTTGAAGCGGCGTGGATACGATATCCACGGGAATGCCGATTCCAGTATGGGCCCCGCCCTCGGCGTTGACAAGCGCCGGCGCAGCGGCCATGCGCGCCCGCACGCGGACACCGCCGCGAAGGTGGCTGTTTCGGGGTGGCGCGATCCCGAGGCGCGCGCAATGCCTGGTCCGGTACGATCCACGCTCCATTGGAGGAATGAGTGGGATCGTTCGACAACAAGAAGACACATACGCCGCGCGATGCGGAGATCTGCATGCGCGTGCTGCCCTTCGGAGAGCGGTTGTTCGTGCCGCAGGTCGGCCCGGATGTTCGCTTGCTCGGCGTCGTGCAGCGCGGCCTGGAAACCGGTGCCCTGGCGCGGCTTGCCGACGGAAGCTATGCCCAGGTCAACGGCGACATCGTGCAACCGCTCAACCCGGTCCAGTTCGAGACCGCGCTGCGTTGCGCCGGTGTGGCGCTTGATCCGATCGCGCCCGTCGCTGCCGTGAAGCCGACTGTCGTCGTCAAGCGCCGCCGCACGATCCCGCCGCCTGGCGAGGTGGCTTCGCACTGAAGGTCCGGGGAACCGGCTGGCGCATGGGTGCTTTTCGTGCACGCTGGCGCGTGCTTGGCAGCGACTGGCGTGCGACGCATGCGGGGGCCGCCATGGCGGATTCGCCGATCGCTTGCACCATGTGGCCAACCATCCCTCGTACCGCCTTGGCGCGCGGCCTTGGCGGTGGGGTTGACGAGGCGGGAAGGGGGTCGATGCTGGCCCCATGCTCAGCCCCGACGAGAAGCGACTCATGCAGCGGTGTCTCGACGCGATCCGTGCCGGATCGCCGGGATTTCGGCCGCGGCGCCCTCAACTGCAGATGATCGCTGCAGTGGCGCACGCGCTCGCGCGCGTGGACGCTTCCGACGAGGAGCGCACGAGCGGGGCGCATCTCGCGCTGATCGAAGCGGGAACCGGTACGGGAAAGACCGTCGGCTACCTGTTGCCCGCACTGGTCCTGGCGCATCTGCGCGGCAGGAAGCTGATCGTCTCGTCCTCGACCGTCACCCTGCAGGAGCAGTTGCTCCACAAGGACGTGCCTGCACTCGCGCGCCATCTGCCGTTCGGTGTCACCTACACCGTCGCCAAGGGCCGGCGGCGTTTCCTGTGCCCGGCCCGGCTCGCGCAGCGGCTCGCAGGCGACCCCGTCGCGGAGCTCTCCGATGGCGCGGATCCGCAGACGGCCGGCGAGCAGGAGCTTGCGCCGGCGCCTTCGCCGACAGCGCCGTCGCAGCGCCCGTTGCGCTGGTACCGCACCCTGTCCGAGGCGTTCGACGCCGGGCGGTGGAGTGGAGACCGCGACGCCTGGCCGGAGGTCATCCCGCAGGCCGTCTGGGGCAGCGTGACCACCGACAGCCAGGGATGCCTGGGCAACCGCTGCCCGAGCTACGACCGATGTCCGTTCTACCTCGCGCGCCAGCTAGGCAAGGATGCCGACCTCATCATCGCCAACCACGACCTGGTGCTGGCCGCGGCCGGCAGCACGCTGCCGGACCTGCGTGAGGCATTGGTGGTCTTCGATGAAGCGCACAACCTGCCGTCCAAGGTGGTCGAGCATTGCGCATCGCGCCACTCCGTGTGCAGCGCCAGCCGCTGGGTGTCGCAGGCGGCGCGCGATGCGCGACTGGCGGTCGATGCGCTGCGCCTGGACCGCGTGGGCGCGGGCCTCCCGCGTCCGGAGGCCTCTGCGCAGCGACTGTGCGGCGCACTGGAGGGCCTGCAGGATGCCGTCGGACGCTACTGCGAGTTCGTCGGGCAGCAGCGCATCAGCCGCTTCATCGGCGGCGTGCTGCCCGAGGAAGTGGCCCGCGCCGGGGCGTGCGTGCTCGAAGCCACGCGGGAGCTCGAGGGAGACCTGGCGGCCCTGCGCGCCGCTCTGGTGGAGCGCGCGGGCGACCAGGCCAAGGCCGTGCAGCCCCACCTCGCCGCGCTGGGCCTGTACCTGACGAAGCTCGAACAGCTGCGCGCCACATGGATATGGATGCTGCATGACGACGCCGCGCAGGGCCAGCCCGTGGCCCGCTGGGTGGAGCGCCACGCGGGCACGTCCGCCGGCGACGACTTCCTGGTGTGCGCCTCTCCGATCAGCGGCGGGCCCCGCCTGCGCGAACTGCTGTGGGACAAGGTCGGCTCGGCCGTGCTGGCGTCGGCGACGCTGCGCGCATGCGGTCGTTTCGATCTTTTCCTGGAGGAGGCAGGTCTGCAGGGCTACCCGGCGCTGCAGCCGCTCGCGCTCGCCTCGCCGTTCGACTACGCCAACCGTGCCACCTTGCACATTCCCAGGGTGCGCGCCCATCCACGCGATGCGGCGGCGCACGGCGAGGAGATCGTGCAGCGGCTGCCGGCCCTGCTGCTCAGGCAGCGCGGTGCGCTGGTCCTGTTCGCGTCGGCGCGGCAGATGCGGGAAGTCCACGCCGCGCTGGCGCCCGACCTGCGCGAGACGGTGCTGATGCAGGGGCGGTGCTCACGGCGCGAGCTCATCGAGCGGCACCGCGCGCGCATCGACGCGGGCCGCCGCTCCGTGCTGTTCGGCCTGGCCAGCCTGGCCGAGGGTGTCGACCTGCCAGGCGAGTACTGCACCCACGTGATCTGCGCGAAGCTGCCGTTTTCCGTACCGGACAGCCCGCTCGAGCAGGCTCGGCGCGAGTGGATCGAGGCCCAGGGGCGCTCGGCCTTCATGGAGCGCTGCGTGCCCGAGGTCGGCATCCGCCTGGCACAGGCGACCGGGCGCCTGCTGCGCACGGACGACGACAGCGGCACCGTGACCGTGCTCGACCCGCGCCTGGGGAGCACGCACTGGGGCCGCATGCTGCTGCGCGGCCTGCCGCCGTTTCGCGTCGTGATCGGGGATCGGGCCGGGCCGGTCCGGGCGCAACCGGGATAAGAGTCCCGGCAGGCGGCACTCGCCTGAGCCGACCGGGCGCAGCTTGTCGAGCAGCGCCATGCTGAATTCTCAGCGTCGGAACTTGCCGTCTGCCCCGATGATGGACAGGTCGGCGTAGTCCAGGCCCGAGCGGTTGCCCGGCCCGTAGCTGATCTCCAGCCCGCCGATGTCGAACCTGCGCAGGCTCTCCAGCGCCTGCGCCAGACGCGCTGGGGTCGGATGGGGGCCGGCGCGGCGCAGCCCTTCCACCAGCACCTTGGCGCCAGCGAACCCCTCAAGCATGGCCGGCGTCACCTCCGGCAGGCCCTTGGCACGGGCCAGGTCGGCAGCCTCCTTGACCATGGGGGCGGCAATGGAGCGCTCATAGGGGAACACCTGAGTCACGATCACCCCGCGAGCGTGCTCGCCCAGCAGCTTGATGAAGCCGCCCGAGGCGTTGTTCGAGAGCGTGACCACCTGCGCACGCGAACCAGCCTCGCGAATGGCCTTGGTGCCGGCAGCCACAGTGCCGGCAGAAGCGATGAAGATGACGGCCTGGGGCTGCTGCTGGGCCACCACGGCCGCGAGCCGTTCGACGTCGGGCTTGGCGCGGTCGAGCTTCTCGAGAAACAGCGGCGCCAGCTGGGCTTCCTTGAGCCCCTTCAATGCGCCTTCGACACCATCGGCACCAAAGCTGTCGTCAGTCTGCAGAATGCCGATGCGCCGGATGCCGATGGTATGGAGATGCTGGACGGCCTTTTCGGCCTCACGTTGGTACGTGGCGCGCACATTGAAGACCAACGGGTGCATCGGCTTGTGCAGTGCCATCGCGCCGGTGCTCGGCGCCACCAGCGGCACCTTGTACTGCTCAACGACGGGGATCAGGGCCTGGGCATGAGGCGTGCCGCGGTTCATGAACAGCGCGATCACGCCGTGTTCGGTGATCAGTTGGCGGCCCAACTCGGCAGTGAGTTTGGGATCGACCTTATCGTCCACGGAAACCAGTTCGATGCGCTGACCGTGGATGCCACCACGCGCATTGACGGCATCGAAGTAGAGCAGGGCACCGTCGGTGTTCTCTCTGACGCCTGTGGCCACCATGCCGGTGAATCCTGAGGGCTGGCCGATGCGGATCTGGGCTGTCGCAGTGCCGAACGCCGTGCACAGGAACAGCACAAGCGCGCCCGCCAACTGCAAGCTGAAGTGCATGGTGTCGTCTCCTGATCGTTGGGGGGGGTTCTGCCGATGGACACGCTCTCATTCGGCTCTGCCACTGCCGGCGAACCAGTGGATCGAAGCGCCGGTGGCGTCCACCGCCACCGTGACGGGGAAGTCCTTGAACTCGAACTCGTGGATGGCCTCCATGCCGAGATCCTCGAAGGCGACCACCCGCGCGGCGCGGATCGATTTGGACAGCAGGTAGGCGGCGCCGCCGGTGGCGGCCAGGTAGGCGGCACCGTGCCGGCGGATGGCCTGCACGGCGGCCGGGCCGCGCTCGGCCTTGCCGACCATGGCGAGCAGGCCGGTGTGGGCCAGGAGGGGTTCGACGAACCCGTCCATGCGCGTGGCCGTGGTGGGCCCGGCGGGACCGACGGCTTCGCCGGCCACGGCCTCCACCGGCCCCACGTAGTAGACGACCCGGCCGCGCAGGTCGATGGGCAGGGGCTGGCCGCGCCCGATCAGGTCCGCCAGCCGTTGGTGGGCCGCGTCCCGGGCTGTCAGTACGCGGCCTGACAGCAGCAGTGTTTCGCCGACGCGCCAGCGCTCGACCTGCGCGCGGTCCAGGCCATCGAGGTCCACGCGCGTGGCGCCCTGCACCCCGACGTGATCGGCAATGCCGTCCCACACCGACTCGGGGGGCGGATCGATCGACGCCGGGCCGCTGCCATCGAGCGTGAACCGCAGGTAGCGCGTGGCCGCGCAGTTGGGCACCAGGGCCACCGGCAGGGTGGCCGCATGGCAGGGGGCGGTGGCAACCTTGACGTCCAGCACCGTCGCCAGGCCGCCCAGGCCCTGCGCACCGATGCCCAGGCCGTTGACGCGTTCGTGCAGTTCCAGCCGCAGGGCCTCGACCTCGTCGCGAGCACCGCGTGCGCGCAACAGGTCAATGTCGATCGGCTCGAACAGCGAGAGCTTGGCGCGCAGCATGGCCTGCTCGGGGCTGCCGCCGATGCCGATGCCCAGCACCCCGGGCGGGCACCAGCCGGCGCCCATGCCGGGCAGCTGTTCGACCACCCAGTCGGCGACGCTGTCGCGGGGGTTGAGCGTGGCGAAGCGTGCCTTGACGTCGCCACCACCGCCCTTGGCCACCACCAGGGCCTCCAGCCGGTCGCCGTCGACGATCTCGGTGTGGACGAGGGCCGGCGTGTTGTCGCCGGTGTTGCTGCGGCGGCCCAGCGGATGCGCCACCATCGTCGCGCGCAGCGGGTTGGCCGCGTCGCCATAGGCGCGGCGCACTGCCTCGTCGGCCAGCGCCTGCAGGGCGCGCGGGCGGCCGCCGTCGCGGCGCAGGAACGCCACCTCCACGCCGACGCGCAGGAAGATCTGCGCCACGCCGGTGTCCTGGCACAGCGGGCGCCGCCCGAGCGCCGAGAGGCGGCTGTTGACCAGCAGCTGCTCAAGCGCGGAGCGGGCGGCCGGCACGGTCTCGGCGGCATGGGCCCGCCGCAGCGCCTGTACGAAGTCCGGCGGATGGTGGTGGCTGATGAACTGCAGCGCCTGCGCCAGGCTGTCGACCAGGTCTTCCTGGACGATGGAGGTCATGGGCCTCAATCGATCTGGATCTTGGCGTCGGTCGCTACCTTGCGCCACCTCTGCACTTCGTCCGCGGTGTGTTTGGCGAACGCATCGGGGGCGTACTGCGCTTCGGGCAGCAGGTTGATGCCCTGCTCAGCCATCTTCTTGAGCCAGTCCTTGTCGCCCAGCGCCTTGAGGTAGGCCTGGTGCAGCTTCTGGATCACCTCCCGCGGCGTTCCCTTGGGTGCGTACAGGCCGTACCAGGTGGCGGCCTCGAAGCCTGGCAGCGTCTTCTCGGCCAGCGGTGCGACACCGGGATAGTGCTGCGGCATGGGCTGCAGCGAGGTGAGCGCGATGGCCCTGAGACGGCCGTCGGCTCCCACATGCGGCAGCGCGGTGTTGCTCTGGTCGAACATGGCATCGACCTGGCCCGCCATCAGGTCGTTCAGCGCCGGTGCAGCTCCCTTGTACGGCACCGATGTGACATTGATGCCGGCACGCGACTCGAAGAGCGCGGCAATCAGATGTGAGGTGGACCCCACGCCAGCGTTGCCGAAATTGACCTTGCCCGGCGCTTTCTTCGCGGCCTCGATGAGGTCTGCGGCCGTCTTGTGCGGCGATGCCTTTGGCACCAGCAGAACGAGGGGCGTGTCCGGAAAACGGAACACGGCATCGAAGTTGCGCACCGGGTCGTAGCTCAGCGTTTTGTAGAGCGAGGGCGCCGCGCCCATGTAACCCATGTGGCCCACGAGGAAGGTATAACCATCGGCTTGGGCCTTGGCGGCGCGGGCGGCACCGATCGTGCCGCCAGCTCCACCGACGTTCTCGATGATGATGGTCTGACCGATCTGCTTGCTCACCTTGTCGGCGATGTCGCGCGCCATGCCGTCGGTGGGTCCACCAGCGGCAAACGGAACGATCCAGGTGATCGTGCGTGCCGGCCACGCCTGGGCATGGGCCAGGTGCGAGATGAACGACAGCGCCGCGATGGCGCACAACAACTTCAGGGTCTTCATGGGAGTCTCCTCATGGATGGGTTGGGAAAGGCCCGCTGCCTATCGAGGCGATACGGATTGGGATTGCGCCAGGGCGAGGTCGACCATCTGCGGCGCGAGGCCGAGGTAGTTCGCGGGGTCTGTCAAGCGCTCGATGGCCGCTCGATCAAAGTGCTGGGTGACCTGGGGGAGCGCCGCGAGCGCGTCCGCGAGCGTGCCGCCCTGTTCGTTCACCGTACGGCATGCGTCGTAGACCACGTCGTGGGCCTGCTGGCGGCCCAGCGCGGGCGCCAAGCCCATCATCACGGCCTCGGCCACGATGAGCCCGCGGCTGATGCCCAGGTTGTGGCGCATCCGGTCGGCGTCGACGACCAGCCCGCCCAGCGCGAACTTGGCCTGGTGCAGCGCACCCGCGCTGAGGATGAAGCTCTCGGGCAGGGCGATCCACTCCGCATGCCAGGGGCCGGTGGCCCGCTCGAAGTCCTGCACCATGGCGTCGAGCATCAGGCCGGCGTGCTGGCGCACCGCCTTGGAGGCCGCCAGCATCAACTCGCTGGAAATGGGGTTGCGCTTTTGCGGCATGGTGCTGCTCGCGCCGCGCCCCTTGACGAAGGGCTCGTAGACCTCGGCAAACTCGGTCGAGGCCATGATCATGATGTCCAGCGCGATCTTTCCCAGCGAGCCGGTGACCAGCGCGAGCAGGTTGACCACTTCCGCGAAACCATCACGCGCCACGTGCCAAGTCGTCGCCGGCACGCCCAGCCCCAATTCCTCGGCCAGCGCACGCTGCACCGCCAGTCCCTGGTCGCCCAGCGACGCCAGCGTGCCGGCCGCGCCGGCGAACTGCACCACCAGCACCCGCTCGCGCAGCTGCGCCAGCCGTTCCTGGTGCCGGTCGAACATGGCCAGCCAGATGGCGGCCTTGTAGCCGAAGGTCACCGGCAGCGCCTGCTGCAGGTGCGTGCGCCCGGCCATGGGCGTGTCGCGATAGCGCTGTGCCAGACCTGCCAGAATTCCGCGCAAGGCACGAATATCGTCGTTGACCATGTCCAGGGCCGTGCGCACCTGCAGCACGTTGGCGGTGTCCATGATGTCCTGGGTGGTCGCGCCCCAATGGACGTAGCGGCCGGCCTCGCCGCACAGTTCCACCAGTTGGTGGACCAGTGGCAGGATGGGATAGCCGACGATATCGGTCTCGTGACGCAGGTGATCGAAGTCGAGGCGCTCCAGCTGCGACATGCGCTCGATGGCCTGGGCGGCATCGGACGGGATCACGCCGCAGCGGGCCTGGGCGAGCGCCAAGGCCACCTCGACCTCGATGTAGCGAGCGATCAACGAGCGGTCCGAGAAGATGTCGCGCATGGCCGCCGTGCCGAAGGCATCGCGAAAGAGCGCGGAATCGATGACAGTGCTGGCGGAGAAGAAGGAGGCGGGGCGGGCAGGGGACATGGATGGAATATGTTGATTAAAATCGAACATATTAATATGTTCGTACATAATGACTTTAATATGACCAAGTACAACTCGCCTCAGCGTTTACCCTTGGAACTTGCCGCGGGGAGGATTGGCGCGTGAGCAAGGCAACGCAGGTCGAAATGGCCCGAGACCTGTCGGCGGGAATTGCCTCGGGGCGCTATCCGGTGGGTTCGCTGCTGCCCACCGAGTTCGAGTTGTGCGAACGCTATGGAGCGAGCCGTTACGCCGTGCGTGCCGTGCTGCAAGAAATGCAGGACCTGGGGCTGATCTCGCGCCGCAAGAATGTAGGGACGCGGGTCGAGGCGTCGCGCCCGGCGAGCGGCTTCACGCAATCGGTTTCCACCGTCGACGAGTTGGCGCAGTTCGGGGCGACCCACGTGCGGGTCGTGCGCGGTGTCGAGACGATCGTCGTGGACTTGGCATTGGCAAAGGAACTCGGATGCCCGGGTGGAACCCGCTGCGTGCGCATCTCCAGTCTGCGCATGGACGGTGGCAAAGCGGGCCGCCCCATCGGGTGGACGGATGTCTACATCGACGAGGCCTATGCGGAGATCGGCACCCTGGTGCACGAGTCACCTGGCACCTTGATCAGCTCATTGATCGAGACACGCTACGGACGGCGCATCGCGCGCATCCGGCAGGACATTGAGGCCACCAGCGTGCCCAAGCCCCTGGCCGACGCGCTGCGCGTCGAGGCGGGCTCCTCGGCCTTGAAGATAGTGAGACGCTATCTCGATTCTTCGGGCGTCGCGTTCGAGGTCTCGGTGTCGATCCACCCAGCCGAGCGCTTCGTGTTCTCGATGGAAATGGATCGCTCTAAGCCCTGAACGAGTGTTCAATTCTCATCCTGCGTGGGCGCACGGGTCGCGCAGGCTGCGGTTCCCGCGCAGTTGCCGATTTTGCCGAGATAAGCTATATTGTTGGCAATATCGATAAAGGAGTGCCCATGCCCCTCTCTGCTGAGGCGCTGCGAATCCCGGGCGATGCAGGGCATGTCAGCGCCTTGTCCGTGCCGGTGAGCATGCCATATGACATCGATCCAGCGGCGGTGCCATCCATGGTTGAGGCCATCGAGAAGGCGCTGGTGGTGCTCGTCCATGCCCGTCAGGGGGACGTGATCGTTCGGGCGGACCATCTGGCCGAACTCGCCTCGGGGCTGCTGGAGCCGAGCAGCGAATTGCTCGAGGATCGGGTGCATCGCATGCACACCATGCGGCAGGTGTTCGCCGAGGGGGATTGGCTGACCTCGGAACAGTTGCACGCGCTGCAGGCCGATCCACCCAAGAGCAAGTCCCAGCCCGCGAGCGACTGGAAGCGGCGCGGCCGCATATTCGGCGTCAGCCGGGGAGGGCGCGAGTACTTCGCTCGCTACCAGTTCGACGCGATGTATGAGCCACTGCCGGTTATCCGCGACGTGCTCAAGGCCTTCGGCGATGTGGCCGACTCCTGGGCACTGGCGGCCTGGTTCCACTACCCGAACGCCTGGATCGCCGGCCCGGACGGCGCACCGATAGCGCCGAAGGATGCCCTGGACCGGCATGCCGACCTGATTGGTGCGGCGCAGCGGCGAAGCAACAGCTACGTGGCATGAGCGCAGGGGCGCCTTGTCCGCTGCGCGAGCCTGCGGCGGCGGAGGACTTCGAGGTCCGCGAACTCACGCACGCGGACGTGAACGAGTGGTACCACGTCTACTGCACGCGCAGCTACCCGTCGACCCGGGCCGACACCTTCTCTGAGGGCTGGGGCGACACGCGGTTCGCGCCCATTGTGTCGCAGACAGGTGCGACGGTGCACACCTACTACGTCGCGAGCACGCCGGAGGCCGCCTACATGGAGTCGGTGCTGCACGATGTCTCGCTTTCGCCTCCCGGCATATTCGAGGTCGCCTCGCTGACGCATTTCCATCTGGTGCGGGTGCGCCTGCCCACGTCGTTGCGCTACGTGAGCTTCCACACGCCATACCTACCCCGACTGGACATCGAGCGCGCGCACCTGATCGACAGCCAGCCCGTGTGCTACCCGCAGACCAGGCGCTGGTCCCAGGCAGCCTACTTGCAACGGATCGAAGCCCAGGCAGTCGGCTACGGCTCCAAGCGCGACGACGCGGCACGTTGCCTGATGCTGTTCAAGCAGCGCCTGCCCGATCCGCCGTTCGAGGTGCTGCAAGAGGAGCCGCTGGCCGTCGGTGCCCGACGAGCCGGCGTGATGGCGCTGGTGCGTTCGCTCAAGCTGCACGAAGTGTGAGCGGACGGCGCCGACGGTTTGGGGGGGAACCGATCGCCCGAATCGCCTCTGTCGCATTGAGCGTCCCGACTGTCAGTGATAGAGTGAAACCTCCCTTGGCGCGTCGCGCCGACCATGGCGAGCTGCCAGCCGGCTGATAAAGCGAATCGCAGCCTTCCGAGAGAAGCGGGTCCGATCATGGCGAAACCGCGCCACCCTCCACTGGTGCGTGCGCAAGCCTTGCGATACCCCGTACGGGGTACACACATCCGCAGGGCCCGTGTGCTTACGCACGGCCATCGCGTTCCCCGCGTGATGGGCGACTGCCGTCGCCTTTCGCATATCCCTCGAGCATTCCTCGAGCGATCGGGCCAGGGCCTGCATGAGAGGGTGCCCTGGAGGCGGTGCTGCGCGGCGTTGCCGCAGGCACAACACGGTCGCTGACCCATACAGATCATCCATCCCCAAAGGGGCTCCGGCCCCGTGGGGCTGGTGCGCCCCTTCGCTTTCCACGAAGGAGAAACCCATGCGCAAGCATTCCAGAAAAATTATCGACGACCTGCTGCGCTACGCGATCAGGTTCGCCGAGCACAACGACGAACCCCGCTCCGGCGATTGCTGGCGGGCGATCCAGGCGGCGCGTGCCCATCTGGGCGAGGCCGCTGAACAGAGCCCGGAACAGGGCCGAGCCGAGCAGCGGCTGCGCGCGGGCGCCGTCCGCGCCTCAAGTGCCTTGTCCGAGCTCGCCGCCGAGATCAGGGCCGAAGGCTGGACCATCGGCGATTGCATCAGGGCGCTGGCGGTGCCGAACGACGATCCCTATGTCGTTGCCGCGCGCGCGCTGATCGCTGGAGACGACGATCAGGAGATCGACGACCAGACCACGACCGCGCGCGGCGACGGTGGTGCCTGGGTGCTGTCGTGGCTGTGGATCGGCAACGAGAAGGCCTGCGTGCTCTCGAACGCCGAGCTGTGGGAGCAGGTGCTGGACCATGCGCTGCAGGCGCTCGACGGCGACCACGGACTGGATGCCCAGACGCTCCAGCGCCGCCAGATCCAGGCTGCCTGGCTCGAGGCGCTTCTGACCGGCTTCGAGGAGCAGTTCAACGACATCGCGTCGGTGAGGCACGCGTCCCTGCCGCGAGCGATCACCTGGTGTGACCGACACGGCCACACCGAGCGCTTCATGCCCTCGGACGCCCTGGCCCACCTGCGCGGGCTGGCCCGCAAAGCCGGCCTGCCGGACGACCTCGCCGACCAGTCCGAACGCTTCTGCATGCGCTTGGGCAACACGCTCGACGCGGCGCTGACTGTGCTCCGGGGCGGCTGGCACGGCTGCTGAGCCCACTTCTCACCGGGAAGCCGCAACCCGCATGGGGCGTCGCTTCCCGGGCATTGCATTGCCAAGGAGATTCTGATGACACGAAACCACCCATTTCTGAACGGCGGTCGCTGCGGCGGCCGGCGTGGAGCAGACGGCCGCCGAGCGGCCCGCCCGGCCGGCGGGCCTGCCGGCTGCGGCTTGAAGGCGGGAAGACCCGTTGCAAGCTGGACGGCCAAGCGGAGGTCGCCATGCATTCCATCCTGAGTTTTCCCGACCGAGGGCCATGGGGCCAGGCCAGCTACCGGGGCAACTGCTCCGGGCACGTGTACCGCGAGCTGTTCACCATGCTGCGCCCACGCAGCTTCTGCGATCCGATGGTCGGCAGCGGCACCTCGGTCGAGGTGGCCAGGGAACTGGGCATCGTGGCCCACGGCCTCGATCTGCGCTTCGGCTTCAACGCGCTGCGCCAGTCCATCCTCGCAGCCATCGGCGGTGAGCCGGTCGACGCCTGCATCTCGCACGTGCCTTACGGACCCATGATCGTCTACTCCGGAGAGGTCTGGGGTGACGAAGGCCACCCCGACGACCTCAGCCGCTGCGAGAGCGACGAGGACTTCCACGAAAAGCTGCAAGTCGTGCTGCTCAACCAGCGCGCCGCGGCCCGCCCCGGCGGCTACTACGGCACCATCATCGGGGATCGCCGCCACCAGGGACGCTACGTGTCCTACCAGGCGGAAGCCATCGCGCGCATGCCGACCGACGAGCTGGCGGCGGTGCTGGTGAAGGTGCAGCACAACGTGCGCAGCGATGCCCAGGCCTACCGCGCCATGGCGTTGCCGCGCATCGCGCACGAGTACGTGCTGCTGTGGCGCCGCCGAGAGCGGCAGGTGTTCGATCTGCTGCGCTGTCTCGCGCTGGGGGCCGGCCAGCGGCTGCGCTCGACCTGGCGCAGCATCGTCCATCTGTGCCTGCTGCACTCGGGGGCGAAGCCGACCTGGCGTCGATCTACACGGCCGTGCGAGGCGCGGCAGCGACGCGCTGCGACGTCAACCCGCACTGGCAGGCCAAGGTCCGTCAGGTGCTCAACCGGTCCGAGCAGCACTTCGAGTCGCCACGCCGGGGCGTCTGGCGCTTGCGGACACGGGAGGTCTGAGGCTCTGGGCTGTCTCAACCCCTTGTTGAAGCGGCCCACCGCGCGGGCGCTGCTGTCGCTGGGACAGGCCGAGCGCGTGGCGCAGGCTGCGCTGATGACCGGGCTGCGCTGGCAGGCCCACGCGCAAGCGGCGCAGGCCTGCAAGCGCAGGAAAGCAACCTTCGTGTGCGGACCTGTCGCACGTGCAATGAGATCGATCGGCAAGCGCCCGGGCGGACAGCCTTGGACCGCACGCTGGATCGAAGCATGAAATGCCGGCGCGGGCAGAAGGTGGCGGGTGCCCGAGCGGGATGACCTGAAACGCTCGGCGCTTGCCGGCGTATTTATTTTTGAGTATATTGAATACGCCAGTATAGGAACGAGCCGCCCCCATGACCCGCACGACGACCATGACCGTACGCCTGAACGAAACGCTCAGCGACTTCGTCGCCGCCAACGTGGGTGAGGGCGGCGCGTACGAGAACATCAGCGAGTACATGCGCGACCTGATCCGCCGCGACAAGGAGCGCTTGGAGCAGGTGGCGTTCGACAGGCTCAAGGCCGAACTGGCGCATGCGTTCGCGGCGCCCGAGTCGGCGTACAGGCCGTTGACGGCGGCCGACGTGATCGCGCGCAACAAGGCCTGACGCCGTGTCCCATGTGCGCGTCCAGGAGGCGGCTTCCTATCGCCTGGACGAGATCTACCGCTACACGCGGGATCGTTGGGGAACCCGGCAGGCGGAGCGCTACATCACCGAGCTGTTCGAGGCCTTCGACCACATCGAGTCCCACAGGGTGGCATCGAGACCCATTCCGGCAGAGTTCGGCGTCGACGGGTACTTCTTCCGCCATGAGCGGCACTTTGTCTATTGGCGGCGCCTGTCCGACGGGGACATCGGCATCGTGACGATCCTGCACGAACGGATGCACCAGATCGACCGCTTTCGCGAAGATTTTGGCCTGGATTCTCCCGGCTCGGATGCATCCCGCTCGTAGCCATGCTGGCATGGCCTGAGAAGCTCCGTGCTTGGAGACCGTGCGCAAACCATGTCCATCCGCCCTTGATCTGGCCAGGACGCGCGGGAGACTGGATGGACGGCACACCCGTGCCGTCCATCGGACCGGAACATGGGCTACCTCAATCCTCTCTTCAAACTTCCTGCCGCGCGGGCGCTGCTGTCGCTGGGTGCGCCGGAGAAGGCCGCGCTGGGCCGCCTGATGATGGACCTGCGGCGGCAGGCGAACGACGAGGCCGAGCAGGCCTGGAAGCGCAGGAAAGGTCCGATGGCCTGCTACTGGAGGGCGGTGTCGACCTATGCGCGGCATGTCGCCCATGTGCTGCGCATGCCCCGGCCCCGGTGCTGTGGCACCGGAGTGGACGCCACAATGGCGTGTTGCACGAACACGGGAGCCGCCATGACCGCCCAGGACATCATCGCTATCTTCGAGGACCTGTCGGTCAGTGGCCGCAGCGCGCCGCTCGACGACGCCATCGCGGGGCTCGCGGGCTGGCTTACGGTTCATCGCCCGGCGTTGTCCGAAGACGATTTCGCGGCCCTGACCGCGGTCGGTGCGTCGATGTTCGAGGCCGGCCTGCAGCGCCGGATGGCACCTGCGACGTTCTTGCCGGTTCGCTGACAGGGTTGAAGTCTTGCCGAAGCTGGCGAGGCAGGACGATGTGGTACGACCCTCAGAAGGCCTTCGGCTGACTCTTGGCCTCCAATGATGGCCGATCTGTTTTGGCGCTGGCCTCAATCACGAACTCGCCTGGGTACACCGCCGTCGTGTTTTGCGAGGTGGCGTATGCCACCACAACGACAGCACCAGCGGGTCATCGGTTGCTTCTTCGACCTGAAGAACCAGGGCCGGCCGGTTCTTCGGGCCTGGCACGCCCACCTGCTGAGGAAAACTGCATTCGACGATGTCGCCGAGCCTTGGACGGGGTGTCCAGTACGTCGCGCTTACAGCAGCGAGCCGATGACCTTGCCTTTGCCCTTGGGCTCAGCCTTCGCGATGGATTGGTGCTGCGTTCGGGTGAGCGGCATGAATTTCTCCATGTTCTGTTCGACTAACACCTCATCCCTCAATCTGGCGAGCGCGTAGAGAACAGTCTGGGTCTCGTTGAAGCCCAGCGTTTTGGCAAGCGCCTTCAGCGCGTCTCGCGACACCGTCGTGAGGGTGTCGTCCTTGAAGTTCAGCTTCAGCGGTTGGTGACTGGTGGTGGTAGGCATTGCTCGCAGCCCATCTCGGGTAAAGGATATGTCTGCTATATATTTTTTTGGGGTGTTTGCAAGCCGATGTCCCCGTGCGCCGTAGGCCGCCAACGTAACGGCGACTCGCGCCACAGTTCTGCTACTGGTGGACCTAAGTTGCTGCAACTGGCCTACGCTGGATGGAGCCGCCCCAGGCTAAGATGTTGGCGGTCGGCGAGAAGCGGACGCAAGCTTCAGACAAGTTTTCATCCTGAAAGACTTCGCTTCCGTCGGACGCCAACCATAGAGGGGCACACCATGGGAATGGAAACGGTGGAGATCAAGGCCTTTGTGCCGGCGCAGGATTTTGCGCTGTCCGCTCGCTTCTATACCGACCTCGGATTCTCGGTTGTGCCGGAATCAGAGAACATGGCTTTCGTGCATGCAGGGCATTGCAGCTTTCTGCTGCAGAAGTTCTATGTGAAGGAACACGCCGAGAACTTCATGATGCATATGCTGGTCGCCGACGTCGAGGCGTGGTGGCAAAGGGTGGTCGACCAAGACCTTGCCGGCCGTTACGGCGTGCGCACGATACCGCCCCAAGATCAGCCATGGGGCATTCGTGACTTCTGCATCGTCGATCCCTCCAGCGTGTTATGGCGCATTGGTCAGAGCCTCGACTGATGTCCGCATCTGGCCGTTTACCAATTACGTTGGCGCTCAGTCGCAGCAACTTTGGCACCCATGTAGGTCAGTCGCGCCAACTTTGACACGCGCCTCGCCAGCCTCATGGCACGAGAACCTGAAAGGTTTCGAATTGCCGCCGGCGTCAGAGCAATTGCTCTGGTGCACTACGCGCGCCGGGAACGGCGAGCCGCCTTGCGCGCAGCACGTCGACCGGCTGCTTCGCCGGCAGCGACGCCCTTGGGCAAGCGATCAGTCGATCGCGCTGAGCAGCGAGGCGTTCTGCGACAGCAGGCTGCAGATGCGCTGCAGGACCAGCGACAGTTCGTCCGCCGACTGGACCGCGCCGGTGGCGATCCGCACGGCGTTGGGCGCTGACGCCGGATCCAGCGCGAAGACCTTGGCGGGTGCCACGATCACGCCTTCGCGCCGAAGCCGCATCGAGAAATCCGAGGCGTTCCAGGACGCCGGCAGCGACAGCCAGAAGAACAGGGCCTCGTCGGGGATCGCTGCGGCATGCCCGCCCAGCAGCTGCCTGGCCAGCCTCTGGCGTGCCCGGGCCTCCGTGCGGACCTGGTCGACGAGGGTGGCCAGCAAGCCATGGCGGATCAGGTGCGTCGCGAGCGCCGCTTCCAGCGCGGGGACCGTCTGCATCGTGGCCCGCAGGACCTCCACCAGCCGCTCGGTCCGAGCGGCGTCCGGCGCCACCACGTAGGACACGCGCAGGCTGGGCGAGATCAGCTTGGCCAGCCCGAAGATCGAATAGGTGATGTCCGGTGCCAGGGCGCCCAGCAACGGCGGCGGGGCGGGCAGCAGGCCGCCGTAGGCATCGTCCTCGATGATCGTGAGGCCGCGCTGGCGCGCGACCTTGACGAGCGCGCGCCGCCGCTTGAGCCCCATCACGGCGCCGGTGGGGTTCTGCAGGGTCGGCACGCAGTACAGCACCGTGGCCTGCGACGCCTCGGCCGCCGCGTCGAGCGCCTCCGGAAGGATCCCCTCGGCGTCCAGCGCGACGGGCACGAGCTCGATGCCGAGCACCGTGGCCAGGGTGCGCACCGTCGGCCAGCACATCCCCTCCACCAGCAGCCGCCCGCCGGCGCCGACCAGGCTGGAGAGCAGGGCGATCAGCGCGTTGCGCGTGCCCGAGGCCATGGCCAGGCGGGCGTCGAGTGCGGTCTCGAAGCGCGGCTGCAGCCAGTCCCGGCCGGCCGCGAGGTCCAGTGCCGGCACCGCACCCGCGCGGCGCGCCAGGAAGTCGAAGGAGCGCTCGTTCGTGAGCTGCTGCACCGCCTTGCCCAGGGTCGAGGCGATCTCCAGGTTCGGCGGCCACGTGGACGTGAGATCGATGGGCTCGCGGGGCCGGTCCTCGGACGGCGGCTCGACGCCGGTGCGCACGATGTCCTTCTCCCCGGCCACGAAGGTGCCCTGCCCATGGACCGACTGCAGGAGCCCGATGCGCTTGCCCTCATCGTAGGCACGGGTCACGGTCGTGAAGTTGATGCCCAGCTGCTTCGCGAGCTCGCGCTGCGACGGCAGCGGCGCGCCGGGCGCGGTCCGCCCGTCCCGGACCTCCTGCTCCAGCAGTTCAACGATGCGCAGGTAGAGCGGGCCGCTCATCGCTTCGATGGCGGATTTCCAGCGCGCGCACGTTTCTTCACCGCCAGCTTGCGATTTGCGTACAGATGACATACACTTTTTGCACGATATGAGTGAACTGTATGGATATTTCTCCATACAGTAAGGATTCAACGGCACCACGGTGCAAGGAGCCAAGTATGGATGACGAATCGGCGGTTGTGGTCGGCAGCGGGATCATGGGGCGGGACATCGCCGCGATCTTTTTGAAAGCGGGGTGGGCGACGCAGGTCGTGGCGCCGGGGACCGGCGAGTGGGACGCGGTCGAGCGCCATGTGGCGCAGTCGGTGTCCCAGATGGGTGGGCAGCTCGCCGCCGGCCTGCTGCGGCTGCGCCCGGCGCTGGAGCAGGTCGACTGGTCGGGCGTGGGCATCGTCATCGAGACAGTCACCGAGAAGCTGGAGGTCAAGCAGGCGGTGTTCGCCCAGCTCGATGCGCTGGTGCCGCAGGAGGTGCCCATCGGCTCGAACAGCAGCGGCATGCGCATCACGGACATCGCCGGCGCGTGCCGCAGCCGCGCGCGCATGGCCAACGCGCACTTCTTCCTGCCCGCGCACCTCGTGCCGCTGGTGGAAGTCGCCAAGGGCGAGTTCACGCAGGACGAGACGATGGAGCGCCTGATGCGGATCTTCGCCGCCGTGGGGCGCATCCCGGTGCGCGTGAACCGCGACGTCCCGGGTTTCCTGGCCAACCGCATCCAGCACGCGCTGATGCGCGAGGCCTTCTCGGTCATCGACGAGGGCCTGGCCTCACCCGAGGATGTGGATGCCGCCGTGCGCTTCGGGTTCGGCTTTCGCTACGTGGCGGCGGGGCCGATCCTGCAGAAGGAGTTCGCGGGCCTGGACACGCAGTTCGCGGCAGCGTCTTCGATCTACCCGAGCCTGTGCAACGACAGCAGCCCCAGCCGCACGCTGCGCGAGAAGGTAGCCGAGGGCCGCTACGGCACCAAGAGCCGGCACGGCTTCTGGTGCTGGACAGACGAGCAGATCGCTGCTGAGCGGGCGCGCTACGAAGAGGTGCTGCTGCAGGCGCAGCGGCTGCTCACGCCCGCCGCCGTGCCGGGCGCCATGCCGGGTGCCGTGCCAGGAGCGGTGCCGGACACAGTGGGGCCGGTGGCCGCCGTGGCGCCATCGGCCATGGCGGCTGTGGAGGAGGGCGCGCCATGATGCCGACGACCCTGGCCCCGATGGCGGGCGCCGCGGCCGATGTGCAGGCCGATATCCAGGCCGTGGAGCAGGCGGCCGAACGGATCCGCGACCACGTCGTCACCACGCCGCTGCTGCGCTCCAGCGAACTCGATGCGCATGCGCAGGGGCGGGTCTTCCTCAAGGCCGAGAACCTGCAGCGCAGCGGCTCGTTCAAGTTCCGCGGGGCCTGCAACCGCATCCTGGCACTGTCGCCGGCCGAGCGCGAGCGCGGCGTGGTGGCCTATTCCTCGGGCAACCACGCCCTGGCCATCGCGCAGGCCGGCGCGATGCTGGATGTTCCCGTCGCGGTCATCATGCCGGCCGATGCGCCGGCCATCAAGATCGAGGGTTGCCGCGCACGCGGCGCCTCCGTGCTGCTGTACGACCGCGAGTGCGACGACCGCGAGGCCATCGGCGAGCGGCTGGTCGCCGAGCAGGGCATGACGCTGGTGCCGCCCTTCGACGATGCGCTCGTGATGGCCGGCGCGGGCACCGGCGCGCTGGAAGCCGTCGCGCAGATGCAGGGGCAGCCGGTGGACACGGCGCTCGTGTGCTGCAGCGGTGGCGGACTGGCGGCGGGATGGACGCTGGCACTGCACGCGGCCTGGCCGCAGGCCCGGATCGTGGTGGTCGAGCCCGAAGGCTTCGACGACACCGCACGCTCATTGCAGGCGGGACGGGTGCTGAGCAATGCGCGCCGCTCCGGCTCCATCCAGGACGCGCTGCTGGTCCCCACGCCCGGGCGGCTGACCCTGCCCGTGCTGCGGGACCATGGGGCGCGCGGCGTGGCCGTCTCGGACGACGAGACGCTGGCGGCGATGTTCTTCGCCTTCGCCACGCTCAAGCTCGTGCTGGAGCCCGGCGGCGCGGCGGCGCTGGCCGCCGTGCTGGCGCGCAAGGTCGCGCTGGAAGGACGCAACACCCTCGTCGTCTGTTCGGGCGGCAACGTCGATCCGGCGGTCTTCGCGCGCTGCCTGCAGCGCGGCGACGCCATCGAGCGGGGAGGGCGGTCATGACGCCGGTCGAGAACAACAGCCATTCCCCGGAGCAGCGCGCACGCGCGCTCGGCCTCGCGATCCCGGACGGCGTCGCGCCCGCGGCCAACTACGAACTGTTCACCTCCCACGGCGGCCTGCTGTACCTGAGCGGACAGCTGCCGCGCGTGGGCGACGGCGTCGCGCTGACGGGCCGCGTCGGCAGCGACATCACGCTGGCACAGGCGCGCGAGGCCGCGCGCCTGTGCACCCTGCGCGCGCTGGCCGTGCTGCGGCTGGCCCTGGGCTCGCTGGACCGCGTCGAGCGGGTCCTCAAGCTCCAGGTCTTCGTGCACTGCGCCCCCGACTTCGCGCAGCACAGCGAGGTGGCCGACGCGGCCTCCGACCTGCTGGTCGAGCTGTTCGGGCCCGGCGGGCGCGCCGCGCGGACCGCCGTGGGCGTCGCGCAGCTGCCCAAGCGCGCGAGCGTCGAACTCGATCTGGTTGTCGCGGCACCGGCGGCGGCCCTGTTTTCCAAGGAAGTCCTTCACCATGCCACACCACCCTGAAGCCCTTTGCGGGCCTGCACCCGTCGCCGGGCCCGTGCCCCGGACGTCGTGGACCACCGAGGACCGCCAGCGATGGCAGGCCCGCTTCGATGCCTTCCAGGCGCGCGGCCTGCGCATCGACATGACGCGCGGCAAGCCCTGCGCCGAGCAGGTGGCGCTCTCGGATGCGCTGCTCGCCTTGCCCGGCATCGGGGGCCACCTCACCCTGGAGGGCGGCGACGCGCGCAACTACTACGGCAGCCCCCTGGGCCTGCTGGAGGCGCGCACCCTGTTCGCGACGATGCTCGACGCGCCGCCCGAGCAGGTCGCGGTGGCCAACAACTCCAGCCTCTCGCTGATGCACGACATGATCGTGTACGCCCTGCTGCACGGCGTGCCGGGCGGCACGGCCCCCTGGCGCGCGCAGCCGGCGAAGTTCCTCTGCCCGGTCCCGGGCTACGACCGGCACTTCGCGATCTGCGAGGCCCTGGGCATCGAGATGGTGGCGGTGCCGATGACGGGCCGCGGGCCGGACATGGACGCGGTCGAGGCCCTGGTGCGCGATCCCCAGGTCAAGGGCATGTGGTGCGTGCCCGTCTACAGCAATCCCACCGGCGAGACCTGTGCCCCCGAGGTGGTCGCGCGACTGGCGCGGATGGCCACGGGTGCGCCCGACTTCCGGCTCTTCTGGGACAACGCCTACGCCGTGCACCACCTCACGGACGAGGAGGAGGAAGCGGTGCCGAGCATCCTGGCGCTCAGCGCGCAGGCCGGCCATCCCGAGCGGGCGCTGGTCTTCGGATCGACCTCCAAGATCACCTTCGCCGGCGGCGGCCTCGGCCTGATGGCCGCCTCGCCGGCGAACCTGGCCTGGTACGCGCGCCACGCCGGCGTGCGCACCATCGGGCCGGACAAGCTCAACCAGCTGCGCCACGTGCGCCTGCTGCGCGACCACGACGGGCTGCGCGCGCTCATGGCCCGGCACCGCGCCATCCTCGCGCCCAAGTTCGCGCTCGTCGAGGCCGCCCTGCAGCGCCACCTCGCGGGCCGCGGCCTGGCCACCTGGACCGCGCCGCGCGGGGGCTATTTCGTGAGCCTGCAGGTGCGTGACGGCTGCGCGCGGCGCGTCGTGGCGCTGGCCGCACAGCTGGGCATTGCACTGGTGCCGGCCGGCAAGACCTACCCCCTCGGCCATGACCCGCGCGACAGCAACCTGCGGCTCGCGCCGAGCTTTCCCGAACCGGCCGAATTGGAATGCGCGATGGAAGGCATCTGCCTGAGCATCCTGCTGGCCACGACCGAGGAGCCGCTGCCATGAAGGGCCACTTCATCGACTTCGCCAACTACCTGGCGCGCACCGCACAGCCGGTCGGCAGCCCCGCGATCTGGCGTGGGTCCGACGTGGGCGCCGCGCTGGCGGCGCAGCCGCTCAGCCGCGAGCGGCTGACACGCGCCATGGCGCTCACGCGCAGCGACGATCCCGGCGCGTTCGCGCTGAACGGGAGCATCTCGCTGATCGTCCAGGCCCTGGGGCCGCTCGAGCGGGGCCGCATGCACAGCCACTCGTTCTGGCACCTGTACTTCGTGCTCAAGGGGCAGGGTGCTTCGGTGATCGGCGGCGAGCGCATCACCTGGTCGGAGGGCGACAGCTTCTACGTGCCGGCCTGGGTGGAGCACGACCTGCAGAACCTCAGCGAGACGCAGGACGCCATCGTCTATTCCGTGCAGAACCTGCCGGGGCAGGCCTTCAGCGGTGCGCTGATGCGCCAGGAGCCCGGCGGTGGCTACGTGCACATCGCCTCGGACCTCGCCCCGGGTGCCGGCAAGGGCTGAGGACGCACCAGCCCTCGTGACCTTTCCCGTGTGTCTTTCTTTCCCATCCCGTCTTTCCCGTCCCGTCTTCCTTCAACGTCCTTCAGGAGATTGCCATGTCCCTCTCAAGATTCCTGCGCGCGGCCGCGGCCGCCTGCGGCCTGCTCGCCTGCCTTGTCGCGCAAGCCCAGTCGTTTGGCGACAAGCAGCTGGTGCGGCTGATCGTTCCCTTCGCCCCCGGCGGCGCCACGGACATCGTGGCTCGCGCCGTCTCGGACGCACTGGCCCGCGAGCTCGGCCAGCCGGTCATCGTCGAGAACCGCGCGGGCGCGGGCGGCGCCGTCGGCGCCAACTTCGTCTCCAAGGCGGCGCCCGACGGCACCCTGCTGGGCGTGGCCACGGTCTCCACGATGGCGACCAACCCGGCCATCAACCCGAAGAATCCCTACGATCCGGTCACCGGGTTCACGCCGGTCATCACGCTGGCCACGGTGCCGGTGGTGCTCGCGGTCAACGCGGCCCGACTTCCCGTGAACAGCCTGGACGCGCTGGTCGCGCAGCTCAAGCGCTGCCCCGCGCCCTGTACCTTCGCCTCCGCGGGCGCGGGCGGCGTCGGGCACATGGACGGCGAGCTGTTCAAGGCGCTCACGCACACCGATCTGGTCCACGTGCCCTACAGGGGGGCCGGACCCGCGATTGCGGACCTGCTGGCCGGCCAGGTCGACATGATGTTCGACAACCTGCCGTCCATGCTGCCGCACATCCAGTCGGGCGCCCTGCGTGGCATCGCCGTGATGAGCGCGCAGCGCAGCCCCAGCCTGCCGCAGGTACCCACCTTCACCGAGGCCGGCCTGCCGGCGATGGACAACACGGCCTGGATGGGCCTGGTCGCGCCGCCGAACCTGCCCCCCGCCGTCCACGAGAAGCTGCACGCCGCGGCGGCGCGGGCGCTGGAGGACACCGCCGTGCGGCAGCGCTTCGAGAAGGCCGGCATCCAACCCGTCGGCGGGACCTCTGCCAAGTTTGCGGCGCTGATCGCGCGCGAGTTTGCACTGCGCCGCAAGATCGTGGTGGACCGCCAGCTCAAGCTCGAGCCGTGAGGGCAGGGGGGATGCCCACCAGCCTCGAGCCGTCCTACCCGCTGGCGCAGGATTTCCGGGTCCGCGTGTCCGAGCTGCGGCCGGCCTTCGCGGGCCTCCAGAGTCCCGAATGCATCCTGGCGACCGAAGACGGGGCCTTCCTGATGTCGGACCGGCGCGGTGGCTTCACCCTGGTCGGGCCCGACGGCCGCACCCGCCTGGTCAGCGGCACCACGGCGCGCGGCGGCCCGCTGCATGCCAACGGCATCGCGCTGCGCTCCAACGGGCGGGTGCTGGTCGCGCACCTGGGCGAGGCCGATGGCGGCGTCTACGAGCTGGGCGCCCAGGGCCCGGCCCGGCCCATCGTGACCGCACTCGAAGGCAGGCCGCTGCCGCCGACGAATTTCGTGCTGGAGGATGCCGTTGGCACCGTGTGGTTCACGGTCAGCACCCGCCAGATCCCGCGCATGAAGGCCTGGTACCCGGACCAGGCGGACGGCTACATCGCGGTGCACGACGCCCGCGGCACCCGCATCCTGGCCGATGGGCTGGGCTACACGAACGAGCTGGCGTTCTCGCCGGATGGCCGGTTCGTGTACGTCAACGAGACCCATGCCCGGCGCCTGACGCGGTTTCGCCTGCGTCCCGGCCCCGAGCTGACCGACCGCGAGACGGTGTGCAGCTTCGCGCCCGGCGACCAGCCCGACGGCGTGTGCTTCGATGCCTTCGGGGGCGCCTGGGTCACCTGCATCGTGAGCAACCGGGTCTACGTGGTGCGGCCCGACGGCGAGCGCCAACTCGTGCTGGCCGACACGGACGAGGCCCACCTGCAGCGCTACGTGGACGACCTGCAGGCTCGGCGCCTGACCCGCGAGAGCATCTGGACCTGCGGCGCCAGTGCGCTCGGGAACGTGTCCAGCCTGTGCTTCGCGGGGCCGCAGCGCAGGACCGTGTTCCTGGGCTCCCTGCTGGGCGAGCGCGTGCTGTGCTTCGACAGCCCCGTGCCCGGCTGGGCGCCCATGCATTGGGGCCGGCGCCTGGTCTCCAGCGCACCGGAGGGCCCGTAGCCCGTGGCGCGGCAGCCCTTCGGCCCGGCGACCCGGCACGCACCTTCTCGACTTGTCCCAACCGAACCCAACGCATCCTTCACCTCCACTTCCATCTTCACCCACCGGGAGCCACCCCATGTCACGTCTTTTGAAGCGCTTCATCGCGCCCCTCTTCACGCCCCTCGTGGCGCCCCTCGTGGCGCTGTGCGCGCTGGTTCCAGCGGCCGCCAGCCAGGCCGCGGAGGCCTGGCCCAGGGACACCATCCGCGTGGTCGTGCCGTTCGCGCCGGGCGGCCTGACGGACGTGATCGGGCGCACGCTGGCCCAGGGGCTGGCCGCTTCGCTGAAGGTGCCGGTCATCGTCGAGAACAAGTCCGGCGCGTTCGGCCTGGTCGGCACGGAACAGGTGACCCTGGCCAAGCCGGACGGGAACACGCTGCTCGTGGGCGGTGGCATCGTCGCGCTGGCCGACGCCCTGTATCCCAAGCTGCGCTTCGATCCGCGCAAGGACCTGATGCCCGTCACGATGCTCGAGCGCAACGGACTGCTGCTGGTCGCGACGAATGCCCAGGAGCGCTGGCGGACCGCACGGGTGGCGGACGTGCTGTCCTGGGCGCGCGAGCGCCCGGGCGGCATCGCCATCGCGTCCTTCGGTTCGGGCAGCATCAGCCACATGGCGCTCGAAACGTTCAGGTCCAGCAGCGGGGCAGACCTGCTGCACGTTCCCTACCGGGGCACGGCGCCGGCCATGCCCGATCTCATCGGCGGCCAGGTGCCGCTGATGTTCGACAACACCGTCACGGCGCTGCCCCAGGTCCAGGCCGGCAAGATCCGCCCGCTCGCCTACACCGGCAGCACGCGGCTGCCCCAGTTGCCCGACGTGCCGACCTTTCTCGAACTGGGCATGCCCGAGATGCAGATCCACAACTTCTTCGGCCTGTACGTGCCCTCGGGCACGCCGGCGGCCATCGCCGAGCGCCTGAATGCCGAGGCGAACCGGATTTTCCGCGACCCGCAGGTGATCGCCAGGTTCGCCGAGATGGGCGCCGAACTGCACCCCGGCACGGCAGCGGCATTCGCGAAGTTCCTGGACGGGGAGCGCTCGCGGTGGGGCGGCTTGATCCGGGCGCGCGGCATCCGGCCGGAGTGAGGCCCAGGGGTGGCGATGGAGGAATTCGGCTTCCAACTGGCCTTCGGGGGCATCGACCTCCATGCCGTGGCCAGCTGGGACATCGCGGCTGACAGGGAGCGGGCGTATGTGCTGTTCCTGCACGGCGGCGGTGCCGGGACCACATCCGAGGGCACGCGGTACCTGCGCGACGACCTGGCGCAGCAGGGCGTGGCCAGTGTGGCTTTCGATTTCTCGGGCCATGGCCGCAGCGCAGGATGCATCGCGGACGCGACGCTGCGCCAGCGCCAGGAGGAGGTGCGTCGGGTCGTCGACAGCCTGCGGCCGGCGAGACCCCGTGCGATCGTCGCCACCAGCATGGCCGGGCACACGGCCTGCCGCGTGCTCGACGCCGTTCGTCCGGACGCACTCGTGCTGGTCTGCCCCGCGGCCTACGAGGCACGTGCCGAGACGGCGTGCTTCGGCGAGGCCTTTCGCGCCGTCATCCGGTCCACGCGCGCGTTCGGTGGTTCGCCGGCGTTCGATGCGCTGGGCCGGTTCGAGGGGCGCGTGCTGATCTTCTACGGATCGCAGGACGCGGTCATTCCCCGCGCCGTGCAGGAGGGCTATGCGCGCGCCGCTGCCCGCGCCCGCAGCGTCGAGTGTGTCGAGTTCCCGGGCGCCGGGCATCGGCTGCACGACTGGCTGGCGGGTTCCGCCACGGCCCGGCGGGACATGGTGGCGCGGCTGGTGTCCGTCCTGTCCTGATCCTCAGTCCCCGGGCGGTGGGCGGCCCGGCCCCGGGCCGGCAGGACCTCGCGGTGACCCCCGCGCGTCGGCGTCGCCACCGAGCCGTTCGAGGTGGGCAGCGTGCTCGCGAAATGGCAGGACCGGCAGGCGCGTCAAGGCCAGCCACGCCAGGCCCAGCGTCGCGGCGAAGGCGGTGAAGAGCATGCTGGATGCCTGCGCCGCCCCGCCGTGGGCCGTTGCCGCGTGCGCCCCGGCCGCGAGGCCGTCCACCCACCGGGCATCGGGTCCGGGCCATTGCGGCACCAGCGCGCTGGAGGCGGCGACGCCGACGGCAGCACCCACCGCCCGGGAGAACATGTGCACCGCGGTGGCGATGCCGATCTCGCTCGCCGCCACCGCGTTCTGGGCCGCCAGCGTCATGGGCGGCTGGCTGGCGCCGATGCCCAGCCCGAGCAGCAGCAGGGCCGTCAGCGCCGCCATGGTGGTGGCGTGGCCGGGACCCCAGGCGAGGGCGGCCGACGACAGCGCCGCGAGCGCCAGGCCCGCGAGTGGTGCCGGCTTGTAGCGCCCGCTGCGTCGCATGTACTGTCCGGACAGGTAGGCGCCGAGCACCACCCCCACCAGCGGCACCGCGAGGGCGCTGCCCGCGCTCGCGGTGCCCATGCCATGGACGGCATGCAGGTAGGGCGGCACGTGGATGTACAGCGCCCCGTGGACCATCGCGACGAGCAGGCCGCCGAGCGATGTCACCAGCACGACCGGGTGGCATCGCACGGCCCGGGGCAGCAGGGGCTCGCGGGCCCGGTTCTGCCATGCCAGGAAGGCGGTGGCGAGCGCGGCGCAGGCGCCGAACAGCGCGAGGGTCGGGAACTGCGTCCAGCCGATGCGACGCCCGGCCCAGGACAGCGCCAGCAGCAGGCAGGCGGTGGCGCCGAACATCAGGGCCACGCCGGGGAGGTCGAGGCCGCCCCGCCGGGCGGATGGCGACAGGCTGCCGGGCGTGCGCCAGCTCAACACCGCGGCCACCACGACCAGCGGCGCCTGCAGCCAGAAGATCCAGCGCCAGGACGCGTGCGCCGACAGGAGGGCCCCCACCAGAGGCCCCGCGAGGCCGCCCGCGGCATGGGTGCAGGCGATGTAGGCCTGGTAGCGGCCCCGCTCCCGGGGCGACAGGATGTCCGCGACGATGGCATTGGGCAGTGCGATCAGCGCGCCCCCGCCCAGGCCCTGGAGGCAGCGCCCCACGAGCAGCGTGCCCAGCGTGCCGGCCGAACCGCACACCAGCGTGCCCACCAGGAACAGGGCCAGGGCGCCGAGCACGACGCTGCGCCGTCCATGGAGGTCGCCCAGCCGCCCCGCCAGCGGTGTGCTGCCGGTCGCGCACAGCAGGTACGCCACCATGACCCAGACGACGCCGTCGCGGGCGTCGAACGCCACGGCCATGGCGCCCAGCGCGGGCGCGACGATCGCCGGGTCCGCCGCGCCGAGCAGCATGACCGGCACCAGCGCGCGGAAGACCGCGTGGACCTGGCGCGCCGTGCCGTGGACATCCGCAGGGACGGGGCGTGGCCCCATGGCGTCCATCCCGCCGCTCATGGAATGGGCTGTGACGGGATGGGCTGCTCTGCGGCTTGCGCGCGCGGGTCGGCGCCGGGCGCCAGCCGCTGCGCGATCGCCGAGAACATCGCCAGGACGCAGCGCTGGGCATCCTCGGTCTGCCGCGACGGGATGTGCGGCCGCGGCAGCGCATGGGTGTAGAAGTGAGGGCCCTCCGCCGGATAGCCCAACACCCAGATGTCGTGTCGCGCCGCGCCGTTCGCGCCGATGGGGTGCATCGACGGGTCGATGTCGATGCCACACGGGTGGTAGTCGCCGTTGTGGAAGGGGCGGATCAGACCGCGCTGGAGCAGATGGGCCGTCAGCGCGGAGGCGTCCGTCAGCGGTGAATAGGCGTCCAGCCGCGCGATCACGAGCACGTCCGCGTCGCTGCGCCGTTGGCCCTCGGGATAGTCGGCCTCGATCCGAAAGCGCGCCAGGCCGCGGTCGGCCACCACGCGCGCGCCGGGCCCGCCGGTGATGTCGATCAGTCCCGCCTGGCGAAGCGCCAGGTACTCGGCATTGCGCTGGCGGGGCGGGCCGAAGGCCACGCGGTTCGTGGCCGCATTGAATTCCTGCACGAAGAAGCGGTGCGAATCCGGCGTGAGCCCCGCGTGCTCGACCGCAGCGCGCAAGGCTTCGCGTGTGTCGCGCAGCACGTCGGTGGCCGCCTTCACCGCGCTCGACAGGTTGCCTTTGGCCGCTTCGCGCAGGTCCTCTTCCATCAGGGCATGGACGAACGCGTGGAAGGCGTCGAACGAGGCGAACGACTGCCGCCGCAAGGGCCAGAGGATGGACTCGAGGGCCAGCAGCTCGTCGCGCGTGGGCTCGAAGCCTTCGCTCGGGGCTTCCTGCGCCCCTTCGGCCCGCAGTCGGGCACAGCGGTGCGCGTACGCCATCTCCTGCAGAATGAGCGGCAGCACGTCGGCCTCGAAGTCCAGGCGCGGATCGCCGGTGGCGGCGAGCACTTCCTGGCGCCTGCGGTCGACCGCCGCCGCAGTGAAGAAGCGCGCCTGGTGGCGGCCCGTGAGGCCCTTCTGGTTGATGCCGCGGGCCGCGAAGGGCAGGCTGTTTCGGGAGAACAGCAGCATCCGCGGCTCGCGGCCGCAGCGCCGATAGCGCAGTTGTCCCTGCTCCAGCACGTACCGGCCGCCGCGCCCCAGGGTCAGCGCCGACACGACGTCGTGCGCGGTCAGGCCAAGGCCCTGAATGGCCACCGTGGCCGCGGGCGGGATCCGGTCCAGCGCTTCGATCGGATAGGGCGAGGCGAAATACGACAGGCTGGCGTTGCGCGGGGCCAGGTGCGCGGCGAAGTCGGTGAACGCTCGGTCCTCTTCGGTGGGACGGCGATGCCCGTGCCCTGTGGTGAGGAACACATAGTCGGCCGCCCGTGCCGACCCGTCGGCGCAGACGACCCGGTAGCCCTCGGCCTGCGGGAGCAGGTCCGTGACCCGCTGGTGGCGGTGGTCCACGCTGACGTGGGCGGGCAGCATGCCGACGGTGCGCTGGTAGGCCCAGCAGAGGTATTCCCCGAGCAGGCTGCGCGGCAGGTGGTCGGCCTGCGTGATCGGCTGGCCGGTCTCGCTCGCATGGCGGTGAAACCGGTCCCCGTGGCGCCGGTAGCCCGCCCCATGCGCCCACTCGACCAGGGAGATGCCGCCTGGGCCGCCGGCACGGCTCGCGGGGGCGAAGATGGTGACCTGCGAGGCCACGGTGTTGATGAGCAGGTGATCGGGCTGCAGCGATGGGTGGCTGCCTTCGCCGGGCACGCCGTCGTCGTACACGTCGATCTGCAGGCGCGATGCCGCGGGCAGCCGGTGCGCGTGCTCGAGAACACGCTCGAGCACCGTGAGGCCGCGCGGGCCCATGCCGATGATGGCCATCCGTATCGTTTGCATGGTCGATGCCTCCTGCTGTGGCGCTGCGCGCCGATGGTGTTCGCCCGCCGGTGGGCCGGTGGATTCAGTGCGCTGCGCTCTGGATGGGGATGAACGCCTTGCCGAACGACTTGCCATCGCGCGCGCCGGCGGCATCCGCTGCGTCTTCTTCCTCGAAGAAGAAGCGGCGCTCGCCGAAGGCCGGGCGCAGCTCGTCGAGCCAGCTCGCCTGGCTGTCGAACTTCGCGTAGAAAGGCCGTCGCACCCACAGCGGATTGCGCGCCTGCAGGAACTGCAGTGCGAAGACCTGCTCGCCCGCGAGCTCGACGATGCCGTCGACCATCACCTTGCCCGGGAAGGCACTCATGGAGGGGCCGCGCACGGTGCGCGCCAGCCCCGAGACGGACCGGTAGGCACGCTGGAAGATGTCATAGGCGCGTGCGAGCGGGAGCTTGAAGTAGTCGCTGGGGCCGGTGTCGCGCTCGACGAACATGTAGTACGGCATCGCGCCGAGCCGCACGCCGGTGGTCCAGAGTTCGGACCAGCAGGCCGGGTCCTCGTTCACGTGGCGGATCAGCGGTGCCTGCATCCTGAGCGTCGCGCCCGTGCCGACGATGCGCCGGGCAGCCTGCTGCGCGATCGGCTGCTGAAGCTCCCGCGGGTGGCTGTAGTGCCCCATGACGGCCAGGTTGCGTCCGGCGGCCACGATCCGCTCGAACAGGCGCATGAGATCGTCCGCGTCCTTGTCGCTCACGAAGCGCTGCGGCCAGTACGCCACGGCCTTGGTGCCGATGCGGATGTTCTGCACGTGCGACAGCTCGGTCGCCAGCAGGGGCTCGATGTATTCGGACAAGGCGCGCGTGTTCATCACGAGGGGGTCCCCGCCGGTGATCAGCACGTCGGAGACTTCGGGGTGGCGGTGCAGGTAGCGGACCAACTCCTGCGATTCCTTCGCATCAAACTTGAACTCGTCCATGCCGACGAACTGCGGCCATCTGAAGCAGAAGGTGCAGTACGCGTGGCATGTCTGTCCCGCGCCTGGAAAGAACAGCACGGTCTCGCGGTATTTGTGCTGCAGGCCGCGCAGGGCGATGCCGTCCAGGGTGGGAATGTTGTGCGTCATCTGCCCGGCCGGGTGCGGATTCATCCGCATGCGGATCGATCGGACCAGCCGCTCGATCGCGGCCTCGGGCTCACTGTTGGAGACCATGCGATGCAAATCGGAGAACTCGCCCTCGAACAACATGTCCCGGTGGGGAAACGTCAGCCGATAGATGGGGTCGTCGGGGACGTTGCCCCAGTCGATCAGTTGGTCGAGCACATAGGCATTGACCCGAAACGGCAGCACGCGGGCCACGATGTCGATGACCTGCCTTTGTTCGGCGGACAGGCCACCCCATTGAGGCGCCTGTCGGAGCGTGAGCCGCGTGTACGGCTTGTACTTGGCGTTTGGTTGAACGTCTGGCATGGATGTCTCCCTGTTGAGCGCTGGCGGATGGGCTGTGCGCGCCGTGGAGCTGCTCTGTCCTCCAGGCGTGGCGTGGCCTCGGGAGAAATCTATCGACGCATGGCGTCGAGATGAAGCCGTCGAGGGCAATTTCAGGGATATCGCTGCGTTATCCGTTGTCCGTTGTCCGCCATGCGTCAGCACCTCGATCTCGCGGCTGTGGAAGCGTTCGTGCTGGTGGCCGAATTGCGCAGCTTCACGCTGGCGTCCGACGCGCTGGGGATGACCCAGGCCGGCGTGAGCCTCCAGCTGCGCCGGCTCGAAGCGATGCTGGGAAGGCGTCTGCTCGATCGGACCCCCAGGCATGTGCGCCTCTCGAGCGAAGGCGAGGCCTTCCTGCCGCATGCCCAGGACCTGCTCGCCGCGCAGCAGAGCGCACTGGCGCTGACGAAGGAGCCGGGTCGTGAACTCAATATCGCCATCTGCGAGTACGTCGTCGGGCCCGAGCTTCCCGAGATCCTGGCGCGCGTCAACGCGCACGATCCCGGCCTGCTGCTCAAGGTGAGGGTCGACTTCTCGAGCCGGGTGCGCAAGGACTTTGAAAAAGGCGAGCTGGACGCGGCCATCGTCCGCCAGGGCGCACGGCGCGATGGCGATGTGCTTTTCGAGGACCCTTACGGCTGGTTCGCGAACGCCTGGGCGAGCTTCGCCGACAAACCGCTGCCGCTGATCACCGTGGTGGAGACCCATGGCGTGCGCGCGCTGGCCATCCGGTTGTTGATTCGATCCAGGGTGGAATGGGTCGACGCGTTTCGCGCAGGCGGGGTGGCGACCGCGATCTCTGCCGCGGTATCGGGCATCGGCGTCCTGCCCCTTCCTCGTCGGCTGGCGCCGGCGGAGCTGGTCGAGGTGGGCGATGTCCTGGGGCTTCCCGCCCTCCCTTCATCCAAGGTCGCCATGCTGACGCGCCATGTGGACAGCCGAACGCGGGCCACACTGCGCACGCTGCGCTCAGCATTCCGGGCATCGGTCGTGCGTCGCTGACCGAGTACATCGAGCACATCGAGCGCCGATTCCATTGCATTCCCGGCGGGCGAGGTGGAGCCAGGGCGCGGCGATCATCCTCATGCTGCCCGTCGCGTCCTGCCTTCCTGCGCAGGCGACCCGCAGCGGCGACCATTCAACCGACATGGGGTGCGGCCAGCTGCACTCCTGCGCGACCCATCGGGAGGCACCGCTTGCGGGGAACTGCCTGGCCCGCACACCCGTCCATCCTGCCGATGAACAAGTGGCGCTGACGGCGCAGCCGCGCGCACGCGAGAATGCAAGGTGGAAGCCGCGTACCGCAGAGGCGATGCGTTGGAGAAGCGCAGACACAGGTTCACCAGCACGGAGTCCAAATCACCAGGGACATGCTCGATCACCGGCTCAGGGCGGCCATTTCTTACATGCGCGAACACGTCGCGGAGCCGTGTCGGTAGAGGATGTGGCTGGCAAAGTGGGCCTGTCGCGAGCCCACTTCTTCTCGCTTTTTAGGGATCAGTTGTGCACCAGACCCGATCGGCGTCCACCCCGATGTGCGCCTTCATCCCGAGGTGCCATTGATTGCCCTTCTTGGTCTGGTGCATCTCGGGGTCGCGCTCACCGCTGCTGTTCTAGGTCGACCTCGGCACAGCAATGAGCGTGGCATCGACCACCGTGCCGCTCTTCAGAAGCAGGCCTTTGGCCGTCAGCGTGGCATTGACCGTGGCCGTCAGTTGCAGACTCAGCTGATGCTTCTCCAGCAGGTGACGGAACTGAAGAATGGTGCTCTCGTCAGGCAGGTTGTCCTCGCCCATATCCAGCCCGGCGAACTCGCGAAACATCGGCGTGTCGTACAGCGCCTCTTCCATCGCCGGGTCCGACAAGTTGAACCATTGCTGCAGGAAGTGGATGAGCAGCATCGTCTCGACAGAAAACGACGGGCGACCACCCTTGGTGCCAGGTGCGGGTGCTTTCGGCGCAATGAGCCCCACCAACTCGGCCCACGGCACCACCGGGTTCATCGCATCGAGGAACTCGCGCTTGCGCGTCCTCTTGGTCTTGCGCTCGAAACCGCTCTCGCACAGGCTCAACTGCTTCATGCCGTCACTGTCTCACATCGAAACTCGGGCTCCCGGGTTTTGCAGAGCATCCTTAGCAGAGAACCATAGAGCGGCCGCCCAATGGGCACATTGAATTCAGTGGCGACCGATGGAGGTAGGGGAAATCCCCCGAATGTCGATCAGCCACCAATCTCGAAAAACGTGATCGACTAGAGTTTCCGAACCACAACAAGGAGACAAAAATGTCGCAGTCAAATCTCGCGGTTCGAGTTCTGTTGCTAGCGCTTCCTCTGGCTCTCGCGGGCTGTGGCGGGGACAGCTCAAAGGGAACAGGAAACACCGGGCCGACCGCACCGACCGAAGGCGCGACGGTTTCTGTTCTCTCCAATATGCGCGCGGATCTCGTATCGGGAGGTGATGCTTTGGTTGAATGAAGTCCCCTCGATTTCCTGAGCCAGTCAGAAGTAGAGGTTGGGGAACAGTTTGACACGGTACTCGATCGGTGGGATGCGGCCGAGGGCTTCATGGGGTCGATGATGGTTGTAGCGGTGTAGCCAGTCGGCCGTCATGTCACGCACCTCTTTCAAGCTGTCGAAGACGTAGCAATCGAGCACCTCGGTACGGTAGGTCTTGTTGAAGCG
>QFCS01005436.1_pt1 | contig 86870 bp, 90 predicted proteins | sample 3576561 | NCBI WGS metagenome assembly QFCS01 | reverse complement strand
GTCGTGGCGGCTTCGCAATGCGGCGTCTGCCTGATGCATATGCAGGGCACGCCGCAGACCATGCAGCAGCAGCCGCGGTACGGCGACGTCGTATCGGAGGTGCTGGAGTATTTGCACCTGCGCACGGAGGCGGCGACGCGGACGGGATCGACTGTGTCATGAACCCGCACCCTCCCCACGATCGGTTGTCGCGGAGAGGATATCGGGGGCTATATTTCAGAATTTCCAAGTGAGACCCGCACCAACTTGCCATGCCTTGGCATTGACTGATGTGTTTCCAATCGTCTCATCTCGGCTCAGAGCCACTGCGGCGTGCGTATCCAACGCTATATTCTTGGTTAATTCGTAGCCGAAGCCAGCGGTCACTTGATTCTTCCAAATCACCTCCGCGTTTGTTGCTTGCAGATAACGTACCAAAGACGGCGTAAGGGGGATATTTGTGCCGTTATAAGCAAGCGATGTTGCCTCACCGACATTCGATCCGACGTTGCTCTTTATGGGACTATTGACATGGCTGTAGCCAACCCGCCATTTCGCTTTTCCTTGGGTTAGTTGAGCTCCAAGTGCCAGGACGGTCTGGTTATCGTAAATATCCTTGTAGAACTTGGCGCCCTCCCAGTTCTTCCAAATCACATCGGCAGCCAGAAGAAGCTTTCCGTCTACCAGCGAAGAATTCGACACGCCCATCGCGAACTCTTCCGGTTGCTCGACCGTTAGATCCCAGAAGGCGTTCGTATTGTAATTCACAACATCCTTGTATTTCATCGAGAGCTTGCTGCGGTAATAGGCTCCCACACTCGTGGCACCAATGTGATAGTTGGCGCCGAGAGTTCCGCGCACCCCAAATGCGCGGCGCGAAGCAGTATTGGAAGAAAGTCCAGCCTGGAAGAAACCGTTGCCGATGGTTACGGCGCCACCAAGATCGAGATTGTCGTTCACCCGGTGTGCTATACCCGCGTTAGCGCCGAACAATATAAGTTCGGCGAGCGGATCGAGGCTATTGGGCGTGCCGCGGAAATCTGATCCGACCCCTGAGACGGCTGTCAGGCCAAGACCCAATACGGTATCTTGGCTGATAGGCTGCGTAACGGCGACGGAAGGAACCAGATAATCGCTCGCTTTAGAGTCGCTGCTCCAGGCAGCTCCGGTGTCCCCACCGTTATGTTGGGCGCGGACGTCCGGTTTATAGAATGTAGCTCCAAAAGAAAATGAGGTGCCGTTGTTGAAGTTTGCAAGCGTAGCCGGATTGCCGAAAACAGCTGCGGCAGGTTCCAGGGGATTCGCGATCCCCACTCCTCCCATGCCGCCCGAAGCGGGAAGCATGGTTAGGTTAAGATCGGTACCATAGTTTGCGGCGTTTGCCGAAGAGGAAGAGATGGCCCACAATGCAAGTGTAACTGCAGTACGTACGGTCTTCATTTACTACTCCCTTTTTTGAGGTGGTTTAAATTGCGAAAGGTGATGATCAACACGAATTTATGAGGTAACGAAACGCTTTGAGGCATCTCTCACGTCACGGCTTGCAATTCTGATTTTATTAAAGCTTTGATCGACCGTACCTGTAAATCAGTGGAAACATGTAGGCATAGGGGGGATAACACCTAGTCATCTCACAGATGGAGTCGGGTTGCGATCGATTAGTGAGTGTGTCTACGTTTTGGGCTTGGCCAAGAAGGCTTCTTTAGAATTCGGAAGGACAAATACCTGTCCGTGACCAACAGGCGTAGCGTACGATACAGTTGCGGTGATCCATGTAGACATGCTCTGCCTCTGAGCGCCTTGCCTGCCGGATATGTTCGACCCGTGCCCTGTGGGGCTTGACCTACGCAAAAACACGCCTTGATGTACTTGGGAATGTGGCCACCTCGGATCATCAATGGCCTGCCACGTCACTCGATGATCCACTCCAGCGAATAGTTTGTCCCCGCAGAATACTTGCGGGTCGAATGAGTGCGCACGTCTTGCATGCGTAGTTCTACTTGAGAGATAAGGTGGCGATACGGGTTAACCGCTGACTGGACAATGCGTATAAATCCGGAATGTATCCAGCGGAATGTCTTCATGCGAGGGGGGGCCTACTGCGCTTGGATCAGGGCAGGGGCGTCATGCCCCGACACGTCGATGAATCTTAAGGAGCTAAACATGTTGAAAGCGGCATTGGAAAGAGATACCCAGAATCGCCCGTTCGAGAGAAGCATCAAGCAATTCGGTGAGATTGTCATGGCCGAACCCGCATTGCTTGCCAAGTTGGAAGAGACGCGCGATGCGAACAGCTTTATTGCGACGTATTGCAAGCTGGCTTCGGAAAAAGGCATACATTTCACCCCGGACGACATGCGTACCGTCGTCCAGGAACAAAAGCAGGGCAGCAACTGGGTGATCCCCAAGGCTGTCTTGAACATCGTGCGTGAACGTTTCTGAGGAGAACAGTCAATGGACGATATCAAAACCGGTAGCGGCCGAATCGTAGGCAGCTGGAACGGCGAGCGCGCCCGCGACTTGATGGCCGAAATTGCCCGCATCAAGCTGATGCTGATCCAGGAAAAATCCTCGGAATCGCTGGATTCCCGGTCGATGCCTCACCGCGACCAGCTGCATCAGGACCTGCTCGAATTCAAGGCCTACCATTTATGGGGGTGCGACAGGCATGGCGAGTGCGTGGTAGGCACCAATGCCAATCGCATCGAGAGCGTGGACAAGGTGCTTTCGTTTTCGCTGATCGACCATCACTGAGTCCAGCCCCGGACGCCCTGCGTCGACGCGGCCGGATGGGCGTTGGCGCAGGGCACATTGCCGGAGCGGGATACACGCTGTATGTTTGTCCAGTTGGTCGTCGAATAGAGTCGCTGATATGCGCCGTCAAGAAATGTCCGCCCTGCTGCTCAAGGTGCAGGAAATCGCCAAGGATGTCGTGGCGCCAAACGTGGAACGCACGGACCGCGATGCGCGCTGGCCCGAGCCGGGTATCCGGGCGCTGCAGCGCGAAGGACTGGGAGGCGCGGTCATCCCAACCGCCTACGGCGGGCTGGGGCACGGGCTCATGGCGTTGGTAAGGGTGTGCGAGACGCTGGGACAGGAGTGCGCCTCCACCGCGATCTGTTACGGCATGCATTGCGTCGGCGCTTCTGTCATTGCGGCGAATGCCACGCCGGACCAGCAGACGCGATTTCTGACGCCGATCTGCGAGGGACGTCACATCACGACGCTGTCCTTGAGCGAGGCTGGCACCGGTGCCCACTTCTATCTGCCGCAAACGACGCTGGAGGCCGTGTCTTCGGATGAGTTCAGCCTGACCGGCAGCAAGACTTTTGTCACCAATGGCGGCCACGCCGATTCCTACGTGGTATCCGCGGTCGCCGCCTCGCCCGAAGCACCCATCGGACAATTTTCCTGCGTGGTTGTCCCAGCCGACTCCAAAGGAGTCCGCTGGGGTGCCGAGTGGGATGGCCTGGGCATGCGCGGGAATTCCTCGCGCACCATGGAATTGCAGGGCGTGCGTGTGCCGCGCAGCGATCTGTTAGGCAAGGAAGGCGACCAGATCTGGTATATCTTCAACGTGGTCACCCCCTATTTCCTGATGGCCATGGCCGGCACATTCCTGGGCGTTGCCACTACGGCACTGGATGAAGCCCGGAAGCATCTGATCCGGCGCTATCACACTCATACGGGCTCGAGTCTGGCGCAGGCTTCGGTGTTGCAACATCGCCTGGGTACGCTGTGGGCGACGCTGGAACGCACGCGCCAATTGACCTACCACGCCGCCGCTAGTTTTGATGCAGGCGAACCGGATGCGCTCACGGCTGTGATGGCGGCCAAGGTCGAAGTGGCCGATTGCGCGGTCACCGTGGTCAACGAAGCCATGACCCTGAGCGGCGGGATCGGGTATCGCAAAGGCTCACGCCTGCATCGCCTGCTGCGCGACGCGCGGGCCGCCCATCTGATGTCGCCCACGACTGATATCCTGCGCGTCTGGATCGGCCGCGCCTTGCTTGGCCAGCCTTTACTGTCGGACTAGCGACATGGCCCCTGCCCATTCGGAGCTTGGTGGGATTCTGCATCTGGTCGGGGTGGATCCCGCGATCAACACCTTGTTGCGAAGCGTGCTGGAACCCGAGGTGACGGTCGAGGCAATGAGTAGCCAGGAGCGGCTGTATCACCGTTTTCAGGAAGGGCACCAGCCTGCCGATACCGTGCTGCTGGGCATGGACATCGAGGAGCCGGTACGTATTGCCCAGCGCATCCATACATACGACCACCATGTTCCCATTCTGATTCTGACTGCACCCGCACGCTGTGACCAGTTGAAACGTACGCTGATGTTCAGCCCCTTCCTGGGCAACGAGGTGGTGTCGTGGTCCACCGCCGAAGTGGACGAATTGCCATCAGCCATCCGTGACGCCGTGAACCGGCGGCGGCAGCGTATGCGTTATCTGAACACGATCTCGCGTGCGCAGATCCGGTTGGAGAAGCTGCCTTTATTGCAACCGGAGGCCACTTACTATCTGGATCAGCTGTTAGATCATGCCCCCATCGGCGTGCTGACGGTCGACTTGAACTGCGCCATCCTGACTATCAACCGGCGGGCACAGACCATTCTGGGTGTGAACGAACGGAGCGCGCTGGGGCGGCCGCTGGAAGAACAGTTTCCGCTGCGTGAACAGAGGCGCTTAGACACCTTGCTGCAGCAAGAGCTGAAAGGCATGGAACGGCATAAGCCGGAGATTTTCGAGGTCAATGCTCTAGGCGGAGCCATCCGCTTTCTGGAAGTCACACCGGCGCCGCTGGCCTACCGCACCGGCCAGCGCGGCGCCATGCTGATCCTGCAGGACGTGACCGATCGCGTGGCGGCGGAATACGAGCGGCAACGAGCGGAAGACGACCTGCGTTATCACGCCACAGTGCTGCGTTCGTTCCATGAAATCAGCTCCGACCTGGAACTCAGTCTGGAAGAGAAGCTGCACCGACTGCTGAAACTGGGTTGCGAACAGTTCGGCCTGCCGATCGCGATCCTGTCGCGCATCGACGGCCAGTGTTTCCATATCCTGGATTCCGTTAGCGATCACCCGGCTTTCGTGGCTGGAACGAACAAGGAGCTCGACCAGACCTACTGCAGCGCTACGGTTTTCACCAATGAACCGGTGGCCTTCGAGCATGCCGGTATCACCGAATGGCAACATCATCCGAGCTATCTCGAGCACCATATGGAAGCGTATATCGGGGTACGCGTCGTGGTAGATGGAGGGTTGTACGGCACTCTCTGCTTTGCCAGCCCCGCGCCGCGCCATTCATCGTTCAGCTCGGCCGACCTGGAAGTCCTCAAGTTGATGTCGCAATGGGTGGGTAACGAATTGCAACGCGAACGCGCCGAAGCCCACATGCGCAAGCTGTCAAGTGCGCTGGAGCAGGCCGCCGATTCGGTGATGATCACGGATCGCGACCGACGCATCGAATACGTCAATCCTGCTTTCGAGCGCTTGACCGGTTATGCCAAGGCAGACGTGATCGGCCACAAGACTTATTTCCTGCGTTCGGGCATGCACGACGAAGTGTTTTACCAGGATCTCTGGAAGGTGATAGGGAATGGCGGCGTCTATCGCGGCGTCCTGGTCAATCGCAAGAAGGACAGCAGCATTTTCCACGAGCAGAAGACGATCTCGCCGCTCAAGGACATGCAAGGCAGGATCACGCATTTCATCTCGACAGGTCACGATATCACCGACCGGGTGAAAACAGAGGAACTCGACCGCCAGCACAAGGCGGAACTAGCGCACGTCGGCCGCCTGAGCGTCCTGGGGGAAATGACCTCCGGTCTGGCGCATGAACTGAACCAGCCCCTGTGTGCCATCACCACCTATGCGCAGACGTGCCTGCGCATCATCCAGTCCGGCAACTGCAAGCCGGACGATGTGCGTTATGGGCTTGAGCAGGTGGTGAAGCAGGCCGAACTCGGCGGCGCGATCTTCCGTCGCTTGCGCAACTTCGCGCGCAAGGGCGACTTGCGCCAGCAGCGCATCGACCTGCGCGAGGTGATCCTGGAGGTCGCCAGTTTCGTGCGTGCCGAGGTGCAGCAGAACCAGGTTCAGCTGCACATGGATATTCCACGCCAGTTGCCTGTCGTCATGGCGGACCCGATCCAGATCGAGCAGGTCCTGCTCAATCTTGTCCGCAACAGCATGGACGCCCTGTCCGATACGGACGAAGGGCGGCGGCAGATCACCATCCAGGCAGATTGCCACGAACGCCGTTCGGTCAAGGTGTGCATCAGCGACAGCGGGTGCGGCTGTCCGCAGGAGGTGGCGGATCGCCTGTTCGAGCCCTTCTTCACTACCAAGGCAACCGGACTCGGCATTGGCCTGGGCATCAGCCAGAGCATCATCGATGCGCACGGCGGGCGTCTCTGGCTGGAAAAGGGCGCCGTGCAGGGGGCCACGTTCTGTTTCGTTCTACCTGGTTCCGGAGATATCCGACATGAAAAGCACCCAGTCCGGTAAGGCGACCGTTTTTATCGTCGACGACAATCCCGCGGTACGCGATGCGATCCGCTGGCTCGTCGAGCAGGTCGGCCTCAATGCAAGAACCTTCGCTTCGGCGCGCGATTTCCTGACGGCTTTCCAGCCCGGCATGCGCGGTTGCCTGGTGTTGGACATCCGCATGCCCGGCATGAGCGGCATCGAACTCCAGGAAAAGCTGTCCCTCGAGCAGGCGCATCTACCGGTCATCATCGTGACCGGCCATGGCGACGTGCCGGTCACGGTTCGCGCCATGAAGACCGGCGCCTTCGAATTTCTGCAGAAGCCCTTCAATGACCAGGTTCTGATCGATGCCATCCAGGCCGCGCTGGGCAAGTACAGCGCAGTCTGGGAACAGGAGGACAAACGCAGCCAGGCCAACCGGAGTCTGGCGGCGCTGACGCGGCGCGAGCGCGAGATCCTTGAGCTGTTGCGCCGCGGCAAGCCCAACAAGGTGATTGCCGCCGAGCTGGATTTGTCCGTACGCACGGTGGAAGGGCATCGCGCCAACATCACGGAGAAGATGGGCGTCAAATCCCTTGCCCAGCTGATCGAGTTGCTGCTCAAGTCCGACCCGGACAACGTGTCCAACTGAATTTTCCCGGGGCATATCCTGCCCCGAACGGAGCGCCACGTGCCTGCAGCCATGTCCTGGCGCGGTTCGTCATCCGGATCCTCTCCCGCGCACTGCCAGATGCGCCAAGACACACGTATTTCCACGTGTTTCATCGTATTTTTCCGGGTTACCCCGAGCGTATCCTGTCGGTATAAATCGCCTCAGATGGTGAGTTTGCGATTCGGCCTTCCCCTCCTTCGCAGGTCGGTTTGCCGGGCTCACCGTCACCTTAAGTCCACAAAACGAGGCATATAAAAGGAGCCATATCATGCGCAGTCTCATATTCGGTCATCTCGTCTACATGTATACGCCGCTCGGCATTCTGGCCACCATCGCCGGGATACTGCTGGGCGGTCCCTGGGTGTGGATCGGTATTGGCATCTTCGCCTTCAATATCACCATGGACACCCTCACGTCCGGCATTCACAGCAAAGGCGCGGCCGTCAACAAGAAAGGGCAACCCGTCGGTTCGCCCGCCATTCTCAACCTGATGATGTACGCCCAGCTGCTCAGCTTCATCGCGCTTCAACTCGCGGTGGTCTGGCGCATTTATCAGTATGTGGCTGGCGTTCCCATCGAAACCATGATGTGGAACGGTTACGCCTACCAGAACGGCATCACCGGCCTTGAGCTGATTGCTGTTGTGATTGGTGCCGGTATGCATCAGGGCCTGGGCATCATGTTCGGCCATGAACTCTCCCATACCAAGGGGATCGGCTTCCTGATCTCCCGGATGATGATGAGCCTGTCCGGCGCCGCCGCATTCTGCTACGCCCACGTCTACAATCATCACCTTGAACTGGGACGCGCCTGGCTGGGCCCCGAAGGCAACAAGATGATGGAAGACACGGATCCGGCAACCGCGCCGCGCGGACGCAGCCTCTACAAGCACTGGGTGATTTCGACGATCGGCCAGTCCTATTTTGGTTACCGGACCGAGCAGCGTCGCCTGAAGCGTATGGGCAAATCCTTCTTCTCCTTCTCCAATCGCTGGATCCGCGGCTATCTGCTGAGCATCCCGACCGTGGCGCTGTTTGCCGGCGTCGGCTACATGGCAGGCGGCCAGGACGGTGCGTTGCTGAGTTTGGGCTGCATGCTGTTGATCTGGGCGATTTCCACCTTTGAACTGGAAGCGCTCAATTACATGGAGCACTACGGCCTGATCCGCGTGAAGGATCAGCCGATCGAGTATCGCCACTCCTGGGATAACGACAACGCGTTCACCAGTTGGGCCTTTATCGAGATCGGACGCCAAGCCGATCACCATGACCGCGGCGAAACCCATTTCTGGGAACTCACCAGCGTGGGCCAACCCTCGTCGCCCGCAGGCGCACCCAATGCACGCATCGGTTACTACACCGAATTCGTTCTGGCACTGATTCCGCCGCTGTGGCACGCCGTCTACAAGAAGAAACTGGCGATCTGGGACCGCGATTTCGCGTCGCCTGAAGAGCGCAATATTGCCAAGGAGATAAACCGCAAGGTTGGCTACGAGGTCAATCCTGAATCCATCAGCGGCCAGCGGCTGGAAGTCAGCTACGCCCTGTAACCCCGAGTGCCGGCCACATCGGTGACCGGCATATAGAGCACGACATTGCGGCGGACTGCCGCGTATGAGGAGATCGACATGAACACCGAAGCCACACTTTACGAACGTCTTGGCAAGCGGCCTGGCATCGAAGCCATCGCCACCGACATTTTCAACAACCATGTCAAGAATCCAAAGGTCAAAACTCGCTATGCAAACAGCGACCCGGCCAATGTGATCCGCCTGGTAACCGAAATGTGCTGCGCCGGGTTTGGCGGGCCGGAGACCTATACCGGCAAGGACATGATCACGGCACACACGGGCATGAACATCAACGAAGAAGAATTTGTTGCGGTGTGCGACGACGTGCTGGCCGCACTCGACAAGAACAACGTGGGCAAGCGAGAGAAGGATGAAGTCCTCTGCATTCTGTATTCCTTGAAGAACGAGGTCGTCCACCTGTAATTGCACAGGGGTGCCCCAGCCGGCATCCCTAACGTTTCGCACAAGGAGTTGCATCGTGTTTGGATTTTTTGCCCGCAAGGGCCCCCATCGGGCCCGTATCACCACCAGCGGCGACACCATCGAAGTCGGCGCCGGCGACAATCTACTCAAGGCGGCATTGGACCAGGGACTGGCCTGGCCGCACAATTGCCGGGTCGGCAGCTGCGGGCAGTGCCGGTGCCGTCTGGTGAGTGGAAAAATCAAGCCACTTAACGATTTCAGCTACGTACTCACCGGCGAGGAGATGGACGCCGGCATGATACTAGCCTGTCAGAGCAGGCTACGCAGCGACGTTGAGATCGAGGTCGCACTGGACAAGCCGGCGACCGCATTGTCGCAGCCGAAGAGCGTGGGTGGCGTGATTGCCCACGCGCGGTCGCTGACCCATGACATCCTAGAGGTGCGTATCCGTCTTGACGAAGCCATGCCTGCTTACTTGGCAGGACAATATGCCGAATTGTCGGTCCCCGGCCTGATTGAGAAGCCGCGTTCCTATTCCTTTGCCAGCGCCCCCGAAAACGAACAGTCCGGCCATGTCAGCTTTTTCATCCGACATGTGCCTGACGGCGAGATGACCAGCTGGCTACATGCCGCCAATCAGGAAGGACAACGGGTCAGCGTCGCGGGCCCCTATGGCTCCTTCTGGCTGCGCGACTCCACGGCGCCCATGTTGTGCATTGCTGGCGGCAGCGGCATGGCACCGATCAAGGCCCTGCTGGAGCAGGTGTCGAGTCAGGGCTTTCAGCGACAGGTCACCTATGTGTTCGGCGCACGCACGCGCGACGATCTGTATTGCTTGGATGAAATGAAGCAGATCAAGGCGCGCGGCAACGGCCATTTCAACTTCATTCCGGTATTGTCACGCGAGCCAGACGATAGCGACTGGAGTGGTCTGCGCGGCCACTGTACCGATATTTTGTCGGCTGACGCATTTGACTTGCCCAACAGCCATGCCTATCTGTGCGGCCCCCCCGCCATGGTCGACAGCGCGATTGAGTGCCTGAGCCGCGCCGGGGTGAAGTCGGAGCATATTTTTTACGACAAATTTCTCGATGCATCCCATATACAAGGGCGGCGCGTTTAATTTATTTCGAATGTTCTGAGTCAGTTCAAACCGCACATCAGTGCCAGTCGGGGATATAGGTGAATTCCCTAATTCATCTACAGGCTCGTACCAATAGACGGGCGATCATCTTCAGCGCGTTAATGGCGTAGGGATTTCATTTGGATTCCACGTGAAATTACGTGGAATCCCTCCGTGAGATATCTGCGCGTCTCAGCAGCTTCTCGGCTACATGCACCTTCTGGCTGCAATCATTACACCAAAAAATGCGGAGGTTTTTTGCAATACAATATGAGAATCATACGGTTTCTTGTCGCATTGCTCTGCCTGATCCCGCTATACGCGCATGCGATAGCGGAAGATTCCTTGTTGGATCCTCAAGAGGCTTTCAAGTATTCAGCCAGTGTATTGGATGCACAGAGTATTGAAGTTCGCTTCCAAGTGGCGAAAGACTATCACCTGTATCGCGACAAGGTGAAGTTTGAAGTGATGACCAAAGGAGTTGAGCTTGGATCAGTCCAACTTCCATCAGGAAAAGCCGAAGAAGATGCCATTTTCGGTCGTACGGTGGTTTACCGTGATGATGTAAGAATCAAACTCCCCCTGAACCGTATAGATCCCAATATTCGGCAAATCAACTTAAAGGTTGTTTCGCAAGGATGTGCCGACGCAGGTGTGTGCTATCCCCCGCAGACGCATGAAAGCCAGCTCGATCTGCCTGTTTTGCCAGGTAAGGAAGGAGCGGATGCCTCCCGTCAAGGTGGCGCCCCATTGCTGGAAGAAAAGGCGGCATCCGATCCAGGAACTGTCTCGATCAAATCTACGCAATCCGAATCTACACACATTGAAAATTTGTTCAAAGGGGGAAGTTTTGGGCTGATTGTCAGTTTCTTTTTTGGGGCCGGGCTACTGCTGGCACTCACCCCATGCGTGTTCCCTATGATCCCGATACTGTCTGGCATCATTGCAGGCCAAGGACAGCAACTGACCAAGACGAGGGCATTCGTGCTTTCGCTCTCCTATGTTTTGGGCATGGCGATTACTTATGCGCTTGTTGGCATCGCTGCCGGTCTGTCTGGCAGCCTTCTTTCTGCGGCTTTGCAAAATCCCTGGGTACTCAGTTCCTTTGCGCTGATATTTGTCGTGCTGGCGTTCTCAATGTTCGGCTTTTTTGAACTGCAATTGCCGAACGCTATTCAGAGCAAGTTCTCGAATGCAAGCAACAAAATGAAAGGGGGCAGCACCATTGGCGTATTCGTGATGGGTGCACTGTCAGCCGTCATTGTCGGGCCTTGTGTGGCGGCACCATTGGCCGGCGCATTGCTTTACATCGGGCAGACGCATAACGTATGGCTCGGTGGCTCGGCGCTGTTCGCCATGGCACTCGGTATGGGGGTGCCGCTCATCCTTGTAGGTATATCGGCCGGCGCGCTACTGCCTAAAGCAGGTGGTTGGATGCATACGGTCAAGAGCTTCTTTGGCGTATTGCTGCTGGGCGTAGCCATTTGGCTCATCTCGCCAGTGATTCCTGACGTGCTGAATATGTTCCTGTGGGCTGCATTGTTGATTTCCTCCGCGATTTATCTCAGTGCAATTGACCCTTTGCCTGCAAAATCAGGTGGTTTTGCCAAGTTCTGGAAAGGCGTTGGCATCATTGCATTGATAAGTGGCGCGTCCATTTTGATTGGCGCATTGAGTGGTGGTCGCAATATCTTGCAGCCATTGGCCAACTTGAGCGTGAGTGTGGCGGGTGCTGCTTCAGGCGCGAACGCCCATGAATCTATGAAATTTGTGCGTGTCAACAATATCGCCGACTTGGAAAACCATATCAAACAATCCAGTGGGAAGCACGTCATGCTGGATTTTTATGCCGATTGGTGCGTTTCATGCAAGGAATATGAAAAATTCACTTTTAGCGATCCAAGAGTTAAGGAGAAATTGGCGACTGCCGTGCTGCTTCAGGTCGATGTGACGGCTAATACCGATGCGGACAAAGAGTTGCTTAGGCGTTTCTCTTTGTTCGGCCCGCCTGGGATCATCTTCTTCGACAAAATGGGTGGTGAGGTCAAGGCGTCACGTGTAGTGGGTTATCTCCCCCCTGATAAATTTCTAGATAATCTCAACACGGTTATTCAGTAGATAAATTCGAAGTAATGCAAATTAATTTACAGGAGGCCGATATGCGCATGCGAACACTGTAATTATTTGATTTGTAGTGTAGTCGGAGGTATGCCTTATAAATTCGATACCGGTCACGAGGTATGGAGTTCTCGCTGTCAACGATAAGGAGTACAAAATGAAAATGAAATCATTTCTTACAGTGTTATTTTTTGGATTAAATGCACTGTCCGTAACTTTCCCTGTTTACGCAGCAGATCCTCCTGAAGATGCGGAGGCGTTAAGTGGGTTGCATGAAGTTAAAGTGATTTTCGATATAACCACCGGAGATGCAAAAAAGCTCCTGTCTCGTTTAGGTCTCATTGAGGAGACACGTGATGGGATGTTGAAACAAGGCGTTGCACCACATTTTGTTCTTGCTTTCCGCGGACCCGCAAGCCTGTTTATCCAAAAAGATCAGAGCCGGGTCAAATTGGAGGATGTCGAGTTGATGGAGAAAATTCAACAGAAACTTAAAGAGATGAGCAAGGACAAGAGTTTCAGTCTTGCTCAATGTGCGGTAGCCAATCGCTATTTGAAGATCAAGAACGAAGATACCATTCCTGAAGTTCATGTAGTTGGCAATAGTTTCATCTCGATGGCGGCATATGAAAACAAGGGATACGCTTATATCCCGATTGATTGAAAGACATAAACATGGCATTGGCATTGGGTAAATTGCAGTTAATAACAATTGCCGTACTGGGTTTCGTCTCGACTTCCACCATTGCCGATGATGGTGGAAGCAAGATTCAACACCTTGTCGATCCAGTAACCAGTATTGAGTCTTGGGTATTACATGACAAGGGTGTTGAGGTTGAGTTGATACAGATCAGCCCGGATCAGGCACGCGGCTTTTTTCTTGCGCGTGGCTTCGATCGAAAGGATGCGGACTTCTATGCGGAAAGTTGCGTGCTGGCGACAGTAGTGCGGAATAAATCACCAGAGACCATCTCGTACGATTTGGCTAATTGGCGATATACAGCGGCAGATGGTGTAAAGAGAAGGCTTAAGCTGAAAGACAAATGGCTACGTGAATGGCGGCAGCGTAGTGTTTCCAAGAGCGCTCAAATTGCTTTTGAGTGGTCACAGCATCCGTCTACGCAGACGCTGGAGCCCAATGATTGGAATCAGGGCATGACTACTTACCAGGTTGCCCATGGCAGCGTACTTGATTTGACCGTGGAATGGAGTAAAGGAGACAAAAGGTATGTGGATACAATTGAAGGAGTTCGCTGTGCAGATTAATGCGTTTAGACGTATTCTAATTGCGTTCGCAATCGTATCTGGACTACTACTGAATGCTAAAGTGAGTTGGGCTGCCAGCGAAGAGGTTTTCAGCCCTGTTTCGGGCAACCCGGTTGCGCCAAAGCTTAAATTGCTTGATATGGACGGCAAGCCGGTCGATCTTGAGCAACTGAAAGGTAAAGTGGTTCTCGTCAATTTCTGGGCTACATGGTGCCCGCCATGTCGGCGTGAAATGCCTTCCCTGCAAAGGCTTTGGAAAAAATTAGGCGCATCTAAGCTCCAGATCGTGGCCGTAAATGTAGGGGAGGACGCCGAGACCGTTCTCGGTTTTATGGGGACCCTGGACGAGTCGCCCACCTTCCCGATTGTCTTTGACAAGGATAGCGCCACTTTGCGCGCATGGCCGGTCAGAGGCTTGCCCACGACTTTTTTGATAGACAAAAAAGGTCGCATTGCTTATCGAGCAATTGGCGGCCGACATTTTGATAGCCCCGAGAATATTCGTTTTATAACCGAACAGTCTGAGGGATCGAGTATGGGAAAATGATCCTTCTTGATGAAATAAAACGGATACCAGAACTCATGCGAGTGTTATGGAGTGAGTTTTATGAGCGGCTGTTTATCGAAATTTTTTGTATACAGTGCACTTAGGACAAGAAATACTTTGGATGCCCATTTTATCTGCGGATGTGTTCCAAGCTGGCTTTGACTACCTCCTCTCGGGAAAAGCCGAGAGTCATTCAAATCTCAGCGGCCCTGCGTGTTGAATTGTGATGTCCATAGAGGGGGTAAGCGCTCGTTCTATCAAGTTGTTCAGGTAGCCTGTTCGTCTGTCTGTGCCTACCGGTATGGAGGGAATATCAGGATGGCTCCGATTTTCTGCTATGTTGTTCAACTATATGCTTGCTAATGTGGGCGTTACAAAGTGTCATTTTACTGTGTTGCCACAGTGACATTTTGGTTTTTCCTTGATTCGTCTCAGTAGGTTGTAAGCCCTGTTTATGGGCTTTCCCCGCAATTCTATTCGAGATGGATCAGAATTTGCTTGTGTGTCAGTGGGTGAGGGCTGCTTTGACGATTCCAGTCTATCCCATTCCGATCGGAGCAATTCATGCAATTTCTCGCCCATCCTTCTATCTGGGCATTACTGATTGCCGTTCTGACCCTGATGGGAGGGTTGGTGCTGTATGTGAGTCACCTCAACCGGAGTTTGCGTCATTCCAAAAAGGTGCTGGAGGTGGAAATCGGCGAACGGCGCCGAGCCGAAGAAAAGTCCGCAGAGAACGAGAATAGGCTCCGCCAGATCATCGCATCCGAGCCTGAATGCGTGAAGTTGCAAACCCTAGACGGGATCCTGTTGGAAATGAATCCGGCTGGACTGTCCATGATGGGAGCCAATCAGTCAAACGAGATCATCGGGACTTCCGTATACGATCTCATCGTGCCGAAATTCCGAGACGAATACCGAGCCCTTACCACGCGTGTCTTTGCCGGCGAGTCGGACGCCATGGAGTTTCAGATTATCAGCTTGAGGGGCCGCCGTCTTTGGATGGAGACCCATGCCGTACCTTTGCGCGACGGACGTAACCGAGTCATCGCCCTGCTTGGCATTACACGTGACATTACCGTGCGCAAGCACGCAGAAGAAGAAATCCGCCTGCATTATCGTGAACTGGCCCATGCCTCCCGGGTGAATACCATGGGCGAGATGGCCTCCGGCCTGGCGCACGAACTGAATCAACCCCTTGCAGCCATCGCCAACTACTCACATGGGTGCCTGCGCCGCATTCGCTCCGGTACAGGCACGGTGGACGACCTGACACGTGCCATCGAGCAGGTCTGCAGCCAGGCAGACCGAGCCGCTGAAATCATCAGGAGTTTGCGGAGCTTCGTGAACAAGGAGGACAGCCCCTTCAGGCCGCTGGAGCTTAAGACCATCGTGCGCGAAGCCATGCTGATCGTGGGGCCGGAAGCGTACGCGCATCAGGTGGATGTCACGCTTAAATTTATGCCTGACATGCCTAAAGTGCTGGGCAATGCCATCCAGATCGAGCAGGTGGTCCTGAATCTCATACGCAATGCGGTCGAGGTCATGGACGAGATTCCATTCATGCTGCGCTACCTCGAACTGCACACCTTTATGGAAGACGACCTGGCCGTCGTGGAGGTGCGCGACACCGGCCCCGGTCTGCCAGCTGAGATGCTGGCGCGCATGTTTGATCCTTTTTTCACGACTAAAGAGACGGGAATGGGGATGGGCTTGGCGATCTGCCGGTCGATTGTGGAAGCGCACGGTGGCAGCTTGTCTGCCTTCCCAAATAAGGAAGGCAATGGGCTGACTCTCCGTTTCACCCTGCGTCTGGCTATGGAGGAAGTATTTGATGAATGATCGGCAGCAAACGGTCTTTGTAGTAGACGATGATCAGGCGGCACGTGAGTCATTGCGCTGGCTGCTCGAGTCGGTTGGCCATCAGGTGTGTTGTCCTGCTTCGGCGCTTGAATTCCTTGAAAGCTATGACGGTAGTGTGCCGGGATGTCTGGTCCTGGATGTCCGTATGCCCGGTATGGGGGGGCTGGAATTGCAAAACCACCTGCTCGAACGCGGTTGGTGCTTGCCAGTTATCCTCGTCACAGGGCACGGTGATGTACCGATGGCGGTACGCGCGATGAAAGCAGGAGCAGTCGATTTTCTGGAGAAACCCTATAACGACCAGGTGTTGCTTGAACGTATTCAACGCGCGCTTGAATTATGCCGGCAGCGTAGTCTTGACCACGAGAAATTGGCCGAATTTCAGGCCAATTTCCAGCATCTGACATTGCGCGAACGGGAGGTTGCCGCACTCGTCGTGTCCGGCAAGGCGAATAAAGTGATCGCCAACGAACTAGGGTTGAGTCCGAAAACCATCGAGGTGCATCGCGCCAACGTCATGTTCAAGATGCGTGTGAAATCACTGCCCGAACTGGTGCAGATATGGATGCGTCTGGAAAAGTCGAGTTTGGGTCAGGAGTAGAGGACTCACTTCTCGTACATGGGAGGCGAATGTGTGCCGGCTTTCCGGGTCGCGCTGGTCTGTGGAAACTCGGCTACGGGTTCTCCTTTCAGACGCGGAATCAGGCCTGCATAACTGGAGTCCCGGGAACGCCTATATATTGCTGACGGCCGTCTTTCTGCTTCTCAGTAGCGCCAGGTCTTAGACTCCGTAGTCAATGGAGCCGACTTTGCGGCGCATTGCCGTGCCCAGGTAGAAGGCATCAAACTGTACAGAAATTTCTTCGGTTGTTCCTGGTTGTATTGCTCTGCCACGCCTCGATCACCGCCCTTGCATCGGTCAGGCTGACAAATCCATGCTTATTCAGGCACACGTCGTGAATACGCCCGTCGCTTTCTGCAAGAAACATTGAACGGTGCTTCCGTGAACCACTTCGTCGTGTCCAATCTCCTTCACGGTCTGGATCCGGTACCAATTGCAGGGACTATTCAAATCGAAAGGCCGCCGAGGGTCTAAGTGTATTCCCTAATTAATCTACATACTGGTACCAATAGACGGTTGTTGATGTCTGCGCATTTAATGAGGGCATACGTAAGGGAAACTACGTGGTCCATTGCACGTAATTTCGTTTGCATCAGGCAGCAGGTAGATGGGAAGAAAATTGCAGTCACCGCGCTAAAAAAGCGAAGTGTGATTTTCGCAACATGAAAATCGTGTGATTGTTTATCGCGCTATCCGTTTACTAAAAATACGACCTAATAAAATTGCGGAGGTTGAATGGAAGCATCCTGGTGGAAAAGTAGTAAGTTCTGGCTGATGTGGGTTGGCTACATCATTGCAGTGGCTGCTTGGTATGCGAGTGTCAAGTGGTTGCCGCTTGATTCATTCAATCGCTTGCCTGATCCATGGTCGGTTATAACGGAATGGTTTAGTCCTGAACCCGTTTATGGGGTATCCATTTTCACCCCGATCTACTATCAGCATATCTTCTACAGTGTCTATCGAGCGACGGCCTCATTTGTTCTCGCAGTTGTGCTGGGCGTTCCACTGGGTATCCTGATGGCGTGGAGCCCAAAGTTTGATGCATACGCATCCGCACTCGTGGGTCTGTTACGCCCCATCCCTCCGCTTGCTTGGATCCCGTTGGCGATCCTCATGTTTCCTGGAATTGAGCTGGCAGTTATCTATGTGACGTTCCTGGTTGCGTTTTTTGCCACAGTCATGAACACCTACGTTGGTGTCAAATCCATTGATCCGGATTATTTCAGAGCGGCCTTGTCGCTGGGCTCCAAACCACGCGACATATTGCGTCACGTGATCATACCCGGGGCACTCCCCAACATATTTACGGGATTGCAGATCGCAATGGGCGCCGCCTGGTTCTCACTTGCTGCTGGAGAAATGATCGCGGCCCAGTATGGGCTGGGCTTCATGATTTTCGAGTCTTATAACTTGATCCAGTTTCCGACGATCGTGATAGGCATGGCCACGCTCGGCATTGCGGGCTTCATGAGCAGTGCAATCATTCGCGTAGTGGGCAATAAGCTCATGCGTTGGCGTGTACAGAGTTTTGGAATAGGGGGCTAATCATGGGAGCAATTGATGCGTTGAGCGCGGTCGCCAGGTCGGATGGAACATCCCCGACGGCGATGGCGCCACGGCCAAACGAAGGCCGTCTTTCCATACAGCATGTGGGTAAGATTTACGATCCGCGCGGAGCGCGTGTAGTCGCTGTCCAAGATGCAAGCATAGAAATCGAACCCGGGGATTTCGTTGCGATCGTGGGGCCGTCCGGCTGTGGAAAAAGTACATTGATGAACATCATTGCCGGGTTCGACAATGTGACTGAAGGGCAGGTGTTGCTGGATAGCCAGCCACTGGCGACAGTGGATATGCCACCAAAGCCGGGTTCTGATCGAGTCGTTGTGTTTCAGAATGGGGCGCTGTTTCCATGGAAAACCGTCCTTGAAAACGTCATGTACGGACCTGTGATTCAAAACACGATGACGCATGCCCAGGCAGAGGAAAGAGCAATGGATCTCCTCACCAAGTGCGGTGGCCTGGACAAAGTGGCGGCCTGCTATCCACCTCAACTCTCTTCGGGCATGCAGAGACGTGTCGAAATTGTGCGGGCACTGATCAACGAACCCAAGATCCTCTTATTGGACGAGCCATTCCGTGCAATGGATACAGTCTCAAAGACGGTCATGCACCAGCATTTGCTGGAGATGTATCGGGTATGTCGCAAGACGATCGTTTTTATCACACACGATCTGGAAGAGGCGATCTATCTGGCGGACAAAGTCGTCGTGATGACATCACGTCCCGGTACGATCAAATCGATCATCCATGTGAATTTGCCCAGACCGCGTACGCCAAACATGATGCTGGGCGCGGAGTATCTGGCATTGAAGGCTCAGGCGATCGCAGGTGTGCACGAAGAGGCCAAAAAGGCTTTCGAGCGCGGCGAACGTGAACACGCATAAGTGAGAAGAAGATGAAAGCGGCTCAAGAAACCATAAAAACCCCAATCATGGCTCAAGACATCAAATCCAAATTCCGCTGGCCCCAGTTCAACTGGCGAGGAGCCATTGCCATCGTCGGATTTTTTGCTGCCTGGCATTTTTTTGTGAAGCTTGGCGTACCTGGATTCAAGGAGATCGCTGCTCCTTTCGATGTGCTTCAGACTTTCCTGACGCGCTATGTCAACAACCAGGAATACTGGAGTTCCTGGGTGTCGAGTTTCAAGCGTGTGCTGTATGGCTTCCTGATCGCGCAGGTGTTAGGGATTCCATTGGGCCTGATGCTGGGGACCCGTGAGGTTTTTCATAATCTGGCGTACCCCGTGATCGAAATCCTGCGGCCTATTCCTCCGCTTGCATGGGTGCCAATCTCAATTCTGTTCTGGCCGACTACGGAGATGAGCATTATCTTCATCTGTTTCATTGGCGCGTTCTTCATTATCGTGATCAATGTTCATGATGCAGTTAGAAGTATCAAAAATGAACACATTTGGTTAGCTCAGTCCCTCGGCGCCAGCAGTGGCCAGATATTCCGTCGCATCATGATTCCTTCGGTGATCCCGTCCATTGCCGTCGGGATGACACTCGGCATCGCAGTGACCTGGAACGTTGTGATTGCGGCTGAAATGATATCGGGGGGAAATGGGCTGGGACGCCTGACCTGGGAAGGGTATGTAAGCCACACAGTCACGGTGGTCATCATCGGCATGATCAGTATCGGGCTGGCTGGCTACCTGTCGACGATTGTCGTCGACTATCTGGAAAAGAAAATGATGCCGTGGCGCGTCGTTCGTTAAGGGGGGCATCACGATGGAGACGATGGCACTAAGCGGAGAACTGGTGGCGACGGGCCTACGCAAGTGGTACCACCCTCAAGGGCAGGCACCGGTGCATGTGCTTGATGATTGCTCACTCAATATCGAACCGGGGAAACTTACGGTCGTAATGGGAACGTCGGGGTGCGGAAAATCGACACTGGCCTATATCTTATGTGGTTACCTCAATCCGGATGGCGGGCAAGTGACCATGGATGGCCAGCTTGTTAAGGAGCCTGGATCGAGCCGCATCATGGTGTTTCAGGAAACGGCACTGTGGCCATGGATGACTGTTCTGCAGAACGTCGTTTTTGGCCCCTTGGCCAGATCGAGCGTCAGCAAGGAAGTGGCTACGCAGAAAGCTCTTGAACTGCTTCGGAAATTCGGATTGTTGGAGTTCAAGGATAAATATCCAGGGCAACTATCGGGCGGGATGAAACGACGAGCAGAATTGGCACAAGCCTTGATCAACAGTCCTAAGGTCATGATTCTGGACGAGCCGTTCAGGGGGCTGGACGTCATGACACGGGAGTTGATGCAGGAGTATTACATCAAGTTGTTCGAAGAAACCCGCCTTACGACCGTATTCATCACATCCGAATTGGAAGAAGCGATTTTCCTCGCGGATCGCATTCTGATTATGGGGGGAACACCCAGCAAAATCACGCATACGCTTGAGGTCGACTTGCCGCATCCGAGAACGTTCGATGTACTGGCAAGCGAACGCTATCTTGAAATCAAAAAAGAAGCTCTGGAAGTACTTTATGGCGACAGTATGCAGGACATTTGATCACTGGTTTTTCGTCAACCGCGAATAGGCGCGCGGTAAAAATTCGCTTCGCTAATTTATTAATTGTGGAGGAGAAATTATGAAAACAGTATTGAAATTGATGGCTGTCGGCCTTGTGGCAGGCCTGCTAATCGGCGGACAGACGACGGCACGCGCAGATGGGCCCGTGAATATTACCTACGGGTATCACCCCTACTGGACGGGGGGTTGGAGCGGCGTGATTATCAAAGAAAAAGGTTTATGGAAAAAATATCTTCCGCCCGGGAGTACGGTACGCTTCGAGCCCCAGCTTACGGGGCCGCCCATGGTAGCGGCATTGCTCTCCAATAAAATGCAGATCGGCACAATGGGAGACATGCCTTCACTTGTCGCGACGACCAAATACAAGGTTGCCGATATTCGTCTGGTTTCAGTCCCGATGTATAGCAATGGACAGGTTTGCAACAAGATCCTGGTAAGGAAGGATGCACCGCAGTTCAAAGACTATAAGGAAGCCATGAAATGGCTTTCCGGCCGTCCGTTTGCTGTGCACCGGGGAACCTGCACAAACCGTTTCGTGGAATCTCTCATCGATCAGGGTGTCTTCAAACCATCCGAAATCCTCAGCACCCCCATCGAAGTGATCGCCAGTAATTTTGAAGCCGGAAAGCTTGATGCCGCTGCGATGTGGGAGCCGCATGCCCGCAGACAAGTGGAGCTTGGAAATGCCCGGTATGTCGCTACCGGCGCGCCATGGAATGAAAGCGATGCGGACTTCACGTTGATGCGCCAGGACTTCATCGAGAAAAATCCACAGGCTGCTACTGGCTGGATCAAGGCTGAGATCGAGGCAGTTCAGTTCATGGCCAAGTATCCCAAGGAAACGGCTGAAATCATCGCGAAAGAACTGACAGGCTACACTCCGAAAACTGCCTGGCTGGCACTGTATGAGGAAAATCCTGCTTCAATCGGTGGCGACCCGGTGAATTACGTGGGCAAGATGGTCTTCGACAAGGATGTCATCAACCTGATGAACAAGGGATATGGATTCTTGAACAAGCTCAAGGTTACCGATACGCCTGGTATGCCGCCGCATCCCATTAATGATGGCCCCGTTAAGCAAGCCCTGAAGGAGATGGGCCTTACGGCCCCTGTGGCCGTCATCAAAGGTATGCCGGCAAGCGTATACAAATAATAAACACGGTGCGGTCGTGGAAATGTGATCTCGACCGTGCCGGTATTTTCATTTTTTTCGAGAAGAGCAGTGATGAGCAAGCATTACGCCACTTGTTCCTGGACACCTGAGGCAGGTTATCAGGCCAAGACACCTTATGGTGAAATCAAGATGTTTGAAGAAGATGGGCATCGTGCAGTCGAATTGATGTTACTCGCTGCTGCGGCCTGCCTAGATTACTTTCTGGCTGAATATGTACGTGAACGTAAACTTCCTGTGACACGGCTTCATGTGACTTGCGATGGTGAAATCAGTCCTTATCCGGAACGCGTGTCCGCGATCAGGACGACTGTCAAGATAGAAGGTGGGCTGAGTGAAGCAGAGGAACTCAAGATGGTCGGCATGTGCGAGCGTGCTTGTAAAGTCATGAACACGTTCAAGCATTCACCTCAAATCCATGTCGCCATCGAACACATTCCTGCATTGGCCCAGCAGTAGATCGGCACATTAAAAGGAGAAGAGAGATGATGCCTGCGGACTATCTATGTCATAAAGAACACCTGTGGACCAAGCCGCTAGGGGAAAACGTGGTCCTGGTTGGTGTTACCCAGTACGCGCAGAATAACCTGGGTGAAATTGTTTACGTGGAGTGTCCCAAAGCGGATACCGAGATCCGTCAGGATGTCTCTTTCGGAATCGTCGAATCGGTCAAGATTGTGTCCGATCTCATCAGTCCTGTATCGGGAACAGTGCTTGAGGTAAACGAACTGCTGACAGCTGATCCATGCTGCATAAATCGTGACCCCTATGGCGAAGGGTGGCTTTTGAAGGTTCAGCTTCAGGATAACAGCGGGCTGGAAGGATTGATGTCTACGACAGACTATAAAGAATATACGTCCGGCTCGAACGACGCATAGCTTGTCGTCTGTCGATTTTTTCCAGATGGCGTCGTGCAAGCTCGGGCTCGAATCCGAAACCCTCCGGCGCGAGATGAACCTGACGCTGAGGAAGTGCCATCATTCGCCTGCCGTGATGCACGACACGCTTATTCATCCTGCTTCTTACCAGCTCGACTATGTCATGAGAAGCCGGATTTCATCTCATCGTATTGGGAATAACTGAAGTAGCGGGGTGATGTGGAAGTGGCCGTGCAATCATGAGTCGGAATTAGACTGGAGATGCGCGAGGAGCTGGGTAAATCGGGAAGAAGTGCTATCAGTGATATTACGGCTTGTCGAGGTATGACGGGCAATATGTTCGGTGTGACGAATTGAAATACATCATCCCGTTCTCCTTGTTGGGCATCATGGTGGAATTGCCGTGCTGTCACGGGTACCAAGTAGTCCGTTACTTTTTGTATCTGGTTTTTTCGTAAACGTTGTATCAGTCCGATATATAAGTATCGCTGGGCCCTGTCAGACACATTATTTCCAGGCGCTCGCCTGTATTGGCCACACTGTTGGCGCAGTATTCGATACAGGCCGGCAGGCCAATATAAGCCACTTCGAACATCGTACTGGATTTTGGTCTAGGTTTTTCGGACAGCTAGTGCTAGTTGGTAAGCACTGGCCCGATATGGTCGCCCCCGGTGGCCTGTTTTCACAGCTCTCAATCTCACGCATTGCTGTTTTTGAGCGGGCCGGTGTTGCTCGTCCACCGCATCCGGAGCCTGAAAAAGTTTTCAATGCTCATTTCCACAGCAAAGTATTTTTGCTGTGGAAATGAGATTTCTCTGTATAGGGATTGTACTTAAGTAGATACGCGCTCATCCGTATGTTTCTTTCCGGCGTAATGCCTTTTAATTCACACTAAGGCATACGACGTCGTGTGCTATGGACGTCCACTTAATTTAAAGGAGATCAAATATGTCGCAAGAGACCGTCAAAGCCGCCCTGATGCAATCGATAGCAGGCATCCAAGGCAACCCCGATGCCGCCAAGGTGGTGTTCCGTGCGGATACCCAGCTGGAAGAGGATGTGCGCTGCAGCGCAAAAGTGCGCGATTTCGCTCCGATCATTGTTGATGAACCGCCCGACCTGGGAGGAGCCGATGCGGCAGCCAATCCGGTCGAGCTGTTGCTGGTCGCCCTGGGCGCATGCCAGGAAATCATGTACAGCGCCTACGCATCAGTCATGGGCGTACAGCTCAACAGCGTCAAGGTGAATCTGCGCGGCTATCTCGATCTGCGTGGCTTGTTCGGCATGGATGCAGCCGTCCCGCCGGGCTATCAGAAGATTATTTTCGAGACTACGGTGGACAGCCCGGCCGATATAGAGACCCTGAAAAAGCTGGTAGAAACGGTGGAAAGCCATTGCCCGGTGCTGGATACCTTGGTGCGCGCCATCGAGGTCAGCGGCCAAGTCACCCTCAATGGCCAACTTATGGAGGTAGGCGCCGTGCCTGCCTGATCTGGAGAAGTCATCCACTCAGTGCCACATGGCCGGGCGGATGACGGAGGAGTCATAACATGACCAAACATATCGTGATTGTCGGCGGAGGCCCTGCAGGTTATGTGGCGGCGTCGCACGCCGCTGCAAAAGGCGCGCAAGTAACGCTGATAGATCCACATCCCCTTGGAGGAACGTGCCTGCATCGCGGCTGCATTCCGACCAAAACCCTGGTGGAAGTCTGCAACCTGCTCGACAAGATGCGCCGGGCCGAGTCCTACGGCTTACACATGTCAGGCGCGGTAGAACCGGATTGGCCGGCGATACGTGCCAAAGCAGGCAAGGTGATCGACCTTCTCAATACCGGCATCAATAGCCTGATGGCAGACCGCCGGGTGGCCCATGTACAAGGACGCGGCCGCATACTGGACGGGCATCATGTGGAAGTGGCAGGCCATGGCGTAATCGAGGCCGATGCCGTGCTGATCTGTACGGGCTCCAGCCCGATATTGCCGAAAAGCTTTGATGCCGACCGTGCCCGCGTGGTGACCAGCGACGATTTGTTGCATTGGGATATCTTGCCGCGATTCCTGCTTATCGTCGGAGATGGCGTTGTGGCGTGCGAATATGCATTCATCATGAATGCGCTTGGCGTCCAGGTCACTCTGGTCGCCATGGGCGAGCGTCCCTTGCCCTTCATCGACAGCGACATCTCTGCCATCGTGCAGCGCGAAATGCGCCGGCGCGGAATCGAATTCATCAACAAATGCGCAGTGGAAAGCCTCATGGCCATTCCGGATGGTGTGGTCGCCCTTGCAGACGACAAGGTCGTGGCCAGTGCCGAACGCGTGCTGGTTGCGATCGGCCGGCGTCCCAACACGCAGGGCATGGGGCTGGAGGAAGCGGGCGTTGAACTCGGCCCTCGAGGCGAAATCGTGACGAATGGCTTCATGCAGACCTGCCTGGATGGCTTGTATGCGGTAGGCGACGTCAACGGCAGGCTGGCGCTGGCTCATGCCGCCTCGGCCCAGGCGCGCCTGGCGGTGGATCACGCCCTCGGCGTGGAATGCGCGCCGCTGGACGAATCGGTCATTCCATGGGCTGTGTTCACCATGCCCGAGATCGGTTGTGTCGGCATGACCGAGCAGCACGCCATTGAGACAGGGCATGCCGTCAGCGTAGGACGATTCGACCTGCGCGGCCTCGGCAAGGCGCAAGCCATGAGCGAATTGACCGGGATGGCCAAGGTGGTCGCCGACCGCGTGAGCGGGCGACTGCTCGGCGTTCATATCATCGGTGCCCACGCGTCTGACATGGTGCATGAAGCCGCCGTACTGCTCCGCCAAGGCGCCACCGTCCATGCTATCACCCAAACCGTCCATGCCCATCCCACACTTTCCGAAGCCATACACGAAGCGGCAGAGGATGCGTTGGGGCAGGCTGTACATAAACCTATGAAACGAAAAAAGACGCATCATGCCGAAGCATTATCCTGAAGACCGCCTCTACCATCGCGATGCCCTCTGGCTGCGACTGCTGGAGAACGGCGAAGCCCTGATTGGAATCAATCACTATGCCCAGGACCGCCTGGGTGAAGTCGTATTTCTCGATTTGCCGCGCGTAGGCACGACTATTCGTTGCGATATCCCTCTAGGCACGGTCGAATCGCGCAAGGCCGTGTCAGACATGATCGCCCCGGTCGATGGCACGGTACTGGAAATCAATACCCGGTTGCGCAGTGAGCCAACCCTGATCAACAGCGACCCCTACGGAGAAGGCTGGACATTGCGAATTCGCTTGACCTCGCCAGGCGAGACCGAGCATCTGCACGATGCATCGGCCTATCTCTCGCTCATGGGCTTGGCCAATTGAAATGTCACTCTCCGAAGCAAGGAACATGAAATGAATTTTACGACTCAGGAATTGATCGCCTACGCCAAGAGCCACATCGTCGAATGGGATGCGGCCACCGCAGCACGTGAACTGGCCGCCCGCCGTGACATCGTGCTGCTGGATGTACGCGAACCGGCCGAGTTCAACGAGGGATGCATCGGCAATGCCTGCAATGTCCCGCGCGGCGTGCTCGAATTCAAGGTCGACCCCAGCTACCCAGCCTGCGAGCAGGCTCTATTGGATCGCAACCTAGAGATCCTCGTGTACTGCAAAACTGGCGGACGCAGCGCTCTGGCCGCACACACACTCAAGCAGCTGGGGTATGGCAAGGTGATTTCGCTTGCTGGCGGCATCGAATCATGGAAGGGAAGCGGCTTCAATGCCGCTGTGCCGCAGGCTTACTGAGAGTCTCCGTGCTGCTGGGCAAAATGTCACGCTGGAGGCATTGGGGACTTCAATGATCCAGGCGAACGACGGGCAGGGATACCGGTTGGGCAGGTCAACCGAGTGGTGTTTGCTCAGCAGGTGGGAACCAGCCCGCTGTATTGGCTGATTGGTATGCAGGCGGTTTTTTCGCCGACTGCCTGGCGATAGCCGCCGGGTCCGAAACGGGTGATGAGGTCAGCCTTGTAGGTTGTGAAGAAACGTTTGATGTAGGCCATGCCCATGATCCCGTCGGCGGACAGTTCGTCGGTGCCCGGGTCATAGACCAAACGGATCGGCATCAGGGGCATGGGGGCCGGCCCAATCACGACCTTGGCGCCATCGGCGGGATCGTACACACTGCCATGCGCGCAGCACACGATCCTGCCGGGACCGCCGGCCAATTCGCTACCGCTGGCTGCATAACGCAGATAGGACACCTTGGGTTGGGGATAGCTCATCTGGTGGGTGCAGATGGCCACGAAGGCCACGAACTGTCCCTTGGGACCTACTCCTCCCCGCCAGTGGTAATCGCCCTCTTCATTTTTCAGGGCGATATTCAGCTTGGTGGGCCGATCTCCCAGATTGATCAGGAAGCAGGGCACGCCCGCGAGTGGGTAGGAAAAAACCAGCGCCTCGCCGGTGGGGATGACCGCTCCTTCGAGCGGGGCGCCGGATTGGTCGGTCAGTTTGGCGGCGGGAAATGCTTCGAAGTCGGCAGCAACAGCCATCTGGCCCCAGTTGGCTGAAGCCAGCGCAGCACTACCCGCGCACACTTTCACGAATCCACGTCTGTCCATCTTGTTTTGTTCTCCCGCAGGAAAAACCGCCCCGAAGGGCGGTTGTATCGGTTACCGGCGAGATCCGGTATTCCGGATCAGGCGTTAAACATATCGCGATAGATACCGCGTGCCCATTCCAGCGTTGCCTCGCCTTTGGCAGCATCGCGGTTCTCGAAGGTCTTGGTGTCCTTGGAGAAGCCTGTGATGATGTCTTTTTCAGTGCTGTAGTCGTAGCCGGCATCGACGCTGATGGCTTCCATCGGATTGGCATTTACCATCGAGTAGCAAATGGTGCGCGGACTGACCCAGGAAATCTCTTTTCCTTGCGCGCGTGCCGCCAGCACCTTGGCGATGAAATGGCCTTCGGTATTGGAGGTGTTGGCGCTCTTGGAATAGGGATGCGGACGCGAGTCGCCGGTCACGTAGACATGGGGGTCGCCGATGATGTTGTAGAAGCGGGTATCAATATGGGCTTCCTTCTGGTTGCTCGTGCTCGATGGCGCCATCAAGCCGAGATGCTCGATCAGCGTGGAACCGCGTACGTTGGCGTAGATGGCCGCGTCGTCGAACTTGTATTCATCGAACTCGGTCTTGATGATTTTTCTGTCCACATCCACGCCCGTCACTGCCTTGGACGGCAACCATTCGATGTAATCCCGGTACAACTCATTGAAGGCCGCATGGAAGCCATCCTTCTTGATGGTGATTTCCGGATTGGCATCCAGCACCAGAACCTTGGCCTTGACCTTGTTCTTTTTGAAGGTCGAGGCGAGCAGGCAGGCGCGCTCGTAGGGGCCGGGCAGGCAGCGGTAATTGCCGGACGGCACGGTTTGCACGAAGACGCCGCCTTCGAATTCCTTGACCTTGCGATGAATGGTGACGTGTTCGGTAGGCGAGATGAAGCCGCCCGGATAGATCTGGCGCAGAGCGGTCATCGTGTCCACGTCCGTTACGCCGATCTTGTCGTAGTCGTACGAGATGCCGGGTGCCAGGACCAGGAAATCGTACTTGATGTCGCCCTCGTTGGTGGCCAGGGTCCGGCTGGTCCGATCCAGGCCGGTCACCGTCGCGTTGAAATAGGTGTAATTGTTGTTAACGGCAGCGTCCAGGAAGCTGTGGTCGGACAGGAACTCCAGGTTGATGAGACCGGCGTACCATAAGTTGCTGGAAAAGCAGGACGAATACATGTCGCGTTTTTCCACCAGGAGCACGTCAAATTTCGGATATTCCTTCTTGGCGTATTTGGCGATGGTCAGGCCGGAGGTGCCCCCGCCCACAACGACCAGGCGCGGGCCCTTGGCTTTAGGGAGCGCCGCCATGGTGCGGGTGGCAACCGCGGGTGCGGCGTTGGCCATGGTCGATCGCGCCGTGCCGGCAAGACCCGCCGTACCCGCAGCGAACATGGCGCCACCCATTTTCATGAAATTACGTCTACTGTTATTCCCTTCCATTCTTGTTTCCTCCCAAATGACGACAAGTAAATGCTCGGCGCCCGGACACCGGAACCAAGCTACGCAAGCTGCTAGGGGCAAAAAATGCGGGCCCAGATGGGCCCGCCAAAATTAACGGGCAGGAGGAGTTATAGGAGAGGCCGCCCGTCAAAACAAAATCGATCGCTCATTCCATTTGCAAGGCTTTCGCCGGACACGCCGCAACCACCTGGCGCACCTGTTCTTCCGTGGCGTTCTCGGGCTGGATCACGAACTTGCCGTCTTCCACTTTGAATACCTGCGGCAGCGTCTTGACGCAATTTCCGCTGTGACAGCAGGTTTTTTCATTCCAGACAACTTTCATCGTGCCTTCCTTTCGTTGATTAACCAGTCGAAACTCTTCATGAACAGTCTTTGCAGACCACGCCGTTATTCTGCGCGTTGGCAGGAAAATTCCTATCCGGGGAACTACCTACCCCCTGGCAGGAAATTACCTGCAAGTGGCCTCAGGCATCGGGGTCGTACATGTCATGGCGAATACTGTTCCGATTGGCGATCAATTCGTCGATGCCAGGTTCGTCGTTGAGCGCACGCTTGATTGCGAGCTTGGTCGCTTCGTAGTTGGTGCGATAGAGATCTTTGTGATCAAGGTTGGGATCGGTCGCGCAACGCGGATCGATCCATACTAGGCTGACGATGCACAGATCGTTGACCTGGTTGCGCGGAAGGATGCCTTCGATCACGCAATCCAGTACGGCATCGGCCGTGGCCGCCTGAACTGTGCCGCCGAACAGGTCGACATAGGCCATGCTTTTCATGGTGACCTTGGGCACCATCAGGGTAGCGGGGCGCACCTGCTGGTTGCAGGCCCGGATGGCGAACATGCGGGTGTGGCCTGCGGTCTGTCCCATCATGTTGGCGAAGGCGTGCCCGACGGGTCCATCGACGGTGCCGATCAGAATTTCCGGCATGGCGTCGGTGAACTGACCTTCCCGGGCGAGGATGGTGGCTTCGCCTGTTTTGAAAATGATCGTGTTGTGATCCATGTTTTTCCTTTCGACATTCAGTGCAGTTTGATGGTGGGTTTGTTTGGGGATTTGATGATGTTGGTGAGGGTGCCGAGTACGACTTTGAATAGCAGGCGGCACAGTCGCCGACCGCGAAGATGCGGGCACAGTCGATCAGGGCGACTTCGGCCTGGCCACGCCGACCAGGCGGTCACCCGAGCGCGTGATCAACTCGAGTCCCCCTGCACCGCCGCCGATCGCGATGATGCGGTGGGGGCTCTGCGGGTCGGGCAAATTCTTCTCCTTTATATTTCGAGAGGGGCCGGGATGGAATGGCGCCCAGTTCAGGGCTGGCTGGCGTTGATCAGGTCCAAGTATGTGTCGCTCGGATCCTGAGCCGGAACAGGCAGATTTTCTGGCGCTTGCCGTGCATCGCGCACTAGCGCGGCGACGTTGTCGCCAGTCAGGCTCTTCAGGAATGCAACCAGAGCAGATTTTTCCTCTGATGTCAGATTCAAACGCACTATAAGGGGAGATTTTTCGGGATTGTCGATTCCACCCTTGTCGTAGAAATCGACGACTTCCTCCAGCGTGCTCAGCGAGCCGTCATGCATATAGGGGGAGGTCAGTTCCACGTCGCGTAGGATAGGGGTCTTGTAGGACCAGCTGTCTTTCGGGTTGAACGTGACTTCGTAGCGCCCTACGTCAGGCAGTGGCGGCTCGAACGGCTTGAGATGCTTGGCATTCACGTCGACGAACACATTGGGTGCAAGTTGTACGCGATAGCTCTTGCGATCGGGAAACATCGTGCGTTCCCAGCCAAGCCCGGTGTTGTGGAATTTGTGATCGGTGAACAGCGCGCTTTTCTCGCCTACCGAGTGGCAGGTGACGCAGCGTCCTTTGCCCATGAACACCTGGAAGCCGCGCTGCTCCGTGGCGTTCAGTGCATTCTTCTCGCCACCGTAGTACCAGCGGTCGAAGCGAGAGTTGCCGGAAACCAGCGTGCGCTCGTAGCTGGCGATGGCCTGGCCGATACGTTCCGCCGTGACCGGGCCATTGAAGGCCGCCTCGAACATGCCCTTGTATTCGGGTAGTTGACGCACTTTCTCGACGACATAGCCGATGGCCGGCATGTCCATTTCATTCTTGGTCAGCAGCGGCCCCCATATCTGGTCTTCCAGATGCGGTTCGCGTCCATCGTGGAACAGACTGCGCTGGTAGCCCACGTTGAACATGGTGGGGGAGTTGCGGCGGTGGCTGCGGCCTTCCATGCCGACGGCTGCGCCCAGCTCATGGGAGGTGAAACCCTGCTCGGGCACGTGGCACATGCCGCAGGACAAGGTGTTGTTGTGGGAGAGGCGTCGATCCATGAACAGGTGACGTCCGAGATCGATTTTTTCTTGGGTCAGAGGGTTAGATGCAGGAATAACGAGGGGTGGCAGGCCAAGCGGAATAGGCAGATTGACAGAGGTGTCGGCACGTACGATGGGTGATAGGGAGGACAGCACGCTGGCCATCGAGAGCCAGCGCAGGGCACGAATTACTTTCATGGCAGTTTGATACCTTCTTCCATTAGCAAAGTGAGAATGTCGTTGTAGACGACATCGGGCGACAGGTAAGCCGTGGTGTAAATCTCCCGGATGACATGGTTGCGGTCGATCAGGAAAACTTTCAACACATGGCTCAAGGTGCTGAGCGGTTTCTTGGTGACAGGGTCGACATCGATATAGACGTCCTGGCCGTATGCATCGAGTATCGGGATGAGATCATGGAGCGATGCCGTGGTGAGAAAGTCCCACGGCACGCCACGACCGGCGTTTCCACTGTCTCCTGCATAAAGTTTGAGGACTTCCGGAGTATCGCGTCTCGGATCGAAAGAAAGGCTGACGAGGCGGATGCTACCTTTGAATTCCGGATGCCTTTCCAATCGGTTTTGCAGGTTATGGAATACCAGATACGCGAAAGGGCAGCCACTCGGATCGGCACAGCTCGAGTAGATGAAGGACAGCAGCGTGATCTTATCCCCGGTGAATTCGGAAAGTGAGCGTGCCTTGCCGTCGATGTCCAGTACCTTGCCATCGGGTGCGGTTTTGATGTCATAAAGCTTGTAGCTGCCAGGCGGGCTGGGCTTGAAATCCATAACCACGCCAGCTTGTTCGGTTATTTGCTGGGACGGATTGGTGTCGGCAGCGTTGGCGGTGCAGGCACCCGCTAGGGCGAACGTCAGGAGCATTGAAAAAAAACCGCCCCCCCGCAAGGGGGGGCGGAGAGCCCCAACAATGTAAGCGCTCTGTCTGGACATCAAATTATTTACCCTTCGGCTCGGTCAATGCGAGCTTGAGGCTGTCCAGGTCCTGCGATTCGGCAGCAGCCAGCGGCTTGAGCTTGCTCAGGTTGAGCGCCTGGAACTTCATGTGGTGGGCGCGACCGAGCTTTTCCTTGTAGAAATCGATGGTGAAGACGTGTGAAAGCTTCTTGCCGTTCCACTTGTACATCTTCAGGAACTGCTCGTCGTCCTTGCCTTTCTTGTCCCAGTTGCCCAGCAGGGAGGTGGTGTAATACACCCGCTTGCCGTCGAAGGACTGCGACACCATGTTGACCTGGGAGCCGATTTTTTCCTTGAAAACTTCTTTCGGATGCATCGGATCCTGGAAATCCCAGTAGCGGGTCATGCCGTCCATGAAGGTGTTGACCCACAGGCCCTTGCCGTCGGCCGTGATGGAAATATCCACCGGCAGCGGGATATCGGCAGGGTTGCCGATGGTGCCGACGTCGTGCGCCTGCCATTCACCTTTTTTATCCTGCTTGATGACATACAGTTGCGAGGTCAGGGCGGTAGCAGTCACGGCCCAGTTGTCGCCCTTCTTCAGCGACCAGCGAACTTCCAGCGGTGCACCGGGCACATCGAAGACCTTCGTGGGCTCCATGGTTTTCAGATTCCAGATCGCCATGGTGTTGCCGAAGTGCTTCATGGCGTCAGGGTCCTTGACCAATTTCCCCAAGTCCATCATGTAGTTGTTCCAACCGGTGAAGCTGGACGTCAGCAGGACATTCTTCTGGGGGTTGATGCCGATGTCGTAGCCATAGCCGTCCCCTTGAACACCGCCGACCTTGGTGGCGGGCATGTCATGCTTCGAAATGAATTTCCCATCATTGCTGTAGACCGCGATGCCGGTCACGCCGCCATGGTCTTTCGCGTTGGACAGGGCCTGGATCATCATGCGGCCGGGCAGCGCATAGAAAGTGTGGGGGCCCACATAGCCGGTCTTCTCGACCAGGTCGGTGATGGTCCTGACCAGTTTCGGCTTGCTTGGGTCGGTGCCGATGTCGAACACAAACATCTTGTTGCTATCCAGTGCGCCTGCCCACATGTAACGGCGATCGTCGCTGAAACCCATGTGGTGCGCTTCGCCGCGTCCGCCAACGGAGAGCGAATTGATGACCTTGCCGAAGGTCTTGGAGCCGGGACGTACGTCCACGGTCACGAGTTTGTCTGAACCGTCGCCGATGCCTTCAACGCCCAGTGTCCAGACATAGACCAGGTCTTCCTGTCCCTTGATGAGGGGGGTGAAAGGCGAACAGGCAGTTTCGTCCGCATGCGAGAGGGTCGGTAGGGCGACGACGCCCAACGCCACGGTGGCAGAAACGGCGGCCGCCAGGGCCTTCAGTGAAAAGCGGTTATTACATTTGGGCATATCGGTCTCCTTATCTTTGAACGGACAAACGTACAAGCGCAACGCTCCTGATAAATCCAATAATTCGTTGAGAGGCTAGAGCGAAGTTCGCACTTTAAGTAAAGCAATCCTCGTGCCACACATTCTTTTTCATATAAATCAAAATGTTCCGTTATTTATATAAGGGTTTACCCTTATGTATTTTACGTATAAATAATTATCTTTCCGTGGATTATTAGGGGTTTACCCTTGGTCCGATTGTTACTGAATGACTCGGGACAATGTGACAATCTGTCTCATCCCCAGATCACTATAGTAGTCAGCGCTTCACCGACAACAGATCAGCGGAAGGAACCAGGCTGATTCGATGGGCGCCAAGCCTGGATATGGGTGCATTTTCCTGATAGACGAGAATGCCAATGATTTGGTTGCAGCAGGATGCGATGCCTTGCAAAATTGCTGCCGTTCGAGCGCGAGAGAATTCAATTCTCGATTTCTGCCGATGGGTGACAAATTGCTTGATAGGCCCATAAAGCCGAATCAATCGCATGGTATTAATAATTCCGGATGGCTAAAGTTGCGAATAGTTCGTCCCGTTCGACTGGCGTGCTGACTTTCGCGGCTCGATCTACAACTTCTCGCGACAGGTGACTGGAAAAAGTCCTGATGAAGTCGTAATGACAAGCGCGCAGGAACAGGCCTTTGCGGAAACCGATGCGGGTAATACTGGGTTCGAACAGATGGCTGGCATCCAGAAAACTGAGATCGCTATCATGGCTTTCATCTTCTGCCATCTCCGCCAGAATACCCACCCCAAGCCCAAGGCGGATGTAGGTCTTGATCACATCCGCATCGGTGGCGGTAAGCGCTACGCGGGGCGCGAGTCCGCGTCGTTGGAAGGCATCGTTGATATGAGAGCGATCGGTGAAACCGAACACATAAGTGAGAATGGGATATTCCCCCACTGCCTCCAGAGTTAATGGTTCAGCCATCTCTAGAGCATGTCCCCTGGGTACCACTACAGCGCGATTCCAACGATAGCAAGGCAGCATGATCAGTTCATCGAAGAGATGCAGGGATTCTGTGGCGATGGCAAAGTCGATTCCGCCACTGGCTGCCATTTCCGCGATCTGGGCCGGGCTGCCCTGATGGAGATGTAGGCTCAGTTCAGGGTATGTGCGCCTGAAGGTCCGGATGACGGGGGGCAGCACGTAGCGGGCCTGCGTATGAGTCGTGGCAATAGACAGTTCACCGCTACTCGGGTCACTGAACTCGAGTGAGACTCGGCGGATCGCCTCTATATTGGCAAGCGTGCATTCAGCCAATTCCATGACTGCCCGTCCAGCTGCGGTACATCCAATAAGTTGGCGTCCTGCGCGTTCGAATAGAGGTACGCCCAATTCTTCCTCAAGCAATCGGAGTTGTTTACTCAAACTAGGTTGCGACTTGAACAGCCGTTCAGCAGCGCTGGTGACATTGAACCCGCTGTGGGATAGCGCTAGAAGATAGCGTAGCTGCTGTAACTGCATGGGCCACTCCTCTGGATAACGGTAACAACATAGCGCAATTAGCGCCAATCTCCGGTGACCATAGCTTTTAGCCATGGGACCATGGCCAAGCGTGATTTCACAGTACCGCCGTAGTCCGTTACCTTGCAAACTTGAATTCATGAGCAAGGAATGGGCCATGAGTATTATCCTGATCACACAACCCGTTGCAGGCGATATTTCCGACTGGTTCGACGCCGATGGTTTCTTTGCCGAACCCCATCTCTGGGAGCGTCAAGTGGCGGTACGTATCGCGCTGGAGGATGGCATTCCTGTTCTTACCCCCAAGCACTGGGACGTGATTGACCATGTGCGCAGCCACTATTTCGCACTGGGTAGCTTGCCGGTGATGCGCCTGATCTGCCGGGCTACCGGACTGGATCGTCACAAGGCCCACAAACTGTTCAGCAGTTGCAAGATATTGTGGCGTGTAGCCGGTTTGCCCAATCCTGGGGGAGAAGCCTCTACCTACATGAACTGACGCACGTTTTCTTGAGGGCCTCTTTCGTGCCTTGGCAGCAGGCTCTCAATTATTGCGAGGTTATCCTGCGGATCTACAACTTGCATTCCGGATGGCGTTAGCGATCGGGGGCGATTGGGCATTGACGAGCACACAGAAATTGGCGCCAGGGCAAACTATTATGTGGTAGTAGGCCGATGTTTGGGGTTGCCAAGCCGGGGTTTCGTGCCGTTTTCCATATAGAGAACAGATCGGCTTGGTTCAAGCTGGCGAGCATCAGATTCTGTTCGTGCGTACTGAGGACCTCGCCGAGGTGTATTGGCCGGCCAAGTCGGCCACCGCGTTCAACGGGTCGGCAGTGATGTCGCCCGGCGCGATACCGGTCTTCTTCAGCGAGCAATACCATACTGGTGTAGTGGTCAACTCTGTTTTCCAATGCCTCGGTGTGTGACGGACCTGATCCAGCAATACCTGGCTGATCAAAGTTTTCTCGCTCGGCTCGAGCGTCTGTCGGCCGACCTGTACCTTGGTCGGCGAGGTCGAGAAGCGGGCTTGGGTGTAATCTGATGGCGTTCTTTCCTGAGTCGTCAGCGGCAGAAGCCTATGTACGCACGCACGGCATCATGCTTTCTGGACTCGAGGGAACTGTATTTCCGCTCAACAGCGCCCAAACCCTTGCCGCTATCCGTCACAAGAATGGGCATCGCGCGTAAGGATCGGCTTGAGCACCGCCCCGATTGCCCCTTATCTGACTTCTCCAACACAAAGCCAGTCGTTCGCGGTGCGGCCCCGGCAAATCAGCTTAGGAATCTTTCACCGGACAGGCCGCTTTTTTCAGCTTGCTGCCCTGCTTATGGGGCATGCGCGTCATTCCGCATTTCTTTATTTCTGGACGGTTCAAGAATACCGTTTCATCCACTCGGGGAACGCCCGGCAGACTGACCACCTGTAGGGTGTTAGTCTCGCTCAAGGAAGCGATAAACGTTGAGGATAATTGTTTCGTCCCCGCAAGAAAGCCTCTCTTACCAGGCCATCTGGGCGCACTACACGAGGCCGCCAGTGATTCAGTTCAGAAGGATGTAGCAAATTTGGCGCACACTGTTTCAAAAAATACCTTGATCGTTACAGGGTAAAGGTTATTTTGAATGAGTGCCTCGATCGGGCATTCGTTCTTTTTATTATGACAGACGTGATTTTACGCATTGCGCGTGAAGTCAAAATTCATTTTTTAATGCCTGGCACGGCCTATGCTTAACCTTTTTTAAAAAATGTTTTTACCTTGCCACACTCATAGGAGACAAGAATGTCGCGTAATGAAATTGCATGGAAAGAGCAGCCCAAATTTCCGTCTACTCATTTTGTAGATACCCGGATTTATACGGATAACCAGATCTTCCGTGAGGAGCAGGAAAAGATTTTCAATAAATGCTGGATTATTGGCTGCCACGAGTCGGAATTGCCCAACGCATTCGATTACCGCACTTTTCATCATCCTGGCGGGGCACAGCTCTTTATGATCCGCGGCGAAGACATGAAGGTACGGGCCTTCTACAACATCTGTCCGCATCGCGGCAACACGCTCCTCTACGATCCTGTCGGAAACGCTAAACGCATCACATGTATTTTCCATGCCTGGTCATTCAGCCCGAAAGGCGATTGTACGGATATCCCTCGTGGCAAGGAAGGTTACCAGGAACGTTACGGCTGCAAGGACGCGAGTTTGCGTGAAGTGAAAAGCGAAGTGGGTTACGGGGGCTTTGTTTGGGTCAACGTGGACGACGACAGCTGCACGCTCAAGGAATATATCGGCGATGCGCTGGGCATGATGGAAGAGAATCTCAGCATGCCTTTGGAAGTCTTTACCTACCATAAGGCGATCGTCAATACGAATTACAAGTTGTGGCATGACACGAACAGCGAGTTCTATCACGACTATATGCATTACTTCAACCGTATTACGGGGATGATGCAACCAGGCTACTTCGATCGCAAGTACAAGGGGTATCCAAACGGCCACGCATCGGTGGGTTCGATGGCGATTAAATACGATGCTTACGCAGGTAGCCAAGAGCGCGCTGTGGGCTGGCCGGGTTTGGCGCCTGGCGGTTGGGTCCTGATTGACCTTTTTCCTGGAATGACCTTCAACCTTCGTACGTCGGTGCTACGAATGGATACGGCTATCCCGTTGGGGCCGGACAAACTGATTATCGAATTCCGTGGATTAGGGCTAAAGAGCGACACGCCGGAGCAGCGTGCTGAGCGAGTGCGTGATCACAATACGATTTGGGGGCCGTTTGGTCGCAACTTGCATGAAGATCTGCTCGGTGTGCATGGACAAGGATTGGCCATGCGTGAGCGAAGCGACAGCAAATGGGTTTTGCATGGTCGTGAAGAAAACTCGACGATACATGATGAGGTTGGGATGCGGCACTTCTACGCTGAGTGGGGCAAGCGCATGGGGCGTCAAGCATCCGATCCCTTCGGTGACAACAAGTTGGCTTGAGCCATGTTGATTTTTTGTGCCGCAAGTGTGACGACAACCATTTGCAGGCTTTCATTACTTCAATACGAGGACTATTGGCGTGACGCCCAAACAATTAATTGATGAACTGATTTACCGGTCCTCCCTTGCGATGGACAGTAAGAACTTTACTGGATTCCTTGACTTGTGCGATCCGGCATTTCGCTATGCCATTACTGCTTACATTCCCGAAATCCGCAAAGAAATGACCTGGCTTGAACATGATAAAGACGGCATGAAGGTTCTGTTCGACAATTTGCCCAGACACAACAGCGATCATTCATCGCTAAGCCGTCACGTCACAGTGTATACCGTCGAACAAGACGAAGCCAAACAACAGGCCAAAACGGTCAGTGCGTTACAGGTCTTTAAGACATCGCTGGATGGTGGTGCGACTGAGTTGTTCGCAGTTGGAAAAGTCTACGACACCATCTCCATGAATGGGGGCAATCCAAAGTTACTGGACCGGAATGTTCGTCTAGATACGCGGATGCTCGGTATCGGTTACCACATCCCGCTTTGATGGCTTTAATGGACTAACAGCGCTATGAAAATCCAGGTCAATGCCAGAAACCGCGCACATCATTTTAATGCGACCGAAGGGGAAAAATTACTTTACGCTGGATTGAGTGGTGCTGTTGGCCTGCCCTATGAATGTGGTAGTGGAACATGTGGAACGTGCAAGGCGCGGCTGATCTCGGGAGAGATCGTCGATGCTTGGCCCGATGCTCCAGGGCGCAAATACCTAAAGGGCGAGGATGAGTTTCTGATGTGTCAGTGTGCGGCTAAAACTGATGCATCAATCGAAGTGGCAAGCTTTGTTCAGACTATGGAAGCGGGCGTTTGCGTACCTGCTGCATTGAAGGGGAATATAAGTTCGGCAAAGCTGTTGACGTCCGACGTGATTCATCTTCAGATCAAGCTGAGCCAGCCGATGGAGTTTGATGCCGGCCAGTTTGTGATGGTCCAGGTACCCGGCGTGGCGGGGTTTCGCGGTTGGTCAATGGTCAACTATCAGCGTGAAGCGGAAAGCCTCGAATTCATTGTCAAGAAGAAGCCGGGGGGCGGGATATCCGAATGGCTGTTCAATAGCCAGTGCACAGGTGTGGAGGTCGAGGTGTTTGGACCTTTGGGCCATGCGACTTTTTACCCGGGCTTGTCAAAAAACATACTTTGTATTGCCGGCGGCAGCGGCATTGCGGGAATGATATCCATCCTGTCGCGGGCTGCACAGGATGATTATTTCCGCCAATATCGGGGTGATGTGTTCTTTGGTGTGCAGACGCTGAAGGATGCCTTTTTCCTCGATGAGTTTTCTCGATTACGGGCTCAATGCGGTGACAAACTGAATGTGACCATAGCCCTCTCGAAAGAGGATCCTCCTGCTTCAGCCCTGAGCGACTATCCGCACCTGAAGTTCGACACGGGTTATGTGCACGATGTAGCGGGGCGTCATATGCAGGGCAGTTATCAAAACGTCAGGGCCTATCTTGCCGGCCCACCGCCAATGGTGGATGCAACCGTCCGAATATTACTTCAGGCGAGATTAACCACCGACAACATTTGTTATGACAAATTCAGTTAGGAATGGCGGAATGAGCAAGATACGCATATGCAATACGGCTGAAATTCCCAGCAATGGAATGAAAGACTATGACGTCGAGGGCGGGCTCAAAGTCCTCATAGCCAACGCGGGCGATTGTTATTACGCGTATCAGGGAATTTGCCCCCATCAGGAAGTTTGCCTGGCCGAGGGCTATTACGATGGCGCAGTGCTTACCTGCCACCAGCATTTATGGCAGTGGGACATTACCACCGGAAAAGCGCTCGGCCTTGCCGAGGCTCCTCTTGAAAAATACGAAGTCAAGGTTGAGGACGGCGAAATATTCGTATTGCAATCCAGCGCGCTGAAGGCGGCACAGTTGTTCATGGATGTTTCTGGCGACACCCTGAAACGGCTTGATTTGCTTGCCCGTCGTGAGAAATACGAAAGCGGGAGCACCCTCTATAACATCGGCGACCCAACCGATGATCTTTATATTCTAGAGTCGGGTCGCGTTGAGTTTCTCATTGGCCGTGATGGCACCAGCCCTGCCGGTTTTGTTTTGCATAAGGGTGAAGTGTTTGGTTGGGCCGCATTACTCGAGAATCAAGCGCGTCGGATTGCAAAGGCCACCTGCTTGGAAGACTCGGTCCTGTTGCGACTGAATGGCGAGGAAACCTTGAAGGTCCTCGAATCCGATCCGGCATCGGGATATCTCGTCATGCGTAAGCTTTCGACGCTGATCACTCGACATCTGGGTTCCCAAGGAGAGAAATAGCCAAAACACTAATAGCGGGATTAGCACCAAGACTTTGCGTTGCACAGCATATGAATTTCGTACAGATATAAAGAGTAATCAGTATTGATTATGACCCGTACCAGGGAAGTGTCTAACAAGAGGAGAATTTCATCATGACTTGCCTTATGAATTGGTTTGATCGTTGCATTGGTCTCGCATTAGCAGTTTTAGTTGCGACTTTTGGCCTTACTGTCGGGAACGTGTCTTCTGCGTTCGCAGGGGAGAACAGCTATGGGAAAGTGGGTGACCCCATTCACTTGGTCATTGGTTACCAGCCGTATTACACGGAGTCTTGGTCCGGTGTGGTAATGCAGCCCATGAAGTTTTATGAGAAATACCTGCCCAAGGGATCCACTGTTGAATTTTCGATCGGCTTGCAGGGCGCCGTTATCGTCAACGCGATGCTCGCAGGCAAGCAGGATATTGGTTACATGGGAGACATGCCGGCCATCGTCTCGACGACCAAACAGAATGTTGCAGATCTTCGTATCGTTGCCACAGCGGGTTTAGGCCACGATCAATGCAATATCTTCCTTGCAAGGACTGACGCCCCTAAATTTGCCAATCAGACAGAGGCCATCAAATGGCTGAATGGCAAACGGGTGGCCGTGCCAAAAGGCTCTTGTACAGATCGTTTTGCACAAGCCGTGTTCAAAAAAATGGGTATTGAACCTGCAAGTTACCTGAATCAGAACATCGAGGTCATTACCAGCGGTTTCCGGGCTGGCAAGATCGATGCCGCGGTTATTTGGGAGCCTACAGCGTCCCGCCTGGTGCTTGAAGGCCTCGCCAAGCGCGTCGCGTCTGGTACGGCAGTGAATGAAAACGACGGTGGATTCATTGTCATGCGCAACGACCTGATACAGCAGCGTCCAGACGTCGTTAAGGCATGGCTGAATGCCGAACTCGATGCCCAGCAATATTTGGCTGACCCGAAAAACGCACAAAAGATTGCGCGTATGGTGAAGGATCAAACCACGGGCTTCACAGAAAAGGTTCTCTGGACATCGCTGTATGGCGAATATCCGGAAGCCCAAGGGGGTACCGCAGTACGGCTCCAGCTGCCTTACACAATTAGCCCGGAAGCTTCGGCGCTAATCACCAAAGCTGCAGCGTTTCTTTATTCCGTAAAGAGCATTAATACGCCTACATTGCGGCCCGACGCCGTCATGCCGGAGTTCACCGAGGCGATATTGAAAGAGCGTGGCCTGAAGAGTCCGATCGGCGTGGTTAAAGCCTTGCCAGCTTCCGCATATAAAGGCGAGTAACTCTCTCCAACACAATTTATCAGGATTGTTCCCAGCTGTGCGCATGGCTTGACGCGTACGGCTGGCGGGAGTCTTGACTTCTGAAATACATCGGCGCCATCGCCGGCGGCCCAAGATTTCAGACAGTATAGCTTCAAGAGGAATATAAATGGACCAGAACCAAACTGTAGCCTTGCTGAAGCGATCTATGCCGTTCCAGACGGTTCCGAGCGACATGCTCGATGCAATTGCTAAGCTGGCTCGATATGAGTCTTATGCTCGAGGGGATGTCATTTATCACCAGGGCGATTTTGCTGACGATGTTTATATCGTGTCCTCAGGTACGGTACAGCACACGCTTGGGATTGGCTTCCAGGCGACCCACCCGGAAAAAATCCTGCATAGCGGCGATGTATTTGGCTGGGCAGCGGTGCTCGATAATCAGCGCAGCCGTTTGGCGAAGACCGTCTGCATGGAACGGACTGAACTGATCCGGATCAACGGCGAGGAACTGATCAATCTCTTCAGGGCTTCGCCCGAAACCGGCGATATTGTCATGAGTCGCTTCGCGACCATGATCAATAAAGAATACACCATGCCGGAAGAAGTGGCGGGGCATGTCCCGCATTTCACGCAAGTGCCGGTCACCATGGCCACAGGTTTGACCTTGACGATGTTCCGTCTGTCGCAGTGGCTGAAAAGTCCAAAGCCCTATCTGATGTTCACAGGATTCGGAATCCTGTTGGCTACCTGGTATTTCACAGTCGAGGTCTGGAAATTACCCAGATTTGTGGACATGCCGGGATTGACCGTGGTGATGAAAGAATGGTTCAGCAAAGACCCGGTATATGGTTTATCTATCTATACGCCTGAGTATTACCAGCATATCTGGGTCAGCGTTCGCCGAATCCTGATTGCATTTTTCCTTGCCACGGTCCTTGGCGTACCGCTGGGGCTATTTCTAGGCTGGTCCAAGACGTTCCGCGAATACGTCTTTCCTGTTTTTGAAACGTTGCGCCCCATCCCAATTCTTGCCTGGGTGCCTTTGGCGATCCTAATGTTTCAGGGTTCCGAAACGCCTGTTATCTACCTTACCTTTCTTGCATCTTTCTATGCCACCGCCCTGAATACCATGCTGGGCGTCGAAACTATCGACGAGTCTTACAGCCGGGCGGCCGCTTGTCTCGGCGCAAGTAAGTGGCAAACCTTTAAGGAAGTGATTGTGCCGGGGGCCATGCCATTTATGTTTACGGGCCTGCAAATATCGATCGGTGTTGCCTGGTTCTCTCTGGTTGCAGGAGAAATGGTATCCGGCGAGTTCGGGCTGGGTTATGTGATCAACACGTCTTATACGATGGTTCGCTATCCGACTATCGTGATCGGCATGATCACACTTGGCATAGTTGGCTACACCTCCAGCGCCCTCGTACGCATGGCAGGTGACTACATGATGCAGTGGCGAGTCCGCGAACTTGCCTTGGGAGGTCGTTAATGAGTGCCGTATTGCAAAAATCTGCGAAGGCTGAAAAAGGAGCATTGAAAGGTGCAATCCGGATTGAGGATGTAGTCAAGATCTATGATCCTGAAGGCGCTGCGGTGATGGCTGTGGACCATTGTTCGCTTGATATTCCCGCTGGCGAAATATGCATGATTGTCGGGCCATCCGGCTGCGGAAAAACCACACTGTTGAATGCCATTGCAGGGTTTCACAGTATCAGTTCGGGCAAGATCTTCCTTGATGACGAACTCCTGTGCGGGCCCGAGAAACCCATGGCCCAACCGGGCTCTGATCGCATTGTGGTGTTTCAGAACGGTGCGCTGTTTCCATGGAAATCCAACTTGGACAACGTCGCTTTTGGCCCGTTGATGCAAGGCAAGTTGGGTAAAAAGGAAATCTACGACAAAGCCCGCAGCATGATGGCAGATGCCGGTCTAAGCGGGACCGAGCACAATTTCCCCGGCGAAGTTTCCTCCGGCTTGCGCCGTCGGGTAGAAATTGTACGGGCCCTGATGAATGAACCCAAGGTATTGCTGTTCGACGAACCTTATCGCGCACTCGACTCGCTCACCAAATCGGTGATGCATGAGGCTCTACTGGAAATTTATTACAAAAACAAAGTCACTATCTTCTTTATCACCCACGATCTGGAAGAAGCGATCTTTCTTGGACATCGACTTGTCATCATGTCCTCGCGTCCATGTAAGCCGAAAAAAATTATTGATGTTGATATCCCTCATCCGCGTGATTACAGCGTACTGACCAGTACACGATATCGCCAATTGATGGATGAGACGATAGAACTCGTACATGAAGAAGCCAAGAAAGCTTTTTCGGCTGGCGAGAAAGAAGGGTAACAATATGAATGCCAAACGTTTGAGAAAAGCACTATTTAATCGATCCAAACTACGTGCTGTCATTGCCATTTTCGTGTTCCTCGTATTGTGGGAGATCGGTTCGCGGTCCAAGGAGTGGTTCGGCTTTGCCGTGCCCTGGATTGGCCATGTTCCCGCGCCAACTGCAGTTGTGGTCGCGTGGTACGGATTGCTGGGTGACCCAGGCTACTGGCAAAGCTGGTATATGAGCACGCTCCGTGTGCTGGCGGGATTCTTTGCTGCCATGGTGGTCGGTATTCCCCTGGGCTTATTCATGGCAGTGAACAGGACATTCAACGGTCTGGTTTTTCCTTCTTTTGAAATATTGCGGCCGATCCCGCCACTGGCCTGGGTTCCGGCATCGATCATTTTCTGGCCAAGCCAGGAATTGTCCATTGCATTCGTTACTTTTCTCGGGGCCTTTTTCACGATCGTGATAAACGTTCTGGGAGGTGCGAAATCCATTGATCCCCGCTATTTCCAGTCCGCACAGTCAATGGGCTCTTCGCAATGGGATGTCTTCCGGCGTGTCGTTCTCCCGGCAACGCTTCCTTCGATCGTCGTGGGGTCTGCCGTAGGCATGGGGATCACCTGGGAAGTCGTGGTCGCTGCCGAAATGATTTCGGGCGGTGGTGGGTCGGGTGGTTCGGGTGGTGGATTGGGCTTTTTCATCTGGAATTCATATGTCGGTGGGTCATACGAACAGATCGTTGTCGGCATGATCAGCATCGGCATCGCTGGATTCATCTCCAGCGAGCTTTTACGAAAACTCGGTAGTTACTTAACCCCATGGTTGAGAAAACGGTAAAGGATGATTCGAATGAACGCTATTACTCAAAATCTATCGCCTGCTTCATCGAAGAGTCCAAATGTGAAGATCAAGGCTGCTGAAATCAAAGTTACAAATGTCAGCAAATCGTATGGCGCGGGCCTCTTTACCAAAGAAGTAATCAAGGATTGTTCGTTCACCATCGAACGCAACAAGCTTACTGTGATGATCGGCCCTTCAGGCTGCGGTAAAAGCACGTTGATACGGCTTCTTGCGGGCTTCGAGAAATCCTCGTCCGGCAGTATCGAAATTGACGGGAAACGAATTACCGGTCCGGGGCGTGATCGTCTGGTTGTTTTCCAGGAATCGGCATTGTTTCCCTGGATGACTACCTACGACAACATCATGTATGGGCCCAAAGCGCGCGGCGAAAATACCCAGCTGAATCGGGATCAAGCTGAATATTTGCTGGAAAAGGTTGGACTGACGGCTTTCAGGGAGAAATATCCTCCGCAACTCTCCGGCGGCATGCAGCGTCGGGCTGAATTGGCTCGTGCGATGATCAATAACCCCGATGTCATGATCCTCGATGAACCGTTTCGAGGCTTGGATTGCATGTCCAAGGAATTGATGTGGGAGTACTACTCAGGGCTTTATGAAGAGTCGCATAGAACGAACTTCTTCGTTACCACGGATATCGATGAAGCAATTTTCCTGGCTGATCGCCTCCTGATCATGTCAAACATTCCGGGACAGGTTCGTGCAACCATCGAAGTCGATTTGCCGCGCCCGAGAAGACTGGCTTTTGTTTTTGATAATGAACGGGCCGTTGCCATAAAAATGGAGGCTTTGTCCATCCTTCACAAGGAAGCGATGAAATCCTTCAGTGGTGGAAGCAAGGCGGCGGCAGATTTTGTCGAAGCTTATTCAAAGCGTTCCAGTGGCAGTGGGCCATCCGAACAATAGATCAATTCATCATATAAAACGCCATGCTTAGTCCTGGATAACGGGTGGATTGCTCACGCTCAAATTCACCGATTTCTCTTGTTTTTGTTTAGGTTTGCTTCACGTCTTAATTTGTAAATATTTGTTTTTCCTGGGGAAAATTTTTTCGTTTGAATTATTTATTCTAAGTAAAACAAGTAATTGTTAAAAGGCAAAACGCAAAATTTCGCATGCTGTCCTCGATGTGTATTTGAATGCTGATCGAAGCTTTTAATATTTGGAGATGAAAATGGGAAAAAAAGTAATTGATATGCGCAGTAGGCCTTCATTTTTGCATGATTTTTATGGGGCGACGCCGGGTACCAATGAGTATGAGGTGGTCAAATGGCTGAATAGGCGTGTGGGTTCAAAAGACGACGAGCACTTTACCCGCTCAAAAGATGTCGAGGGGTTTGTAGGCGAAATCAGGGAAGTGGGCATAACAGCGTCTGTGGTGGTGGGCCGAGACATACCAGGAATTCGGCATACAAATGATGAAATCAGTGAAATAACACAAGGACATAAAGAGCTTGTTGGCATGGGCTCTGTCGACCCCTTGGCATTGGGCGTCAAAGGGTCGATTGCCGAAGTGGAGCGGGCCATTAAAAAACTAGGCTTGAAAGGTATCAATCTCGAGCCTGGATTCGGTAGTGCGCCTATGAAGGCCGACAATCCATTGTTATATCCAATCTATGATGCCTGTGATCAATTGGGCGTTCCCGTTTGCCTTATGTCAGGGCCAACCTCTCCTAGTCTCGAACTGACTGATCCCGCTCCTGTGGGACGGATTGCGAAGGCATTTCCTAACCTGTCGATTATTTGTTATCACGGGTTCTATCCCTATGTGAACGAAATAATCGGGGTTGCCTTCCGCTGGGAAAATGTTTTCCTTGTGCCGGATATGTATATATTTCTTCCGGGTGGAAGTCTTTATGTTGAAGCAGCAAACGGTTTCATGAAAGACCAACTCCTGTTTGGTAGTTCATATCCCTTCCGGGCGATGGGGCAGTCAGTTGATGATTATAGAAACCTTGGATTCAAAGATGATGTTATCGACCAGGTCATGTATAAAAATGCCAAACGGGTACTTAAATTAAAAATCTAGATAAATCTGGAAGCATCCTGAAAAAATTGAATTTTATGGCTATTCGAAATGAACGTTGCGATTAGAGAGGCGGAATTGTCTGACCTTTCTCGGTTGGTCGAGCTTTATAAATTGCTTGACTTCTATCCCGAGGAAGATCAGCCATTCGACAAGCTTCAACAACAGTTTATGCGCCATACAGAATATCCCGACTATCACGTCTTTGTCGCAGAAGAGGACAACGTGATAGTCGGTACCTTTGCGCTAATTGTGATCGAAAGCGCAGCTCATGGTGGGAAACCCTTCGGGATTGTCGAAGATGTTGTCGTTTCGAATAAGTGGCAAGGGAAGGGGATCGGTAAGAAGATGATGTTGTTTGCAATGCAACACTGTCAGGCGCGAGGATGTTACAAGCTTGCGTTGTCGAGCCATTTACAACGGGATGAGGCGCATAAATTCTATGAGTCGCTTGGTTTCGCAAAACATGGTTTCAGTTTTCAGATAGCCTGGGCTGTCTAAGTTAGATGATTACAGAAGGCAGGGGGTTCATCAATCAGGTTCAACGTGACTTCTGCAATCAATGTATTGTTCTTAATCTGATATTGCCGCATCAATGACAATTGCCTGGCTGCTTGCGGTTTCTCTTGTCGTCGGCATGCTCATCGGCGCTGTAGGTATAGGAGGAATCCTACTCATTCCTGCACTCAATATTCTTGGAGGATTGACAATCCAGGAGGCCATGGCAACCGCATTGGCCACATTTATTTTTACGGGGATTATTGGGACATTTTCATTTCAACGGCGTGGAAGTATCGACTGGAGCATTACTGTACCGCTGTGCATTGGAGCAGCAATCTTTGGATTTTTCGGCGCCTGGGCAAATGCAAAGATCAATGCACAAGCCCTCTCTTTGATTCTGTCTTCGATTATTGTTTTCGCGGGCATTTACACTTTCTATACGAAAAATAAAAAGAAATCGGTCATATTTCAGAATCGTCCACGATTTCAGCAGGCATTATTGATTAGCGTAGGTGCTGTCGTGGGTTTCGGCTCGGGCCTTACGGGTGTCGGAGGACCCGCTTTGTCTGTTCCCATGATGATTTTGCTGGGATTTCCTCCCCTGAGCACAATAGGCGCAAGCCAGGTAATTCAGATCCTGGCAGCACTCTCAGGGACAGCCGGGAATCTGCAATATGGGTCATTCGATTACAAACTTCTGGTCATTTGCACACTTTTTGAAGTCGCAGGTGTCTTAGCAGGCGTGCGGATCGTACATGCCATGAATGCGCAGGTTTTGCGGGGTAGCGTAGGGGTATTGTGCATTCTTGTTGGTGCGGGGCTCATGGTGCGGGCATTGGGGTTTTGATGGCCTATCGGAGTTCCTATAGGGGGAACTCAGCACACAAGACCAGTGTGTAATAGAGCGTTGTTCACCCATCGACATCCATTGGAAGTACGGATCATGCCTGACCCGGCTGATCAAGATAACGAACTGAAAGCCGGAGTCGCCCAAGGCCAAGCTCATACAACTGGCTCAAACCTACTACAAAGTACCCGGATGATTCATTGTGAATCGTGACGGTGTGACAATTTGTGTCGACTCCAGATCACTTTTCTGCCTGATCTGGCATGACATTCTGTCCTAGTACTGGATCTTCCTGCACTGGATTCGCGTGCTTTGCGATTGATTAGGCGGTTGTTTATGCATGATTTTGCAATCGCCCCGGTTTGAAAAATCGATTGGCACGCGAATTGCAGAGAGCTCTCAAACACCCCGCCCCAATGGTTTTCTTGATTGCTCAGAGGATTTATGTCCAGTACAAATCAAGCCGACTTGTTGCCTGCACTGCACCGGCTACAGGAAAAATTCGGCTATATCCCCGACCATGCCATTGCCGAACTGGCAAAAGCCCACAACATGGCGCAGGCAGAAGTGGTCGGCGTCATCGGCTTCTATCATGACTTTCGCCGTACGCCACCCGGCCGCCAGCGTCTTCGGATATGTCGCGCAGAGTCATGCCAGGCTATGGGCGCGGATGCCCTGGCCCTGCACGCCAGCACGCAACTCGGCATCGAGTTCGGCGCCACCACGGCCGATGGCGAAGTGACGCTGGAAGCGGCTTATTGCCTGGGCAATTGCGCCTGTTCGCCGGCGGTGATGCTGGACGACGAATTGCACGGCCGGGTCAGCGCCGAGCGCCTCGACGCCATGCTTGCAGAAGGACGAGGGGTATGACGCAACGGATTTTTGTGCCTCGCGATGCCAGTGCCGTATCGGTGGGCGCGGAGCGTGTGTGCCGAACGATCGAGAACGAGGCCCGGAACCGCGGGCTGGATGTGGAAATCGTGCGCAACGGCTCGCGCGGATTGTATTGGCTGGAGCCACTGATCGAGGTCGAGATCGACGGGCAACGCATCGCCTATGGGCCGGTTGGCCCGGAAGACGTGCCTGGCCTGTTCGAGGCCGGATGGCTGCAGGGCGGCGCGCATGCCTTGTGTCATGGCCCCAGTGAAGAGATTCCGTATCTGAAGCGCCAAACCCGGCTCACCTTTGCCCGCATGGGCGTCACCGATCCCCTGTCGCTGGAGGACTATCGCGCGCATGGCGGATTCCAGGGTCTGGAGCGTGCGCTCGACATGAAGGCCGAGGACATTGTGGATGCCGTCGATACGGGCGGCCTGCGCGGCCGCGGCGGCGCAGGCTTCCCCACGGGAATCAAGTGGCGCACCGTGATGAATGCGGGTGGCGGACAGAAATACATCGTCTGCAATGCCGACGAGGGTGACTCCGGCACGTTCTCGGACCGCATGCTGATGGAGGGCGATCCCTTTTGCCTGATCGAAGGCATGATCATTGCCGGCCTGGCAGTGGGGGCGGACACCGGCTACATCTACCTGCGCTCGGAATACCCGGATGCCTGGGACGTGCTGGAGGATGCCATCGTCACGGCCACGCGTGAAGGCATACTGGGCGCCAATGTGCTCGGCTCTGGACGACGCTTCGAATTGAATCTTTTCAAGGGGGCCGGAGCCTACGTGTGCGGTGAGGAAACCTCGCTGCTGGAGAGTATCGAGGGCAAGCGCGGCCTGGTCCGTGCCAAGCCGCCGCTGCCTGCGTTGCAGGGGCTGTTCGGCCAGCCCACGGTAGTCAACAACGTCATTACGCTGGCCAGCGTGCCCTGGATCCTGGCGCATGGCGGTGAAGCCTATAAAGCGCACGGCAGCGGTCGTTCGCGTGGCACGCTGCCGTTCCAGCTCGCGGGCAACCTGAAGCGCCCCGGCCTGGTCGAGGTTGCCTTCGGCATGACCCTGCGCGAACTGCTGTACGACTTCGGGGGCGGCTCCGCCAGCGGACGGCCGATCCGTGCCGTGCAGGTGGGCGGGCCGCTCGGCGCTTATCTGCCCGAGTCGCGCTTTGACCTGCCCCTCGATTATGAGGCATTCGCGGCGGTCGGCGCCACGGTGGGCCACGGCGGGATCGTTGCCTTCGACGACAGCGTCGACATGGCGAAAATGGCCCGCTACGCCATGGAATTCTGCGCCATCGAGTCCTGCGGCAAATGCACGCCGTGCCGCATCGGTTCGGTTCGCGGCGTGGAGTTGCTGGACAGCATGCTGGCCGCGCGTCCGCAACGCGCCAACGACGACTCTCTGTTGCGCGATCTCTGCCAGACTATGCTGGAAGGGTCGCTTTGCGCCATGGGCGGGATGACGCCGTATCCGGTCCTGTCCGCGCTTGATCACTATCCTGAAGATTTCGGCCTGTCGCCGAAGCAAGAGGAGGCCTCCGCATGAGCCTGCACTGCCACCACGACCGGGGTACCCCGGCACGCACATCCACCCAACACGTCACGCTGTCCATCGACGGCGTTCCCGTTACCGTTCCGGCCGGAACCTCGGTGATGCATGCCGCCGCCGAAGCGGGAATCGATATTCCCAAGCTGTGTGCGACCGAACAGCTGGAATCGTTCGGCTCCTGCCGACTCTGTGTGGTCCAGGTGAAGAACCGGCGTGGCTACCCGGCTTCATGTACCACGCTGGCGGAGGAGGGCATGGAGGTCACCACCGAGAACGATGCCCTGTTCCGTCTGCGCCGCGGCGTCATGGAGTTGTATATCTCCGATCACCCGCTCGACTGCCTGACCTGTTCCGCCAACGGCAACTGTGAGCTGCAGGATCAAGCCGGCCGCGTCGGCCTTCGCGAGGTCCGCTACGCCGACGGCCAAAACCATCTGCAGGAGGCGACGGATACCTCGAATCCCTATTTCGCCTACGATCCGTCCAAGTGCATCGTCTGCTCGCGCTGCGTGCGGGCTTGTTCCGATATCCAGGGCACCTACGCCCTGACCACCACCGAGCGCGGATTCGACAGCCGCATCGCAGCCGCCGGCGGCGAGGATTTCATGTCGTCCGAATGCGTGTCCTGCGGCGCCTGCGTCGCGGCCTGCCCCACAGCGGCGCTGATGGAAAAATCCGTCATCGAGATGGGCCAGCCTCAACGCAGCGTCACGACCACCTGCGCCTATTGCGGGGTGGGATGCTCGCTCAATGCCGAGTTGCAAGGCGAGAAGGTGATCCGCATGGTGCCCGACCTCAATGGTGGCGCCAATCATGGCCATGCCTGCGTCAAGGGCCGTTTCGCCTGGGGCTACGCCACGCATGCCGACCGTATCACCACGCCGATGATCCGCAGTTCGATCCGCGATCCCTGGCGCGAGGTCAGTTGGGAGGAGGCCATCGCCCACACGGCGAGCGAACTGCGGCGCTTGCAGGAAAAATACGGGGCCGAGTCGATCGGCTCCATCACCTCCTCGCGCTGTTCCAATGAGGAGACCTATCTAGTCCAGAAGCTGACCCGTGCAGCCTTCGGCGTCAACAACGTCGACACCTGCGCTCGTGTGTGCCATTCGCCGACCGGGTATGGCCTCAAGCAGACGCTGGGCGAATCGGCAGGCACCCAGGACTTCGATTCCGTGATGCAGGCGGATGTAATCATGGTGATCGGTGCCAATCCGACCGATGGCCACCCGGTATTCGGCTCGCGCATGAAGCAGCGCCTGCGTCAGGGGGCCCAGCTGATCGTCGCCGACCCGCGTGCCATCGATCTGGTCGACACGCCGCATGTGCGCGCCGCCCATCACCTGAAGCTGCTGCCCGGCACCAACGTCGCGCTGATCAATGCCCTGGCGCATGTCGTCGTGACCGAGGGGCTGGTCGACGAGGATTTCGTCGTGGATCGCTGCGAGGCGGAGGCTTTCAACAAATGGCGCACCTTCATTGCCGATCCGCGTCATTCGCCGGAAGCGACCGCATCCGTCACCGGCGTGCCGGCGGACGAGGTACGCGCGGCTGCGCGACTGTATGCGACGGGCGGCAATGCGGCCATCTACTACGGTTTGGGCGTGACCGAGCACAGCCAGGGGTCCACCATGGTCATGGGGATCGCCAACCTGGCCATGGCCACCGGCAACATCGGGCGCCCTGGCGTCGGCGTCAATCCGCTGCGCGGCCAGAACAACGTACAGGGCTCGTGCGACATGGGATCCTTCCCGCATGAACTGCCCGGGTACCGTCATGTTTCGGATGTCGCCACCCGTGAGCTGTTCGAGTCGGTCTGGGGCGTGCCGCTTTCGGACGAACCCGGCCTGCGCATCCCGAACATGTTCGATGCCGCCATCGCCGGCAGCTTCAAGGGGCTCTACGTACAGGGCGAGGACATCGCCCAATCCGACCCGAACACCGGGCATGTGACCCGTGCGCTGGAATCGCTGGAGTGTCTGGTGGTGCAGGATCTCTTCCTCAACGAAACCGCGAAATTCGCACACGTCTTTCTGCCCGGCGCCAGCTTTCTTGAAAAGGACGGCACCTTCACCAACGCGGAGCGGCGCATTTCGCGCATCCGCAAGGTGATGCGTCCGCTTGCCACCTATGCGGACTGGGAAGTGACCCAGATGCTGTCGAACGCACTTGGTTATCCGATGAATTACAGCCATCCGTCCGAGATCATGGACGAGATTGCGCGCCTGACCCCTACCTTCCATGACGTGTCCTACGCCAAGCTGGACCGCCTGGGCAGCGTCCAGTGGCCCTGCAACGCGGAGCATCCGGACGGCACGCCGACCATGCACGTGACGGAATTCGTGCGGGGCAAGGGACGTTTCATGCTGACCGAGTACGTTGCCACGGAGGAGCGCGTCAACCGCCGTTTCCCGCTGTTGCTCACCACCGGCCGCATCCTGTCGCAGTACAACGTGGGCGCGCAGACCCGGCGTACCGCGAATAACGCGTGGCATCCGGAAGACATCCTCGAGCTGCATCCAGTGGATGCCGAGGATCGCGGCATCCGTGACGGCGACTGGGTCGGCGTGCAGAGCCGTGCCGGCGAGACCGTACTGCGCGCCCGGATCAGCGAGCGCATGCAGCCCGGCGTCGTCTACACCACGTTCCACTGGCCCGGCTCCGGCGCCAACGTGGTGACCACGGAGAACTCCGACTGGGCCACCAATTGCCCGGAGTACAAGGTGACTGCTGTGCAGTTGTCGCGTGTGGAACAGCCCTCGACCTGGCAGAAGCAGTTTGCGCAATTCAGCGAGGAACAGATGAAACTGCTGAAGCAGGAGCCGGCCGGTGCGCCTGTGTGACCTGCCCGGCTCCTCCATGACGCTGCCGTCTCCCTTGGTGGAAACCGCCGCGCGCGGTCCGAGTGGCATGCGAATGGACTCGGTGCCGGAAGAAGTACCGGTCGCCTTGTCCTACAACGGCATCTCGCATGTCGTGATGCTGGCCAGTCCGACCGACCTGGAGGACTTTGCCCTCGGATTCAGCCTGAGCGAAGGAATCCTGGCGGACCCCAGCGAGCTGTATGACCTGGATCTGGAGATCGAAACCCGCGGCGTAGTCGTGCAGATGCGTATTGCCGAAGCGCGGTTCGCCGAACTCAAGAACCGTCGCCGTGCGCTGGCCGGCCGTACGGGATGCGGCTTGTGCGGCGTAGAAAGCCTGGATCAGGTGGCCCGCACCTTGGCGCTGTTGCCAGCCGGCCCCGCCATCGCGGCCGCGGCGCTCCATCGGGCGCTGGCTCAGTTGCAGCAGAAGCAGCCGCTGCATGCCAGCACCGGTGGCGTACATGCGGCCGCCTGGGCCGACGCCGCAGGCGATTTGCTGGCGGTGCGTGAGGACGTGGGCCGCCACAATGCGCTGGACAAGCTGATCGGCGCATTGGCTAAAGACCGGCGCGATCCTGCCGCCGGCTTCGCGTTAGTCACCAGCCGTGCCAGCTTCGAGATGGTGCAGAAGGCAGCCAGCGTCGGCATCCCCATTCTGGCGGCGGTCTCCGCGCCGACAGCCTACGCGATCCGGCTGGCCCAGGAAGTGGGGCTGGCCTTGGCGGGTTTCGTACGCCAGGGCCGTTACACCGTTTATTCAACCCCGGAACGAATCGAAACCTGAGCAACACATGAATATTGAACACCTGATCCACATGGCCAATCAGATCGGCGCCTACTTCGAGGCCGAGCCCGATCGGGCGGTCGCAAGCGCGGGCGTTGCGGATCATCTGGCCCGCTTCTGGGAGAAGCGCATGCGCCAGAGTCTTTACGCCTACCTGGATTCGGCGCAGGACAGCACCCTGACGCCGTTGGTCAGCGAAGCCCTGACCCGGCATCGTGAGCAGATACTGGGCAAACTCCAATGAGCCGAGCCTTCGTCGCCCTGGGGGGGAATGTCGACGGGCCCGCAGCTCGCCTGCTTGCCGTCATGGATGAATTCGATTCCCTGCCGCATACCCGCCTGTTGCGTGCGTCGTCGCTCTATCGGACGGCGCCCGTGGGCTATGCCGACCAACCCGACTTCATCAATGCGGCCGTTCTACTGGAAACCGGACTGTCGCCGGATGCGCTGATGGGCGAATTGCTAGCGATGGAGACGCGCCATGGCCGTGTGCGTCACGTGCGCAACGGGCCGCGCACGCTGGATCTCGATTTGCTTCTGTACGATGGCCTGATCCTGGATGGCGATCCGGCGCTGATCGTCCCACATCCGCGCCTGCACCTGCGGTCTTTCGTCCTGGCGCCGCTGGTGGAAATCGAGCCCGAGTGCGTGCTGCCCCGGCATGGCCGGGCGGCTTCGATCCTCGAAAGAATGACGGACCGGGATGAGGTCCGCCGCATCGATTTCCCTGGATTGGACGATGGACTGCAGGTTCTGCGCAGACTTGGCCAGGGATTGATGCCCCGCGCCTACGCCTGACCTATCCGGTTGTCTGGCCCCGCCGGCCCCAATGCAGTCCTGACTTATACGGGAAGCGGTGCGGTGCGCTCAATCAGCGCATAGGCGGAATGATTGTGGATCGATTCGAAATTCTCCGATTCGACCACATAGGATTCGATGCGAGCATCCTCGTTCAGAGCGCTGGCCACATCGCGCACCAGGTCCTCCACGAATTTCGGATTCTCGTAAGCCTTCTCGGTGACGTATTTCTCATCCGGCCGCTTCAGTAGACCATAGAGCTGGCTGGAGGCATTCGCTTCGGCGATGTGGATCAGGTCTTCGATCCAGATGAAATCGTTCGTCTTGACGGTGATCGTTATATGCGAGCGCTGATTGTGGGCGCCGTATTTCGAGATGCCCTTGGAACAGGGACACAGGCTGGTGCATGGCACCAGGATTCTGACAGTCTGGTGATACACACCATCCCGGATTTCTCCGATGAACGTGACTTCGTAATCGAGCAGACTCTTGACGCCCGAGACCGGTGCGCGCTTGTTGACGAAGTAGGGGAAGCTCATCTCGATGTGCCCGGAGCGGGCTTCCAGACGCTCGACCATCTGGCGAAGCATGCTTTCGAAGGATTCCACCGTGATCTCGCGATCCTGGCTGTTCAGGATCTCGATGAAGCGGGACATGTGCGTGCCCTTGAAGTGGTGGGGCAAATGCACGTACATGCCGAAGGTGGCGATGGTGTGCTGGGTGCCGCTGCTCTTATCCCGCACCCTGACCGGATGGCGGATGGCCTTGATGCCGACCTTGTCGATGGCGATCCTGCGGGCATCCGGCGTGTTCTGGACATCGGGGATGGCTGCATCGGCAGGCTGGGCAGGCCTGCGGCCAGGCAGGGTTGAAGGGCAGGGCAGGTCGGTTTCGCAAACGGTGTCGCAGGAGGTCATGAGCGTCCTTGGTCTGTTCATCAAGGCAGCAAGGCCGTGACGAGTTTCAGTACATCCTGGGTGGGGGTGCCGTAAGGAATGATTCTCACGAGCTTGCCCTGGGTGTCGATGAGGAAGATGTTCACCGTATGGTCGACGGTATAGCTGGAGCCCGTCGGCACATAGCGGAAGTGCGCGCCATACTGGCCGGCCACTTTGTGCAACTCCTGCTCGCTGCCGGTCAGCGCCAGAATGCTCTTGTCAAAAAAACCCACATAGGGTTCCAGGACATCGGCGGTGTCCCGTTTCGGGTCAACACTGATAAAAATCGGTTGAACCAGGGAGCGCTTGTCGGCAGGCAGCATGGCCAGTAATTGCTTGAATTGCAGCAGTTCCGTCGGGCACATGTCCGGGCAATAAGTGAAGCCAAAATACAGCAACACAGCCTTGCCCTTGAACGACGAAAGCGAGACTTCCTTGTTCTGTGTGGTGCGGAGCGTGAAATCCCCGCCCAGCGTATGCGACCCGGCCCATGCCAGGGACGTGCAGAACAGGAGCAGGGACACGATGCCATAGCGCACAGAGTTCATATTTCTCATTGCCTAACAAGTATCTAGTGCCAGAGGCTGCTGCATGAACCGTGCCATGTAGCCCGATGTCTTATGGATCAGGGTGCAGGTGATCCGTCCATTCGGAGCAATATTGGAGAAAAAGGCTTGTGAACGTTCCAGTTTCGGTACAACCTGTACCGTATATTTCACGCGATCTGTATTTCGATCGGCAACTATTTCAGTTTGTCCCCGTTTTTTGGGGACAAACAACGGAATACGACGTGCGCTGGGCACCTTTGTAATGTTGGTGCGGATATTGCTTCCATATTCACGGTAAGGATTTAGCGATGGAAAGGCACGAAATCTTGGAACATGCCCGTATTGTGAATGCTGTGGTCGAGTCGCGTGGCGACATGAACGCGACGGAAGTCGGGCCGGCGATTGCCCAGTCATGGAATCGATGCGTGCGGGACTTCGGCCTGGATCCGGTTCGCGATGAGCCGGTGGTCGTACTGGACAGCCGAGAACTGAAGGATAGGCAGGAGCCTTTGGAGTCCTTGCGTGCGATCGCGCAAGGCGAGATGGCCACGCTATACCAGCAATTGTCGGGATCCGGTTTTTCGGTGTTGCTGACCGACCGCGAAGGCGTGGTACTGGATTATCTGGGCGATCCCTCGTTTTCCGACGCCGCGAGGCAGTGTGGGATGGTGGAGGGCGCGCTGTGGAGCGAGCAGTACCAAGGCACGAACGGTATGGGCACCTGCGCCATCGAGCAGCGTCCCCTTCTGGTCCACCACCATGAGCACTTTCTGGCACGCAATGTCGGGTTGACCTGTTCGGCTGCGCCTATCTTCGATCATGAAGGCAGGCTGATGGCGGTCCTGGACGCCTCCAGCTTTTCCCATCTCGCGCAGCAACATACCCTGGTTCTGGTCAACATGTCGGCGCAGATGATCGAGAACCGTACTTTCCTGTGCAATTTCCGCGATCATTACGCACTACGCTTCCACAGCCGGCCCGAATTCATCGGGACACTCTGGGAAGGCGCGCTGGCCTTGAATGAGGAAGGCTATATCCTGGCCGCCAACCGGAGCGCCCTGTTCCAGCTGGGTTACAAGAAGCATGCCGATCTGGCTGGACTTCAACTGCGTGACCTCTTCAATACGGGTATGGACGCCCTGCTCGGACGGAACAACCAGGGATGGCTTAACCCGGTCGCCCTGTATGAGGCCAAGCGGGGGAACCGCTTCTTCGGCCTTGTCCAGCCGCCTGAGTCGCGCAGTTCTGTCCTGTCCGGACGGGCTGCGCGGCAGGCTGTCATCGAGAACCCGCCTGCGGGCGACGAAAAGGTCATACGCCTAAGTGAGCTCCAGTTCGGCGACCAGACCATGGAACATAACGTTCACTGCGCCAAGCGCGTGCTGGGCCGGGATATCCCCATCCTGCTGCTGGGCGAGACCGGGACGGGCAAGGAGGTGTTTGCCCAAGGCGTCCATCAGGAACAGGCTGGCGGCAAGCGTCCCTTCGTGGCGGTGAACTGTGCGTCCATCCCGGAAACCCTGATCGAGAGCGAGCTTTTCGGCTACAAGTCGGGGGCGTTCACCGGCGCCAACCGTGAGGGTCGTCGCGGGAAAATTCTCCAGGCGAACGGCGGCACCCTGTTCCTGGATGAAATCGGCGACATGCCCGTGATGCTGCAGGCCCGTTTGCTGCGGGTACTGGAAGAACGCGAAGTGATCCCGCTGGGTGGCGAAACGCCCGTCAAGGTCGACATCAAGCTGATCAGTGCCACCCACCGTGACCTCAAGGAACTGGTGGCGGAAGGGCGCTTTCGGGAAGATCTGTACTACCGCTTGCAGGGCATCACGCTGAACCTCCCGCCTTTGCGTGAACGAGGGGACAAGCGCGAACTCATCAACCATATCCTGAGCCTGGAATGCGGGGAAAAGGAACGGGTAGGGTTGAGCAAGGGTGCCTTACGGCAACTCGAATCATACGCTTGGCCCGGCAACATCCGGCAGTTGCGCAATGTCCTGAGGACGGCTCTGGCTCTTTGCGATGGCCCTGAAATCACGATTTACGATCTGCCTGAAGAAATCTGCGCGCAAGCGCCCCGGTCGGAAGCCGATGACAGTGCTGGCAGCAGTAAGGAGACCCCGTTGTCCGCGCTGGAGATGGCGGAACGGGAAACTATTTTGCTGAACCTGGAGAAGAGCCGCTGGAACGTCACGCTCGCGGCCCGAAATCTGAAAATCAGCCGCAACACGCTGTATCGCAAGATGAACAACCTGAACATCCGCATCAACAAGGAGGAATGATTTGATGCCGTCCCCGTTTGTCACCTGGGTTGAGCCTGCCGATCTGGGTTTCAATTCCGCTCACTTCATCACCTATGGCAATGTCTGTGAAAATTTGCACGGCCATAACTTTCACACGCGCGTGACGGCGCATGGCGAGGATACGGGCGAAGGCTACGTCCTGGATTTTGTCGCATTGACCCGCCTGGCGCGGGAAATCTGCCAGGAATTGTCCGATCGCGTGATCTTGCCCGCCACCAGCCCTGTTGTCCGCTTGGCCGAGGAAGACGGCCTGGTCAAGGTTGAAAGCTTCGGCAAGCGTTTCTGGATCGAGAAGGAAAGCTGCGCCATTCTGCAGATACCCAATGCCACAGCGGAGTTGATCGCCCGGCATATCGGCGAACGCCTGACCGAGGCACTTCACCGGGAAAACCTGGCAGGAGGCGTCCATTTGCTGGAAGTCGGAGTGGAGGAGGCCGATCGCCAATGGGGGTTCTCCCGACACGTCTTCCCGCAATGAACCCCGAGGCAAGGCCGTGCTAGTGCAAGAAACGCCCCGCATCGCCTGGGGACTGACAGGTTCGGGACATTACCTTCGCGAAAGCCTGGAAATTATCGAGACGCTTCCGGATGTCGATCTTTTCGTCACGCGAGCTGCGGCCGAAGTACTCGGAATGTATGGCATCCCGCTCAAGAGCCTGCGCGAGAAAATGCGCGTCTTTCAGGACCACACGGCCAGCAGCGTGCCGGTAGGCTTTCTCTATAGCGGCCACTACCACACGCTGATTGTCGGCCCGGCCACGTCCAACACCGTGGCCAAATGCGTGGCCGGAATCTCCGACACGCTGGTCACCAATCTCTACGCCCAGGCGGGCAAATGCCGCATTCCCAGCATCGTGTTTGCCTGCGACTGCGAGCCGACGGTGATCACCGAAGCGCCAGGCCAGACCGTCACGCTGTATCCCCGGCCCATCGATCTGGAAAATACCGAAAGGCTGAAGCGCTTTCCCTATACCCAGGTGGCGGAAAGCATCGAGGCATTGAAGTCTGCCATTGACCAAAGAATGACATGTCTGAGCACATCCTCTTCCTGACGGGCCGCCTGGCCGAACTGCAGTTGAGGCGTGTGCTCACGGACATGGGTGACGCGGGCTTTACCTGGGACGTGCAGGTGCCGGGTGTGCAGGTTGCGGCCTTGTTGACGGGCGACATGATCCGTCGCCGCTTGACGGACACCCGAGGGGCTGACCGCATCCTGTTGCCCGGCCGTTGCCGCGGCGACCTTGCGGCCTTGTCCGAACATTTCGGCATCCCGGTCGAACGGGGGCCCGACGAACTCATGGACTTACCGGCGTTTTTCGGCCGGCAGCGCCGCGCGCCCGATCTGTCGCGCCATGATGTCCTCGTGTTTGCCGAGCTGGTCGATGCGCCGCGCATGCGCATCGAGGCCATACTGGACCAGGCTGCTCGTTACGTTGCCGATGGCGCCGACGTGATCGATATCGGCGGCTTGCCTCAGACACCGTTTCCGCACCTGGAAGAAACGGTGCAGGCGCTGAAAGCGGCCGGTTACCGGGTCAGCGTCGACTCCCTCGATCCGGACGAATTGCTGCGCGGCGGCCGGGCGGGCGCGGATTACCTGCTGTCGCTCACCACGGACACCCTGTATCTGGCCGACGAAGTGGCGGCCACGCCCATCCTGATTCCCGCGCACCATGGAGATCTGAACGATCTGATCGAAGCCATGCAACGGATGGAGGCGAACAATCGCCCGTATTTCGCCGACCCTATTCTGGATCCGCTGCCGTTCGGATTTGCTGCGTCGCTGGCGCGCTACCATGAACTGCGCCGGCGAATGCCCGAGGCCGACATCCTGATGGGCACCGGCAACCTCTCCGAGCTCACGGATGCCGACACAGCCGGCATCCATGCCCTGTTGCTGGGGGTCATGGCGGAGCTGAATATCCGGGCGCTGCTCACCACGGAGGTCAGTCCGCATTGCCGCAGCGCGGTACGGGAGATCGACGCTGCACGTCGGATGATGTTCGCCGCGCGCGAGGGGCAGAGCCTGCCGCGCGATTTGTCCGATGCGCTGCTCGGCATGCATCACCGCAGGCCGTTTCCGTACGACCGAGAAGAAATCGCCGCGATGGCGAGCGCTGTGAAGGATCCCAGCTTCCGGATCCAGATCAGCGAGGAAGGCCTGCACATCTACAACCGCGACGGCATGCACAGTGCGACCGATCCGTTTGCGCTGTGGCCGCATCTCAAACTGGAACAGGATGGCGGCCATGCGTTTTATCTGGGTGTAGAACTGGCCCGGGCGCAGATCGCCTGGCAACTGGGCAAGCGTTACAGCCAGGACGAGGAGCTGACCTGGGGCTGCATGGGACTGCGTCGCAAGGAAGAAAACCTCACGGTTCAATGCGGACCCGGCAGCACGCGCACAACCCCTCAAACGGAGCCATCATGAGCATGATTCTGGAAGCCATCCTGACCACCGCCACGCCGGACGGCGGGACGCATATCGCCCCATTGGGCTTCCGGCGTGAAAACGGATATATCGTCCTGTCGCCTTTTCATCCCTCACGCACACTCGACAACCTGCGCGCCACCGGCGTGGCTGCGATCAGTCACCCCACCGACGTGCGCGTATTCGCCGGTTGCCTCACGGGGCGGCGCGATTGGCCGCTTGTTCCGTGTACCCAGGTCACTTGCGGCCGGCTCGCGGACGCGCTCAGTCACAGCGAGTTGATTGTGGAGCGGATCGAGGAAGACGCGGTCCGGCCCCGTTTCATCTGTCGCGAACTGATCCATGCCAACCATGAAGCCTTCCCCGGTCACAACCGTGCCCAGGCTGCCGTCATAGAGGCCTGCATCCTGATCAGCCGGCTCGGCATGCTGCCTGCCGACAAGGTGAAACAGGAAATGGACTATCTCGCCATTGCGATCGGCAAGACGGCGGGGCCACGCGAATTGGAGGCCTGGAATTGGCTGAAGGAAAAAATCGACGCGCATCGCCAGCAGGAGCAGGCGGCATGACGGGCTGGCTCGCCAGCGTGACGGACGTCGGTGAGGCGCGGCAAGTGCTCGCCGCAGGTGCCGACATCGTCGACGCCAAGAACCCGCATACCGGCGCACTGGGCGCCTTGCCTCTGGATACCGTACGTGCCATCGTCAATGCCGTGGGTGGGCATGCGCCAGTCAGCGCGACAGTGGGTGATTTTCCCACCATGGAGCCGTACGGCGTCGTCCATGCCGTCGACATGATGGCCGCTACCGGCGTCGATTTCGTGAAGATCGGGCTGTTCCGGGCCCCGGCGTTGCATGATTGCCTCGCGGCACTGGCGCCCTTGTGCAGCCAGCACCGTCTGGTTGCAGTCTTGTTCGCCGACCGCAACCCGGATATCGATATCGGACTGGCCGATCGGCTCGCCGAATGTGGGTTTGCGGGCATCATGCTGGACACGCTGGACAAGTCCGCGGGCGGCCTGCTTCGGCATCAGCCAGTCGCACGTCTCACCCGCTTTGTTGACCATGCCAGACACCTGGGGCTGATCAGCGGCCTTGCCGGATCCTTGCGGGCAACGGATATCCCCGTCCTCGCGCCGCTTGGTGCGGACTATCTTGGGTTTCGTGGTGCCTTGTGCCGCAGTCATGCCCGTACCCAGTCGCTGGATGCGGGGGCCATGTTTGCCGTCTCCGATGCCATTGTGAAGATGCGAGGGGTATCCGCACAAACAATGGCCTGCGTATGAGCTTGCGCAAGCCCTCGGACTTTCTGGCCATTTCCATGAGCGGCTACGATGGGAGGGGCCGGTAGGGTAGGGCTGGCAGGCCGACACCTGCCAAGCCACGGCCATCAAGCACGTTCAATATCACCGTCACGCCGTTTTGCTGGCCTTGTATTCCAGCCATTTCTCGACCTGCTCGTCCCAGTCGTCGGAACGGAAGAAGGGATTGGAGCGTGGCTGGACGACCATGTTGGGATCGACCGGCAACTCCAAGCCCTCGAGGAAGTTGGTCAGGCCGATACGCTCGATCATCTCGCCGGTGCGCTCGTGTTCCAGCGCATTTTCCGCAAAGAAGTCGATGACATTGCGGCCCAGTTCATTCAGTTTCTCAAAGTCCTCATCGGTTTCCAGCTTCATGAACGGGATCACGACCGTGCCCATGGTAGCGCCGATCTTCAGCACGCCCTTGCCGCCGATGAGTATCGTGACACCCTTGTCCTTGCCTGGCAGGAGACCGCCAGGCATGACATTCAGACAATGCATGCAGCGCACGCAGTTCTTGTTGTCGATACACATGGTTTTGCCGTCGCCCAGGTTGGCAGCGGACACATGTTCGTCGGCCTTGAACTTGTCGGAAGACACCAGGGCGATGGCCTTGGTCGGGCACTTGGTGATGACGTCATTGATGAGATCCTCCATGCCGTGGACCTTGTAGTAAGCCTGAACCAGTTCTTCATTGACCCGGATGTTGTCGCGCCAGGTGCCGATGGTTGCCAGGTCGGAGCGCATGATGGCGTTGACGCAGTCGTTCGGGCATCCCGAAAACTTGAACTTGAATTTGTATGGCAGCGAAGGACGATGCATGTCGTCTATGTTGTTGTTGATGACGGTACGCAGCGCCTTGGCTTCGTCGTAGCAGGACATTTCGCAACGTGCTGCGCCGACGCACGACATTGAGGTACGCAGCGAGGGGCCCGCGCCCCCAAGATCGAAACCCATCTCGTTCAGGCGGTCGAAGGCCTTCTGGACGTTCTCGGTGCGGATGCCCTGGAACATGATGTCGCCAGACTGGCCATGGAAGGCGATCAGGCCAGATCCCCCCGTTTCCTGCCAAACGTCGCACATCTTGCGCAGGAGATCAGAGGTGTAGTGCATGCCGGCCGGCGGCTGGATGCGCAGCGTGTGGAACTCGGCCGCCTCGGGGAATACAGGCTTGCCGTTCCCGTCCTTCAGTTCGGTGAACCGCGGGATCACGCCACCTCCGTAGCCGAATACGCCGACAGTCCCGCCTTTCCAGTAACCGGTCTTGGTCTTATACGACGTTTCCAGCTGACCCAGCAGGTCATGCATCATGTCGCTCTCTTTTGCCAGACGCTTGAGACCAGTGACAAAACTTGGCCAAGGGCCTTTCTCGAGTTCGTCAAGATTAGGGGTTTCGAACAGGGGCTTGCTCATATCGGTCTCCTTCGCGGGTCGTAAATTGCTGATTGGTCAAATGCTTGCGTATTCCACTTTGCAGAGCGCCGATCCCTGGCTAGCAGAAGGGAATATCGGGCAGGAAGAGGCTGGCGAGATTGCACTGCCACTGCCTCATCAAGCAAAGATAGTTTTTTTCGAATATTTAACAAACGATATTTTTTCTGGTTATCTATCGCATATTTCGATTGATTGAGCCAAATGGGATTGCTCAGGCCGGATGAGCACATGCCTTATTACGCACCGGCTGAACTTGCCGGTCTGAATCCATTACTTCGCATAATGTATATTAGCAAATCCTGATATACCATTTTATGGAAAATCGCGCAACTCAAGACTGCTGCGGGATCGCAGCATCCAGACTGGTTATGTCCATGTCCCTAGTTAAACCTAGGGAGGGATATGATCAAGTTCACTGTATTGAGTACGAAGGGCGGGGTCGGCAAGACCACATTGGCAGCAAATCTTGGCGCACTCATGGCGGACATGGGGCTGAGAGTCCTGCTTGTCGATGCCGATGTGCAGCCAGCGCTATCAAAATATTACCGTATTAAGCGCGAAGCTCCGTTTGGCCTCACAAAGGTCATCACCACCGGGTATGTCACTGAGGATTGCATCTCTCAGACGGTAATCGATGGGCTCGATGTAATCCGGTCGGACGATCCAGATGGCAGTCTGCAAACATGGCTCCTGCATCGTATTGATCGCGGCGAGCGACTTGGCAATGCCCTGAATTCCCCCGCCGTATCCGAAGACTATTACGACTGCGTCTTAATCGACACGCAGGGAACCGTAGGCCCACTGCAGGACACCGCCGCACTCGCCGCCACACAGATCATTTCTCCAATCAAGCCGGAAATTCTGTCAGCACGTGAGTTCAAAACGGGAACGATGGAGCTGCTGGCTCGGCTTGAGCCTTCACCAAACTCGAAATACAGGGTAGGGCCGGTCAAAGCAGTCATTTCGATGCAGGATCGGACTGCTGACGCGAGAATCATCGCGGAGTCGATCAGACAGGACTTCATCAAGCTGGGCGGACGCGTCACAGTCCTTGATACGGTATCTGAGTTGTACTGATGCACGCATGACCCAATAGCTCCTGGATCACCCGCAAATCGGCACCAGCATCCAATAAGTGCGTGGCAAAGGCGTGCCGGAGGCTATGAGTACTGAGGGGTCTTTCGATCCCCTTGTTTGAGGCGTGCTTCTTCACCACCAAGCGGAGTACGCCCGTGCTTATTTTCTTCCCGCGAACCGAGAGGAACACATGATTGCAAAGGTAGTCCCGTCTCAGGGCGGGTCTTGACCTGCTCAGGTATAGATCGAGCCAGAATGCAGCCTCTTCTCCATAGACCACCAGCCGCTCCTTGTTTCCTTTTCCACAAACTCGAATCACACGGTTTTTGAAATCAAAGTCTTCGACCTTGAGATCGGATAACTCGGTGGCTCGTATCCCAGTCGCATAGAGCAATTCGAGCATGGCCTTGTCACGCAGGCCTTGGTGAGAATTGAGATCAGTAATATCAAGCAGTGACGCCACCTCATCCTGTGTCGGCGTGTTCGGGAGGCTGTGGGGTATTTTGATCTTGCCAAGGCGCATGGTCGGGTCCTTCGCAACCTGCCCATTGGTCGTGAGATATTGGTAAAACCGACGGAGCGAAGCAGTATAGCGAGCCACGCTCCGAGCGCTGATCTTTCTCTCCAGCAGGCTTGCCAGCCATGCCTCAATGTCCAGATTCTGCGCCTGGAGTAGCGACTGGCCGTTATGCTGGGTCAGCCACGATCCGAAATTGACCAGATCCGCACGATAGGCGTCGATGGTCCTGTCGGCGAGACCATGAACAAGCCATAACTCATTGCTGAACTGCTCCACGGATGGGAGCAGGGAATGTGATTTTGCGGAACCCATTTATTTTGCCTTTCTTGGTTTAACCCCTTCGGCTCCGCAACTGCAGGGGTAAATTTTCAGCTTATTATTTTCGCCGCCACTCCCATGACGGTATTGCATTCAAGTTAGCCCATCCCGGGTGCATTCCTGAATCGTTTTCCGATCGTGCCTGGAGGCACGATCCACAACAGGCTTCAAATTTTAATATTTCCTGACGTGCCATGCCAACCCCAGCTTGATGAACAGGTTGGTATAAGACTCTTCGTGCCTTCTGACGTCTAACCTCAAGGGCTATTGTCATTTAAGGCAATGTGGCAGGCTTCTTCTGCCGACTTGCCTTCTTGCTTGTTCGACAATTCCTGGCCTTACCGATGTCCGATACACGTATACAATTAACGGACATGAAGCTAGTCATGCTCAACCCGACGCCCTTCATCAAATCGCAGGTGAGGCAACGTATCAACCAGGCCCCGGCAGCCAAAGTGTGGACGCCGGTGGATTTTCTCGACCTGGGTAGCCGCGACGCGGTGGACAAAACGCTCCAGCGCATGGTCGCCAGCAATGATCTGCGTCGCATCGATCGAGGATTGTACGACCAGCCCCGGATGAATTCTCTCACCGGCCAGCCAACCGCCCCCGATTATCGCAGCGTGATGGATGCCGTCGGTCGTCGCGACCAGGTGCGCGTACTGATTGACGGGATGACCGCCGCCAACGATCTGGGCCTGACAAATGCGGTGCCGGGGCAGATCATTGTGCATACCGATGGCCGACTGCGACCGATCCAGTTGGGCAAATTGACTCTCCAGTTCAAACTGACGGCGCCAAGCAAGCTCTACTGGGCCAACCATCCAGCCATGCGGGTGGTGCAAGCCCTGTACTGGCTGCGCGATGGCCTGAAGGGTGGTGCCCAGGTTGATCAGGATGCGATTCAAGCCAAGCTCATTCGGCTATTGCAGGACTCCAGCCAGGGAAGCGTGATTCGTGATGATCTGCGATCCGGTTTACACACCGTGCCGTCGTGGATGCAACAGTGGATTCGCGATCTGCTTGCCCGTTCCGAACAGGCAAGCACCAAGGCTTCACCGTGAACGCCGGCTTTCTTCGTGTCATCGCCGCCTCTCCCGAGGATCGTCGTGTCCTGTTCCTGGCGACCGCCAACCGGCTCGGCACACCGATCCATAATGTGGAGAAGGATTTCTGGGTATCCGGGTTCAGCGTTCTATCGTCTGCCAGAGCCCAAAAGAATTGACATGGCCATTCAGCTGACCCTGTTGCCCGGTTGTGTTTCTATTTTCAGACTGTCATCCAGTAGCAGAAACAGCGTCTCGTCGTCCGTCGACGTGTAAATGCTGGTGGTTGCCACACTGGCGTGTCCGAGCAGGCGCTGGATCATGTTGATCGGCATCGTCTCTGCGGAATGTGCACCGCGCGTGTGTCTCAGCCAGTGCGTCGAGGCTTTCGCCATCTTTTTGGCATCGTCATGATGCCCCTGCGTGGCAAGCACCGCGGCCGCTTCCCTGAAGAACACCTTCAAGGCCTTGTACAGCGTCGTGGGATCCAGGGTGCCTGTATCCTGCCCAAGCCACAGCCGGGCGATCAGGGGAATATCTTCAGGATTATCCAGCGGGTCGGCATTGAGGCCCCGCCAAGCCAGGTAATCGCGTAATGCATCCATCACCATGCCGGGCATCGGGACTGCCCGCCATTTGCCACCCTTGCCGAGCACTTTCAGCATCCAGCGGACACCCAGGCCACGCTTGAGCGGGACCGAATAGAGTCTCCCCAGGCGGGCATCCACCAGTTCGGTGAGCCGTAGCCCCGTGGCATAGGCGAAGGGGAGTACAAAGCGCAAGCGCCGGATGGATTCGTCCATAGGCTGGCGGTGCAGATATTCCATGAGAAATGCCCACTGGCTGCGTGTGAACGCGTGCGTCAGTTCCAAGTCAGGCGCGGTGGTCACGTCCATCACCCGCTGTGGCGGCGGCACGCCGTCCCATGGATTGCTGTCGAGGTAACGCACCTTGGCAAGCCACTCGAACAGGGATTTGAGGATGGTGTGGGCTTGGATTTGGCTGCGCAGCGAGGTAGCTCCTTCGAATGGCCGCCAGTTGGCCGACCAGCGCGGTGTGCTGCGCTTTCCCATCCAATCAGCCTGGGGAAGGCGCCATGGCCATGCCGCGGGTAATGTGCGGCCGAGGCCACCCAGCCAGTCCCGGTAGGCAATGGCATCCTCGATCGACAGCGACGACAGGGCGCGCCCGCGCTCCATGATCGACCAGATCAGGAGGCGCTCTGCCTCGCGGCGATAGGCGCGCTCGGTATGCGGATTCGACGCGCGCGCTTTCAGCCAGGCCTGGATCGCCTGATGGTCATTTTCAGCGGCGATGCGACTGCGGCCAAGGCCTCGGTTCTCGCCAAGTGAGCCGTCCAGTTCCGCCGGCGTCGAGAACGACTCCAGCGGCATGATGGCGGTGGCCGAGGGCCGGGTCAGTTCGATTGGCGACAACGACCGCAGCGGGGCGAGCCCCTGCGGCGACATCACACCCAGACTGCCTTCGTGGGTGGCAAGCCACGTCACGAGCCGGCGCGCCCCTTTTTCGCCGAGGCGGGGGACGGACACCCACCAGCGGTAGCCCTGCGTGCGGACACGCTGATGCAGCGCCTCGATGGTGGGGATGCAGGCGAGGATGAGCCTGGCAGCGAGTCGATCGTCAAACCAGGCTGCAACCGGGTCTTGCGGCTGCGGGTCGGTGGCGAGCAGTTCCTCCACCCACACCAGCGCCGCCAGCTGGCGTTCGACCAGACGGGCGTAGCGTCTCGCGCGGCGGTCGATGCTCTGCGGATAGGCCTCGACGTACATCGCGGCCAGTTCCTTCTCCGAATAGAAGTGATCGGGGTCGTGTGCTTCGCGGAAAGTTTCGAGCGAGGGGAGGGCGGTCGTCGACCGTACTGCCTCGGGCAGGATGCCGAGCGGCAGGCGCAGCAGCCGGGCCAGCGCATGTCGGCCATGCCGGCGGGCAGCCATCGTCAGAGTTTGCTGGATCCAGGCCAGCGTGGAGCGCGCGATGCGCTGATCGAGGCCGGATTCGAGGTAGCGGTCCGCTGCGACCTTGAGATCGAGGCCCTGCAGCCAGCCGCGGTAGAAGGCGAGGTGGTGACGCCCGATTTTGCGAGTGGATTCCATGGCTAACTGGCTGAAATCAAGAAGAAACAGGAAATATAGGTCACAGATCCTTGAGTTGAATCAGAAAAACAGCATTCTTGATAATTGACCTTATCATGAACTGCATATGCTTTTGACGCTAGATGGCTTTTGCTTTGTTCTAATCGAAACGCGCCCCCCATATTGCTATTGCTGGCTTTTGACTGTTGGCCTGCCAGACCACGAATGCCTGAACGCTGGTAGCATCAAATCTTCTCAACCAACCCAGGGATGTTCATGAATAAGACTGAATTAATCGAAGCCACGGCAGCCGAAGCGGACATAAGCAAGGCTGCTGCCGGAAGAGCGCTTGATGCCATCCTCGCCACCGTCGTCAAAGCGGTAGCGAAAGGTGATTCTGTGACCCTCATTGGGTTTGGCGCTTTCAAATCTTCCAAGCGTGCTGCCCGTACTGGCCGCAATCCACAAACAGGCAAGGAACTGAAGATCGCTGCCACGACTGTGCCTCGCTTCACGGCTGGCGCTGGTTTCAAGGCCGCCGTTGCGGCTAAGAAAGTTGTAAAGAAGAAGTGATGTGACATGTGCGGGCGTGGCGCTGTCAATGTAAGCCACGTCCGCATTCAAACAGTAGGCTAGTGCTTATCGTCCCTAGCAGTCTGTCTGACTTAAAGAATCGAAGAGAAAACCGGCTGGGCACGGGCCGATTTTGACTATTTTGCCGGGCAAAATAGTCTGGCCAAAAGCGGGCGTTCGCATCATTCCGCTAACGCGGAAACGTTAGTTGGAACCGAGTTCTTTGGTCAGCGGACGTCACTGTGATTGAGCCTCTGTGCGCGTCAACGATGGATTTAACGATGGCAAGCCCCAGTCCAGCGCCAGCTCCCTTGCGCTGACGCGATGGGTCGACACGGTAGAAGCGGTCGAACAGTCTGGGGAGGTGCTCGCTCGGAATGTCCGTACCCGGATTCTCGACGGCAACGGTGACTGTATCCCCGTGCCCGGCCAGGGATACCTGCACGGTATGGCCGGGTGGGGTGTGCCGGATGGCATTCGATATGAGGTTGCTGAGCGCGCGCCGCAACATCAGCCGGTCGCCGGGTACGCTGGCAGCACCCGTCTGGGCGAGCGAAACGCCGCGCTCCTCCGCCCAGGCTTCAAAATAATCAAACAAGTCCTGTGTTTCGTTGGCCAGATCGACTTTATCCAGGCCTGGTCGGAGAAGGCCGTAGTCGGCCTGGGCCAGGTAGAGCATGTCGCCGACCATCTGGGCCATGCGTTCATATTCTTCCAGGCTGGAGTAGAGGACGTCCTTGTACTCGTCCTTGTTGCGTGCGCTGGAAAGCGCCACCTGGGTCTGGGTCATGAGGTTGGAAATGGGAGTGCGCAGTTCGTGCGCAATGTCGGAAGAAAACTCGGAGAGCCGCCGGAAGGAGTCGTCCAGGCGGGCCAGCATGGCGTTAAAGGCGGTCGCGAGGGGCTTGAGTTCCGTAGGCAGGCCTGTAGCCGGCAGGCGGTCTGCCAAGCGTTCGGCGGAAATGCCGGCCACCATGTGGGTGACCTGACGCAAGGGGGAAAGTCCCCAGCGGGTGGCCATCCAGCCCAGGCCGGCAGTGGCCAGGGCGGCTAAAGCGATGGCGAGGGCCAGCACTGACCGGAATTTGTCCATGAAGACAATATGGTGCTGGATGTTCAGTGCCACAGCCACCGTATAAGGCTTGCCATTTCCTGTGGTCATCGACACGGCCATGCCGCGGTAGCTTATCCCGGACTGTATCCACTGCTGCAAGGTGCCGGTGGTGCACATGGCTGGCTGGGCTTGGCACTCATTAAGCAATGTTTGTGGAAAATCGGCGCCCGAGGTGGCGAACCAGATCTCGCCCGTCGCATCCGTCACCAACACCGCGAGACCATGGTGGCCGACCAGGGCGTCATCCAGTTGTTGGGGCAGAAGGTCCAGGTCCATCTGGCTATAGGCGTGCTTGAATAAATTCTGGATGAGTTCCAGCTTGCCCGTGAGTTCGACCCGATCCTCTTCTTTGAGATGGCGTTCCACCACTTGCGTCAAGAAAAATCCCGTTATCAGCAATACCAGGGAAGCCGCCCCCGCGAAAAGCAGGCTGATACGGGCGGTCAGCGACAGGGTTTTCATGCGGCCGTGCCTTCTGGGGGGAGCTCCAGCACGTAGCCCATCCCCCGCACGGTATGGATGAGCTTGTGCTCGAAACCCTCGTCGATCTTGATCCGTAGCCGGCGCACCGCGACATCGATCACATTGGTGTCGGAGTCGAAATTCATATCCCAGACCTGCGATGCAATCAGGCTGCGTGGCAACACCTCCCCCTGCCGGCGCAGGAACAATTCGAGCAGGGCAAATTCCTTGGCCGTGAGTTCGATCTTGTTGCCTGCCCGCATGGCGCGCCGTCGCAGTAAATCCAATTCCAGGTCGGCCGCCTTGAGTACGGTGGATTCCAGGCTGGAATGCCCCCGTCGCAACAGGCTGCGTACCCGGGCCAGCAGTTCGGAAAAGGCAAAGGGTTTCACCAGATAATCGTCGGCACCCAACTCCAGCCCCTTGACCCGGTCTTCCACCTGGTCGCGCGCGGTCAGGAACAGCACCGGTATTTCAATTCCGGCTCGGCGCATACCTTCCAGGACCTGCCAGCCATTGAGACCGGGCAGCATCACATCCAGGATCATCAGGTCGTAGTGGTCTATTTGTGCGAGTTCCAGCCCCTCCCATCCATCGTGGGCCAGATCTGTGACGAAGCCGGCCTCGGTGAGGCCTTGTTTCAGGTAATTGCCCGTCTTGGGCTCGTCTTCGACGATGAGTATTTTCATGTTGGGAGCGTCCGGGTGGATGCAAGCATCCTGCCACAGCCCATGCTTGGCGTGGAATGCATTACAGATTTGTAATTTATCTGTCAGTTTGATGTTGGGCGCGCACCTGCAATATGCGGATATCGCTGGGGTGCCCGAGTACGACCTGCAAGGTGTCATGCCACATGTAATACACCGGCTCCTGAAACGGCGCGACAGGCGCAGCCTGGCGCCCGGATTGGGCAAAACGTTTTTTAGAATGGAGAGCAGTCTCACATGAAATCTTTTTCCTCACATTACTTATCGGTTCCGGATTTGCCACGCCGCCGATTCGTTCAGGGGCTTGCTGCGGGTGGCATCCTGCTTGGCCTGCCGGCGATCATCAAGCCGGCCTGGGCAGATACGGTCGATACCACGACAGGTGGCGCTCCGGTGCTCAGCGGCACGGAATTTGATCTCACGATTGCGGAAACACCGGTCAATTTCACCGGCACACCGCGCATGGCCACCACCATCAATGGTTCTCTTCCCGCGCCCACGCTGCGCTGGCGGGAGGGAGATACCGTGACCATTCGGGTTACCAACCGGCTCCCGGTTGACAGCTCCATCCACTGGCACGGCATCCTCCTGCCATTTCAAATGGACGGTGTACCGGGGATCAGCTACAAGGGCATCGCCCCGGGGGAAACCTTCACCTATCGATTCAAGGTGGGGCAAAGCGGCACCTACTGGTACCACTCGCATTCCGGCTTTCAGGAGCAGACCGGCATGTACGGCACCATCGTCATTGAGCCGGCTGGCGGCGAGACGATCCGTGCCGATCGTGACTATGTGGTGCAGTTGTCCGACTGGACCGACGAAGACCCGATGCGGATTTTTTCCAAGCTCAAGATGCAGAGCGACTACTACAACTTCAACCAGCCCACCGTTGCGGATTTCTTCCGCGATGTCTCGCGCAACGGGTTCAAAGCCGCGCTCGACAACCGCAAGATGTGGAACCAGATGCGCATGAGCCCGACCGATCTCGCCGACGTCTCCGGCTATACCTACACCTATCTGATGAATGGCACGACTCCGGCCGGCAACTGGACCGGGCAGTTCCGCCCGGGCGAAAAGTTGCGGCTGCGTTTCGTCAACAGCGGTGCGATGACCTTCTTCGACGTTCGCATACCGGGGCTCAAGATGACTGTGGTCCAGGCCGACGGCCAGGACGTCGAGCCGGTGACGGTGGACGAGATTCGCATCGGTGTGGCCGAAACCTTCGACGTGATCGTTACGCCGAAGGATGAGGCCTACACGATATTCGCCCAGTCGATGGACCGCACCGGCTACGCACGCGGCACGCTGGCGCCGCGTGCCGGCATGGCGGCGGCAGTGCCCACGCTGGACAAGCCGCAACCGCTTGAAATGGAGGACATGATGGGCGACATGACTGGCATGGCGCGTGCGCACCATGCCAGGACCGAATACGGCCCGAGCGTCGACATGCGCGTGGACACGCCCCGCACCGACCTTGACGACCCGGGTGTTGGCCTGCGCGACAACGGCCGGCGCGTCCTGACCTATGCCGATCTGCACACGGTCGGCGGGCCCCTCGATCCGCGGGATGGCGAGCGCGAGATCGAGCTGCATCTCACCGGCAACATGGAGCGTTACACGTGGTCGATAGATGGGGTCGAATTCGGCAGATCGACACCCGTGCATTTCCGTCATAACGAGCGGCTGCGCGTGGTATTCGTCAACGACACCATGATGACCCATCCCATGCACCTGCACGGCATGTGGAGCGAGCTGGAAAGCCAAGACGGGAGCTTCCAGGTGCGCAAGCACACCATTGCCGTGCAGCCGGCGCAGCGCGTGAGCTTCCTCGTCACCGCCGACGCGCTTGGCCGCTGGGCCTGGCATTGCCATCTGCTCCTGCATATGGACGCGGGCATGTTCCGCGAAGTGGTCGTGGCGTAAGCCCCGCGCAAATGAAATCAGAGGACATACGATGGTGAACAAAGAAGCAAAGACTATTGCCCTTGCCGCGATGTTGGCATTCGGGCTCTCGCCCGCCTGGGCGCAGGACCCGGCAGTCCAGGAAAAGGCAGCCGGAGAAATGGAGACGATGCCGGGCATGGGCCAGGGGCAGATGAATCACGGCACCATGACGGGAATGGGGCAGGGTGACATGTCGGGCCCGGCGCAGAACATGGGGCAGGACATGGGCAACATGAGTCCGGGAGGAAGCATGGACCCCGGTTCCATGACCATGCAGGGCGGTTCGGCCCCAGCCGACGCGCGCGACCCGCACGCCTATTCGGACGGCTATACGCTTGAGTCGGGGCCCTATGCACATCCCGGCCCGCGGGAGCTGCGCATGGCTGACGAACACAACTTCGGGGCGCTGCTGATCGATCGGTTAGAGCGTGTATATACCGATAACGGTGATACAACGGCCTACGATGCGCAGGCCTGGTTTGGCCGCGATTACGACCGTCTGGTGCTCAAGGCCGAGGGCGACATCGCGAGAGGCCGTTTGCAGGAGGCCCGCACCGAAGCGCTCTGGGGGCACGCCGTGGCCACGTTCTGGGACACGCAACTCGGCGCGCGCTACGACAGTGGCGTGGGGCCGGACCGCGGCTGGCTGGCCTTCGGCATTCAGGGGCTTGCTCCCTACTGGTTCAACGTCGACGCAACTGCCTACGCGGGCAACAGCGGACGGACCGCGCTGCGCCTGGGTGCGGAGTATGAACTGCTGCTGACGCAAAAGCTCATCCTGCAGCCGCGCGTCGAAATGAATCTGTATGGAAAGCGGGACGCGGCAAGAGAAATTGGTCGCGGCCTCTCCGACGCCACCGCCGGATTGCGTCTACGTTATGAATTCACACGTCAGATTGCTCCCTATGTCGGGGTCGAATGGGCGCGCAAGTTCGGGGATACGGCGGATTTCGTGCGCGCTGCAGGTGAAGACACCCAGAATACGCGGCTGGTTGCGGGGCTGCGTTTCTGGTTCTGACGCAATTCTTGTTTTTTCAAACGACTTAACGCACTGGAGAAACCTGCATGAAAAAGGCACTATCGATTCTGATCCTCGGCGCATTGCCTGCGATGGCGCTGGCCAGCGGCATGCATGATCACGAACACGGGCATGACGATCACGAGACGACGGCATATGGCGTGCCCGGTGAGGCGGCGCAGGCGACCCGCATGATCGAGGTGCAGGCGGCGGATAACATGCGCTATACACCGGCCTCCATCACGGTGCGGCGCGGTGAGACCATCAGATTCGTGGTGAGAAATACCGGCCACCTGCCGCACGAATTCTTGCTGGGTGACACCAAGTCGCTCAAGGAGCATGCCGAGCTTATGCGGCGCTACCCGAATATGGAGCATGACGATCCCAATATGGCGAAGGTGGCGCCGGGCGGCACGGCCACGTTGATCTGGACGTTCACTCAGGCCGGCACGGTGGAATTCGCCTGTCTGATGCCCGGCCACTATGAGGCTGGCATGAAGGGCAGTATCGAGGTCAGCGCGAAGTAACGCGTGGGCCGGTTTCAGCAACGCAACATTGAGAGGAACACGATCATGATCATGAAAAACATACTTGGGTTGGGCCTGTTCGGAATGGTTGGAATGGGCGTGGCAGGAATCGCTCATGCCGCACCGGACGGCGCGGTTGCGCCGATCCGGATTGCCGCTGCGGACACTGCGCAGGCTTCGGCCGTGTCCGCGGTCGGCGTGGTGCAGCAGACCCGGCCGGAACAGGGCAAGGTCAAGATCAGCCATGAGGCCATTCCGGCGCTAGACTGGCCGTCGATGACCATGTACTTCCGCGTCAAGGACAAGGCGATTCTGCAAGGCATCGCCGCCGGCGACAAAGTGCGCTTCGAACTGGAGAAGGGCACTACGGGGTTGGAAATCACGCGCATGGAAAAAGTGGCCAAGTGAACTGGACGGCACCCAGCGCGCTGCCTGGCCACAGGCGGTGGCGTGAGCTGGGCAAGGAGCATTCTGCTTGACCACAGGGCTATTCATGGCCGAGCAGTTTGTCGGCTTTCGCGTCGGCCGTAGTTGCCGCAACCATGCCCATGGCTGAAGTGCGCGGTCATTTCCAACAGTCAGGACTTTATCCATCATCCCGATGAATCCGAAGCGTTCATCACCAGTCGTTTGGGGCCCTGCTGAACGAAACCCACACCCTTCGTTAATGACGTGAAGATGGTAAGAGTGTGCTCGATACGTCAGGCTGGTGTGGGCATGGGGGCTGACCACGCTTTCAACTTTCAACGTTGAGGCGGCCGCCTATGTGGGTGCCTGTCGGCGTACGGTTCTGGTTCTAATTGCCTTCCCAGGCAAGCAAGATAGGGCAAGAAAGCCTGGCGACATGACACGATGATTACAAATTTGTAATCCGCAAGTCAGGCTGGTGTAGGCACCCACCTTTCATACTGCAGTCACGCTCAAGCAAGGAAACTTCGCGTGAAGACTGCATTTCTCCAACTCCTCCTGATCGGGAGCTTTACAACCTCGGCGCTGGCTGCCCCCGAGGCGCCTATTGTGGAGGTTTACAAGAGCCCGTCGTGCGGCTGTTGCAGCAAGTGGGTGGACCACATGAGGGTCAACGGATTCACCGTACGCAGCCACGACTCCAACGATGTGGTGCAGCAGAAATACCGGCTCGGCGTGCCGTATGGCTACAGTTCTTGCCACACCGCCGAGGTCAACGGCTATCTGGTGGAAGGCCACGTGCCGGCCGCTGACATCAAGCGCTTGCTGAAAGAAAAGCCCAAGGCCCGCGGCTTGGTGGTGCCCGCCATGCCCATGGGTTCGCCTGGCATGGAGCAGGCGAATCGAAAGGATCACTACGACGTTCTGCTCGTGAACCTGGATGGCACTACCCGAACCTATAGCCGTTACTGAATCCGTCGGACATGCAGGAGATTGATCGTGAAACCTGTCCTGAATTTGCTGCTGACATCGACCATGGCTCTGGTGACCACCGCCATGGCCGGACAGTTATCCATGCCCCCAGTTTTCACCGTTCAGTCGGATCCCGAGACGGTGCTGCGGGCCTATCCCCTTGGCCTCATTACCAAGCAGGACGCCTTCAGCCATCACGGCAAGGCGATCCGAACCGTGATCCTGCCCAACGGCAAGGAAGGCTGGGTGTACGAAGTGGGAATCAAGGAAGCCCGTACTTACGAGCATCCGACAAAGGAAAAGCACACCGTATATGAAACCGAGCCGAGGAACGGTGTGCGCACCTATACCTTGGAGTTCGATAGCAAGGGGGTGGTCATCGACGTGCTATACAACGAGCAGGGACGACACGACGGCCTCACTGCCCTGCAGGTCCAGCGCAGGTTTCGCGGCCAGGCGCCAGGCAAGCATTGACGGGCTCGGTATCGATGAATCCGGAGTGTGCAGCTCGAATTTTGCATGACATGAAGGAGGAGATTTTCATGAACGTCAAGATCGTTGCGACCAAGAGTTGCAGTCACTGCCTGAGTTTGCAGCACGAACTCAATGAGCTGGGCATTCCATTCGAGGTGCTGTTTGTCGAGGAGCATCCCGACGTGGTCGTAGCCCACAGCATTCGTCATTCCCCCAACCTCCTCGTGAACGACGAGATCATTTTTCGGGGGCAACCCACACCACTTGAATTACGGCAATTCTTCAACAGGATCTGATCGGTCGATCAACAAAAGGAGGTTGGGCGTGCGAGATGCCATGGATAAGGTCCGCCACTGCCTGGCTTGCGCAGCACTTGTCAGTTTTTCCGCAAGCGCCAGCGAGCTTAACCACGGTCAGCTGGTCTACAACGGAACGTGCATCGCATGCCATGGCAGCGATGGAACCGGCAGTCTCCCCGGCGTCCCGGACTTGACCGGGAAAACCGGGCTTCTATCGCAAGACGATGCGGTCCTGCTCGGGCGGATGGCTGACGGTTACCAGTCGCCAGGCTCATCCATGGCCATGCCTCCAAAGGGCGGTAATGCCGCCTTGACCGACGTGGATTTGAGGGCCGTCTTGAAGTACATGCGTAATGAGTTTCAGCAAGACCCGCAAACAAGGGGAAAAACCAAATGAATGCAAAGAAACTTGTTCTGGCGCTGCTGTGCCTTGGCGGCGGGACATTCGCCATGGCCGCGCCGATTGCATACATTCCATTAGGCTCGGCCAATCAGGTGATTGCCGTTGATGCGGCAAACGGAAAGATCATCCGCAGCTATTCTGGAGTAGAGAATCCTCATGGGTTGGTAGCGACGCCCGATGGCGACTATCTGGTTGCTGGAAGCCTGAAGGAAATCCCAGTCCCCGCAGGCGCGCCATCGGATACGCCCAACAGCAAACTGTATGTGATCCATCCCGAGCACGGCCATGTCATGGCGGAGATTCCGGTGTCTGGTTGGACGCATCATGAAGCCGTGACGCCTGACGGCAAATATGTGATTTCCACGCATCCGACGCGTGGAGGAATCAGCGTCGTCGACGTGATCAACAACAAGGTTTACAAGACAATCAAAACCGGCCCCTCACCGAATTACACGCTGGTGACGAAGGACGGTAAACGTGCCTATGTGAGCAACAGCGGAAACGGAACGCTCAGCGAGATCGACCTTACCAGGTGGGAGATGACCCGTTCACTTGAGGCCGGGCCAACGCCGGAGCATCTGGTCTTTTCCCCCGACGAAAAAACGATCTACGTCTCCAACGACCGTGCCGGTACGGTTTCCGTTGTATCAGTCAAGGAAGGCAAAGTCGAGACGACCTACAAGATCGGGAAGCGAGTGCACGGTTTGGACCTCGGTGACGACGGAAAAACGCTTTTTATCAGCAGCCGCTCGGACGACAAGCTGGTGGCTCTCGACATAACAACCGGCGAACAGCGCGCCCTGACGCTTTCTCCGGAGCCCTACCATCTCGACAAGATCCCGGGAACCGGAAAGGTCTATGTCTCCAGCGGCAAGGCGCCAAAAATATGGGTGGTGGACCAGAAGACGTTCACGGTTACGGACACGATTCAGTTGCCAGCTGGGGAAGGTCACCAAATTGCGGTGGTTCAATAAAGAATTCGTTAGGTGGAGATGAAGCCCTCGTTTTTTTGCGTAACCAAATAGGGAAGGACGATGGATCGCCAACTGAGAATTGGTTCGAGGGACTGCCTAAAGAATGGCCATGATGGGCGTGGTGGATCCTGCCAATTAAGTTGATATGCCGGCGAGTGGCAAGTAAGGCAGTGAGGTGAAAGGCTACGAGACACTCTTGTAAACGGGAACGAAAGGTCCGTTTCAATTACGAATTGAAATTACCGTACGCTGAGTGTGTGCACAAGGTACTTGCTAAGTGGTTGGCTGTGCGCCGAAGGGTTTGAAAGAACTTTCGGAGTTTCTCTGAAGTATGGCTCCCCCTGGGGGAGCTGAGGGTTGGTAATTTTCTTGAACTGAAAGGAAAAAACATGAAACAGCACTTCACCATATCCGCGTTGTCCTCCCTGTTTGCGGCTGGAATGTTCGCGTTGGCGCTTCCTGCCAACGCCCAACAAATGGGGCAGGGAATGATGGGAAACACTGTGTCTGGCTCAGGCGCGCAGCAGATGTCCGGTTTGCAGCACGATATGGCTAATCAGATGATGGGGATGGCCGGAGAAATGGCCAAAGGCAACATGAGTGCTGCGCAGCAGAAGCTGATGAGCGAACGCATGCGCACGATGGGGACCATGATGGGTGACATGTCCGGCATGATGGGTCAGGGCATGATGATGAATGCCGATACCCAAAAGCGTATGAATCAGATGCGTATGCAGATGGATGGAATGATGCACGGCGGATCGCCCGTGACGAAGTGATGGGTGTGTTCCAGGCGACGTCATGTCCGCTGAATGTCGCCTCTGGACTCCACTCGGACGTGATGACGACAACGCATTCCGGCATCACGTCCGAGCGAAGGAGCACTATGGGTACACCTCTATTGCTACGTAATTGAAATCGGATTGCGTCTATACCATTAATTAATGGCGGCAATGGGTCTGACAAGTGCATGTTTATTCTGGAGAAAAGAAATGATGGGCGGTTATGGCATGACAGGCGGCTTCGGCGGCGGTTTTGGATTTGGCGGGATTTTCATGATCCTGTGGTGGGTACTCATCATCGCCGGCATTGTCGTGCTGGTGAAATGGTTGGCCACATCCTTCGGCGCGGGCGGGCGGAGTGGCGGAGACAACAAAGCACTTGACCTTCTCAAGGAGCGTTATGCGCGTGGTGAGATCGACGAGCAGGAGTTTCAGAAGAGAAAGCGCGATTTGACCCAGTAGCCAGGAAGCCTGGGGGCATGAATGCCACGGCTGTGAAACGTGTTTGGAGACAGTAAAGGAATGAATCGTAAAAATGTATTCTGGATCGCTTTGTGGGTGATTCTCGTCGTCGTTACGGGATTCTTTGCATTTGGCTATGGACCCGGCGGCATGGGTTACGGGCCGTCGCATGGCTGGGGCCGGATGGGCACATGGGGCGATGCTTATCGTGCAGACGGTGCGCAGGGTTGGTATGGCATGGGACCCGGAATGATGGGCGGATCGGGGTATGGAATGCAGCCAGGGGCAGGTGGCGGATACGGGCCAGGGATGATGGGCCAGTATGGCGGTGGCATGCCATGGATGGGCGCGGGTATGGGACCTGGCATGGCTGGAAGGGCTTACACCATGATGCCTTGGGCTCCTCCTGACCTGACGTCTGAACAAGTGCAGAAGATTGGCCAGCTGCAGACCGAGTCGGAGTCGCGCAATCGCGGCCTCATGCAGCAGGCTTGGGAGGCGCAGGCCCGTCTCAATGGACTCTATACAGCAGGCAAGCGGGACTGGAATGCGATTCGCACCGCTTCGCGGGCCTTGTTTAACCTGCAGCGCCAGCAAATGGACGCGATGATCGACATGCAGCAGAAAATCGATGGCCTGCTGACCGATAGCCAGCGCCAGGAAATGGCGCGTGCCTGGCGCGGTTATGGATGGATGGGAGCAAATTAATATGCTTCTCTGGATAACCGGAACGCAGGCACATTCTCTGTGTACCGGGACATCCTCGTTTGGTGCCATGTCAGTAGGCATGTCGGGAACACAACATGAGTGAGACTCGGGAAAAGGGAAAGGCGGACAAGGGGCCATTCGATGTCTCCCGAAGAGTCCCGCTCGCGCCAGTTGCCGCGGAGAAACTGCAGGATGCTGTCCGTCAGCTTACCGCTCTCGATCCGATTCTTGATGCACATATCGACCGGCGCGGCCATCTACGGGTTTTCTACGCGGTCTCGCACATCGACATTCGTGATATCGAGATATTGCTCGACAAGGCCGGCATCGCGCGTGCATCCGGTTCCTGGTGGCGGCTGAAGTCGGCGTGGTACCACTTTCTGGATGAAAACGCCCGCGTCAACGCCCTTTCCCAAGGAGGCGCATGCTGTAACCACCCGCCTTCGGCGCACGGCAGAAGTGGCGACAGGTAAGACGGGATGAATCGGATCCTTAACCAGAGCCCGATGGGATGGGGCAGATAGGGGGATTTATGGAAGAGCACGGTGGGCATCAAGACCGCCACGCCCACATGGTCGCCGATTTCCGCGAGCACTTCTGGAGGCCGATCCTGGCCCTGTCCCCCAGTTACGGCAGCGAGTTCGTTTTAGTGTTTGCGACAGGACTGGAAAATCAAGGGGGCTGAGATGGTGATTGACCCGGTGTGCGGCATGACGGTGGGCGAAGTAAAGTGCGGTAGATACTGCCAGCTACGGTGGACAGACGTACCACTACTGCTCTGCGCTCTGTCGCAGCCAATTTCAGGCCGCGCCGTCGGATTACACGAACACAGATCCTGTGTCCGCAGCAGTCGTGTCGACATCCCCCAGCAGCGGCGTTATGTATACCCTGCCCGACGCACCCGGAAATCCGCCAACCATCGCCAGGAAGCTGTCCGAAGTGCGGGATGGCACCTGTCACGATGGTGGCAGGTTGAAAACAGGCAGAGGTTTGAACAGGAGAACAGCATGAAAACCGTCGGCTCCGGTTTCCATTCGGGCCAGGACAGGGGGATCGATGTCCGTGTCCAAGGGGCAGCCTTGGATTACGCCGCCGCCCATGCCCTCGCCGATATTCTCGCCAAGAAGGCGGCCAGGGATGCGATGCTGGTCGCCTGGTTCGACGGAAAAAACGACGTGGGGTATCCGGCAATTCAAGAATGCATCGGCGACAAACCCAGTTGGCTCGCTTACGTCGAAAGCCACGGCGGCAACCTGGGCGTGAATATCAACGGCGACGAGTTCGTTTTCGTCTTTGCCACAGGACTGGAACATCAAGGGGGTTGAGATGGCGACCGACCCGGTGTGTGGCATGACGGTGGACGAAAAAAATGCGGCGGGCAGCGCCGAGCACCAGGGCAACACCTATTATTTCTGCTCGTCCCACTGCCTGCATAAGTTTGAGGCCGCACCCGACGGCTACGTCCAGCCGCGGCCCGCCGCCCCGCCAGCCGCCGCCCCGGCGTCGAAGGTGACCTACACCTGCCCGATGCACCCCGAGGTACGCAGCGACAAGCCGGGGCCCTGCCCCAAATGCGGCATGGCCCTGGAGCCCGAGGCCCCCGCGGCTGCGCCGTCGAAGACCGAATACGTCTGCCCCATGCATCCAGAAATCGTTCGTAGCGAACCGGGCAATTGCCCGATCTGCGGCATGGCCCTGGAGCCCCGCGCAGCGGCCGTGGAAGAGGAAGAGAGCGCCGAACTGCGCGATATGAGCCGGCGCTTCTGGGTCAGTGCCGCGCTGGCCGTCCCGGTCTTCATTAGCGCCATGATGGCGGAGTTTCGGCCCGAACAGATGGCGGAGATCGTTGAGCCCCGCTTGCGCCAGTGGATCGAGATGATCGTGGCGACGCCGGCGGTGGTGTGGGGCGGCTGGATTTTCTATGTGCGCGCCGTGCAGTCGGTGATCAACCGCAGCCTCAACATGTTCACCCTCATCGGCCTGGGCGTGGCGGTGGCCTGGGTCTATAGCGTGGTCGCCGCGGTGGCGCCGGGAATCTTTCCCCGCTCGGTGTTCAATGAGATGGGCGTGGTGCCGGTCTATTTCGAGGCGGCGGCCGTGATCACCGCCCTGGTGCTGCTCGGCCAAGTGCTGGAACTGCGCGCGCGCAGCCGCACCAACGCCGCCATCCGCTTGCTGCTCGGGCTCGCACCCAAGACGGCGCGCATCGTGCGCGACGATGGCAGCGAGGAGGACGTCCCGCTGGAATTGGTCAAGCCCGGCGACCGCCTGCGCATCCGTCCGGGCGAAAAGGTGCCGACGGACGGCACGGTAATTGACGGTGCCAGCCATGTCGACGAGTCCATGGTCACCGGCGAGCCGATCCCGGTGGAAAAGCATGCCGGCGCCAAGGTCATCGGCGCCACGGTGAACGGCACCGGCGGCTTGGTGATGACGGCGGAGAAGGTCGGCAGCGAAACCCTGCTGGCGCAGATCGTCCACATGGTCGCCGAGGCGCAGCGCTCGCGCGCGCCCATCCAGAAGCTGGTGGACATCGTCTCCGGTTACTTCGTGCCGGCGGTGATGATCATCGCCGTGGTCACCTTCATCGTCTGGAGCCTGTGGGGGCCGCAGCCGCGCTTGGCCCACGGGATCATCAACGCCGTGGCGGTGCTGATCATCGCCTGCCCCTGCGCGCTGGGACTGGCCACGCCCATGTCCATCATGGTCGGCACCGGCCGCGGCGCACTGATGGGCGTGCTGTTCAAGAACGCCGAGGCCCTGGAGGTGTTGCGCAAGGTGGACACCCTGGTGGTGGACAAGACCGGCACGCTCACCGAAGGCCATCCGGAGCTGGTGGGCGTGGTCCCCGCTGAGGGCTTCGACGAGACCGAGATCGTGCGCCTGGCCGCCAGCGTCGAACGCGCGAGCGAGCACCCCTTGGGCGCTGCCATCGTGCGCGGCGCCGAGCGCCGCGGTGTGCGGTTGTCAGCGGCGGAAGATTTCCAGTCGGTCACCGGCAAGGGGGTGACCGGCGTGGTGGACGGGCGCCGGATCGCCCTTGGGAACATCAAGCTGTGCCAGGACCTGGGCATTGAAACCGCTGGCCTGGTCGCGCAGGCCGATGCGCTGCGCCAGGAAGGCCAGACCGTGATGTTCCTGGGCGTCGAGGGCCGTGCCGCCGGGCTCATCGGCGTGGCCGACCCGATCAAGGACACGACCGCCGAAGCGATCCGCGTCTTGCACGACGAAGGCATCGATATCGTCATGCTGACCGGCGACAGCGCGAAGACCGCCGAGGCGGTGGCCGCCAAACTCGGGATCGACCGCGTGCAGGCTGAGGTGCTGCCGGACCAGAAAGCCGCCGTGGTCAAGCAGCTCCAGGCCGAAGGCCGCATGGTGGCGATGGCCGGCGACGGCATCAACGACGCCCCCGCGCTCGCCCAGGCCCAGGTGGGCATCGCCATGGGCACCGGCACCGACGTCGCCATGGAGAGCGCCGGCATCACCCTGGTCAAGGGCGACCTGCGCGGCATCGCGCGCGCCCGGAGGCTGTCCCATGCCACCCTACGCAACATCCGCCAGAACCTGTTCTTCGCCTTCATCTACAACGCGCTGGGGATACCGGTGGCGGCTGGGGTGCTGTATCCCGTCTTCGGCCTGCTGCTCTCTCCGCTCATCGCCGCGGCGGCCATGAGCTTCAGCTCGGTGTCGGTCGTCAGCAACGCCCTGCGGCTCAACCGGGTGAAGCTTTGAACAACGCATCCCATTCCACGAAAGGAGAGCAGTCATGAAACGCGTGACTTCCTGCCTTCTGCGCAGCCTGCTGGCCGCATTCCTCTTCCTGTTCGCGGCCGCGGCCGCTGCGGACGATTCCAGTCTGCATAAAGTGGTGCATGGCGTGTCGATCTATCTCGGCGTTTTTCCGGCCGAGATGATCCTGGGACAACCCCGACCGCGCGCCGAGGCGGAAATGCACGGCGGCGTGCCGGCCGGGCAGCACCGGTACCATGTCACGGTGGCGCTGTTCAACAACGCAACGGGCAGGCGCATCACCGATGCCAAGGTCAAGGCGAACGTGTCCGAAATCGGCCTGTCCGGGGTGCAGAAGCAACTTGAGTCCATGCTGATTGCGGGCACCGTCAGTTACGGCAATTACTTCGCCATGCCGGCCAGCGACAACTCCTACCGCATCCAGGTGCGGATCGAATTGCCCGGGGTGGCGGACGCGATCGAAGCTGAGTTTGACTACCAGCATGCGCGCGCCTGATTTTCGGCGCGCGGGCGCGGTGAACCTCGCGCTGTTGGCTTTCTTCGCCATCGCGGCGTTTCTCCTGCTGGCTGAGCACCGCGCCCACGTGTTCGGCCCGCTCATCCTCCTGCTCTTGCTTGTCTGTCTGCCGCTGCATTGGTTCATGCATCGCGGGCATGGCGGCAAGGGCGGATTCCCGCATCCTCACGACAAGGAAGGGGACAAGACATGAACGACACTGCGCCTGCCTATGGCTTATGGCTACTGGTACTGGTCAATTCCGCGGTCTTCATCGTGTTCGCGTTCAGTTTCTCCAAGCCGAAAACGGCACGTGACTGGCGCTCGTTCGGCGCATTCTCGGCGTTCATCGTCGCGCTGTTCACCGAGATGTACGGGTTTCCGCTGACGATCTATCTGCTCTCCGGCTGGTTGCAGAGCCGCTATCCGGGCGTGAACTGGTTTGCGCACGATTCCGGCCATCTGCTGGAAACCCTGTTCGGCTGGCGCGCCAATCCGCACTTCGGCCCGTTTCACCTGCTGAGCTTCGTCTTCATCGGAGGCGGCTTTTGGCTGCTGTCCGCAGCCTGGAAGGTGCTGTTCGCGGCGCAACACAGCCATACCCTGGCGGTGACCGGGCCTTATGCCCATATCCGTCATCCGCAGTATGCGGGGTTTGTGCTCATCATGCTGGGCTTCCTGGTGCAGTGGCCGACGCTCCTGACGCTCGCCATGTTCCCGGTGCTGGTGTTCATGTACGTGCGCCTGGCGCGGCACGAGGAGCGCGAGGTGGCGGCCGAGTTCGGCGATGAATACGCGCGATACGCGGCGCGCGTGCCGGCGTTCTTTCCACGGGCATCCGGCCGGCGCGGAGATACTGATAATGCCGGGGCACGATCTCCAAAGGAATAGAGACCATGATCCATGACGCAGGTGAGCTGGCGCTTATGAGCGATAACGCGCACCGGACGCCGCCCCATGCGCTGCGCCTTAGGCGCCTGGGCATCGATACCTACCAGGAACCGGTGATCTATATGCGCAGCGACTGCCACGTGTGCCGCGCCGAGGGCTTCGAGGCGCAGTCGCGCGTGCAGGTGTCGCACAATGGCCATGCCATCATCGCCACGCTGAATGTCGTCACCAGCGAACTGCTGGCGCCGGACGAGGCGGGGCTCTCGGAGGCGGCGTGGCGGCTCCTTGGGGCGCGCGCAGGCGATGCGGTGGCGCTGTCTCACCCGCCGGTGCTGGATTCGCTGAGCCGGGTGCGCGCCAAGGTGTATGGCAAGCGGCTCGGCGACGCCGACATGCGCGCGATCGTGCGCGACATCGCCGCGGGGCGCTATGCGGACATTCACCTCTCGGCCTTCATTGCCGCCTGCGCCGGCGACCGGCTGGATCTCGCCGAAACCGTCGCGCTCACGCGCGCCATGGTCGACGCCGGCGAGCGCCTTGCCTGGAGGCACGCACCGGTGGTGGACAAGCACTGCGTCGGCGGGCTGCCGGGCAACCGCACGACACTGATCGTGGTACCGATCGTCGCGGCTTTCGGCCTCACCATGCCCAAGACCTCGTCGCGCGCCATCACCTCGCCTGCGGGCACTGCGGACGTGATGGAGACGCTCACCGGAGTCGAACTGGACGTCCCGGCCATGCGCCGGGTGGTGGAGCGCGAAGGCGGCTGCATCGTCTGGGGCGGCGCGATGCGCCTGAGTCCGGCGGACGACATTCTCATTCGCGTCGAG
>QFCS01000990.1_pt1 | contig 86958 bp, 77 predicted proteins | sample 3576561 | NCBI WGS metagenome assembly QFCS01 | reverse complement strand
TTTATTAAATAGTAGGATATTACTTTAATGTTAATTTAAGATTATTAAAATTATCATTTATATAAAAATTATTGTTATTAATTACGGAATCAATAAATTTATTTTCAGAATAATTTTAAGTAAAAAAATAATAAAATAAACAATATTTTCTTCTTTTTATAGAATATTCTTGATTGTTAAAAAAGAGTAGATAAATAAAAAGAATAAGAAGGAATAGAATGCTGTTTTTTTCTTTTTCAACCGGTTTATTGCCAAACTTTAGTTTACATTTGAAAATCAATAAAGAATTCCGTCGTTATGCTGCAGGTTGACCATATTTCATTTTCTTATAACAAAGAAGAGGTTGTTAAACAAGTCCGTTTTTCCATTGAGAAAGGGAAGAATGTTGCTGTTATTGGGGAGAGCGGTTGTGGTAAAAGTACGCTTTTGAAGTTGATTTACGGATTATATGATCTGGATGACGGTAGTATTTTATGGAATGATTCACCGGTGTTGGGGCCTAAGTTCAATTTGATTCCCGGCATGCCTTATATGAAATACTTAGCCCAGGATTTTGACCTGATGCCCTTTATTACTGTAGCGGAAAATATAGGGAAATACCTTTCCAATTTTTATCCCGAAGAAAAAAAGCAGCGGATAGACGAGTTGCTTGAGCTTGTTGAAATGGCTGATTTCAGACACATTAATGCAAAACATCTTAGTGGCGGACAAATGCAAAGAGTTGCCCTGGCAAGGGTTTTGGCTCTGGAACCAGAAGTTTTACTGCTTGACGAGCCTTTTAGTCATATTGATAATTTCAGAAAAAACAGTCTCCGCAGAAACCTGTTTTCTTACCTTAAACGAAAAAACATTACCACTATAGTTGCCACCCATGACAGTACTGATGTGCTTTCTTTTGCTGATGAGGTGTTGGTGATGCAGCATGGAAGAATTATAGCGGAAAATACTCCACAAGCGTTATACAATAGTCCCGGTTCAAAATACATTGCATCACTTTTTGGCGATGTAAATGAGGTTTCGGGACATTATTTTGATCAGAGCCAAATGCTGCTGTTGTTTCCTCATCAGTTGGAAAGAGTGGAGGAATCCGGTTTAAAGACAACTGTTTCAAATGCATATTTTCGAGGGAATCATTATGTAATTGAAACGGATTATCCCGACGGGGTTTTGTTTTTTGAACATGCAAGCCACCTTGAAAGAGGTACTGTTGTTTTTTTAGGACTCAAAAGTAAACCCTGAAATTTTCACTTCAGGGTTGTTTTTTATAGCTTTAATTATGAAGTTTCAGATATTGCATACGGTTTCTGTATGATTAACCTGAAACGACCATCAGAATCTAGTTCTTTAAATATTTCTCCAAAAACTGGTCTTGCTCCCACAATAAGTGGAAGATGTTGTCTTTGGCCACATAACCGTGGCTTTCCTTGGGTAAAATTACCATTCGGACCGGAGCTCCCAGGTTTTTGAGAGCCTGAAAATAACGTTCGGTCTGTAGGGTAAATGTGCCGGGGTTGTTATCAGCTTCACCGTGTGTGAGCAACATTGGGGTTTTCATCTTATGGGCATTCATAAAAGGAGACATGGTGTTATAGACCTCCGGCACATCCCAGTAATTGCGTTGTTCGCTCTGAAAACCAAAGGGTGTAAGTGTTCTGTTATAAGCACCGCTACGGGCAATTCCACAGGCAAACAGGTTAGAATGTGTCAACAGATTAGCGGTCATAAAAGCACCGTAAGAATGTCCGCCTACACCCACTTTGGTCCGGTCTATATAGCCTAATTTATCTACGGCATCAATGGCAGCTTCTGCATTGGCTACCAATTGTTCTATAAAGGTGTCATTGGGTTCGGTGGTTCCTTCGCCAATGATCGGAAATGATGCATCGTCTAAAACCACATACCCCCGTGTTACCCAATATACAAATGAACCATAATACGGAAAGGTAAATTCATTTGGGTTTTTATCGCTCTGGCCTGCAGAGTTCTTATCTTTATATTCTGCCGGATAAGCCCAGATTAAAAGCGGCTTTTTATCTTTTTTGGTTTTGTCATAACCAACCGGTAAATACAAAGTACCCGATAATTCCACTCCATCCTTACGTTTGTATTTAATTACTTCCTTGTGTACATTTTTAATGCTTTCGAACGGGTTTTTAAAATAGGTTAACTGCGTTAGTTTTCCTTTAGATCTGATGTTTCGGAAATAATAATTAGGGTATTCATTTTTGGATTGAATCATAACCAGAGCTTCCCCTTTTTTGATGTCTTCTATCGATAGGATATCTTCCTTTTTATCTTTATAGGCAGATTGATATAAGCGTTTTGTTTTTAAGGTAGCCAGGTTCAGCTCATCAATAAACGGAAATTGTCCTTCTTTGGTGTAACCGTCTCCGATCAGGTAGGCATTATTGTTGTCTATTGCCAAGACATATTTTCCGAATTGGTTTTTCTTTGTTTCAAAATTCCCGGGGTCTGCATAGATGTCCTGGTAATTCCTGTCATAAATCACTTTAGGAGCCTGTGATGGGTTTGACGGGTTAATCAGGTATGTTTTCATGTTTCGGGTGTCATACCATTGATCCATCACTATTGCGGTGTTGTCGTTACCCCACGTGATTCCGGCATAACGCTGCTGGGTTTTAACCATAGAGGTTGGGTTGTTGCTGAATGGAGCATCCCATAAAAACACTTCGTCTCTAAAGTCAACTTTATTGGCCTGATCTCCTTCGTCAAGGGCTTCCACAAAAGAAAGTGTTGCCGGTTTATCGGCTCTCCACCCCATACTTCGTTTTCCTTTTCTTACAGATGAAAAACCTTTCGGCATTACTTCTGTCAGCGGTACTTCGTTAACGGTTTTGATTTCCTTTCCGGTTTTGTCATACACGACAGATTTCTGAGGAAACCGGCTCAGCGGAACAATGTAGGAAAAAGGTTTTTGTATGGTGGTAATCATCACATAATTACCGTCAGGTGAAATGCTTTCTCCGGCATACATATCTGCTTTTTTGAATAATTCTGCCTTTCCGTTTAAGGAGATTTTATACAGTTCGGATGTAATCAGTGTTTCAAAATTTTGCTCATCCAGCGGGTTTTTTAATAAATCCTGATAAGTTCTGTTTTGCGAAACACTTCCGTCACCGGTGGAAACAATTGGTCCCGTAGGTAAGTCTTTCTTCTGATCGATTAAAGCCGGGCGGTTTTTGACCAACATACGCACCAATATATGCTGGCTGTCGGCAAACCAACTGAACGGATTGCCCATGTTGGCATTCACGGTGGCTTCGGTTAATTTTGTAGCCTGTGCAGAAGCAACATCCAATACCCAGAGTTCAACTCCGCTGTTGGTGGTGTGCGAAAAGGATATTTTTTTCTCATCTGGCGACATGGATAGGTTGCTGATGCGTGGGTTTTCGGGCAATCCTTTTACCTGCATTTCATTTTTACCGGCAATTTTTCTGACTTTTAAATTGGTCACATAGGTAACTGTACTGGAAATGTTGGTGACCGGATTAATGCGTAGTCCGCCCAAACGCATTTCTTCCTGATTCAGATCATCCAGGGTTTTGTAGGTGCTCCGGTAGGTCAGCAACATATATTCTTTTTTGCTGTCCATATTTACTGAGGGAGCTCTTTCATAATCTGCCAGTTCCAGAATTTCTTTAGGGGGTTTCTGGTAAGATAAATTTTCCTGGGCATACGCAAGACTGCCCACAAGTAAAAGTAGTAGTAACTTGATTTTCATAAAGTTTTTGATTGATTTATTAGTGGCTCTAAAATAAGGCTATTAAATCGGAAACTTCTAAAAAATCTGTTAAAATAAAGTAAGGAGAAAAAAATAAACAGGAAATTATTCCCTTAAAATACTCATGGTAGCTTTGGCTCCGGTTGCCAGATTCCACACATTAGACATGATGGTATTGTCAAATTCATCCAACACGGCAAATTGTGCCGTGTTAGGGCCGGATGTACCCTGATTCAGGGCAACAAACTCCAGATTATTGAACCCCGGAGCCAGTTCAATGTAAAAAACAGAAAATTCGGCGTTCAGAAAAATATTTGCTTCTACTGCTTTGCCGTTCAGAAAGATGCTGACCCGGTCACCGTCAACAGCTTCATGATCACGGCACAACACTTTAACAAATTTTGATTTGCTGATAAAATTGCCGAAAAATTTTCCCCGTTTATATTCTTCCATCATTTCACTTTCTCCGTTCAGATTGGGTTGAATTTTTATTTCCGGCTTAACAAATCCGTAATTTTTTGTCAGATCAAGCTGCTTTTCTTTTCGAAGGGGTGCTGAATAAGAGTCCGATTTTTTTTCTTCTTTGGGTGAAAATACAGAAGAACCGGTGGAACTCGGACTTATGCCAAAATTTCCCCCCGGAGAAATTGATTTTCCTCCGGTATCAAATTGTGCCGTTCCCGCAAAGGAAAAACTGCAAATAGCTATGAAAGAGAGAATAAATTTCATATTTCAAATATACGTTTTTATGCGGTTCTGTGTCTTAATAAAAAGCTAATTTTGAATAAATATCATCACAACAATAATGCCAAAGCACCGGATTGTTTTTTTGTTAAGTCATAAAAAAAACGTTAACTGTGGCAACTGTTTTTAAAAGATTGCTAAATTTGTTAGTCTAATTTTATTAAAACAGCATAATATGTATCATTCTAAAATAGCCGGTCTTGGATTTTATGTTCCTGAAAATGTGGTAACTAATGACGATTTGTCTAAAATAATCGATACCAATGATGAGTGGATTCAGGAACGAACCGGAATAAAAGAACGACGACACGTGCAAAAAGGCGATGGTAATACGACCACTTCTATGGGGGTAAAAGCAGCCAAAGTAGCGATAGAACGTTCCGGCTTGTCCGTTGAAGATATTGATTTTGTAGTTTTTGCCACATTGAGTCCGGATTATTATTTTCCGGGTCCGGGAGTACTGGTTCAAAAGGAACTCGGGTTGCGGACCGTAGGAGCTTTAGATATTCGCAATCAATGTTCCGGATTTGTCTATGCTTTATCTATAGCGGATCAATACATTAAAACGGGTATGTATAAAAATATTCTGATCATCGGATCCGAGCTGCATTCGTTCGGTTTGGATATGACAACCCGGGGCAGGGGAGTGTCTGTTATTTTTGGCGATGGAGCCGGTGCCGCTGTTATTTCAAGAGAAGAAGACGTAACCAAAGGAATTCTTTCGACCCATTTGCATGCGGAAGGACAACATGCGGAAGAACTGGCGGTGATTGCTCCCGGAATGGGCAAACGCTGGGTGACCGACATTATCAAAGACAATGACCCGAATGATGAAAGTTTTTTTCCATACATGAACGGACAATATGTGTTTAAGCATGCGGTTGTTCGTTTCAGTGAAGTAATCAGCGAAGGTTTACAGGCAAATAACCTGAAGGTTGCTGACATCGACATGCTGATACCACACCAGGCAAATTTGCGTATTTCACAATTCATACAGCAGAAATTTCAACTGAATGACGACCAGGTTTATAATAACATTCAAAAATACGGAAATACCACAGCGGCTTCCATTCCTATTGCTTTAACTGAAGCATGGGAACAAGGCAAAATCAAATCGGGAGACCTGGTTGTTCTGGCGGCTTTCGGAAGTGGTTTTACCTGGGGAAGTGTCATTATCAGATGGTAATATTTTGACTTTTTTTCAGCTTTTCACTACAAGATTTTTGAGCAAAAAAAGTAGTATTCTAAGAAAATCAAAAAGAGTTTTCGATGGTCTTTTTTTGCTATAAATGCTAAACTTTTTTCCCGATATGCTTTCCGTTGCAATATGGGTAGGATTAGATGCAATCTATAAATTTCTGTAAAATTTTGTGAATTTAATCTTGTAATTCTCTTGCGGTTATAGAAAAATAATCAGAAAAAATTTTTATGTTTAAAGAAATTTTTGTTAATTAGCGAAAAACAAATTTAATCATAAATAATTGAGTTAAAATCAATTTTTTTTATGAATCTACACCTATTTCAAAAAAGAAAGTACTGCAGGCTTTTTATACCTTTGAAATCACGGAACATGATGTATTGGTTTTAACGCATTGTAAAAATGAATCTAAACCATTAAAAAACTTTATCATGAAAAAAATTCAGGCATTTGTCGCCTTATTTTTATTCGTTTCTATTCCCTTTTTATTTTTAAATTGTTCTTCTGAAGAAGACTTTGTTTCGGGAACTCATTTTTCTCCTCACAATAAGAAATTCACTTTTGCTGATTTTAAAAAAGAAACCGGATTAAAAAACTTCAGCTATATTAAAAAAGCAGCTTTAAATTCCGGACTGCAGGCAAGAAATATTGAATCTGAGTTTATCATCGATACGTTAGAAATAAAGAAGCATATAAATCCTCAAGACAATAAAACAACATATTCTTTTAAGCTTTATCCGATATCGGAACCCCTGGGAAGTAAGGAATACTACAACCTGGTTTACGAAAAACTGGGAGAAGAATGGAATGAGTTAATATTCTTTAACAAGGAAAAGGACAATCCGGCAGAAGACGAATCAAAACTGGAGCGTTCTCAAATGGTTTACAACCGGATGAATGTAAGTTTATCTCAGGGATTTTCTCAGGTCATTACATATAGCTTTCATTGTACCGGAACAGGAAAGTGTGCCGGCGGCACCTGCGACTTGTGTCCGCTTTGTGTTTCAGAAACGGTTACCTATGTGTACACGGGAATTAACAACCAAGACCCCGGATCCGGAACAGGTTCTGCTCCCGGAGATTCAGGTTCAGGCGGAGGAGGCGGAAACTATTCCGGAATTTATATTCCGAATCCGTATGACGGAGAAGCGGATCTAAACAATCCCGACTTTATACTGGCAGGAAATGTGGTAACGTATATCAATACATTACCGAATAATTTACAAGCTTTAATTTCCAATTACAACTATATCTTTCCTTATGTAATAGATTTTTTCAGAAACAATGGCGGCGTAAATTCAACAAATGAACAAAGTGTAACGGCTGCCTTAACAAACTTTCTTGCCTTTCAACAGAATTTTTACAGCCCAAACTGGTTGACAACCTCCAATGAACGGATAAATTTTTGGGGATTTTATACCTTTTTGAACAATTCCAACATTCGCGGGTTTAAGCCACAAAACCTTTTTGATATCAAAGATTACTTATTATCCGCAGATACCCAAACCGCAGAGGCAATTATTGATTACTTGTTTGAACATTTAAACAATTCGGAGGTTACGGGATTCGTTATCAGCTTTATTGAAAGCCAAAATGAGAGCGGCCTCAACCTGGACTTTGAAAAATCTTTAAAATCACCCGCCAATATTGATTTTTCGGCAATTGACCAAAACACCCCAGAAGGGCAAAAATTCGATTGCATCTATAAAAAATTAATGGAGTCCGCTTCATTTAAAAATCTTTTTGTAGATACTTTTGGAGGTGAACAAACAAAACTTAATGTGAAATTTGAAATAGCTGAAAATCTACCAAACTCTACTAATGGAAATTGTGTTTTATTACCTGCTAACAATGGAAATTATACTAACCTTATAAGAATTAATAAAAATATTCTGATTGGATCTGATATTAAAAGCAATTTCAATATAGCAAAAACGATTTTACATGAAAGTATTCATGCATATCTAAATATAAAAAAAATTAATTGTAATTTAGGTTCAACAATAGCTGAGTTAAATGGACTTGATTTACAAGAATTAATAGGAACTTTTTATCAGAGTTTCGGATGTCATATAAGTGTAAACGGTTCTCCACAGAGTCAGCATGAGTTTATGTTCAATCATTTAGTTCCCACTTTTCAGAATGTGTTTACGGAAATAAGAGACCTACTAGCATCTCAATCGAATATAGATTATGTTAACAATAGTCAATATCATAATAATATTAATAATGAATACTTTTCTTGGAATTGGAATGATTTTTATAAATACTTTTCTTTACAGGGTTTACATTTATGCGATTCCTTTATTCAAAATATATCTCAAAACCCCTTAGAAAATTTTTATTATGATTTTTACAGATATCAAGCTCAGCAATTTACTAAAAACTGTCAATAATTATAAAAATGAAAAGCTTTAGAATTAAAATTATTGTAATTGTTCTGTTTATATTTCAATTTGAATATGCACAGACCTTGGAAAAAATTAAAAGTGTAGATACAGTTTACATTTACTTTGATCATTCGGATTTTCAAAAAATGAAAAAACCGGATGAGAATAGTTTTAAAATTTTAGAGGAAGCCAGGATCTATGAAATTAGATTTGACAGTATTAATTACATAAATTTATCAGAAAGAAAATACAAAGATTTTGACCATGTTGAAATGGGAAAAAAAATGGGAAAAAAAATTGTTTTGAGAAAACAGTTAAAAGAAATGAAAGATAGTATTATTGACATTAATTTTATAAAAAAATATGGATTAAAAGAGGTTTATTTTACCATACACAACAAAAGAATATTTCTTATTGATAGTAAGGAAATTTCAAAACAAAAAGCCATTGTTAAAGAGGTGGCTTTTGGATTGGTGAGTTATACCTTTGAAGAGTGAGCATTAAAAAAATGTTGGAAATGCTGTTTTGGTTGGTTTAATGCTACATTTATGAATTTTGAAAAAGAGCAATAGTTCAATTAGAATCATAAAAATACGACTCATTTAGTCATGCTATTTCTAACGACCCAGGCGAGAACTTTCTTTTTAACGTATATTATGAACATGAAAACTCTTTTACAAAAAACTGCAATTAATCTGCTATTCCTCCTTCTCATAGCAAATTCTTTATCAGCACAAAGTGTCGCTGATGAAAATATTGTTTATGTTGTTATTGATTTTGAAGATCTAAGCAAAAATATTTCTGACTTGAGTAAAACTAAATATGTGAAAAATTCAGCATTAGAATTTTCTATTTTAAAAAACAATGATGACAAAATAGTTTTTAATTGTTCGGATAAATTTAGAATCTTAAACTTAAATGAAAAAGATCTGAAAAAATTAAACCCCTTTCAAATCTCACGTATAGCTGATATGGATATAGTAACTTTTTTAAAAGAATTGGCGGATAAGAAATTTTTTATTTTAGAAAAATTAGAAAGCAACAAGTATAAATTATATTCTGGTGAAAAGCACGCTTATATAGAGAAAGAACAATAAATACGGAGTAATGAATACAAAAAGTGTTCAAATAACTCCATTTTCACAATTGCATTAGCAGATTCAACAATATGACTTGATTTTTCCAAGCCCATATTGTTGAATCTGATCAAAATCAAATGATGAAGAATACAATTTTAATTGGTCGGATCTGTATTATTATTTATCGCTTAATGGTTTGCATAATTCAGCACCTTTTCAAAGCCAGTACCTTGAGGATTATATTAAATTTCAAAAATATAATTATGTTCAAAGTTTTGGTCATATTTCATTAACTAAAACATCATTCTAATGAAAATCTTAATTTTTGTTTTATTAATTAATGTTAAATTTTGTTATGCTCAACATGAAAACGAACTATTGAAAAAAGATAGTGTTTTTATATTATTTTCAGAGAGTGATAAACAAAAAATATATTCAAAAATCCCAATTGAAAATTCTATTGAGTTAAAAAAAGCTTATTACACATTTTTTTTAAAAAATAATGAATGGTGTAATTTTGTAATTAATAGAAGTTTTAATTACGATTCAAATGGCAATGAAATATTAAAAACATATAAACTTAAAAAATCCTTTTTAAGAAAAAACAAACAAAAAATTATCACGTATGAAGAAATCAATGAAAAAGGTTTTGTCAGCTATATTGATTTTCTCAGAGAACGAAAGGTATATATCATTGATTTGGGGGAGGCAAAAGGCAGGCATCTTATTGCAAGAGGGGTAATATTTAGTTTTGTTGGTGAAGAATAAATAAATTATAACTTGATTTCTGATGACCAACCCAACCGAGAACTTTCTTTTTACTGAAAAAACAAAACCCGAAGTATTCAACTACTCCGGGTTTTTTGATTAACTAATCATATAAAAAGAACCAATTTTTTAAAATAATCCACCGCCCTGGGTTTCGTTCTGGTCACGCTGTTTGCGTTGCAACGCTCTGTTTTTTCCGGTCCCGAAACGGTAGTTGAAATTCACGTTTACCATGCGGCTTTCCCAACGGAACTGGCCGGTTGCAATGTCCGGATTTTCACCATAAAAACGAGCTCTCATGGTATTGAAAATATCATTCACCCGAACACTGATCGAACCCTGGTCTTTAAGCACAGAATACCGGGCTCCCAAATCGGTACGCCACATCACCTTGTTGCTGAACTGAATATCTTCTACACCACCTCTGTACAAGGTGAACCAGGTGAACCGCAGTTTTTTGGTTGCTGTAAAGTTGTGGTTCATACGGGCATTAAAAGGAGTGGATAAAACGGTTTTTTCAACCAGGTCGCCATAAATATCCTCTACTACACCGGTTGCATTTCTAAAATAAACGTCTCCGCCGTAATTCACGCTCCACCATTTTTTGAGGTTTAAGTTACCGGAAGCCTCGATACCATATTCCGTAGTGCTGTCAAAATTGCTGAAAGTCATTAACTTTTTATTCGGATCATAAGGACTCTGTACGAATACCTGATTAATCGGGTCGTTGATGTATCTGAAAAACACACCGGTGGTAATCGCTCCGATCTTGGTCACGCGTGTATAGTTTAATTCTACAGAATTAGTGAATTGCGGACGCAAATTGGGATTACCTTCCTGATCGATCGTTGGACTGCTCCAATTTCGGATCGGATTAACCTGACCAATGTTTGGCCTGTCCACTCTTCGGGAGTAGCTCAGGTTAAACGTGTTCTTTTCTGTAGGAACATAGGATAAAAAGGCCGATGGATATACCGTAAAGATATCGTCTTTAAACTGACCCGGACTTTCATCTACTCGCCTGAAATTCGCTTCTACCTGAAAACTTTCCAAACGCATACCGATTTGGTAGCTCCATTTGTCTGATTGCCTGCCGTAATTGGCATAGGCACTTTGAATGTTTCTCTTGTAATCAAAATCTGAAAAATAAGTATAGTCGCGATCAAAACTGTTGTCTGTTCCGTCAAAACGGCTCTCTAATCCCAGTTCTAATTTGGTTTTGTCGTTGATTGGGTTTACAAAATCGACATTCACAATTACGTTTTCACCCAGGGTTTCAATTTGATTTGTCTGTAAAAGATCGTTGTTACCGTCTAAAAATACACTGTCTTCCGGTCTGTCATTACGGTTGTAATTTATTTCAACATCAAACGTTTTTTGCGGTTTTTCAAATTCATATTTATACCCTAAATTATAGACCTGGTTCCGGCTTTCAATTAATGCAATATTATTTTGTATGATGGTTGGATTAACACCGGTGTTATAATCAATCCGGTTATAAAAATCACCCTGGGAGTTGTTTATGTTTTGATTGGTAAAGAACGAAAATGTGTTTTTTTCATTCAAATAAAAATCAACACCGGCTTTTACAAAATGATTTTTGTTAAAATTGTTGATCACAAATACCGATCGGTTTGAATTATCAGCATCCAAAACATCAGTTGTGTATATAAAACCTTTGTTGTTCCATTTTCCGTGATTTAATGAATAGGTGGTGTAAAAATTAAATTTGTTTACCCTGTAATTCAAATCTACAGAAGCATTCGCTTTGGGGGTCACGCCAAAGTTTGTCCCCGCATTTACACTTCCGTTAAAGCCCAGGTTGGAATTTTTCTTCAAAATGATGTTGATGATTCCGCTCATTCCTTCTGGGTTATATTTGGCCGAAGGATTCGTAATCAATTCAATTTGTTTGATCGAAGTAGACGGGATTTGCTGTAATGCTTGCGATGCGGACATTTGCGACGGCTTTCCGTCAATAAATATCTGAACATTCGGATTCCCTCTCAGGGTTACTGAATTGTTTTGCGGATCTACACTAACAGAAGGAATGTTATTTAAAATATCAGATGCCGTTGGTCCGGCATTAATTAAATCCGGTCCCACATTAACTACTTTCCGGTCTATTTTTTGCTCAATAGTGGTTCTCTCTCCCACAACTTCTACCTCAGCAAGTGACATCGATTCTTCGGCTAAATAAATTGTTCCGATATTCAGGGCTTTTGAATTAACCGATATTTTGACTGTATGTGATCTGTAGCCAATAAATTGTGCCTCAAAATCATAACTCCCATACGCAATTTTATCAATGGAAAATTCACCTTTTTCGTCGGTAATACCGCCTGTGATAACTTTATCGCCCGCTTTCAGAACAATAGTGGCATAAGGAATTGTAGAATTGTTTGTTTTGTCTAATACTTTTCCGGTAACGGTGGCTGTTTGTGCTATCAAAGAGGTAACAGCACACATAAGCAGCATTAGTGTCGCTTTGATTTTCATGTTGATTGGTTTTTTGATTGATGATGCAAAGATATTCGTTTTTTATTATTATGCAATACAAAGTACTATGTATTATTTAATTTTAACAAACGTTTATCATTTTATATTAAATAGACTCTAAATGCTTTTTTTTGTTACAGAATTTAACAAAAAAAAGACCTTCACAAGAAAGGTCCGTTTTTTCTAAACAACAAAACAGTATAAACTATCTCTTTAATGAAAAGTGAGATTTGAATTCTTTGGTTTGATTATTTTCTTCGTAGGTCACTGTAAACCAGTAATCAGACGAAGGCATCGGGCGTCCGTTATAAAAACCGTCCCAGCCATTTTTAGAAGGATAAATCTGTGAAAGTAATTTTCCGTACCGGTCATAAATATAGATTACGGCATTTAGTTGTGAATCCAGGTCATTAATGTTCCATGTTTCATTATGTCCGTCTCCGTTTGGCGTAAAGAATTTCGGGTAGTTCACAACTAATACCTCGCCTGTTACGGTTCCGCAACCATTTTTATCGCGTACGGTAACCATGTGTGTGCCGGAGGAAACATTATCAAAGGTCGGGCTGTCCTGAAACGGGCCGCCATCTAACGAATATTCATAATTTCCTCCCACACCTGTTGCGTTAACGGTGATTGAGTTGGTTGAACTGAACGCCATGCTGACCGTGAAATCAATAGAAGCCGGTTCTGAGGCTAACACTACAGCAGTAGTAGGTTCAGAAGAGCAACCTGTTGCATTGCTGGTGGCAATTACACTATATATACCCGGTTGCGTAACCTGAAGTGTACTTCCTGTTGCTCCTGCAATCAGCGAAGTGTCCAGGTACCATTCGAATGTATGTGTTGATGACGACAGGCCGCTGACAATTGTAAAAGGATTCAATAAGTTACCTGTTTCACTTTCCACACAAACGATACCGTCTTCCGGTGTTGGTTCGGGAATTCGGTGTACAATTATGGTCACGGGAAGTATATCAAAACAATCGGGAGCTAATGTGTTATTTACCCTTGCATAGACAGTTTGCAATGTAGTGTTTGTTATTGCATTGGTTTGTGCAACAGCATCGGCGGAAGTCGGATAATATGCTACAGTGAATTCGGTACCCGTTTGAGTGCCTAACAACGAACTGTTCAAGCTGCTGAGTGTAAAACTTGTGATGCCGTCATTCGTACCGTCTTCATCGCAAACGGTTCTGATAGCAACCGGAACAGGATGTGCAACCGGAGTAGGTATAATGGTTACTTCGAAAGAACTTTCGTCTGCACAATTTGGAGAGAAACCGGATAAGGCATAGATATAAACAGTTTGCGAAGTCGTAATTGTACTTCCAAAGGCCAGTTGACCACCGGTTCCGTTTGGTCCATTGTAGAATCTGCCGGTTGTTAGGGTTGGTAAAACATAGCCCGAACAAATCGTTACATCGTCTAATTCATCTACATTGAAAATAGTAATATTAAAGCTTTCCTGGTCAAAACAATTCGGAGTTGTACCGGTTTCAGCATATACGTACAACGTTTGTGAAGTTGTTAATTCGGTACCCCCGGCAATTTGCGTTCCGCCTCCGTTAGGTTCGGTATAATAGTTTCCTACAGAAAGAGCAGGTAAAATATAGGCATTACAAACCTCAACATCAGCAATCGGCAACACATCCGGTGTTTCATAAACCGTAACCGTAAAGGAAGTTTGATCGATGCATGAAAAAGCAGGACGGATTTGATTCTCTTTGTAGATATAAATTGTCTGAGTTGATGTGATGACTGTCCCGGGAGCCAGTTGATTTCCGAAACCGTTCGGACCATTTACAGCAGTGTAATAAAAGTTACCGCTTGTTAATGCCGGTAAAACATAACTATCACAAACCTGAATGTCCGGTGATGAGTCAGCCTGAATTTCAAAAACGTTTATCTGGAAACTCGTCTGAGCAGAGCAACCGTTTTGTTCTGCGTAAATATAAATCAGTTGCGAAGAGGTAATAACATCACCGCCCTGTAACATTGTTCCGGTTCCGTTGGGGCCTGTGTAATAGTTCCCCAAGGTCAGGTTGGTCAGCACATAATTGTTACATCCGTCAATGTCTGATCTTGATTCAATTTGAGGTGGTGACAATACTGTTACATTAAAGCTGACAGAGTTCTGACATCCCTGGCCGTTATTGAGGTAAATATATATCCTTTGTGATTGTGTAATTTCAGTGCCCGGAGCAAGCTGCGTTCCCGTTCCGTTAGGTCCGGTAAAGTAATTTCCGACTGGAATCGAAGGTAAAATATACGATCCGCAGCCAGACGTTACCTGAGGAATTTCTAAACTTGGTAAAGTAATTGTTACCGTAAAACTTAAGTTGTCGGTACAATTGGGAGCGGATTGACTCGGAGCATATACATAAATTGTTTGCGTGGTGTTAATCACCGTTCCGGCCTGAATTTGCTGACCACCGCCGTTAGGTTCTGTAAAATATCCTCCAACCGGTAATGCCGGTAATGTATAGCTTACACACTGTGTTGATGAAGTTGGAGCATCTAAGCCGATAAAAACAGAGAAACTGGACTGGTTTTCACAAAAATCATTGGCTGCATAAATGTATAGGGTTTTATTTTCCGTTATCACAGTACCTGCCGCTAATTGTTGACCGGTACCGTTGGGTCCGTCAAAATACTGACCATTCGAAATCTGTGGTAAAGTGTAGGAGGTACAGTCAAACACATCGTTCAAAGTATCAACAGCCGGTGTCGGAAGAATGGTCAGGCTTAGCGGTAAATCCAATACACAATAAGGTGGCTCCGGTGAAACAAAATAAAAATAGATTGTTTGCGATGACGTTATTTGCGTACCGCCGGCCAACTCTGAACCGGTTCCGCCGGGCCCGGTGAAATAGGCTCCAAATTCTGAGTTCGGAACACTAAAAAAGTTGCAAAACTGATTGGTAGAAGTATTGATATCTTCCGGCTTGATGATGGTAACCAGAAAACTGGTTTCATTCGGACAAAACGGAGTGTTTTCCCCTACATTGTAGATATAAATTCTCTGGGTCTCATCAATGATGTCGCCGGGGAACTTTTGTACACCTGTTCCGTTAGATCCGGTAAAGTAACTGCCGTGTAATAATTCAGGTAAAATGTAATAGTCGCATACGATAACATCTTCTTTTTCATCAACCAGCGGAAGCGGTGTAACGATAATGTTGAATGAAACAATACTGTAACAATTAACATCAGTTAAACTCTGTACTCTGGCATACAACACTCTGTCAACAGAGTTGTATATGGTTGTACTAAGGGGAGATGAACCGGCAACAGCATTTTCCACTGAGGTATGATAGGTTACCTGGTATAAATCGGTGGACTGGCCGTTTAAAATCTGCTCATCCTGTAATGATAACCTGAATCGGCTGCGGTTGGGTATCCCGATGATGGCACATCCTAATAAATCTGCAGGCTGATGAGCAATTGGAGGAGGCGTCACCAAAAGGTTGAACGATTTGATGGCAAAACAGGAAGTATTGTTTTTTTGTACCCTCACATAAATTGTCTCGTTCCCGCTACTGGTATAGTTAAGCGGTAGAGGTATGCCGTTATTTTGGGCTTCGGTTAGTGAATTGTGGTAAGTAACGGTTGTGTTTCCGGGAACTCCCTGAGTTACTATCGGGGTATTTACCCCTAAGTTGTATTGATAGCTGCCCGTTCCGTTTTCACAACGCATCAGATTGGTTGGATCCGGAATATTTAATTGCTGGTTGTATTGTACAATTATCTGGTCACTGATAACCTGACAAGGGTAAGTAATGTTGGTATAAATTAATTCATAGGTTCCCGGTTGGGTGATTGTCAAAGTACTTCCGTTTTCTCCCGGTAAGATTCCATTGTTTCTCTTCCATACAAACGAATAGGTAGAAGGATCCAAACCACTGTCTAAAATATGGGTTTCTCCACTGCACAAAGCGGTATTAGCTGCAATGGTCAGGTCATTACCCAATACATTCTGACCGATATTGAAACTGTTGGCAGATAAGAAAATGGCAGAGTCTGCCTGTGGAGCAATACGGTCTGCTATAACAAGTTTGATTTTATATTGTCTGTTGGCAATTAAGGTGGCCGATGCATTCATCACCACCGTTTGCCCGTTAAAGTTTGTTGCCGATCCATTGGCATTGGCTCCCCCGTTGAACGATCCGAAATAGGTTGGGTTTTCAGACGGACAGGCAGAATTATATAAAAAATCCCTGATGGTAACCACCGAAATAGGAGTGTTTGTACCGGGAACTACGGCCAGGTTTGTTGTTACACCGGTCGTCATATCCGTCAGTAAAAAGGCAAAAGCATCAGAAAACAGACATTGGTAATTACCGTATTCTTCTGAGGCAAACAAAAAATCGAAATCAAAATAAGGTGACAGGGCGGTAAATTCAAATTCCAATACGGTGGCATTGATGGATGTCATCGAAATTCCGGCCTCAGCCAGTATATTCTCCAGATCATTATCTCCCAGCCATGCTTCCGAACCATTATCCTGCTGGTTCGTGTTGGGACCAACGGCATTCATTACGTTTCCGGTGCTCAGGATAACTCCTCTCTGCAACGGAAAGTTCGGGTTTGTATTTTCAAAGTAGCCGATTCCGTTACTTGACCCAAAGTTAGTACCGGTTCGCCAATTGATGCTGTTCACTGATAAACAAGGTGAATTAACCAGAACATTGTTAACTAAATCAGGGACAGTGTAAGTTGTAGTATTTACTGTAATTGCTTGCGAAATTCCGAGTAAAGGAATTAACAATAGTAAACAGAGTAATTTCGTTTTCATGTTTTTAAATTTGGGTGAACAAGAATTATTGAATTTTGACCCTGCAAATTAAAGTATATTTATCGATAAAATGCAAATAAAATCGACGAAATGCAATAATAAACAAAATTAAAGTGTTATTTCTTACAATATAATTTATAAGACGGATGTGGAATTTGATTTAGAATCAAATTGTTAGCCAAATGCATTATTTCTGAAGTTTGAAGTGCTTTTAGGTTGTCTTGTTTTTACTTTTCCATATCTTTGCACCCTTAAAACAAATAATCATGAATGTTGCAAAAATCCTTAATGAGCCTATAAAAGAGGCTGTTTTAAATTTGTTTGAAATCACTGTTGAAAAAATAGAATTTCAGGCAACCCGCAGGGATTTTGAAGGCGACATCACGGTGGTTATTTTCCCTTTGTTGAAACTGATTAAAGGAAATCCGGCAGAGATAGGCAATAAAATAGGGTCTTATCTGGTGGAGAACGTTGCTGAGGTAGAAAAGTTCAACGTGGTTTCCGGTTTTTTAAACATTGTGATTTCAGATGCTTACTACCTCCATTTCTTTTCGTCCGTCAAAAATGAGGTCTCATTTGGTTTTGTTACGCCAGACAATGCCGAAAAAGCAGTGATGGTTGAATACTCTTCACCAAACACGAATAAGCCGCTGCATTTAGGGCATATCCGGAATAATTTATTAGGTTTTTCGGTGGCTGAAATTATCAGAGCCTCCGGTAAAAAAGTGTATAAAACCCAGATCATCAACGACCGGGGAATTCATATTTGCAAATCAATGCTGGCCTGGCAGAAGTTCGGAAACGGACAAACGCCGGAATCTGCCGGGTTAAAAGGCGATAAGTTGGTCGGGAATTATTATGTGGCTTTTGATAAACAGTATAAATCCGAAATCAACGAATTAATCAGCAAAGGCCAAACGGAAGAAGAGGCGAAAAAAAATGCTCCCGTTATGCAGGAAGCCCAACAAATGCTCCTTGACTGGGAAGCCGGTAAACCCGAAGTCATTGAACTTTGGAAAACCATGAATCAATGGGTTTATGACGGTTTTAATGAAACGTATAAAAACTTAGGAGTCGATTTCGACAGTTATTATTACGAATCAAACACCTATTTGTTGGGAAAAGAAGTTGTGCAGTTTGGTTTGGAAAAGGGAATTTTTGAAAAAGACCCGGACGGTTCGGTTTGGATTGATTTAACCGACGACGGATTAGACCGGAAAATCGTGCTTCGATCAGACGGAACCGCGGTTTATATGACGCAGGACATCGGAACGGCCATTCAGCGGGTCAAGGATTTTCCGGACGTGGGCGGGATGGTTTATACCGTTGGAAATGAGCAGGACTATCACTTTAAAGTATTGTTTCTTATCCTGAAAAAATTAGGTTTTGAATGGGCAGAAAATTTATATCATTTGTCGTATGGCATGGTGGAATTGCCTTCCGGAAAAATGAAGTCACGGGAAGGAACGGTAGTGGATGCCGATGACCTGATGGCAGAAATGACCGAAACCGCTGCTAAGATTTCGCAGGAATTAGGAAAATTAGACGGTTATTCCGACGAAGAGAAAAAACGTTTATACAAAATTATCGGTTTGGGTGCGTTAAAGTATTTTATGCTGAAAGTAGATCCGAAAAAATCAATGCTGTTCAATCCGGAAGAATCGGTTGATTTTGCCGGAAACACCGGACCGTTCATTCAATATACATATGCCCGTATCCAGTCGATCCTGCGAAAAGCCGATTTTGATTTTTCAACTGAACTGACCGGAATAACGTTGCATCCGAAAGAAAAAGAACTGATAAAATTACTGGAAGCATATCCGGAACTCATTCAACAGGCAGCCCAATCATACAGCCCTGCGTTGGTTGCCAATTATACGTATGAGCTGGTAAAAGAGTATAACTCGTTCTACCAGGCTGTGCCGATTTTACCTGAGGCGGATGAAAACCTGAAAAAATTCAGGGTTCAATTGTCTGAAAAAGTGGGAGAAACCATTAAATCTGCTTTTTCTTTATTAGGAATTGAAGTGCCTGAAAGAATGTAAAAAAAAGCACAAATTTTTATACAAAAAGACAGTCAAATATAGGCTGTCTTTTTTGATTTTTTAGAATTGAATTTAATACATTTGCACTCTATTTTCAAGGCAGTTGTGAACAACAGAATTTCTTATTTTTTTCAAACCTTTGCAGTGGTATTTATTTCTGCGTTGTGCTTTCTTTTTTTGAAAGAAGTACTCCCTAAACGCATTTTTTCCGAATCGAAAATAACCGCCAAAAATGTGGTTATCGACAGCATTTTGTTGGAAACCGTTGCTTTTGACGAAAAAACGGAGCGTAAGGCAGAAAAAGCGGTGGATACGTTTCGGCGTAAAAAAATTGTTTTTGAACAAATTGACGGCATTACCTTTCCGCCCGAAGAATATGAACAATACAAGGGGTTTCAGTTTCTGATCCCGTTTTTTGAAAAATTATATTTGCTGGAAACAGAACAAAAAGGCGACGTCAGGATTGCCTATTTCGGCGATTCCATGACCGATGGTGATATGATCGTGCAGGATTTCAGGAATTCACTGCAATCGCAATTCGGCGGAAAAGGGGTTGGCTTTGTTTCCATAACGTCCGAATCGGCCGGATCAAGAAGCTCTATTTCACATCAATATTCCGGAAACTGGAAAACACAATCGTACCTGAACGTTAAAAAGCCGCTTAAACCTTTTGGGGTAAACGGACACGTTTTTTTTGCCAACGATACCGTTTCTGACCCCTGGGTAAATTATAAAGCCGGGAACAGAATGCATACCGATCAATTGAATAGTCCTACTTTATTTTACGGCTATTCGGACAATAAAAACGGAGAGCTCATTGTTAAAACAGGGAAAGATACGATTGTCAAAAAATTAAGTCCCGATAAGCTGCTGAATGCTTTGACCCTTACCAATAATAATCTAAAAAGTTTTAAAGCGTCTTTTCATCAGGCAGATTCCATTCCGGTTTACGGGTTTAATTTTGATGACGGAAAAGGCGTGCATGTGGATAATTTTTCCAATCGGGGAAATTCCGGCTTGCCGATTTCCACTTTTAATGTAAAACTGATGAACCAGTTCCAGGAGCGGTTTGACTATGATTTAATCATTCTGCATTACGGAACCAATGTGTTGAATTACGGTTCTTATAATTATGATTGGTATGAACGAAGCATGACCCGGGTGGTCAATCATTTAAAAGAATGTTTTCCGGGCGTAACCGTTTTGGTCATTTCTACCGCAGATAAAGCCACCAAGTATGATCTGGAAATGAAAACCGATTCTGCCGTAGTGCCGTTAACTCAGGCCCAACGCAAGTATGCCGTACAATCAAAGGCAGGCTATTTTAATCTGTACGAGGCGATGGGCGGAGAAGGCTCCATGACCAAATGGGTGGAACAGGAAGTGCCGGCCATGGCAGCCAAAGACTATACGCATTTTAGTTACCGGGGAGCTCAAAAAGTGGCAGGAATGTTGTATCAGCAAATTCAATCCGGCTATACACAGTATAAAGAAATGCGTAAAAACAGGAAAGTAACTCCCCATAAAGCGGCGGTAGATTCCGTTTCATCTAAAACGACAACGGCTAATGTTCAGTAAATCAGTTTCTTTTCTTGTTGTTTTAATGGTCAATCTGGGGGTATTCGCTCAGACGGATTCGTTGTATGTGGCAGTCGATACCACACAGGTGGTTGTGGCCGTAAATGAAATTGCAAACAGGCAGGCATTGCATCCTGTTTTTGAAAAGATCAGTCGGATCCGGGCAGAGAAAAAGGGGAAAATAAGCGTGGTACATATTGGAGACTCACACATTCAGGCCGATTTTTTTTCGGGTCAATTCCGCCAAAACCTACAGCAAAACTTTGGTGACGGCGGTCGCGGATTCGTTTTTCCGCATAGCCTGGCCAAAACCAACGGCACGGGAGATATCCGGTTTTCTTCTAATCAAACCTGGGAGAGCCAGCGGAATATTTATCCCGACAACGGAAATCCGGTAGGGCTAAGCGGTTTTGCTTTGTTTACCAAGAGCAAAGATTTTGCCGTTGAAATGAATGTGAAAACCAAAGAAAGCGGTTTTACAAAACTTAAAATTATTACTCCCGACAACCGGAAAATGTTTGATGTAGCCCTGACATCAAAAATCATTACACTGGAGTCGGATGTTCCTAAAAATATCATCCATAAGATAAAGAGCGGCGAGAGTTTGTCGGTCATCGCTGATAAGTATAATGTATCGATCAGTTCGATTAAATCGGCCAACGGATTAAAGAACAACAACATCAGGGCAGGAAAAACATTAAAAATTCCGTCCGATCAAAAAGAGAAGAAAGTGGTGGAGCGTTCCGAGTTTATTCCGTTGGAAACAAAAAAAGAAGACGGATTCCACTTGTTTGAATCCGATTCGCTTTTGCATAAAGTTTACCTGATTCCGGCTTTAGAACAAACCGATTTTGCTTTGAACGGGTTGGTTTTAGAAAATGATAACCCCGGGATTATTTACCATACCATCGGTGTAAACGGAGCAAAATGCTCGGATTATAACAAGTTTCCGCTGTTTTTTGAACAGTTGAAAGTACTGAACCCGGATCTGGTGATTATTTCCCTGGGAACCAATGAGAGTTTTGATAAACTGGTCACAGCCGATTATTTTCTGCAATTGAATGCAATGATGGAAACTATTTTGGCCAAAAACCCCTCAACCGTATTTTTGGTCACCACACCGCCGCCGTCACAGTTTAAACGGAAATTCCCCAATACCTTTGTAGCCGATTATGCCAAAGAAATTTTGGCCCGGGCAGAATTAAAGCCGTATGCCGTATGGGATATGTTTACCAATTTCGGCGGGCTTTTCGGCATAAACCAAAATGTCAAGGAAGGTCTGATAGGTGGAGACAGGGTGCATTATACCAAAGCAGGTTACGAAAAACAAGGGCAATTGTTAACCGAAGCTTTTTTAGACGCTTTTCAACAATATAATACCGAAACAGGCAAGTGATACCGCTTTTTAATTTTAACCGCTGGGTCGATCAGCACATTGCAAGTATTACCTGCGAACAGGTGCAAAGCTGGTTTGTCTTTGATCCGCAAAAACCGCTGCTGTTCAACAGTGCCTTGTTTTTGGGGTTGTTCCTGGTGTTTTATTTTGTTTATATCCTGACACAAAAAATACATCGGTTACGGATTGCTTATGTGGTGGCTTTTTCGCTTTTTTTCTATTATAAATCAAGCGGAATTTTCTTTTTACTGATTATTTTTTCGTCGGTGTTAGATTATGTTGTTGCCAAATTAATTTATGAAGAAAAGAATAATTCCTATCGAAAATTTTATCTGATCGTCAGTTTGGTCGTAAATTTGGGATTGTTAGGTTATTTCAAGTACACAAACTTTTTTATAGACAATACCAATTGGCTTTTTGACCGGAATTTTGAATTTCAGGACATCATCCTGCCGGTCGGAATTTCGTTCTACACCTTTCAGACCCTGAGCTATACGATCGATGTGTATCGGAAGGAGCTTGAACCGACGAAAAGTTTTATGGACTTTTTGTTTTTCGTTTCTTTCTTCCCGCAGCTGGTAGCCGGACCGATTGTTCGTGCCAGTGATTTTATACCGCAGATTTATAAAAAATTAAAGCTGTCCAAAGAAGAGTTCAATGCCGCCTTGTTCCTGATTATCGGAGGGTTGTTAAAGAAAGCCGTGATTTCCGATTACATTTCCATCAACTTTGTCGATCGGGTGTTTGACGCTCCCAACAGTTATTCGGCCTTTGAAAACCTGATGGCTTCCTACGGTTATGCCATCCAGATTTATTGCGACTTCTCCGGTTATTCCGATATGGCAATCGGGCTGGCGTTGCTCATGGGCTTCTGGTTGCCGCCGAATTTCCGGACACCCTATCAATCCGCTTCGGTCACGGAGTTCTGGCGACGCTGGCATATTTCGTTATCATCCTGGTTAAGAGATTACCTGTACATTTCTCTGGGCGGTAACCGCAAAGGAAAATTCAGGACATATATCAACCTCTTTCTTACGATGCTGTTGGGCGGCTTGTGGCACGGAGCTTCGTGGAAGTTTGTGTTTTGGGGTGTTTTACACGGACTGGCTCTGGCCGTAGAACGATTCTTTGGCATGTTCATCAAGTTGCCTAAAAACTATTTTGTCAGAACCGTTCAGGTCTTCCTGACGTTTCATTTTGTGACGTTTTGCTGGTTGTTTTTCAGAGCCAAAGATTTTCACACGGCTTTTGAAGTTATTAACAATATCGGCAGCATTACCTTTAACCCCAACCAATGGCTGATCATTGCCCAGGGTTACCAAAATGTGTTTTTACTGATTGCCATTGGTTTTGTATGGCATTTTCTTCCAAACAGTTTCATTAAATTACTGCAAAAAGGCTTTGATGCCACACCATTAATCGGAAAAGCCATCGTGTTGGCCTTTGTGTATTGGATTGTGTATGCCACGGCTTCTGCAGGGCCGCAGCCGTTTATTTATTTTCAGTTTTAAATTTTTTTATAAGAATTTTTTTGTGATTTTTCAAAAACCTAAACGGAACAGATTCCCGGTTAGAAATGACAATAATGCTTTTACAAAATTTTTTTTATCAACTGATTATTACTATAATTGTTGTTTAAATAACAAACTTATTTTTATTAAATGAAACAATTACCAGTGTTATTAGGCATTTTGATGTGTACATTTGTATATTCTCAAAACTCATATTTGTACTTAAAGAATGGAGAAAAAATATCAATACAAGATCAAAATGTATACCATACTTGGCGTGGAGGAGTTTATTATAATGAACAAAAGAAAAACGGCAAATTCGCATCTTCAAAACGAATGGACATAGACAAAATTGAAAGACTGGAAACGCTAAACGGTGTAATATATCAAAGATTTCAAAGAAATGAAAAGGCTTCGCCGGGTTTTTACAGAACCATGATAAATGGAAACGATAAAAAGTTAGTTTTTTGCTTCTGGCCTTTTGGAAGTCAGAGAGACAGACTCATAATAAATTATACTGTTTTAGATGCTAATGACAAAGAGATTGAATCCGGTGCTTTTAGGGAAAGTGATCCGGAAAAACAATCGGATATGTTTAAACTCATTAAAAAATATTTTCCAGCTTGTAATGAAGTACTCGAAAGTATAGAAGAATATAAGAATATAAAGCCTGCTACTAATTTTTATACTGGGCGATCACCGGAAGGATTTATGTTTCAGACTAAGGTTTTTACATGTGACTGATACAGCGTTTATTATTGTATCATAAGTGATGTGTTTCAGCATTTCTAATACTTTTTTAACTCTGCTGCCGGAATTATTCCTTCTAAAATAGCCTTGGTTATGGAGGTCTTTTAACTTCTCAAAGTCTTTTAACAAACACAATGCTCAGAAAATGTTTTCCGGTTTTCCGGTATCAACATTTGTTTTCTGCAAAAGTTTTAATTTGTATCAAATATATTAAAATTTGATTCGTCTTAACCTGAAATTCCGTAAAGTTGTGAAGTACTCAAAGTAACATACTAACAATTAGACTTCGAGGAGTCTTTAATGTTGACCCTATTTTCAGAGATTTTACAAAATAGACATTGAAGCGGTAATTCCATGGTGTCGGAAATTAGATGCAAATCAGGTAAAATATATGCGTTATTAATTTCGGACTACCTTGAACGTTTTGGATTGGTTTTCTGACTGGAGTTTAATGAGGTAGATTCCGGATGGGTTGTTTGCAATGTTGATTAGGTTTGTTGTTGTCCCGGAAGTGATGGTCTGTCCTATGGCGTTATGAACGGTGTAGGTAAAGGCCTTGTTTTGTTGATTGGCGATGTTGAGGTAACCGGAGGTTACTGTTGGGTAAATTGTTATGGAGGCAAGAGATGGGGTTGTGAGCTCTAAAAGATTCCAGTTGTCGGCTGCTTGCGGGCCGTTCCAGATTAAGGTGGCGAGGTATGGATTATCGATGAACGGGTTTCTGTTTCCTTGCATGTTTTGCAGAACCTCGTTGCGGTTTTGTTCGTATGGTGAAACGGGATCTTCCATATTCCACTCCAGGAATATGTTTGGCATGTCGCCCAAGCTGGAGTAGGAAGTCGGGCCGGCTCCTACGGTTGTGGCTGCACATTGGGATGGGTAGCGGACGTACATGTACATCATCATTCTGGCGATATCACCTTTCCATTCGTCGCCGGGATACCAGTTTCCGTTGTTGGTGATGTAGGCATTTGTTCCTGCACCGAAATCGAAGATGCGGTTGCTACGCGAGTTGTTTAATGAGTAGTCTATTGCCCGCAGGTGGTGAACATCGGCACCGGCAAACTCGAAGCCAAGGTTGGGTGTTCCAAGTGATCGGGGGTATACGTGTTCGCGTACCCAGAGTCCGTTGCATGATGATGTGTGGCAGGTAAACTGTTTGTTTCGGGTTCTGTCGTTTACAAATGTTTGGTCGGTATCGTCCCAGCCGTAGATTAGGAATACATTGTTGCTGTTGTCCGGATCTAAGTCGGCCAGTTTTAGGGCATCCCATGTATCGGGCAGGCTGGATGTATAGGGTAAATTTGTTGTATGGGTTTCTGTAATTAACGTGGTTAATTGTTGTTTTAGGTTCTCTCCGCTGGTGTTGAAATTAATGGTAGCGTAGTAGGGTGAGATTTGGGCGAAGAACGATAGGGGAAGGAGAAGGAAGATGAGAAGGGTTTTCATAAGAAAAAATGAATTTTTTAAGGTATAAATTTATGGAAAATAGATTGTGTTTGATGGGTTTTTAAAAAAGAGTTGTTTTTTTTAATTATTTGGTTGAAAAACCGCCCCGTTACTTTCGTTTTTATAAATTCCAATTCATCTGTTAAATAACATTTGTAAACTCAGCATAAACTGATAACAGTAGTTTACTTAGGTTGGTAATATACTCTTTTTAGTCGTGTTTTGGTTCAGGCAAATCAAAATAGTCACCTTGTGTCTTGTCTAACGAATTTGAAAGCATCTTGAAATGTTCAAAGGTTGGTTTTAGGTTAATGTATTTATCTACAATACTTCTGTGCTTGTAAATGACAAAGGTGTTGTTAACTTCAGGGTTTATTTTGTTCAGGTTTGCTTCGGTTTTTTTATCGGAAAACGAAGGCACAAAAGTCAGAGCGGTGTTTCTGAGATTCAACTCGTTCCCTAAATTTTCCAAATGCTTTTGCCTTTCGGTTTTGTGATAGTTTTTCTCATTGCCATATACAAAATAGACTTTCAAATATTTTTTTCGTTTTTCACTTTCTTGCTCTAAAAATTTCAGCCAGGTTTTTATTTCTGTCCAATCGGGATGATTGCCTACAAAATAAACAATGCCGTGGTAGCGTCCGTATTTACAAACAGGGCACGTCTGTGTTCCCTTATCTGGTCCGAATGCGTGATAGGGAATAAAAGACGGTTGGTCTTCACCAATATTTAATCCTGACTGAAGGGAAGCTGTTGTTTTCTTTGGATAATTCGGGATATTAAGCCCCAGAATAATATCATGTTCAGCAATTTGTAAACGGTCTTTCAGTAATATTCTCGCTATGCCGCTTCCACCCCAATTTTTGGGTTTGTTCCTTTTTATATGCGGTAAAAGAAGTTTATCGTCATCAAACACGAGGTCATCTGTCCAATATTCATTTTTTACATCGGGTTCTTTGATCAGCCAATGAATATGAGCCGGTTCGCTTCCATCAGGATAAGGAGCGGGACGAATGGTTTTTAGGGTGTATTTTCCGTTGGAATCTGTTTTGACCCAACCACGAATATGCCCGTGTCGTGTTTGGTTTTCGGGCTTGTCATTTCTGGGCGAATAATAACCGTTATTATCCGTGTGGTGATAATAAATAATTACATCTGGTGCAGGTGTTTTGCCGTCTAACTGAAAAACAGTTCCAGTTACAATCAGTTTTTGTCCTTTTTCGTACCAACCCGCACTTGTGTCAGTTGAATGGATGTTTTCAGGCATTCCAAAGTACATTAATTCACAATAATTCTCTTCACATGCACCCCCAACTCTTTCTGTGGAATGCTCTGTTTTAGAAAAGGTTGTATTGGTTTGATTTTGTCCGTTGCAACTCATCAAGAATGCGGACAAGACTAATGCGGATAAAATTCTCATATTCCAAACTTTTTTGCAAAGATTGAAACATAAAGCATTGTTTTTCAAATAAAATAAGGTAAGGCGAGTTTATTTTGTGGTAAGCTGATGGAATTTTGATTTAAAGTTTTTAGCATAACTGCGGCTTGCTCTCAAAATCGTGTTATCGGAAAGTGTAATATCATAATCGCCATTTTGTCGGGATTGTATGGATGAAATTTTGTGGATGTTTACAATATGTGATTTGTGAATACGTATAAACTGATTGTCGTTTAATTGAGTTTCCATAGATTTCAATGTTCCGGTATGCAGGTATTTTTTTGAAGAATGATGAATGCTGATGTAGGGCGAGTCAGCCGAAAAATAAAGAATGTCGTTAACCTGTATCAGTAATTTTTTGTTGTTGTCAGAAATTAAAATAGAACCGATGAAATTTTGGTTATCTGTTTTCACATCAATTTCATTTTCTGTCTCTGCGGATTTCATTTTTTTGTTCAGCAGGGCAAAAGCGACTGCCGAAAAGCCATAAATAATTACTGTTTTTATAAAATAAGCCGATAGCCCGAAATTGAAAGTCTGCCAGTAATCAAAAGTATGGTTGTAGAATATTTTTGAGATAAGCCAGACCAGTGCAGGATATGAAAATAAGTGAATTGCAATTGCAGAATTTACGCAAAGTAATTTTATACCTGCCCCTTCTTTTTCTTTTACTGTCTTTAAAACGAATATCAGTAAAGGCAGGAATAAAAGCCAATAAGAACTAAATAACAGGGATTCCGAAATGTAAAATGAAGAATCCTGAACCAATGTATACACAAAATCCAACATTACATTTGCAAAAACGAACAGCATAATACAAACTGTAATAATGAGGTTCAGTTTCTGTTTGTGTTGAAAGATTTGATATGTCTGTTGGGTTGTCAAAATGTGTTTTTTTAAGATGGTTGTATAACGTTTTGGGGCTTGTCGCAGGCAGGGTTTTCAAAGTACAGAACTTTGATTTAGTACTGGCCTTTCTCTTTTGTTTGTATTTATGTTTTTTTCACTCAAGCCCCAATTGCTCATACACATTGTTGGCCGTAGTTGTTTTCTCTTCAATCCATTTGTCATCTTCCTTTCTGTAGATAAATATCTTTTTAACAAAATCATTATTTTCAAAAACATAGTTTAACTCCATCTTTTTTGATTCTCTTCCATTTTTATAAAACAAAATTTTCTCGAATGAAAACTCTTTAATTTGTTTTAAACTATCGGGAAAAGGACTCATTAAATAATCGTAACTGTTAAATATTATTTTTCTTCTTAATTCTCCGTTATGATGGTCAAATGTTTCCCATTGATATTCATAAAATTTATTCTTTCGGTCGTATCTGTGTTTAGCAAATAGTCTATCAAAAACTAAAATTTCTTTTCGGTGTATTTTTTCGATCACAATCCCACTTTTATTAAATTTCTTTTGTTCTCTCTTATTTATTGTTTTTATAACATTACCATTTAAATCAAATTCGGTTGACTTCAATATATATTTTCTATTCCAAAATTCTTCCTTTTTTAACTGTCCATTCTGATAGTATTCCTTTTCAAATCTTTTCTTTGTATCATAAACGGATTTTAATTGTCCATTTTCAAAATAGGTGACTTTTTTCCATTTCTTTCTTGGAATAAATAATTTAGATAACTTGCCATTTCGATGATACTCAAATAAAGTATCAATAGGTTGACCTTTCTTGAATGTGCCTTTAGTACGTATATTTCCATTTGCAAAAAAATCGACAATTTTTCCGTTTGCAAGATTTCCACAATCAAAATATTCAGAATGAGGAGGATTACTTATATAAATTCCTAATTCAAGTCTTTTTAAAAAGATTGTATCTCGGTTAACTTTATTTGATTTTATTTCAATAGTGATAGTCGGATTATCAATATTGATATGAAGATTATAAAAACCAGGCTTTGGTAAATTCACAGGTTTAGATTCTAAGTTTTCAAAACCATACATTTTAAATGAATCCGTCAAATACCAAAAAACATGATTTTCTACTTCTTTAGTACACTGGTTTATAAAGATTGGTTCATAAGTAATTTGCCCAAATATTGTTTGAGATAAAATGGTAAATACTATGTAAAATGAAGTTTTCATTCAATTTCCGCTAACGTTTCGCCGTTAACCGTCTGTGGCTATTCCAGCGAGCTGTGTGCTTTCTGCTAAGATAAAATATTTTCGTAAAGAAAGAAGCACAATTTAATAAAAACCAGCTATAGTGGTGGTTTTCAACTCAAGGATAAACGTATTTAAATTCAAGATTAACAGTCGATTTGTATTCGTTGCTAACTGCTACAAACATTCGAATATACGCCACGTTTAGGAATTACCTAAAGTTTGCTCTGTTTTTTACTAAAACCAAATATATTGTTTTTTTGGTGTGATTTGAAAGTAACAGTTAGTGATATTATATCAAGGTTATTTGTTGAAAACGTAATGTTAATTTGCTTCGAAGTCATGTCCCGATAGCAATCGGAATCGAAGAGCAGCTTGGTAGTAAGCAGACTTCGGGTAGCCTTTAGATTTGTTCATTGAAAATTTAGTTTTTGAAGGAGTTGTGCAACGGTTACCGCTGTTAGTGGCTGTGGCTTTCAGCCGTGTCTGCTGAATAAATAAAAAAGGGGGAAAGGAAATTAACGGATATTTTTCCTGATTCTGCTCAACGAAGATTGTGTAACCCCCAAGTAGGAAGCCAAATAGGAAAGCGGAATACGATTGACAAGTTTCGGGTATTTCTCTATAAACGCCAGGTAGCGGGTTGTGGCATCTTCCGAAACCAAGGGACTTCTTCTCTCTATCTTTTGTATCAATGATTTTTTGACGATCTTATTTACAATACTTTCCCAACCAACAATGGTATTGGCGATCTCTTCCCAATTTTGTTTGGTAAACACAATTAGTTTGCAGTCCGTAACGGCTTGCACGTATCCTGAAGAGGGAATTTTGTTATCAAAACTGTCCAGGTCCACCACAAAATTGTTTTCGTCTATAAAATACGTGGTAATTTCTTCGCCTTTGTTGCTGTAATAGCAAACCCGAAGAATGCCGTCCAAAATGAACCCAACTTGTTTTGCAATTTTGCCTGCTTCTGAAAAATAGTCTTCTTTGCGAAGGGCTAATTCCTTTGACTTGCTTGTAATGAAGTCAATTTGCTGTTTGTTCAAATTTCCGAATTGCAATAAATAATTGATAAGTGCTTCCATAGTTTTATTTCATGTGTTAATAATTGATTTTTTATGGTCACATGGAATCTCGCATCACAGATCATCATTCCTCCGTGTCAAGCCGGCTACATGCTCGATTTCATTTGGCTCATGATCATTTTGTCAAATAGTTTATCGGACAAAATTTTTCTGAAAAATAACATCATTTTTGCTCCCGAAGCACCAACATACCTTGTTTTCGGATGAGTTGCTTCAAGGCCTTGTTTGATCAATTTAGCAATGACAATTGGGTCGGCAGCATCTTTCTCTACTTTTGCATACATATTGATTACGCCTTTTGCCAAAGAGCTGTAGGCGGTATTGCCCGAAACTCTTGACATATATTCAGTTCCAAGTCCTGTCATTTCTGATTTTGTGCCGCCCGGCTCAATGACTATTACGTCAATTCCGAACGACTTTACTTCTTTACGAAGTGCATCACTCAATCCTTCAATAGCAAATTTGCTGGCGTGATACCATACACCCATGGGCAAGGTTACTTTACCGCCAACCGATGAAATGTTTACAATTTTACCGTAGTTGTTTTTTCGCATAGTGGGCAATACCAATTGTATTAAACGAGCCACACCAAAAACATTTACTTCCAACTGATATTTTGCGTCAGACATGGGCATATCTTCCAACGCACCGTAATAGCCCGAACCTGCATTGTTGATTAAAACGTCAATGCTTCCTGCTTCTTTCAAAATTTGTTCAACACAAGCAACAAGGCTTTCTTCTTTGGTAACGTCCAAAGAAATTGGTTTTATGCCGTATGTTTTTAAGTCTTGCATTTTTTTTGTTCTGCGTGCTGCACCGTAAACGTTGTAGCCGTTTTGTGCCAAATAAATTGCCGTTGCTTTTCCAATTCCTGCCGAAGCACCTGTTACTAAAACTGTCTTTGCCATTATTTTATTTTTTTAAAGTATTAATGATGCAAAGTTGACTCAATAAAAATGGAATTATTTGTCATTTGGCAAAAAGTGAGTTTTGGATGGTGGGAGAACCTGGTTCTCTTGTCTTTTAAAATTTTCCTGTGCGGTCGGCTTTTTTATTTTTTCTTGTGTCGATCTGTGTCGTTTGTTGAGTGTCTGCCTGTCGGTTGGGGGCGTCCCGCCATTGCCAATACGATGTTGGTGGCTGCCCTTTCTTTCAGTTTTGTTCAGCAAGTTACAAACTTACAATTTCTCGCAGTCGTTTCAATTTGTATGGTTGGGTGTTGTATTTTGTGTTTTTCCATTAGTTGCAAAACAGATGGAAGAATATCAACTTCTCTCTTATTGTCAAGCGTATTCATAACAACGTGAAGTGAACCAACGTTGTAATTGCCGTCCAAAGTCCAAATATGCAAGTCGTGAATGCTTTCAATGCCGTCAATCTGTCTAAGCTCATTGGACAGTTGTTCTACGTTTACATTTTCGGGAACGGATTGCAACAATACTTTCATTGTGTCAACTAAGTTTTGGGTTGCATTATATCCGATGAAAACAGCAATCGCCAAAGCCAATACACCGTCTATCCAATACCAACCTGTAAGATAAATTACGGCAGCACCGATTAACACCGCAAACCAACCCAATACGTCTTCCAAAAGATGAAGCATTATTGCTTTGTTGTTGTGATTGTGTGAATGGGTGTGTCCGTGATGATGTGAATGTTCGTTTGATTTCTTAATTCTGAGGAATGCAAAACCGTTTATACTTATACCTAAAACCGCTAATCCTAACATTCCTGTGCTGTGCACAACTTCCGGGCTAACAAATGATTTGTATGCAGTAACACACATAAATACTGCACCAATCAGTAGAAAAAACGACATGCCCAAAGCTGACAATAAAGAAAATCGTTTATATCCATAACTGAATTTTGATGTGCGTTTCCTGCCTGATATTTTTTCTAACAATACCGCTAACCCAATAGCAAATGCATCTGTAAAATCGTGAAATGCGTCTGCAAGTATTGCGGTGGAGTTTGTTAATATTCCACCAATAATTTCAATGATTGAAAATAAAAGATTAAGCCAAAAAGCTAATGAAATTCCGCTTTTATGAGAGTGCTGATGTGTATGTGTCATTGTTTTCTAATTTGAGTTTTACAGTCCTTTTTTGCCTTCAAGCCAATAACCTTGTGAGTAAATGTTTCCCTGCTTTTTGTCTTTCAAAACTTTTCTGAATGTCTGAACCGATTTGACATTCCCGACTAATGCAAAATTGGCGGTGTTCCATTCGTGTGTTTGAAATAAAGGTAAAGCGGTTATCCATTTTTCATTTCTAAATGAATTATTTTTTGGGAAAACAGTGTAATTTTCCAATTCTAAGAGTTCGGGAACACTTTTGTTTGCTTCGTCTAACTCAAAATAGAATTGAAATTGATGATTGTTTTTCTTCAATAACGGCAATAGTGCAAAGGCAACGCCCAATGAAGTTTCATCGCCAAAAAAGAATTGTTGTTTTTCGTTTTGTTCATACAGTTTTTTTCCTCTTGGCGGACTGATAAACAGTTCATCGCTTACCTGTAGGCTGTTTATAAACTTGCTTCCAACTCCGTTGCCGTGCATGTGAAAAATAATATCAAAAACTCCGTTTTCTTTGTCGTGATACGCAACGGTATAATTTCTAAATTCTGTTTCACTCACACGAATTACAGAAGCATATCCGATTGTGAAATCCCATTCTGATAAATCGCCTTGAAAACGAATTTTCTTTACTTGCAGGCTTAAAAAAGTTGTTTCTACAACTTTTACATTTGGGCTTAATTTGTTTCCAAATAGGCCTATCATCCATTTAGGTATGTTTGAAATCATTGTTTACTACATTAAAGTTTAATGCAAAGGAACAATGAATGGCGATGTCAAAACAAGGCAGGAAAAAGGTAAGTATTGGACTAATCGCGGTTTTTATTTCTTAACGCCAAAGCGGACATTCCTACAACTTTGGTAAACAGCCGGGAAAAGTAAGGGTAGTCATCATATCCTAATTCCGTTGCAATTTCTTTTACCGATTTATCAGAATGATAAAGCAAACGTTTTGCTTCTAAAATTATTCGCTGTTGTATGTGGTGCGAAACAGAATGTCCTGTTATGTTTTTTACACATTCGTTCAAGTAAGGCGAAGAAATGTTTAATTGTCGTGCGTACTCTGTCGGCCTTTTGGCTGTAACAAAGTTTCGTTCCAACAATTCTTTAAATGCTTTGGTTACAATTTCAAACCGCGAAAGTTTGTCTAACGGTTTTGATTGGACTAAATACTGTGAAATTACAAGTCCGATTAAAGTATTGCAACTGCCATTTAGTAAAGAGTGATACAACTTTTCCTTTTTTCGTTCCGATAATTGTGTACAAAGTGATACAGCTTCGGAAATAACAGAAAACGTTTCTTTCTTTAATGTCAACGGTTTGGCAGGCGAAATATCTTCCAATAATTTCAAATATTCGGGATTTAGATTTTCGTTACTGATTGCCCAAATGCTCACTGCTGCGTTTTTGAATGATAGTATTCGGTGTACTTGGTTTTGATGAATCAAGATAACCGAAAGCGGTTTTATAGTGTGTTTTTGAAAGTCAATTTCAATGGTTGTTGTTCCTTTTTCTTGTAAGAAAAACAAATGATATTCGTCCCTGTGCGATTGTTTAATGTTGTCAAGTCCTTCAAACTGTTCGTACAAATGAAAGTCTTCGTTTGTCATTCTTCTAACAAAAATACCTTCGCCTAATTCGGCTGTCATGGGATTTACAGGTATGGAAGATTTTGTCGGCATTGTTTTTATTCTGTTCCAAAGTTAGAAATAAATGTCCCCGATTTACATGTAGCCGTGTCAAATTATGCCGGGTGGTGGGTAGGCTTGGTTTCCCGTTTTTGTCTGTTGGTTAATGTCTGAACGGTGTCGGTTAGGGTTGCCACCAACGTTCCCAGGTTTGGCGTTCGGGCGGGTTTCGGAGCACAAAACTGTCAACCTGCACAATAGTTTGATAGGAGCACTGCACTTGAATTCACCACGTCAACCCCCATTGCGACAAACGGCTGTTGACAGTAGTTTTTCTTTCTTTCGTCATCTGTATGATACTTTGTCAAGCTGTCCATCTGTCACTGTAAATGATAGAACTTGATAGCAATCAACTTTCTCTCCGTTTTTAGTTGCAGCTTTCCAATTCTGTGGCATTTTATTTATTCTTTCTAAAACTTGGTTTGCAAAAGTTTCTGCAAGTCCTTTCCCTTTTGTTATAATCATAAAATTTCCCGCTTTACCGTTGCAGTCAACAATAAAAGCAATAGCAACCCTAAAAACTGCATCTTTAACTCTTTCATCAGTCAATGGCTTGTCTGCAAAATATTTTTTCAATTCTTCAAGTCCGCCATCAAAAGTAGGGTTTGTATCTGGTTCAGGTTTTTCTCCAATTTTATCCTTCAGTAAGAATTCCTTTCCCACAGCATATTGTGTCTGAGTGTTGCAAAAGTTTACTTTTAATATACTGTCAGCTGGAAAAATTATTGGTTTTTCTATTTTGTCTGCTGTAACAAAAGTAAACCCAAAAGGTGCTTTTGGATTTTCATAGTCATACCCGTTAACATATAAAATAATCGGTTCTTTAAGTCCTTGATAATAAACTTCATATTTGTCCAATAGTCCTTTACCAAAAGCAGCTGATTTGCTTTTGAATTCACAACAACTTGACATACGCCTAAACTGAACAGCTTCACCATTAGGTCCACGTAATGCTTTTAAATATGCTTGTTCATTTTCAATTTTTCCTACTTTAATTGAGGTCTTATGGTTAGGTTCGTATCCATATTTCCTGTCTGTCGAAACTTCTGTTAGTTTCATGCTTCCATCTTCAAAAAAATCTTGTCCGTTTACGGTTATTGTCCATAAAGTCAGGACGAATAAAATGCCTGTTAATTTTGTCGTTATTTTCATTATTATCTGTTTTTTTAAAATTACTGCCAACGTTTTGCCGCTTTGCGAAGGCGGGGTTTTTTAGCACTAAACTTCATTAGATACACAAAGATTGAATTTAGCACTTCACTGTCATAGAAGCACAAAACCCTGCCTATTGCCAATGTGCTGTATGTGCCCTGCACGTGCAGGACACCCCCGAAAGCTTTTCAAATAGTTCAAAAATACAAATTTGGATTACAAAAACTAATTTTCGGGGTGTTATTTTTCCAGAGGGAGCAAGTCCCTTACGAGCGGATTGAAGACCCGAATTGTTAGCACGTGGCAAGGAGGTTTATCGTGAGGTATGCACTGAAGGAAGCTAAACGGCAAAAGGCTGTACTGATGAACAGAAAGTACATAAGAGGCATAGCAATAAGGATGAGTATCCACAGCAATACGAAGTCCAAAACAGTGTTCTGAACATGCTAATAAATCAGATTATTGTTATGTAGATGTACCAGGGATAGGCGGAAGGAAAAAGCATTTATCAGGGGAGGTCTCTTAAACCACGAGCTGGTTAGAAAGAGAAGTCAGCAGAGGTCATAGTACTTGAAAGCAACGAGGTGCGAATAGATACCGCACAGGTCTCACAACCAAGGAAGGACTGAACGTAAAGAGGTTTCAATAAGTAACGGAACGCATAGTAGCCAGGTATATACCAAAGGGAGTAAAAATCAATTTCAGTTGGTGGTAACAGACAAGGCGTGGCAACGACTCAAAGAACGACTCAAAGCCATCACCCGTAAAACCACTCCCGCCACCTTTGAAGAACGAATTACCAAGATAAAGGAAGTGCAACGAGGATGGTTAACCTATTTTCAAGACACTAATACCATGGGAAAACTTCGGGATTTAGACGGGTGGCTTCGAAACAGACTTCGCTACTGTATTTGGCACCACTGGAAGAAACCCGAGCGGAAAAGGAAAAATCTAATCCGACTAGGGGTTGACCACGACCACGCCTACGCATGGAGTCGAACACGAAAAGGTGGTTGGGCGATTGCTCAAAGTCTGATTTTAGGCTCTACCATTACCTTGAAACGCTTGAAACAAAAGGGATATATTTCACTTACAGAACTCTACATTCAACTCAACCCATCTCTTTGCAAACCGCCGAGTACGTGACCCGTACGCTCGGTGGTGTGAGAGGCTCTCCCTGTCAGTTTCTGGCAGGGCAGTCTACTCGATTGTAGCCAGTTTTTATTTTTTCAATCTATTTTTCAAATCTATTCGTTCGTGTAAAATTCTTATAATCTCAATCTCGTCATTCGATATCAGATGATAAAAAATAATGTGTTTGCCCGTTTTTAGGCCTAATAAATTTTCATTTATTTCATTATAGATTCTCCCTAACTCTGGATTTTGTCCAATTTGATTACAAGCGAATTTAATCGAAGAGTAATACTTGTCTGCTTGATTTTCAGACCAGTTAGCAAAAGTATAATCCCAAATGTCATTTAAGTCATCAATAGCTTCCTGTCTTAAGATAACTTTAGCCATTTTTTCTCTTTTCTGCTTTTAATTTCTTTAAATTTTCGTCAAAGTCAAAGTTTTCCACTCTAGGGCTATTAAGTCCTTCTTGTATTGCGTTTCGTAAGGCAATAACTTTACTTTCTTCATTTTCTAAAAGTCGAAGCCCAGCACGAATTACTTCACTCACATTCTTGTATCGTCCAGCTGAAACTTGAGTCTGAACAAATTGGTCAAAATAATTTCCTAATGATATTGATGTATTCTTCATATCTTAAAATTTTACACAAAAATACCAATTTTTGGTAAATTTACAAAAAAATTCAAGATTTCGTTTGTTAAAATTGGCTACAACGGTTTCGGGCTTTGCGTTCGGGCGTGTTTCGGAGCACAAAACTGTCAACCAAGCAGAAACTTTGATAGAAGCACAAAGCTTGATTTAACCACTGAACCGCCACTTTTGGGTAGGTGCTGTTGGCGGCTGCTCTATCTCTAATGATTTCAATGAGGGCACATTTTACCAACATGATAATCCGTTTCGTCATTATATAATCTTTCAAAATCACTCCCTTTGCCAATGCTGTTGTAATAATATTTCAGTAAGTAATAAGGTTTACCAGTTGCTTTATTATCTGGATGAATATTTGTGTAATAGTTTACTGCACTTTCCCAATCTTGTTGTTGTAGAATATATCCGAAAGTAGCTTTTATGTTGCCATTGTTTTTTGAATAGTTGAAAAACTGTTCTTCAAGATTGTCGGTTGAGTTAAAATACCATTTAAGTTTTTGCTGATGCTTATAGTTGTTCCAGTCGTTAAGGACTTTCTTAAAATTTTGTTTTTGGCTGTAAGTAAATCTATCTAAGTTGTTGTTTTCGTTCACTCGTTTTAAAAACGATTGCCTAATTCTTTCCCACCTGCTTTTTGATGAAATTGATGAAAGATGCTTTTCAGCATTTCCAATCAGTTTTTGAATTTCTGATTTAGTTAATGATGAGATTTGTTTTGAATTATTAAAGTCAGACATCACTTGCTCTTTTAATTTGGAAAACTTTTGACTACTTTTTACTTTATTGGCAAAAATATCTTTAAACTCTGTTGAACAATTAACAAGTTTGAATGAGACCGCTTCGGAATTGTTTTCTGTGCAACTCTTAAAAATAGTTTCCGTTTTCTGAAGAATGAAATCCTGAATAGGTTCATTTATTATTGGGTCAATTAGTTCATCTAAAAATGGAAGGTCTACTCCTAACGTTTCAAAGAAATCTTTAATCCATGTGCTTACTGTATTGCTATACCCTTTTTTAATCAATTTTTCAATTGGGTCTTTATATTTTGAATAGTATTTCGAATATTTAACGGTAGATTTTTCAGATGCTTTTACAAATGTTTCTTCAGCTTGCTTTACAGAACTTTCTGAAAATCCCTTCTCATTAAACCATGACTTATTTTTTTCTTTAAAATTTGTAAAAGCACTTTCTTGATTGGCTTGATAGAAATTAGATTGCGTCGAATTCTTACTGAACTCATTTTGAAATTTGTTTTCCGCTTTTTCAAATCCACTGACAAAGTCGAATTTTCCAAAGTAATTTGTCTTAAACTTTTCAAGTGGGAGTTTACTTATAACATTTGTCGGGGCGACAGATGTGAAATTTTTATAGACACTATCTTGTCTTGCATACTCAATATTCGCTTTTGTCTCTTCAATTTTATCTAAAACCTTCTCTATTTCTGGATTAGAAATTATTTCATTAACAACTATTTCTGTAACTGCATCATTAATTTTCTTTAGAAGCAGTTTATTATCTTCAATAATTTGAAGTTTGTGAATTTCAAGTTTTCCAACTTTTCCTTCTTCTTCTGATGCAAGCCTGTTTCCAAAAAAAGTGAAAGATGTTGATATTGTCAAAAAGTAGAGAATACTTCTTATCACCTTATTATATTTTTTGATTTTGTCTTTCACCTTATATTTATCTAAAACTGCAAATGAACTTGCAAATGTTATCAGCAGGATAAGAATTAAAATATCGTAAGAGAAACCAATTTTAAAGAAGCTCACAAATTTCTTTATCCTATGTTGTGTTTCTTCAATTTTTAGAATAGTGGCTTCGGCAGTATCAAACTGCGTTGCTGTGTCAAGCCAGAAATAAAGTAAACTGTATATTAAAGAAACAATGCAAAATATGGAAGTGAAGTTCAATAAGCTTTTTATAATAGAAAGTTTACGTTGAACCCATTTATCTCCTTTAAGTGTCCAGTTAGGTTTTTTTGATTTAATGAAACTCCATAATATTATTTTGGGTGTCCATGGGAAAGTGCTTTTGGTATTTTGCTCTTTGTCATTCTCATTTTTTGGTGAGGGTGTAATGTTAAAATACTCATAGTAAACTTGGCCTGCCTTTAGCAACAAGTAAAATGATAACGAAATTATAAAGAGTATGTATATCATTCTTCTCTCTGTTTAATGACTTTCAGCCCAATACTAGCAATGTCCCTAAAGAGTTGCCGCCAACGGTTACGTGTATGAGTAGTGGCGGATTACGGGGCACTTTCCTATCAAGATGCGATGAATATGATGCGAGGTAGAATGCCTGAATACGCTACAAACCCCGCCATTACTTATACACGATGTTGGCGGTTCGTTGTTATTATGTCTTATTTTCGCTATCATTTTTGTTTTTTAAATCTCAAATTTTCAATGTTGTCTTTCCATATAAATTCAGAGTCTTTTCCTGTCTTTAATACTCCTTCATTATTTGTCCTTTGCGTACTTGTAACTAACCAACAACCCTTTCTTGCTCTTGTAATTCCAACATAATGCAAATTCAAGTCTTGTGTCCAGTCGCCAAATACGGGATTTTTAAAGTCATTGTTTTTACCAGGTTGTTTGTTTGGGAACACCCATTCGTATAAGTCTAAATGAAAAACAAAATCATATTCAAGTCCTTTTGATTTATGTAAAGTCAATATAACAACTTCGTTTTCACTTGCTGGTTCGTAAGATTTTAGTTCTATAGAATTGTCTAATACAGATTTTAATAAGTCTATAGATTCTTGGCTTTGTGAATGAGGGGCAATGATTCTAGCAATATTAATAAATTCAGTAGTTAGTTCTTCTTTATTCAAACAAGTTGCAGAGAAAATCCTTTCAATTTTTTCTTTTGCAGTTTTAAGTTTTTCTAAATCACTATTATTGAAATTGTCATAAGATGTAAAAACTTCAATGACGTCAATAAATTTAAAGTTCTTGTCATACCCAAAATGTAATAGATTTGAGAAAACAGACGACCAAACATTTAGATTCGTGTCTAATTCATTACTAACAGATAGTTTATGAGGTTCTTTAAGTTCTGTGTTTATGATTTCACCCGTTCTTGTTGTTCGTGTCAATATTGCGATTTGGTTTCGTTTCTCAATTTTAAAAGCTTCTTGAATAACTTTTATTTTTTGGTCTAACCAATTTGCAATCGCTCGCTCGTTACCCTCAACTCTGCAAAAGAAAATAAGATTTTGTTCTGTAGAAATTAATTCTGTTTTTGGATTTAGTAAGTAGTTTGAATAATTAATTATTGACGGGTGGCAACGATGATTTTTGTCTAATTTGAAATATTTAAAAGTTTCATCTTTAGTTAGTTCTTTCAAATATTTTGCGTCCTTACCAGAGAATGCGTAGATAGATTGATTTAAGTCGCCAACCGCAATTGCCTTAATATTTAAAAATTTGATTTTTTGAAAAATTTGATGTTGCTCAAATCCCGAATCTTGGTACTCGTCAATATAAATGTACTTATATCTGGCACGAATATAATTTTGACAAGCAATTGAATTTGTATAAACATAGTTTGCCAATACGCCAATGGTCTCAATAAAAATAGAACCATTGAGAAAATATGATTTTAATAAATCAATATTTGCATCTGTTAGTTTTTCTAAAGTTAGATTTCTATTGAACCATTCAAAGTTTTCGCTTTCTTCTTTTGGTAATGATGAGATTTTTGTGATTTTAATTTGAGTTTTTGGAATGCCAAATATATGTTTTGCAAAAGGAATTATTATTTCTGAAAGATTAAATTTATCAATAGTTCCAAAAAACGAGCTCATTGGGTTTTCGCCATTGGAAAGGCTTCTGTTTTTTAGTTCCGTACTTGCTTTGTTGGTGTATGAAATTGCGATTACGCCTTGATGTTCAAGCAATTTTTTTAAATTCCCCTTTATTTTTTCGGATATGACAAATGTTTTACCGCTACCAGGTGCAGCAATAACAACTGAATTACCATCGTAATCAAGTATTAATTTTTGCTGTTCGGTTGGTTTCATTCTTTCTGCATTTCTTCAATTACTTTTTTACATTTTAACAATGGCTTTGCGATTGGGTCTTTTGCTAATTTTGCAAGACTTTCTTTATTACTTCGCAAAAAGTCATACATAAAAGAAGCTTTTCTTTTTTGCATTTCGCTGATAATTTCCGTTTCGTCAATATCGCTAAAATGGTTTTTCAAATCATCTTTAATGCCCGTGTTAAACAAGTCATTTTCCAAATCTTTGTTTGATAAATAGATTTTATAACGTTCAAGGTCTTTGATAATTATTGAAGCCGATTTAATATTGATTTCATCGGGATTTGGATTAACAAAGCCTTGTAGATTGGTTTCATTTTCTTTTAGCAAATTGTCTGTTGTTTCGTCTTTCTGAAAATATTCACGACAAATACTAATACATCGTTGGATTCCTGCATAACGGTACTCTTCTTTTTTAGGAATTTTGAAAATATCGTTGTCGGTTCTCAAAACCCATTCTATGTTTAAACTATTTAGTATTCTAATAAAAGTGGAAAAACCAACTCCATCAACCATTAAAATACTAATATTAAGTCTGTCCAAATCAATCTTTAGTTGAGTTGATAAGGTTTTATAGAATAATTCTTCAGAAACGCCTTCAACAAGAAAAACCACATCGGAAAAAAATGCTTCGGCAGGAATTATGCTTAATCTATAACCAAAATCTTTAAATGCTTTGTCTATGATTTCTGAACAACCATTTGAAGCGGCTTTAGTTTCTCCATTTTTATTGAATAGTCTGACTATCGAATTAGGGCTAAATTCCGATGCAATTTGAGGCGAATGAGAGGTTAATAAAACTTGTCCTTTTATTGAAGAGTTTAAATAATCTGCGAGTTTGCGTTGTTGATGTGGGTGTAAATGTGCTTCAGGTTCTTCAATACAAAAGATTGTAACTTCTTTTAGACTGTCTTTAGTTAATTCATTTCTTGAAGCCCACAAAGCAAGATAAATTTGATTTAATCGTCCGTCACCACCAATTAAAACGCTTTGTTCGTTGCTTTTTGAAGCAATAGAAACACTATTTATGAAATTATCCACATTGGAAGAACTTGCGTCAAATACAATTTTTTGTTTAGTGTGGTGTAGGGATAATTTGGACAATTCGTCATTGATAGTGTTTGTTGCGGAAGATATAAAATTCAGTTTAGGAATTTTTTCATCTACATTTTTTAGTTGTAATTGAATTTCAGAATAAAGTTTTTCGTCTTGAGTAACTTCGTTTTCCTCTCTATTTTCTTTTGCAATCTGAAATAAGTATCCTTTTTCTCTGTTAATGTAATTGTGTAAATCTCGTCTGCTACTAATGTACTTAACATTTAATACTTTTCTGTAGTATCTATCTTCAATTTCTTCAAGTAAGTCACCAGTTGGGCCAGCAAATAATTGGTATGTCTTAACTTTAGTTGTTTTGTCACGAAATGCTTTGTATGCTAAAATAAGTTTGTTGTCGTCTCCAATTTTCCCTTTAAGCTTTGAAACAACACAATCTTCTGTTACATCGTCAAAGTGTAGTTCGATTGTAAACGTATTTGTTTCTTCAAAAGCGTAAAAATCTGTGTCTTTGGGTTCAATGTCGTAATCAGATAAACTTCTGTCTAATAAAAGTCTAATCGCCCAAAGTAAGTTGGTTTTTCCAACATCATTTGCTCCAATAATTAGAGATTTTTTAGCAAGATTTATTTCTGCTGTTTTAAAGTTTCTAAATCCTTGAAGTTTTACTGTCGCTAATTTCATAGTTATTTTTTATCGTGATTCATTTTGTCATGTCACTTGGTGTGGTCTTTCTACAATGACCGCCAACGGTTTCGGGCTTTGCGTTCGGGCGGGTTTCGGAGCACTAAACTGTCAATCAGCACTGAACTTGAATAGAAGCACAAAGCTCCAAGTTTGCACGTCACCCCGCCTGACGCAAAACCCGTGTTATGTGGCGTTTTTTTTATTCAGTTCTTAATATTCGTTTTGTCCATTTGTCGTTAAGTTTATCAAGTCGTTTTTTACATACTCCCGACCAATTTAACAATGAACAGTATTCCGCTTTTCGTAAAAACCTTGAAAGCTTAAATGCTAATAATATTCTTGTTCGACCGTTAAGTTTAATTGTTTCTTTGAACACTCGTTTTCTGTTTAAATTCCCTGTCTGTTTTTTTGTATCAGCTGCACTTTTCATTTCGTCCGGTGGCAAATCTTCAAGTCTTGTCGCCTCTGCCCACAATAGGTCAATAAGTATTAAGCAACGTCTTCTTAGTCCATCGTGATAAAGTAGCCAATCTTGTATTTCATTTCTGATGAGTTTATGTTCTTTGGTTGTTTCGTCTGTTTGATAGGAGTTTTTCTCATAGGCTGGATCTAAAAGTATTCTTAGAGGTCTGGTTTGTCGTAAAAACTGTGTTCCGAAAATAGGATATATGTCTGCAACTTTTAAATGTCCTTGTAAAACTCTTGTAGAAACTTCCCCTAAAGCACCACAAACTTTTTGAATACTTTCTAAAGCCCAAATCGTTGGTGCATCAAGTTTGTGTTTTGATATTTCAGTTCTAATTGCATTGATTGATGGTTCGTCTAAAACTTGATAATACTCTCCACCTTCTCGACCAATAAAAACTACATTTCCCCAATATTTTTTCAAACTATTCCATAGTTGACGGTATTGTTCTGTTAATGCAACTCTTGTTTGTTTCTTTTGAGAAAAGAGAACGTAAATTTGGACAAGTCCAACAAGTACCAATAGTACTGTAGCAATTGCTGTCAAAAAGTTTGAATTATTTGGGTCGAATATATTTTCGTTCATTGTCAATTGTGGTTGTTGGATTGTGTCAATTGGTAAAACGGCAACTAAAGAAGAGTCAATATCTTCAATAAACGGTTTGGTCTTTTGATTTTTCACCACGTTATCCGTTTGTCCAAAATTTGTCAGACTTATGGTTAAAAAGAAAATTAATATTGTTAAATGTTTTGTCATTTGTATAGTCTGTCTTTAAAATGCCACATAACAACCGGAGCTTTCCGAAGGCGTTTCCGCTTGCGGAAAGGTCAAGTTGGGAGAAGGTCTGAAAGAACTTCTTCCATTGGAAAGTTCCGGTTGTTGGGAAGAAGTCGAAGACTTTTTCCCAACTAGTTTATAAGCGAAACTAACATTCATTTATACACCCAATTAGAGATGAATAAGCGAAAGTTTTTTTATTATTCAATTTTTAATCTTATTGTTATTTTCTTTTAATCCCTTCATTTTTTTACAAAGAAATTGCATTTGTACTTTTAATTGTCATTACAAAACAAAAGTATCCCAACCAAATCTTTTTACGGATACCCGTAAACCACTAAAAAATAGACAGGAGATTATCTTGCCGACCGGCAAATTCGTTTTTGGAAATGCTAAGATAGATAAAAAGTAATTAGTTGTGTTAAAAAAATAAATAATTGTTAATTAAAAGTAAATTTTTACTTTTAATGGGTAGTTTATTTACAATAAGCTTAAAAAATAGAGAGCTGTTTTTTTACTGAGTTCAAGTAGTCTTCATGCTTCCATTACGCCCAACCTTTTTGTAAAGACCCTGCAAATGACGGTGTGTTTACAGCATACAGTTTATTTTCAGTTTTAATTATTCTTCCAAACAATAATAAACTTCAATTCCAAATGCTTAAATTTGCACCTCATTAACGAAAATCCGAATTATGTTCAGTAATTTAAGCGATAAACTCGACAAAGCCCTTCATATCCTAAAAGGCCACGGTAAAATTACCGAAGTAAACGTTGCCGATACGTTAAAAGAAGTACGGCGGGCGTTGCTCGATGCCGACGTCAATTTTAAAATTGCGAAAGATTTTACGAATTCCGTCAAGGAAAAGGCATTGGGTCAGAATGTATTGACCTCGTTGCAGCCCGGCCAGTTGATGGTCAAGTTAGTAAAAGACGAATTAACCGAATTAATGGGCGGTTCAGAAGTAGGCATCAACCTTTCCGGTCATCCTTCCGTGATCCTGATGTCCGGTTTGCAAGGGTCGGGTAAAACCACTTTTTCCGGAAAATTAGCCAACTTCCTCAAAACCAAAAAAGGAAAAAAACCGCTTTTGGTAGCGTGTGATATCTATCGTCCGGCGGCCATCAACCAGTTGCATGTGGTAGGAGACCAGATCGGGGTAGAAGTGTATTCGGAACCCGACAATAAAAATGCGGTTGACATTGCTCAGAACGCCATTAAATATGCCAAATCAAACGGGTTTAACGTTGTGATTGTCGATACGGCCGGTCGTCTGGCCATCGATGAGCAGATGATGAACGAGATTGCCAATGTGCACAAAGCCATTCAGCCTCAGGAAACCTTGTTCGTGGTGGATGCCATGACAGGGCAGGATGCCGTGAATACCGCCAAAGCGTTTAACGACCGGCTGAATTTTGACGGGGTTATCCTGACCAAATTAGACGGTGATACCCGTGGTGGAGCCGCCATTACGATTAAATCGGTGGTCAACAAGCCGATCAAGTTCATCGGTACGGGCGAAAAGATGGAAGCCATTGATGTGTTCTATCCGTCCCGTATGGCCGACAGGATTCTGGGCATGGGAGACGTTGTATCGTTGGTGGAAAGAGCCCAGGAACAGTATAACGAAGAAGAAGCCCGTAAACTGCAGAAGAAGATAGCCAAAAACGAGTTTGGTTTTGATGATTTCCTGACCCAGATCCAGCAGATCAAAAAAATGGGGAACATGAAAGACCTGGTCGGCATGATTCCCGGAGCCGGAAAAGCCCTGAAGGATGTGGAGATCGAAGACGATGCGTTCAAGCACATTGAAGCCATCATTCATTCGATGACCCCTACAGAGCGAAGTAAGCCAGCAATCATCGACGGAAAAAGAAAAATACGCATCGCCAAAGGTTCCGGGACCAAAGTGGAGCAGGTGAACCAGCTGATGAAGCAGTTTGACCAGATGAGCAAAATGATGAAGATGATGCAGGGCGGCGGCGGAAAAAACCTCGCCAGAATGATGGGCGGCATGAAGGGAATGCGATAATTTTTTGACAGGACAGACGCGATTTATCGCGTCTTATTTTTTTACAACACAACTAAAACACACAGACATGAAATTATTAGACGGTAAACAAATTTCAGAAGACATCAAGAATGAAATTGCTGCTGAGGTGCAGAAAATGAAAGATAACGGCGAAAAAGTGCCTCACCTGGCTGCCGTTATTGTCGGGAATGACGGGGCAAGTCTCACTTATGTAGGCAGTAAAGTAAAAGCCTGTGAACGGGTAGGTTTTGAAAGCACTTTGATTAAAATGCCCAGCACCACTTCGGAAACGGAATTACTGAAAAAAATCAAAGAATTAAACGAAGATGAAGATATAGACGGGTTTATTGTGCAATTGCCGTTGCCCAAACAAATTGATACCCAGGAAGTGTTGATGGCGATTGACCCTAACAAAGATGTGGACGGATTTCATCCGGAAAACTTCGGTAAAATGGCATTGGATATGACCACTTTTATACCGGCCACCCCGTTTGGTATTTTAGAACTGTTAGAGCGTTACGGCGTGGAAACGCAGGGAAAACACACCGTGGTGATCGGCAGAAGCCACATTGTGGGAAGGCCGATGAGTATTCTGATGGGCAGAAAAGGGTTTCCGGGGAATTCCACCGTAACCTTAACGCACAGTTATACCAAAAACATCGCCCAGATTACTACGCAGGCCGATATCATTATCACGGCGTTGGGGGTTCCGAATTACCTGAAAGCCGAAATGGTGAAAGATGATGCGGTGGTGATTGATGTGGGAATTACCCGTGTTGCAGATGAAACCACCGAAAAAGGTTACCGGATTACCGGCGATGTGGATTTTGAGCATGTCAGCAAAAAATCATCTTTTATTACTCCCGTTCCGGGCGGTGTTGGCCCCATGACGATTGCGATGTTGCTGAAAAACACGCTGTTGGCAAGAGAACAGAAACGACTGAAGATGCGATAAATTATACCGAATTCGCTCCCCTCTCCTTTGGAGAGGGTGGGGGTGAGGTTGGTTTTACCTCTTTTTAATCTGAACCGGTCTTCTCACCTCCACTTTCGGCAAACTCGCTTCTTCCGTTTTGCTGGACGGTTCGATCAGTTGGTTCAGTTCGTTGATCTCCGCTTCGGTTAGATCGCGGTATCTTCCCACCGGTACATCTAAGGAAATGTTGATAATCCGGATGCGTTTTAGAGCCGTAACTTCATAGCCTAAATATTCACACATTCTGCGAATTTGACGGTTTAACCCTTGGGTTAATACGATTTTAAAGATGTATTTACTGATTTGTTCTACGTTGCATTTTCTTGTAACGGTATCTAAAATCGGTACACCATTTCCCATTTTCCGGATAAAACGGTCGGTAATCGGTTTGTCAACCGTTACAATATATTCCTTTTCGTGGTTGTTGCGGGCACGGAGGATTTTATTCACAATATCACCGTCGTTCGTCATAAATATCAGCCCTTCGCTGGCTTTGTCTAATCGGCCGATCGGAAAAATACGTTCCGGATAATTGATGTAATCTATAATGTTGTTGCGAACACTCTGGTTGGTGGTGCATTCAATCCCCACCGGTTTATTAAACGCCAGGTAAACCGGTTTGTCTTGTTTTTCCCGGATAAGTTTGCCGTTAACACGGATCTCATCGGTGTCAAATACTTTTGTCCCCATTTCCGGCACAGCACCGTTAATGGTTACACGTCCTTCCGCAATTAACCGGTCTGCTTCACGACGGGAACAATAGCCGGATTCCGATAAAAATTTATTGATGCGTTTCCCTGTTTCTTCCATCATGCAAAAATAATCTTATTTTATGGATTTCAGAAACATAGCCATTTAAAAAACAATATAAAAGAAATTTAGTACCTTGCCGGAAAATTGCCTCTGTAAATGAGATACCTATGATGAAAAAACTACTGCTCCTGTCCGCTTTTCTGGCTTCTGTCTTACTGTATGGCCAATCCAGAAAAAACCAGTTTCATTTAGATTCAAACAGTGCTGAACACGCACTGCATGTTTCCTTTCAAACCGATGAGGTACTGGATACTAAAGAATCCATTGTCAGCCGGTTTCCGGAAATTACTTCACTGGTTAATGACTTTCAGTTAAACTTTGAGCCAACCATTGTATTTTCGGATGAAAAATGGGAGGAATTGGAAAAAAATGCGTTACAGTACAGCGGTAATGCTGCGGCAGTACGTCATTTAAAAACAATTTTCAGTGTGATAGTTGATCAGTCTTCGAATGAAAAACTGCTGTTGCTGGCGGGAGAATTCGAAAAATGTAATGCCGTTCATTATGCCGAATTAATTTCATTGGAGCCGGTAAAGCCACCCCTTGATATTCCGCCCACCACCCCTGATTTTATTGTAAACCAGGCCTACATCGGTCCCAATCCCGGTTTAAACATGCAATATGCCCGGGATTTAGGGTTAAAGGGAGCCGGAATCCGCGTACGGGATGTAGAATACGGATTCAATTATAATCATGAAGACCTGAACGAAGTAAATGCTTTTATTGCTCCGGGGATGACTGTGTCTTCGGCAGCAACAATCGAATATACGGAACACGGAACGCCTGTTTTCGGCATTATTATGGCTGACCCGGGCGGTTACGGTACAACCGGTCTGGCCCATGAAGTGACTGAGATGATTCTTTTTCCGGAATGGCAGGAATCGGGGTACAACAGAATTAACGCGGTGAATCAATCCATTCAAAATTCTACAGCCGGAGATATCATTATATATGAAATGCAGGCCAATGGTCCGGCACCGGGCGATACGGATTATGTGCCGGCAGAATATAATAATGTCATCTGGGATCTGACCAAAGCGGCCTCTGATGCGGGAATAGTGATCGTGGCAGCTGCCGGAAACGGCAACCAGAATTTAGACAGTAATCTCTTTACGGGTTATATGGGTCGCGGAAACAGCGGAGCCATACTGGTTGGCGGAGGGACATCAAATATGGCTCACAACAAAATTTCATACAGTACCTACGGTTCAAGGGTAGATGTACAAGGATGGTCTCAGAATGTTTTTGCCTGCGGGTATGGGGATTTAATGCAGATTGGCGGGGATTTTAACCAGGCATATACCAATTTTTCAGGCACCAGCTCGGCTACACCGCTGGTGGCCGCCTGTGCGATTGTGTTGCAGTCGTATCACCACAGTTTAACCGGTAATTATTTAACCGGACCGCAGTTGCGGACTGTTTTACAGGAAACCGGACTACCTCAGGGCAATCCGTCTGCCGGAAATATCGGGCCTTTTCCGAATATGGAGGCTGCGGTGCAGCGGGTATATGATGATTATCTGTTAGGACTGGATGTGCGGAATAAAACTGAATTTACGGTTTTTCCCAATCCGGTACAAAACCGGCTGAAGTTTTTAACGCAGCAGGATTTGTCTGAAACGGCTTCCGTTGAAATTTTTAATGCGTTAGGACAATCCGTTTTTCAATCAGAAATGCCGGACAACAGAGAGCTTGATGTTGCCGGTTTAGCGGGGGGAATGTATTTTGTAAAAGTGTCAGACGGAAAACAGTCGGCCACTAAAAAGATAATCAAGCAGTAAATAAAAACGTTTCGATTTGTGCATACAGCGTCTGGTCGTGCATGCTGTGCCCCAATCCTCTTGTTTCAATAAACGTTACGTTTTTCCAGGCGGCTTCAATTTTTTTGCTTTCTTCAAAGCGTACGGAGCTGTCTTCTTTGTCATGAGACAGAATGCCGGGAACGGACAGGGTAGCAGCAAATTTTTTGCCCGTAAAATCAACCGGGTTTATGTTGAAACGTTTTAAAAAATAATCATTCATCCGTTCAATAACCTTGCTGTTTAAACCCAGCAAACCGGCATAGTTCTGAATGATAATATCCAGGTCAGACGGAGCTCCCAACAAAACCATTTTTTGCAGTGAAGTGAATTTATAGTAATGCTGAAAATACAAACTGGTTAATCCGCCGGCTGAATGCCCGATTAAAATTTGTGGTTCATATTTCAGAAATACCGTTTGAATAAAGCCGGCGTATTGAGGAACATTGAATTCGCTGCCGGACGACAAACCGTGGGCCGGAGCATCAATCGCCAAAATGGTACAGCCTGATTTCTGTAAAAACGGAAACAGAGGTTCCCAGCGTGAGGCATTGCTTTCCCAGCCGTGTGCTAACAGTATTTTGGTTTCGTTACCTTGCCATTTATAAATCGGGAAATGGTAACTGTCTGATGAAATGATTTCAATTTCAGCTTTCTTTAAAATTTCGGGAATTGATTCCGGCTTCAGCTTTCCGGCACGGGGCTCACTGAAAAACCGGTAGGCTAATTTTGTGGCTTTCTCCGGAAAAAAATAACTCAGACAGTTAATATATAAACCAACTGTTTTTGGTATGAATGTCTTGAAAATTGTATTCATAAAAAAAACCCCGAAACCGGGGTTTGATTGTTAGATAGAAGCAAAAATGCTTTCCATTTTTTCTTTTTCTTCGGCGGCCAGCACATTATCAACCAGAATTCTTCCGCTGTGTTCGTCGGTTAGTATTTTTTTACGGGCAGCAATTTCAACCTGGGTTTGCGGTGGAATCGTAAAGAATGATCCGGCCGAGGCTCCCCGTTCGATGGAAACAACGGCTAAACCGTTTCTGACACTGTTGCGGATCCGCTGGTAAGCAGCCAACAACCGGTCTTCAATTTTTGAAGCATATTCAGCCGAAAGCTTGGTTAAATATTCTTCTTCTTTCTGTGTTTCCGACATGATGTCGCCTAATTCCGCTTTTTTATGCTCCAGATGACTTTGCTTGGTGCTTAATTTTTCCTGTGAATCGGCAACCTGTTGTTTTTTGTATTCAATAGAAGCTTTTAACTCTTTAATGTGCTTTTCATTCAGCTGAATTTCTAGTTCCTGAAATTCAATCTCTTTGGTTAAGGAGTTGAATTCTCTGTTGTTGCGTACATTTTTTTGTTGCTCGCTGTATTTTTTAATTCCCTCTTTATGGGCTTCAATAGCATTTTTTTTCGCTTTGATCTGGTCATCAATATGCTCCAAATCAGCTTTTAATTTTTCGTTACGTGCTTTTAAACCCGCTACTTCATCTTCTAAATCTTGTACTTCAAGCGGCAACTCGCCTCTTACGTTTCTGATTTCATCAATTCTTGAGTCGATTAACTGCAAGTCATAGAGTGCTCTTAACTTCTCTTCTACACTCATTTCTTTTACGTTTGTCATAATCTAAAAGTACTTAACTGGATTTGTATTTTGTTCTGATAAAATGATGGCAAAATTAGGAAATTTTTTGATAAGAAAATCAACAATATAGTTTTTTGTGTACCGCTCGCTTTCATAATGACCGATATCCGCCAAAAGCAATTGATTTTCAGCCTCATAAAATTGATGGTATTTCAGGTCGGCGGTTAAAAAAGCATTGGCTCCCAGTTGCTTAGCCCGGCTGATGGCAAAACTGCCTGAACCTCCTAAAACGGCCACTTTTTTTATTTTTTTATTTAAAAAAGAACTGTGCCTGATGCTTTGGCAGTGCATTTTTTCTTTCACAAACATTAGAAAATCGCTTTCACTCATCTCGTTTTCCAGCTCACCGATCATCCCTAAACCGATATTCTGATGTTGGTTTTGCAGCTCATAGATCTCATAAGCCACTTCTTCATACACATGATTTTTAAACAGAGCTTTTAAAATTTTTGATTCCAAATGCTTTTCAAAGGTGACTTCAATTTTAATTTCGTCGTTTTCCACAAATTCAAAAGGCTCACCGATTTCAGGGTTGCTGTTTTCGTTACCCATATAGGTTCCGATTCCCCTGGAATTAAAACTGCAATCTTCATAGTTGCCAATATTTCCTGCTCCGGCTTCAAACAAAGCATTCCGGAGTTTCTGATGATTTTCCGGAATGGTATATGTAATTAATTTGCGAATGAATTTTTCCTTAGGAACCAAGATCTTAGTGTTTACAAGCCCGAGTTGGTTGCAAATAATCTTATTTACGCCATTCTGATGGTTGTCTAATGCAGTGTGTACCGCATAAATGGCAATGTCGTTTTTAATGGCTTTTAGCACCACCCTCTCCACATACGTTTTTCCGGTGATCTTTTTTAAACCTGAAAATAAAATAGGGTGGAAGCAGACAATTAAATTGCAGTTCTTTTCGATGGCTTCATCTACCACATTTTCCAGGGCATCATGGCAAACCAAAATACCGTTGATTTGCTGTTCGGAATTCCCTAAAAGCAAACCGACATTGTCAAAATCTTCCGCATAAGCCAATGGAGCGAGTTCTTCTAAAGCCGGCAGAATTGATTGAAGTTTCATAGGAAGTGATTTAACCGCAAATTTAAGGAATTATTACGAATCATTCTGGCATCATCTGAAAGGCAAGATTCCGGACAACATTGGCTTATTTACGTTGTTCTAATACCCTTTTTATTTCTTTGAGCAATAGCGGAAAGGCCGGTTCTGTCATGTTATGACCGTAACCGTCCAGTTCCAGTAACCGGGTTTGTGTATGACCGTTCACCTTCATCATACGCATCAGATAGGCATTTTCTTCATAGCGACCCAGGAGTTCCAGCTCACGGTCGCCGGTAATTAATAGCAACGGAGGGGCATCGTTACGCACATGATAGAGCGGGGCTAAATCATCTACAACCGGTTTTTTGCCGTCAATTCCTCTTTCTTCCCGAATGGTAAAATGCGTGATGGTATGGCCGCTAAACGGGATTAATCCGGCTATTTTATTGGCATCTATTCCAAAACCGGCTAACCAACGTTTGTCTAAACCGACCATAGTGGCCAGGTAACCGCCGGCAGAGTGACCGGAAATAAAAAGGGCGGAAGCATCACCACCGAATGATTCGATGTTGTTGAAAGCCCAGGCCACGGCTGCTGCCGCATCTTCAATGTAGGCCGGTGATTTGATGTTGGGGTAGAACCGGTAATTTACGGCGATGACGGCAATTCCTTTATTTTTCAGAGCTTCCGGAATAGCCTTGTTGCCTTCGGTTAGTCCGCCACCGTGAAACCAGATGACCGTGGCAAAATTTTTTTGTTGGCGAGGATAATAGATATCCAGCACACATCGTTCATTGATATAAGCATCCGCCTGGTTCACCTTAGCCGGATAATAGTGCAGGTTTTCTTTAGTGGCATAATCGTTTGCCTGTGCTTTAACAGCATAAGATACTATGTAAAAGAGAAAGGCAAAAAGAATTTTTTTCATGTTACTGTCTTTAGTCTGAATGATATTGATGGATTTTTTTGGACAATCAAATGTAAAGAAGATTTTTAAGAAAGTAAGTGCGTTCGGAAGCCGTTTTTATTAAACCATTTCAGGGTGCCTGTTGAACTGATCAGAGAAAACAAGCATAAAATTTGAGTAAACACAATGTAAGTTGTCATTGTGGTCTCTTGTTTAATGATTTTAATCTTTTAATAAAGCAACAAAAGGCAGCAATTAACCTAAAATACCTATGATTAGGGATGTTTACTAAATATCGAATCATTTATTTTGTGATCAGAAAATACATTAGTAAGTTTAATCATTAAAAAAAATCAGTGGCTTATGGAAACAAAATACGGATTTACCAAAATGACCCTTGCTGAATTTGAAACATGGATAGCCAATTTGCGGGTGGGGCGAACCATTCTTAAAATCCAGCAGCATCACACCTACATTCCTGCTTACATCCATTTTTCAGGAAGCAATCATTTTGAAAGACAGCTTGCCATGAAAAACCATCATATAAATCAGAACGGCTGGCAGGATATCGGACAGCACTTTACCATTTTTCCGGACGGAACCATTCTCACCGGACGTAGTCTGGAAAAATCACCGGCCTGCATTACAAACCAAAATGCGAACGCTGTCTGTATCGAAAATTTCGGCAATTTTGATTTGGGGGCAGATGTCATGCTTCAGGCCCAGAAAGAGAGTATCATTGCTGTAACAGCGGCATTGTGTAAACGGTTTAATTTGCCGGTAAACACCCAGTCAATTGTTTATCACCACTGGTTCCGGTTAGATAACGGCTTCAGGAACAACGGAGCCGGAAACAACAAATCCTGTCCCGGAACAAACTTTTTTGGCGGAAACAAAGAGCAGGATTGTACAGCCAGTTTTTTACCTTTGGTGGAAGCAAAACTCACCGGAAGTTCAATTAAAACAGATGATACTGCCATACAAAAATATGTGGTGGTGACTGCCGGTCATTTAAATATCCGTACACAACCCAAGGCATCTGCCTCTAAGGTTACTGACAGGGATCCGGCGGTATCAGGAGCTGTTTTGCGTGTGTACGGCGAACAGAATAACTGGTATAAAATTTCCAATAGTCAATCGCATTGGGTTTCTGCTCGTTATACCGATGAGGTAAAAAGAGCCACAGTAAATGCAACGTCATTAAATGTCAGAAGTGGAGGAGGAACTAATTTCCCCAAAGTGGGAAGTGTTACCAAAGGCGAAGAGGTTTTCATCATCAAAGAAATGAATAACTGGTGTCAAATTAGCATGGAAGATCGTTGGGTAAGTAAGGATTTTTTAAACTTCTAAATTGATTAGATTTGTAAATAAGATTAAATTTTTTATAAACAAATTATATAGTTGCTCGCTCCCTACTCCTTTGGAGGAGGGTTGGGGTTGAGGTAAAACATGGAAAAACCAACGTCAAAAAAACAAGCCATCGTCATCATTCACGGAATCGGGAATCAATACCCGATGGAAACCGCCAAGGAATTTGTGGAGAATATCAAAGCGGATAACGATATTCTTTACAGCAGCCCGGATCGCGAGGCCAATTATTTTGAAACCAGGCGATTGAGCATCAGTCAAAAGAAAACGGATTTTTATGAGTTTTACTGGGCTAATTTAATTTCGGAACCTAAGTTAGGCGATTTATACAGCTGGGTTTTTCGTTTGCTGTTTATTAAAAAACCTTCTAAACGTGTTGAAGTTCTGGTTTGGACTATTCGGATCATAGTATTAGCCCTATTCATAACGTTTGGTTTTATCATTGCCAATGATTTTAATCATTTTCAGGAACAGGGTGTACCGTTTTTAAATTCCGGAATTTTTGCGGCGGTTTCATATGTTGTCCTGAAGTTTATTGTCCCGAAAATTAACTCAAAGGCGGCTCAAACGATTGGTGATGCCGTGAAATACCTCACACCGTCGCCCCAAAACATCGAATCACGCTACAAAATAAGAAAAAAAGGTATTCAGCTTCTCAAAAAGTTACACGACAAAAAGGACGAAGACGGCAATCCGCAATATGAGCGGATTGTGATTGTTGGTCACAGTTTAGGTAGTGTGGTAGCCTATGATTTAATAACCAACCTATGGCATGATTATATGTATGACTATCATCCGGAAGAATTTCCGGTGGTTCAGCCCATTCTTGATGAAATTACTTCTTTAATAAATCACAGCCATCAACATAAAGAAGAAGAATTTCCTTTGGAAATATTCAGAGAATTGCAACGAAAATTATTCAAAGAAATCAAAAACCTTAAAAACCCCTGGCTGATTTCTGATTTTATTTCCATCGGCAGTCCGCTTTGTCACGGCGATTATATTCTGACTAAAAATTTTGAAGAATTTGATAAAAAGACAAACTATCGCGAATACCCGCTTTGTCCGCCCAAGATTGAAGTGAAAAAAGAAGGAGATAAAATCGTAAAAGATTATAAGAATGCTATTTCTTTTCAGGCAAACCTGTTGGTGCATATTGATGGTAAAAGCGAAAAAAAAGCCATGCGGTTTATTAATCACAATTCGCAGTTTTCGTTTATTCAATGGACAAACATTTTTTTTCAAAATGATTTTGTAGGGGGCGAATTGAATAATTATTTCGGAAAAGGAATTCAAAATGTTCCTCTTAACGCTAACGGTAACTGGTTTAAACGGAACCTGCCTTTCTTTTCGCATACCCATTACTGGTCAAAATCACAGCAACATTCGATTAAAGAAATTTTAAAGAATATTTTTTAAGAGACAAAATCAAAACCGTTTTTGCTGTTTAAGAAGCGCTGAAAAACGTTGTGTCTTTTTCTGTGTGACAAAAAATACCTTTGCGGTTTCGAAATAAAACCAATCCCAAAACAGTAAATATTTCCCCAAATATCCCTACATTCGTAACATGATTCTCTTGCGAAAAATACTCTTTCCTTTTGCCATTATCTATGGTTTGATAACCGCCATTCGCAATTGGTTTTATGACAAAGGAATTCTAAAATCCTATTCATTTTCCATTCCAATTATCGCCGTTGGAAACCTCAGTGTCGGTGGAACCGGGAAAACACCACAAATAGAATATTTAATTCGATTGCTTTTGCCAAACCATAAAATAGCCGTTTTAAGCAGAGGCTACAAACGCAAATCATCCGGATTTTTGTTAGCAGAATATTCTTCAACAGCTGAATCATTGGGAGATGAACCTTTTCAACTACATCAAAAATTCCCAACCATACAAGTAGCTGTAGATGCCAACCGCAAGAACGGAATCGAGCAATTACTGGCTTTAGAAAATAAACCGGATGTTATTCTGTTAGACGATGCCTTTCAGCACCGAAAAGTGAAAGCCGGTTTTTATATTTTGCTCACGGCTTACAACGATTTGTATGCAGACGATTTTATACTACCCACCGGAAATTTACGGGAAAGCAGGCGTGGAGCCAGAAGAGCAAATGTAGTGGTGGTCACCAAATGTCCGCCAGCTCTTTCTGAGGCAGAGCAACATCAAATTCGTAAAAAATTAAATCTTTTAGCACATCAAGAACTTTATTTTTCGTCGATTCAATACGATGAAATTTTGTATTCCGAAAGCGAAAACCGTACTGTTGCTTCTTTAAAAAACACCGATAAACTGTTAGTGGCCGGAATCGCCAAGCCCACCCCCTTTTTCAACCATTTGCAGGATGGCAACGATGAAGAATTGGAGTTTCCTGACCACCACGATTTTACGGAAAGTGACATCCAAACCATTCAGAAAAAATCGAAAAACAAACCTATTATTACCACCGAAAAAGATTTTGTTCGCCTAAAAGGAAAAGTAAATCCGGCACAGTTATTCTATTTGCCCATTCAAAGCATGTTGCTTTTTAATGGCGAAAATTTCAATAAACAAATAAACAGTTATGTGGAACAAAGTACAGGAAACCGTTCAGTTTCTCAAAGATAAAACCAATTACACACCCGAATTCGGCATCATTCTTGGTTCCGGTTTGGGCACATTTACACAAGACATTGACATCGAATTCACCATTCCGTATTCCGAAATTCCCAACTTTCCGGTTTCTACCGTGCAAGGCCACAAAGGGGCGTTGGTGTTCGGTAAAATAGGAAATAAAAGTGTAGTTGCCATGCAGGGCCGGTTTCATTTTTATGAAGGTTATGACATGAAAACGGTGACCTTTCCGGTGCGTGTCATGAAATACGTAGGTGTTCAAAAACTTATTGTTTCCAATGCTTCCGGTGGCGTGAATCCAACTTACAAAGTAGGCGATGTGGTTGTGATCAAAGACCATATCAACTTATTTCCCGATCATCCGTTGCGGGGAGTTAATGACGAACGTTTTGGTCCGCGATTCGTCAACATGAGCGAACCGTATTCGCGAACCATGATTCAAAAAGCCAAAGAGATTGCTCAAAACATTAATGTAGAACTCAAAGACGGCATCTATTTAGGGTTGCAAGGCCCCACTTTTGAAACCCTTGCCGAATACAAAATGGTCAAAATTCTCGGTGCCGATTGCGTCGGAATGTCCACCGTGCCCGAAGTTATTGTGGCCCGTCATATGGAAGTAGATTGCCTCGGGATCTCGGTGATTACCGATATGGGCGATGAAGAGAATATTGATGAGGTAAACCACAATGAAGTCCTCGAAGCCGCCCGAAAAGCCGAACCAAATGTTCGAAAATTAATCAAAGAATTTATCCTGAGCAATTAGACAACTTATTCGGCTATCGGGGATAATTTTTTTGTTTTCAGACTGTTTTTCTTTTAGTTCTGTTTAGATCGTCATTGTCCGGGTTGAAATTGTTGCCTGTCAGGAGTTCTTCATTTCTGTCTGAATTCGCTCAATCTGCTTTAAATGTCTTTGGATATGGCTAACATAAAACTGAAAAGTGTCTCCCAGTTTCAGACTAATTAATTTTGAGATAGAAATATTGATTCTGACCTTATTTAAATTTACATTTCTTGATTTAGTTAACAAGTCCAAGAGTTTGGTTTGTTGGTCAATAAATCTGTCTATCACACTTTTATCAAGCTTGGTGTTTAAAGGGTTTTTATCTTTAAAAGTATTCATTTTATTTAATTTTTCCTTTGGGAGCATGGTTCTGGCAAAGTAGCCTCCTAATAATCCGCTTTTAAATTCAATTTGACTTTTACTTTTTGAGTTTTGGATTTTTTGCTCAATTTCAGCTAAATAAAAATCGCCGTAAAGGTTCAAATGTTCTAAACATTCCAGAATATTCCAGGAAGTGTCATTTAGTCTCCAGGTAAGCGTGCTCAAATCATCCTTTTTCAGTTTTTCAGCCTGTTCCCTGATTTGTTCGGATTGTTCAATAAGTGATTGTATTAAATTTTCTGACAGCATATTATGTTGTATTTTTATGCAAAGGTCAAAAAAGTATTCGCCATAAACCTTGATTAAAATCAAGACTTTTTTAATCTTGATAATGTTTCGGCACTCATTCTCAAATAGTTTGCAATATACTTGTTTGGAATTTCCTGAAAAAGCTGTGGACTTCTTTTTAAAACTCTTTTGAATCTTTCTTTTGGGGAGTTTGTTAAAATGTCAATTTCGCGTTCCATTTGCTGAAGAATCAGGTTCTCTAAAATGGAGATCCATAAAATCCTGTTTGTGTCAGTTTTTAAAAAAGCCTCAACTTGTTGTTTGGTTATAACTTTAATGGTAGTTTTTTTGATTGCCTGAATGTAAAAACCGGAGGGTTTTTCTGTCAAGAAGGAGTCTAATGATACAAGTAGGTTTTCTTTATACCCGAATCGTATGATTTGTTCTTCATTATCGTTCAAAACAAAAATTCTTAAACTTCCGCTTTCAATATAATAGACATTAGTATCAATACTCCCGCTTACTTTAAGAAAGTCATTTCTGTTAATCGTGATTGTTTTCTCTGAAAGTTCAATTATTTCTTTCATTGACTTGGTATATAGTCTAGGTCAGATCAATCATCATGTTGTCTGTTTCATTTCAGGTAGTTCACCCAACTGCTGAGCAATCACCTTATAAAAATTATCCGGATTAAAAGGCTTGGTTACCACATCATTCATGCCGAAAGAAAGCAACATTTCACGGTTTTCGTTCAACGAAATAGCCGTTAAGGCAATAATAGGGAGTTGCTTGTTGAACGCTCTGATGTGTTCGGTAGCAATCGTCCCGTTGATGCCGGGAAGATGCACATCCATCAAAACCAAATCATAACCGTTGTTGCGGATCATTTCAATGGCCTCTTCGCCATTGTCGATGAGCTCACACGCAATCTCCTTGTTTTCCAGCATTTTTTTGGTAATCATCTGATTGATTTTGTTGTCTTCTACAATCAGCACTTTTTTATTGGCAAAAACGCTTTCGTCATATTGTTTTTTGACTTCTGCAAACGTTTGCTGCCCCAATTCAAAATCAACATCAAACGAAAACGTAGAGCCTATTCCTTCGGCACTGGTTAGCTTTATTTCGCCGCCTAATAAATTTACAAGCCGTTTAACAATAGCCAACCCCAGGCCGGTTCCGCCGTATTTCCGGTTAATTTCCACTGAGCCTTGTGAGAAACTTTCAAAAATAGTCTGCTGTTTCTCTAACGGAATACCTATGCCCGTATCTGAAATTTCAAAACGAATGGAAGTAAGGTCATTTTCGGTTTTCAGTATTTTAGCGGCTACATTCACTTTTCCGTTTTTGGTAAACTTCAGGGCATTATTGATGAGGTTTATAAAAATCTGCGAAAGTTTTGTCGGATCACCAATCAGATTCTCCGGGATGGCTTCATCGAGTTCCAGTTCAAAATCATTATTGTTTTTACTGGCCAGGTCTTTAAACGAATTGTGCAAATCGCTTAACAGTTGTTTGATGTTGACATTGATGCTTTCAATCTCAATGTTTTCACTTTCAACCCGGTTGATCTCTAAAATGTCGTTGATAAATGTCAACAGGTAGTCGCCCGAAAATTTAAGCGAAGTGAGGTATTGTAACTGTGATTTTTTGGGACTTTCTTCCAGCAATAAGTGCGTAATTCCGTTGATGGCGTTTAACGGAGTCCGCAGTTCATGACTCACGGTCGATAAAAACTCGGCTCTTGCTTTCGAAGCTTTTTCGGCTTTATCTTTGGCTAATTGGAGCTCATTGTTTTTATCCTGCAGCATTTTGTTTGACTGGCTTCGGATAATATTGTTTTTATACAAAGACAAGCTCAGCAACGATAAAATGGAGATCAGGGCAATGCTCAGTATGCTGATCAGTTTAGAGAATTTGTTTGCCCGTTGCTGTTCTTTATTTTCACGATCCATCTGGTCGATCGCTTTTAAACGTTCGGCTTCTTTAAAACTTAAAAAATCTTCTGTTCCGATTCTTTTACTGTTTAACTCCTGAATACTGTCTCTTATCCTCAGGTGTTGCTTCATGTATTTAAACGAATTGTCCACATCGATCATCTTTTCATACACTTCACTCAGTGTTCGGGCAACTTTGGCTTTCAGTTCTAAATTCTTATTCTTAGAGCTTAAATCCAATGCTTTATTCAGGTAATTGAGAGCAAGATTATAACGGTTGTTCTGGGCTTCGATCTGACCAATCTGGAATAAGGCTTCGGCTTTGGTTTTAAAGTGGTCTTCTTCATCTGGATTAACGATTACCGTATTTAAAATGGCTAATGCCAGCTGGTTTTCTCCTTTGGCACGGTAAACAATACCTTTTTGCAGGTTAATCATTTCTTTGGCTTCGGGAATATCGATGGTTTCATAGATTTTTTCAGCCTCTTTAAAATAGTATTCCGCTTTGGAGTACTCCTTTTTCTCAATGTAGCACAACCCTAAGTTGTAAAAAGTATATGCCTGATTGGAAGAGGGTTTCTGGCTTTTGTAGAGCGAGATACTTTTGTTGTAGGTTTGAATGGCATCGGCATATTTCTTTAATTCAAAATAAACATTCCCCAAAAAGGAATAAGCATCAGCCTGTGCCTGATAGTCCTTTTTTTCTTCTGCAAACTCGATGGCTTTTTGAATATAGTCTTGTGAACTTCTGTAGTTATTGTTCTTTTTATGAAAATTAGCTAACTCTATAAAATAATTGGTACTGTCTAATTCTTGCTCCTCATCATCTGTGGAAGATTTTGTTTGAGCGTAAAGTGTTACAGTAAGAAAAAGAGTTATAAAAGCAAAATACTTCATACCAAAAAAATGGTTATTTTTAAAGGTATAAAATTAACTATTTATTTGAAATATACCCAATTAAGTCAATAATTCTTGAAGAGTAGCCAATTTCGTTATCATACCAACCCACTACTTTAACCATTTTATCGATAACGGATGTGAGTTGAGCGTCAAAAAGACAGGAATTCCGGTTGCCGATGATATCTACCGAAACAATCGGATCCTCCGTGTAGGCCAGGATTCCCTTGAGCGTTGTCTCGGATGCCTTGAGAAAAGCAAGGTTAATTTCTTCGATCGATACCGCTCTGGAAACATAGCAGGTAATGTCGGTTAAGGAACCATCCGGAACCGGCACACGGATACCGCTGCCTCCCAGTTTGCCATCCAGTTTCGGAAAAATCTTGGTCAATGCTTTTGCAGCCCCGGTGGTGGTGGGTACAATAGATTGTGAGGCTCCTCTGGCCCGGCGTAAATCCTTGTGCGGTTGATCATGTAAACTCTGGTCTGTTGTATAGGAGTGTACTGTAGTGATATAGGCTTGCTCGATTCCGCATAATTCATCAATTATTTTAATCATCGGAGCCGCATTGTTGGTCGTGCAACTTGCATTCGAAATAATAACCTCCGTGCCATCTAAGATGGTTTCGTTTACCCCTAAAACAACTGTCTTTATCCGGTCATCTTCCGGTGGAGCAGAGAGAATCACTTTTTGGGCTCCGGCGGTAATGTGTTGTTGAGCTTCCTCGTAGGTTTTAAATTTTCCGGTACTTTCAATCACAATATCAATTGATTGCCAGTTCAGATCGGTTATGTTTTTTTTTCTGAAAAACGAAAATGATTTTCCGTCCACATAAAGATGCTCATCATCAAAAGTTACGTCATTTGGCAAAACACCGTGAATACTGTCATACTTTAACAGATGAGCCATTGTTCTTGTGTCGGCAATATCGTTTACGGCTACCACTTCAATGGTTGGATGATTGAGCAATAAGCGAAATAAATTTCTTCCGATCCGGCCAAAACCGTTGATGGCGATTTTTGTTTTCAAGTTTCAGGTTTCAGGTTTCAGGTTTCACAAATGAACCTGAAACGATTTATTAAAGTATATGTTTTTGAGCATGATAAGATGAACGAACAAGAGCTCCGCTTTCTACATGACGGAAACCCAGTTCTTTTCCGATGTCTTCGTATTTTTTAAATTGTTCCGGAGTAATAAATTCTTTTACCGGTAAATGTTTCTTACTGGGTTGCAGGTACTGACCAATCGTAACGATATCTACCTGTACAGCACGAAGATCTTTCATGGTTTGAATGACTTCTTCTTCGGTTTCGCCCAATCCCAGCATGATGCCGGATTTGGTTCTGCGGATTCCTTTTTCTTTTAAGTAACGTAAAACCTCTAAACTACGGTCATATTTTGCTTGGATACGGACTTCACGGGTTAACCGGCGAACGGTTTCCATATTGTGTGAAACGACTTCCGGATTGGCTTCAATAATCCGGTCGATATTTCTTTCTACTCCCTGAAAATCGGGAATAAGGGTTTCTAACGTGGTTTCCGGATTCATCCGCCGGATAGCTAAGATGGTTTCATACCAGATAATGGAGCCCATATCTTTGATGTCGTCTCTGTCAACACTCGTTATCACAGCGTGTTTGATGTTCATCAGTTTGATGGAGCGGGCTACTTTTTCGGGTTCATCCCAATCAACGGTTTCCGGTCTTCCGGTTTTTACGCCGCAAAATCCACAGGAACGGGTGCAGATATTGCCGAGAATCATAAAGGTCGCTGTTCCTTCACCCCAGCATTCGCCCATGTTCGGGCAACTTCCGGAGGTACAGATTGTATTTAATTTGTATTTGTCAACTAATCCGCGTAGTTCGGTGTATTTTTGTCCGGTCGGCAGTTTTACCCGCAACCATTTTGGTTTTCCGATGGGGGGTTGAACGCTATCTAAAACAGTATCCATAGTTGCATTTTTAGAATTGCAAAGATAGAAAAGATTGGGTAATTAAGCGGTGATTTAACTTAAATTGAACAATTCTGTGTGCCGCTAAGGTTTGATAAAACAATCAGAACTACCTTCGCTGAATAATTTCGGCTAATAATTTTTTTGCCCTCAGCAATTTTACTTTTACGTTACTTAACGGTTCCTCTAATTGTTCGGCAATTTCCTGGTAGCTCATTTCCTGAAAATAGCGAAGCTGGATGACTTCCTGGTAGTGGGGTTTCAACTCTTTAATGTAGGCCAGCAGCCGGGACAGGTTTTGTTCGGTAATAAGTTTGTCTTCTGCCGACGGTGTGGTATCTGCTACATTATAAGCCTGATGATCTTCCTCGTCGGTAATGTCCACAAAAAGCGATGTTTTCTTTTTGCGAAGCATGTCGATGTGCACATTTTTGGCAATGGCAATCAACCAGGTGTTAAATTGAAATTCAGGGTTGTAGTTGGCTATTTTGTCAAATGCTTTTGAAAAAGTTTCTATGGTTATGTCTTCGGCATCTGTTTCGTTCTCCGTTCTTTTCAGCATAAAGCCATAAACTTCGTTCCAATACATATCCAATAAAGATGTAAAGGCAGCCTGGTCACCATTAGTAGCTTTTTCTATGATTTTTTTTATTTCCAATGGACAGGCTTTGAAAAAATATTTGCAAAAAAGACATTCAAATGCGTAAAAATAAGGGAAATTTCCATCACGGGAAACCAATAGATAACATCTTTTTCGTTTAACTTATGAGCGGCATAGCCTAATGTTGTCCAGGTAAACATATAACGGAATACAACAACCGGCAAAACAATCAGCCATTGGTGTTGAAAAGCGAGTAAGATAACGGCAAGCAACAGGAAGATAAACTGCGAGAAGAAGAATAATCCCAGTTGAAAACGGTCAAAAGCCCTGTAATAGGTTGCCGTGGAAACATGTCTTCGTTTTTGCTCAAACCATTCTTTAAAACGGGTTTTCGGCATTGAATAAGTAAAACTTTCTCTGGAAAAACAGACCGTAGTATTTTCTTTATTCGCAGCCTGATTGATGAATAAGTCATCATCACCGGAACGCAATTTCATGTGTTCAATAAATCCGTTTACACGGAAAAACTCCTCGCGTTTGTAAGCTAAATTTCTGCCGACACCCATGTAAGGTTTACCGGTTTTTGCCCAACCGAAGTATTGTGTAGCTGTTAAAAGGGTTTCAAAACGGATAAGCTTATTCAGAAATGAATGCGGTATTTTTTCGTATGCTCCGTATCCCAACACAATGGTCTTTTTAAGGGTAAAATTTGAGCTCATTTCTTTAAGCCATTCTTTTGAAGCCGGATAGCAGTCGGCATCAGTAAAAAGCAGGTATTCGTTTTTAGCGGCTTTTATCCCAAGTGTAAGGGCAAATTTTTTATTCCCCCAAAAGGCTTCGTTGTTCTGAACTTTAACCAGTTTGATGTTGGAATACTGTTTTTCGAATTCTTCAAAAAGTTCTAAGGTGTTGTCTGAAGACGAATCGTCTATGAGCACAATTTCAAAATCAGGATAGTTCTGTTCCGCCAGTAAGGGGACGAATTTTTGAACGTTTTCGGCTTCGTTTTTCGCACAGACAATCACCGAAACCGGAATGCGTTTCGGGGTACTGCCTTGCGTTTTGGCAAAGGCAAATTTCCCGAAAATTACGATATAGTATAGGAATTGAATGACCGTTGCACTAATCAAACCATAGAACAATATGTCGAACATAGTGTGTTACTGATTTTATGAATGAGAAGGTTCTGAACAGTCTTTCATCTGTTCGGGGGTTTTTCCGCAAAAACTACAGTTTTCACCGTCTTTATTTAAAAACGGACTTTGGCTGGCACAGGTTCCGGAAAATTTTCCGTCTTTCTTAGCCCAAATTTTAATGGCAATCCCTGCCATCGCTACCGCAAGCAATCCGATTGTAAGTAAGATCAATTTCATCGTTCAATTGAATTTTTTTGAACAACAAAGGTACAAAAAAGAGTTTGTTTAACAGATTGATATTGCAGATTATTTAACCGTTCTTAAAAAAGGGATGTTTTAAATGATATTGACTTCGGCTTCGATAAAAATGCCGAAAATTGCTGAAACGGTCTGTTGAATATCTTTGGCAACCGCCAGAATTTCCTGTCCGGTTGCGTGGCCATAGTTTACTAAAACCAAGGCCTGGTTTTTGTGAATTCCCGCATCACCAAAGCGTTTTCCTTTAAACCCGGCTTGTTCAATAAGCCAACCGGCAGGTACTTTTACTTCTTTGTCTGATACAGTGTAATGGGGCATATCCGGAAATTTTTGCTTAATTTTTTCAAAATCACTTTTCAAAATGACCGGGTTTTTAAAGAAGCTGCCACTGTTTCCCAGTTCTTTAGGGTCGGGTAATTTGCTTTGTCTGATTGCAATAACGGCGTTGCTGATATCTTTTAACGTGGGTTCGCTGATGTGTTGTTTTTCTAGTTCGGCTTCAATGGCTCCATAAGAGGTATTGAGTTTATGGTTGCGTTTGGTCAGTTTAAAAACAACGGAAGTGATGATGAATTCGTCTTTCACTTCGTTTTTAAAAATGCTCTCACGATAGCCGAATTTGCATTTTTCATTGGTAAAGACCAACAATTCCTGTGTTTCAATATGCATGGCTTCGCACAATACGAAGGTATCTTTAATTTCTACGCCGTAAGCTCCAATGTTTTGAATTGGGGTGGTGCCCACATTACCCGGAATAAGCGAAAGGTTTTCTAATCCGCCAAAGTCTTGTTCTATGGTCCACAACACAAAGGCATGCCAGTTTTCACCGGCCTGACTTTCTACCCACACATAATCATCATTTTCGTCAATGATTTTTTTTCCTTTTAAATCTAAGTGAATAACCAGGGCATCAATATCCTGTGTAAGCAACATATTGCTGCCGCCGCCTAAAATAAATTTTTTGGAAGTTGGGTATTGTTGCAGGACTTCAGTTAGTTCATCGACCGATTGAACCGTAACGAATTCTTTGGCTCTGGCCTCTATGCCAAAGGTGTTATAATTTTTTAACGAAAAGTTAGTGTGAATCTGCATGACGGAAAGTTATTCAACTGTTTCTAAGGCCCTGTTTAAAAAGTCATTTAAAGGTTTTAAAACAATGAGTTTTTGCGTAATTTTTTTGGCAAAATCGGTTTCATTAAAAAGGTCATCACTTATTTTTTGACTGGCTGTAAAGCTTTTTAACTTTAAAAAGTCAATGGCGGGATGGTTCGGCTCATAATCTTTGGGGGCTTTTTTCAACACGTTTGCTTCCTCGCGATCCAAGGCTCCAAATTCTTTTTGAAACGTTTTGTCTGAAGAAATTTTTTCTAAATCGTCATAAAAATAGGCAATTTCTTTCCGTACTTTTTTCAGATCGTCCGGTTCCGGACAATATAGCCCTCCGGCAATAAAGCTGCATCCCTTTTCATAATGAATGTAATAACCCGGAGCATTTTTGCAGTTTTTATTTGTTGACAGCCAGATACCCATATTGCTTTTATAGGGTGATTTGTCTTTGGAAAAACGAATGTCACGGTTGATTCTGAACATACAGTTTTTTACTTCCAGGTTGGCCAAAGAAGTGTCTAACGGTTTCATTTCCTGAAGAACGGAGGCAATGATTTGCTGGTATTCTTTTTTAAAAAGCTCGTAACGTTTTTTGTTTTCGTGAAACCATTCTTTGTTGTTGTTATTTTTTAAGTCCTCTATAAACAGTAGTGCATCTTTTGTTGCCATAATATTTTCTTTGTGTGAGAATCAGTCAAATTTCCGAAAATTTCACCACAAATCTATGACAATACTTTTAATAATTTAGTATAGAGTTCTTCTTTGTTCAGGGGTTTGATGATAATTTCCTCCATGCCAATTTCTGAGGGCTTAATGCTGCTCATGTAGTTATCACCTGTGAGGGCAACAAAAGGAATATTTGCCCAACCGTTTGCCGTATTTTTTAATTCTTTTGAAAAATCAATTCCGGAACCGTCCGGTAGTTGCAGATCGGTAATGATCAAATCAACGGTCTGTGTTTTTAAAAACTCTCTCAGTGAATTGCAGGTGTTGAATTCTTTTACGCTAAAATGGATTTCTTTCAGCAATTTAGATAAGATGGCCATCACAATTGGGTCATCATCCAGAATAGCTACTGTCAGCGATTTGTTTTTAAATCGGTTGATTAATTTGCTTTGATTCGATTGCAGGGAAAGTGTGAATTCTTCTACCCAGATAAAGAACGAAATTTCAGTTCCTTTGTTCAGCTCGCTTTTAACGGTTATCTCGCCGTCATATAATTCGATAATCTCTTTACATAAATTCAGGCCCAACCCGGCACCAAAACTAATCTGCTTGCCGGAGGATTCACTCTGGTAATATTTGTCAAAAATATTTTTCAGATCTTGTTCCGGAATACCAATGCCGGTATCCTGAATAGTGACTTCTAGCTTTACTTTTGAATTTAGACCGGATGCTTTTGCATCAACCGTAATGCTTCCCTGGTCGGTAAATTTAATGGCATTGCCTATGATATTGTAAAATAACTGATGGAGTTTTCCGGTGTCTATTAAAACTACCCTGTTTAAATCAGGATGTAAATTTGCCTGAATACGGATCTTTTTATCTTCTGCAAGCGACTGTAAGGAATGAACAACCAAATTTATCTCTTCGAACAATGTAGCTTTGGCGTTATATGCCACAATTTTTTTGTACTCATTTTTTGAAAAATCTAAGATTTGATTGGCCGTAATCAGTAATGAATCGGAAGTAAAATGCAATGAATTGACGGTGGACTTTAATGTTTCGTCTTTGTTCTCGGTTTTCAGTTTGTTGGCATAGTTTGAAATGATGTTCAGCGGGGCTCTCATTTCATGACTGATCATTCCGATCAAGCGGTTTTTAAAATCGAGGTTTTTTTCGGCATTTTGTTTTGCCTGCGAAAGTTTCTTTTCATACGTGTAAGCAATACGGGTGAAAAGCAATAATAAAACAGTGGCCAGCCCCATTAAAACCAATAAAGTAAGGATGGTTTTATTTCTTACCTGTGTACTTAAATTATATTGGCGGAGTATGTTTTTTTGTTTTGCTTCATTGAGGGTTTGGGCAGAGTTGGTATAAAACTGTATGATTTCCTGACCGTTGTCAATTATCTTCTTGTTAATGATCATTAGTTTTCGGTCTTTTTGCTTTACATCGGTATAACGTTTTTGCAGTCTTGAGAATTGATTGGCATAATGACGATCGGTTGTTAAAAACGCATTTTTTAACTGTGTTTCAATGTTGCCTGATTTTTCTTCATCGCCGTAGATCATTTTGATATGAAGATGAAGTTCTTCTCTTTTTACATCATATTTTCCGGCGATGGCGTTGCCGATTCGGGCAAGTATGCCTCTTTTAACCACATCGTCTGATATTTTGATACTGTCATAAGTAATGGTTTTTAGAACCTTGTTGAAGTCATATTTTTCCAGCGGATAATTACCGAACGGAATCTCGCTGACAGGCGTTATGCCTTGCCGCATGATAGAGTCCAGCTCTCTTTTTAAAAAGGCAATTTCCTTTTCGGCAGATAATTTAGAACGCACAATATCTTTAAAATTCAGTTCTTTTTTAGAAGTATAATTCAGACTGTCTAAATAAACAGTCATGCTGTCGATAGAATTTCTGTAATTTTCTAAACTGGTTTTTTTAGCGTTGTAAATGTATTCGTTAAAGTGATTTTGAGCGTCAAAATAATGCTTGGTAGCCTTGTTGGACAGTGACAGAATTACATTTGGATTGCTGACGGTAGATATAACATCAAATAGTTTCTTCTCATTCACATGATGGTTATGCCATGTTCTGAAAATCAGGACCTGAATAATGATGATGGAAACCAAAAGCGAAATGTGAATAAATCTACGTTTTCTAAATGGCAGTTTTTTCATTTTACTAAAAATTTGTTTGGATTGTAAAATTTTTAGCATGTTTTTCAATTTCAAGTTGAGGAAATTGAAAATTAGCAGTTTAAGTCTTGGCAAGAGTTGGTTTGGAGATGCCAAAAGTAAGAAAAAAGACAGGCTGTTTGTATGAAGAAGCTTATTTTTAGAGAATTGTCACTACTTGTTTTAATTCATTAGAGAAAATGAAGTGATTTAACGGATAGGGATTCGTTTTGATAAATGTTTGGTTTTTTACGGGCAGGATAAAAATGATTTAACGTGTTATAAATGAAATAATTTGTAACTCTGATGGGTCATTTTTACAATTTTTTCGGTCCGGTCCGGATGGGTGTCGGAAATAAATAATTGTCCGAACTCGTCATGGTTAACCATTTCTACAATTTTTGCGACCCTGGTTTCATCCAGTTTATCAAAAATATCATCCAACAGTAAGATGGGTTTTTGTCCGCTTTGCTTTTTTAAAAATTCAAACTGAGCCAGTTTTAAAGCAATCAGAAATGATTTCTGCTGGCCCTGCGAACCAAATTTTTTAATGGGATGTCCGTTGATGCCGAATGATAAATCATCTTTGTGGATGCCTACACTGGTGTATTGCAGGGCTCTGTCTTTTGAGATGCTTTCCTCCAAAAGTGTCATAAGCTCTTTTTCAAAAAGATGACTTTCATAAACCAGTTGAACTTCTTCGGCCGAATCTGTGATGGTTTGATGATGTTTGTTAAAAATAGGCAGAAACGTCTCGCTGAATGTTTTTCGTTTTTCAAAAATAGATTGGCCTAATTCATTCAGTTGTTCGTTGTAGATTTGTAAAGTGTCTCTTTCAAATGTCTGGTTTAAAGCAAAATACTTCAGTAAGGCATTGCGTTGCACAATGATTTTTTGATACTGGATGAGCTCATTCAGGTAAACCGGGTTTAATTGTGAGATAACACTGTCTATAAACTTTCGTCGGGTTTCGCTTCCTTCCGTAATTAAATCGGTATCGGCGGGAGAGATGATCACTAATGGGATAAAGCCGAGGTGTTCGGAAAACTTATCATATATTTTACCGTTTCTTTTCAGGACTTTTTTTAACCCTTTTTTAAAACTACAGACAATTTGCTCCGTTCGTTCCTTTTTTTCAAATTCACCGTCGATGACAAAAAAATCTTCTCCGTGTTTGATGTTTTGAATGGCCGTAGGGTTAAAATAACTTTTTCCGTAAGCCAGGTGATAAATTGCATCGAGCACATTGGTTTTGCCAACACCGTTCTTGCCGACAAAACAATTTATCTTGCTGTCAAACTCAAACTGAGCTTCAGTAAAATTTTTATAATTAAAAAGCGAAATTTGTTTTAAAAACAAAGTGAATTAATTTAAGGTTTCAGTAAATTTCTTTTTTTGTCTTGCAAAAATAAACGGTTTTAAAGGAATAAATACCGGGTTAGAGGCAAACACGTAAAAAATATTCAAAAATATCCCGAAAAATGACTTTTAAATATGAATAAAAATTTTATTTTTGCGGCTCATTAAATTAAATATAAATGGCAACATACAATAAAAGAGGATTTAAAGCACCCAAACCAAAAGAAGCTGAAGATATTGAAGACAACGTAGATATTGATGTTAAAGACAGTACTACAGCTGAAGTTTTTAACACCTTGGATGTTGGAGCTTCCAGAGCAGAAGAATGGGTTGTTAGAAATCAGAAAATTATTTTTGGCGTAGTTGGTGCAATTGCATTTGTTACGGTTGGATACCTTTTATATCAAAAGTTTGTAGTAGAGCCAAAAGAGCTGGAAGCGGCAGATGAAATGTTTGTGGCTCAGCAGCATTTTCAAAAAGCAGTTGATGCCACAACTGCTCAGGATAGTTTGTTTAACCTGGCGTTAAACGGAGCTGAAGGGAAATTTGGTTTTGTTAAAATTGCGGAAGAGTATTCCGGTACGGATGCCGGAAATTTAGCCAATTATTATGCCGGAATTGCTTATTTGAATACCGGAAAAAATACAGAAGCCATCACTCATTTAGATAAATTTTCTTCGGATGATTTGATTTTGAGTACGTTGGCAAAAGGAGCTATCGGGGATGCTTTTGCTCAAAAGAATCAGTTGAAGGAAGCGTTGGATTATTATAAAAAAGCGGCTGAAATGAATGAAAATGATTTGACAACACCGCGATTTTTGTTAAAGGCAGGTCAGACGGCTTATTCGTTAGGGCAAAAAGCCGAGGCGTTAAAGTTCTTTACCCAGATTAAGGAAAAATATGAATCAGCCCCTGAGGCGAGAAATATAGACGGATTAATCGGAATGGCTCAGTAAATTATGGCAACCGAAAATAGAAATTTATCACAGTACGATAAAAATACACTCCCAAACGTTAGCCGGCTTTCGTTTGGGATTGTTGTTTCTGAATGGAATGAAACGATAACCGAAGGACTTTTTCAAGGAGCTTCGGATACGTTGTTAGACTGCAACGTGAAACCTGAAAACATTATCCGTTGGAATGTTCCCGGAAGTTTTGAGTTGATTTACGGTTGCAAAAAAATGATGGATACATTTCCTGATTTAGCCGGAATCATAGCTGTTGGCAGTGTGATTCAGGGCGAAACCAAGCATTTTGATTTTGTGTGCGAAGGTGTTACGCAGGGAATCAAAGATCTAAATCTTTTGGGAAAAATGCCGGTTATTTTTTGCGTTCTTACTGACAATAACATGCAGCAATCACTCGACAGAAGCGGTGGAAAACACGGTAACAAAGGCGTTGAGGCTGCTGTGGCGGCAATTAAGATGACTGCTTTATAAAAGATTTAACAAAGTTTACGCTCTGAGCCAAGGTCTGTGTGATTTTGGCTTTTTTTACACCTGTAAGGCTTGAAAGCCTGACCGGTATAAAACTAACAAAACTTTCACACGGTTATATTTTCTAGTCATTTCAGAATTCATTAACTTTGAATGATAATAGTAAAAACATGCTGAAAAGATCATTATTTAAATTGCCTAAAAACAAAAGTTTTAATTACACTCCCCGTTATTACGAAGGAAAGGAGTCGGGCAATTTATATGATTTTGATTCTAAGTTTCATAAAAATCGTGAATCCGTAAATTACAACGACTACCGGTCGCACTGGAATGAGGCCAGAAAGGAAAGCAGACACCGCGGGAACCGCGAAGTGAATTTCCGGTTAATTGTGATTGTGCTGGTCTTGGTGTTGTTGTTTTTATTTGTTATCGATTTCGATTTATCCATATTTAGCAAAAGATAATGTCGAGTGTCATTCAATTACTTCCCGATCACGTAGCCAATCAGATTGCCGCCGGTGAGGTCGTTCAGCGACCGGCATCTGTGGTGAAAGAATTGCTTGAAAATGCCGTTGATGCCAAGGCCACTGATATTAAACTGATTGTAAAAGATGCCGGCAGGTCTCTTATTCAGGTTGTAGATAACGGGCAGGGCATGAGTGTTACTGATGCCCGTATGTGTTTTGAACGACATGCTACCTCAAAAATCCGTCATGCGGAAGATCTGTTCTCGCTTTATACAAAGGGTTTCAGAGGCGAAGCACTCGCTTCTATTGCTGCGATTGCTCATGTGGAACTCAAAACAAGACTGGAAAATGACGAGTTGGGCACCCATATTGTCATAGAAGGAAGTAAGTTTAGGTCACAGGATCCTTCCGTATTGCCAAAAGGCACGTCGTTTGCCGTAAAAAATTTATTTTTTAATATTCCGGCACGACGAAATTTTCTGAAGTCCGAAACAGTGGAGCATCGTCATATTGTAGATGAATTTCAGCGGGTTGCACTGGCACATCCCGGCATATATTTTACATTTATTCACAACGGCAGTGAAATGTTTAATCTGCCACCCTCCAATTTAAGGCAGCGGATTGTGGCGATGTTTTCGGGTAAAACAAATGAAAAGCTGGTGCCTGTTTCTGAAGAAACCGAGATTGTAAGCGTAAAAGGCTTTGTATCTAAACCCGAATTTTCTAAAAAAAGCCGTAGTGAGCAATTCTTTTTTGTCAACAACCGCTTCATTAAAAGCGGCTATTTACACCATGCCGTTATGGCCGCTTACGAAGGTTTGCTGAAAGAGGGTATGCAACCCGGTTATTTTATTTACCTGGATGTTCCGCCGAATACCATTGATATCAATATTCATCCGACTAAAACGGAAATTAAGTTTGATGATGAACAGGCTTTGTATGCCATATTGCGTTCTACCGTTAAACACAGTTTGGGACAATTTAATGTGGCTCCGGTTTTGGATTTTGAACGCGATCCGAATTTGGATACACCTTATCATTACCAGGAAAAAGAAGCTTCAATGCCTTTAATTCAGGTAGATGCTAATTTTAATCCGTTTGCCGATGATAAGCCGGTAAAATCTTCTTCAGGCACCGACTATCGGGAAAGAAAGACAGAAACAGCCAACTGGGAAAGTCTGTACGTGGGGCTGAAAAATGATACACAGGAAATTGAAAACAGCACATTCGAAGAGGAAGAAGCGGTTACGAGCTCACTGTTCAGTGATAATGACATTGAAGAAACCAAAAACCGAACCTATCAGATTCATAAAAAATATATTGTAAGTTCCATTAAGTCCGGTATGATGGTTATTGACCAGCAGCGGGCTCATCAGCGGATTTTGTATGAGCAGTATTTAAAATACATGACGGTCAAGCAGGCTTCCAGTCAGCAATTGCTTTTTCCGCTTGAACTGTATTTTTCCGTGAATGAAATTCATTTGATCCGGGATTTGAAAACGTCGCTGGAAAATACCGGGTTTGTTTTTGATTCCATTGAACAGGATAAACTCATAATTTCCGGTATTCCGGTTTTGGTTACGGAAAGTGAGGTATCCATTGTTTTGGAGGAATTGATTAATGATTTGCAAAATGGAATACCGGACAGCAGCTTCAGTTTAAATGACAGCATTGCCAAATCGATGGCCAGAAGTTTGGCCGTGCGGACCGGAACTTATTTAACGGAGAAAGAACAGGAAAATATTGTGAACGGATTGTTTGCCTGCAAAGAACCGGATGTTTCGCCTTTTAATAAACCCACTTTCATCACCATTAGCGTAGATGATTTAGATAAAAAATTTGCCCTATGATGCGAATGACCGAAACCGTTAAGCAATTGCTTATTATCAATATTTTATTTTATATTGGCTCCAATACAATTGCTCCTGCGGCCTACGATTATCTGGCTTTGCATTATCCGCTGAGCGAGGGTTTCAGATGGTGGCAGCCTCTGACACACATGTTTATGCACGCCCAAGTGCCACATCTGACACATATTTTCTTTAATATGTTCGGCTTAGTCATGTTTGGTTCAGCCTTGGAACATTTCTGGGGTTGGAAAAAATTTCTATTTTTTTATATTTCCTGCGGGTTAGGAGCGGCTTTACTACACATGGGAATGACCTACTATGAGATTCATTCACTGCTGTCGCAGTTGTCTGACTTGAATTTATCTGATATCGATGTAAATTATTTGTTAAGCACAAATCATGTCAAACATTTTGATACAGATGGCAAAATCGTAGCCGGGCAGTTGAATGATATTTTAGGACGTGTAAATGCAAGTCAGGAGCAGTATAATATTATAGCAAAAGCAGCAGCAGAATATCAATCTACCGCTGTTGGAGCTTCGGGAGCTTTGTATGGCATTTTAGCTGCATTTGCCTTCATGTTTCCCAATGCCGAACTGATGATGATTTTTATTCCTATTCCAATCAAAGCAAAATATTTTGTTCCGGTGTTGGTTGCATTCGATTTATTTATGGGGATACAAGGCGGTTCGATTTTTGGCGGGGGAGGCGGTATTGCTCATTTTGCTCATGTAGGTGGAGCTCTTACCGGATTTTTGATGATGCTGATGTGGCGGAACAATAAGTTTAACCATACAAGGTGGAATTGATTTAATAAAAGGTAAATGGTAAAAAGTAAAAAGGATGAGTATTATAGATGAAATAAAACAGCAATACCGAATGGGGGGTGTAACGGAAAAGTTAATCTACCTCAATGTGTTTTTGTTTGCTGTTCCTTGGATTTTAACCGGGGTTTTGTCTCTTTTTGGAGTTGGTTTCAGTTATACACACTACATCAGTTTGTCTTCTGATCCGGCTGATTTGTTGTGGAAACCGTGGTCGGTTTTAACGTATGCTTTTTTTCATGCGGATTTTTTTCATATCTTGTTTAATCTGATTGTATTGAATTTTGCCGGACGGTTGTTCCTCACTTTTTTTACCCAGAAACAATTGCTGAGTCTCTATTTGATGGGAGCCGTTTTTTCAGGAGTCATTTTTATCATCAGCTATTTGGTTTTTCCGGCTTTGATTAATAGAAATGCAGTGTTAATCGGAGCTTCCGGAGCTATCATGGCTGTAGTTTTTGCCACGACGACTTATGCTCCTTACATGCAGATTCGTTTGTTATTGATTGGAACAGTGAAACTTTGGCACATTGCCCTGTTTTATTTAATTATCGACCTGATTAGTTTGTCTTTTAGCAATGTTGGCGGACATATAGCTCACTTGGGCGGGGCTTTGTTCGGGTATTTATACAGTCGTCAGCTAAAAAACGGTACCGATATCACAAAAGCGTTTACTTCTTTTGTTGATGGGTTGGTGAATTTATTCAGAGGAAGAAAATCGGCTCCGTTTAAAAAGGTGCATAAAAATGAAGCCTATGCCAAGCCGAAGCCTGTGACGAAAGATAAAACCCAGCAACAGATTGATGAAATTTTAGATAAAATCAGTAAATCGGGATATGACAGTTTAACAAAAGAGGAGAAGGAGTTTTTGTTTAAGGCCGGGAAGCGGTAGGGTTGAAAAGTTTCAGGTTACGTGTTTCAGGTTGTTGAACTTGTTTAAAACGGATTTTGTACCCGATTGTAACAGAAGGCATTTTACAGGATGGACGTACATTTTTCGGGCTTTGAAAATGTCGGCAAGACAAAAAAGATTTAAGATTTTTGATTTTGAGATTGGGGATTTATGGAATGTTTAACAGCATTGAATGAAAAAGTTGGGTTGGTTTAATAAAGTGGTGTTCTTTTTTAATATAGTGCTTACTGTATTAACGTTTGTTGCTTATATTTTACCTTTTTTAGCTCCTAAGCTGTTTCCTATTCTTTCTGTTTTGACGCTTTTTTTGCCGTTGATGCTTATTTTAAACCTGCTGTTTTTCGGTTATTGGCTCATTCAGTTAAAACGCCAGCTGTTATTGTCGGGAATCGTATTGCTGCTGGGTATTACGTTTGTAAATAAGTTTTATAAATTTTCTGGAACCAATTTGCCCAAAGAGGAGAATGATTTTGTGGTGATGAGTTATAACGTCCGGCTATTTAATTTATACGATTGGATTGATCGCGACGTGAGTACACCCATTTCTTCTTTTGTCAAAGAACAGACACCGGATATTTTATGTATACAGGAATATTCAAAACGACATGAGGTTGATTTTAGGGTCTATAAGCATAAATATATTTTCATAGAAGGCAAAAATACGAAGTTAGGACAAGCCATTTTTTCCAAATACCCGATTGTGAACGAAGGGGTTATTCCGTTCCCTAATTCAACTAATAATGCTGTCTATGCTGATATTAAGCGGGGGAAAGATACGATACGGGTGTATAGTATGCATTTGCAGTCCATCAAAATTACGCCCGATGTTCATGAAATAGATGAAAATATTCAGGGAGTTTCTCAGGATCAGTCAAAGCGAATGTTCCGCAGAATGAGTACCTCGTTCAAATCACAACAGCATCAGGCTGAAATAATCAAGCGGCACAAGGCTGATTGCCCGTATCCCATCATTATCTGCGGAGATTTGAATAACAGTCCGTTCTCATTTGTTTACCGGAGTGTAAAAGGGGATCTGAATGATGCATTTGAAGAAGCAGGTTCCGGTTTTGGAGCGACCTATAGTTTTAAATATTATCCGGCCAGAATAGATTATATATTTACGGACAAAAAATTTAAAGTAAAGCAATTTAATGCTTTTCCGGATTTTAAAAACTCAGATCACTTTCCAATCGTTACCCGGTTGGCCTTTGAAAAAGAAAAATAAATATTACAACGCCTGATTTTTAAGGTAGTCTAAGGCATACCTGCCTTCGTTGAACAGTAAATCCAAAACGCTGAGGTTATTTAAAAAACCGTGCTTTTCACCAAAAACCTGGGTGTAGGGTTCGCATTGCGTCCGGTCTTTTTTGCCGTTGGCCAAAAAACGGAAATCGGTCATGTTATTTACTTCATGAAAGTATTCTGTAGTTTGTTCAGGTGTAACAGAGAGACCTAAGCATTGGTTTAAGATGTCAAAAACTTCCAGATTCAGATCCATCAGAAAGGTATATTTTTTGCTGAAAACCGGAGCGATATCATCTTCAAAATATTCAAAAAAAGGCGAAGTTCTGTAGGCTGCTTCCAGCGATTTAAAATGCTGTTTCTGCCAGTTGAACTCCGGTTCAATTTTTACATCCTTATATTTCTGATGTGCAATCCGGGTATGTTTAATCGGAATATTGAGCAACTGAATGCCGTTCGGACTGTAGATATACATCCTGTTGCGGTTAGTTTGTTTCTGGAAGTTGTCTTCCATTTCAAATACCACTGCTTCAGCCTGAACCATGGCGGCATAATGACTGATAGAAGGGAAGTAGGTTGGGTGAACGAGAACCTTCATTGTTTATGATTCCGCATTTTTTTTCTTTCTTTTACGGTAGAAGTCATAACCAAACCAACCGGCTAAAAGGACAACAAAATAAATGAAATATGATACCGGTTCGCCATTACCGCCTACAGTAGTAAACAGCCTGTTCCAACGGATTTTGTCAATGGCTTTGCTCCAGGGAATATTCTGATCTAAACTCATCCAGATGAACACCGGTTTGCCCACAATGTGATCGGCCGGCACATAGCCCCAATACCGGCTGTCTTCGGAGTTATGACGGTTGTCTCCCATCATCCAGTAATAATCCATTTTAAATGTATAGTCTTTGGCAATTTTTCCGTTTATTCTGATTTCATCACCGTTTACCTGTAAATCATTCTTTTCATAATCGGTAATGATCATTCTATAAAAGGGTAGTGTTTCTTTATTTAGTACAACTGTTTTTCCTGCTTGCGGGATATAAACAGGTCCGTAATTATCGGTATTCCAGTTTTTGGTGTGGGGAAAAACACTGGTTGTACCTTCGTTGTCAATTCGTTTGGTGACCGATTTTACAATCGGATTATTTCTCAACCGGGCAGCGTTTTCATCTGTCAGGGCAAAAAAAGTATATGAATTTTGCGAATTAACTCTGATTCCGTCAGTAATCTGTAGTTCATTGTAAATATAATCCGGATTAAATTGGGAACCATCCGTTTCAACATCATATGAATATTGTACCTTCTGACGGTCATGCATCGGAAGTATTTTTCCGTTTACATAAACGTCTCCGTTTTTAATTTGAAGGCTGTCACCGGGAATTCCAAGACAGCGTTTCACATAATTTGATTTTTTATCCAGCGGCTTATCTACTCTTTTACCGGACCGGTCTCTGAACTGATATACCGTATCGATAGGCCAGTTGAATACAACAATATCGTTTCGTTTAATATCCTCTATACCCGGAAAACGGAACGAGGGCAATTGTGGCCGGCTCAGATAGGATTTTGTCTTCACCAGAGGTATGGTATCATGCACCATCGGCAGTCCGACCGCAGTGGTTGGTGTTCTGGCACCGTAATGAAATTTGCTCACAAACAGAAAGTCACCGACCAACAATGATTTTTCTAAGGAAGATGTTGGAATGACAAACGGTTGCATAACATACGTGTGAACGGTGGTGGCTACTACAATTGCAAAAAGAATTGAACTGATAAAGTCTGCTGTAGCATTTTTAGGGTGCAGTGAACGCTCTTTAATGTGTTGAACATCCTGCGTATAATTGATATAGTAGATGTATAACCCCAAAGTAACAACTCCTAAAACGGTGTCTAACTGCGAGTTTTTACCAAAACTCCGCAACGTTTCTACCCAGATAACGGGGAACATAATCAGGTTGACAATCGGAATAAACAGTAAAAATGTCCACCACCAGGGACGGTTGATAATTTTCATCAAAATAACCGCATTGTATATCGGAACGGCTGCTTCCCACGATTTTCTGCCTGCTTTCTGATATAGTTTCCATGTCCCCAGATAATGTATGATCTGTATGACCAGAAAGAAAATAAACCACTGATATAATGTCATTTTTATTATTTTTATTTCACTTTGCCTGTTGAAGGAAAAGCCGGATTCTTAAATTAGTTTTTCAAATTTACAAAACGTTACCGATTTAACGTTTTTTTATCGTATTACAGTAATGATTTATGTTAGGTCCAAAACGTCTTTCATCGTAAAAACACCGGTTTTGCCAATAATCCACTCAGCCGCAATCACGGCACCGAAAGCAAAACCGTCGCGACTGTGAGCCGTGTGTTTGATTTCAATCGTATCTACTTCAGATTGGTAAAAAACAGTGTGTGTGCCGGGAACGGCATCGATTCTTTTTACATCGATAAATAAATCATCCGCTTTGGGGTTTTCAATACTCCAATTGTTTTTATCGGTGTGATTTAGGATAGCATTAGCCAAAGAAATAGCTGTTCCACTGGGTTTGTCTAATTTTTGAGTGTGATGAATTTCTTCCATCGAAACATGGTACTGGCTGAATTTTGTCATCATTTTAGCCAGATAATCATTTAACTCAAAAAATAAATTAACGCCCAGACTGAAGTTGGATCCATAGATAAAGGCCGCATTTTTTTCCCGGCAAAGGCTGACCATTTTGTGATAGTCCTGCAACCATCCGGTTGTACCGGAAACAACCGGAATTCCGTTTTCGAGACAGGTTGTGATATTGTTTACGGCCGAATCAGGGACGCTGAAGTCGATAGCAACATCGGCATTTTTCAATCCGTCAAAAGAATCTGAACTTCCTTTTCGCAACACGATTTCGTGACCGCGTTCCAAAGCAATCCGTTCGATTACCTTTCCCATCTTTCCGTATCCTAAAAGTGCAATTTTCATTAAAATCTGTAATTCAAAGTTATGCCAATGTTGTATTTGTAGTCTATTTCATTTCTGCTTACGTCAGGTATCAGCGACAAATTGTCGTTAACGTTAAATTGCATCAGGTGAGCATCTACATTTGCGTCAATGATATTTAAGACATAAAAACCAATCATAACTGCTGTAGAAATATCGCGGTTCCGTTCAAAAGTTCTTTGGGCATTAATCAGTACGGCATCAGAATAAACACCAAAGTATTTGTCATCAGTATAACCTTCTAAACGTCTTTTATAGATGTTTCGGAATTCCCTGTATTTTTTATTATTGTCGTTATAAAAATAATACCCCACGGCTAAACCGCCATAAACGATGGGTACTTTCCAGTATTTTTTGTTGTAAACCTGTCCTAATCCGGGGATAACTGCCGAATAAAAGGCAGCTTTTGCGGGGGTTAACGGGTCAATGGGTTTGTAGGTTACAGAGTCTTTAGCAATTACGGCTTCTTCAAATTTAACCTGAGCCACGGCGATGTTCATTCCCAGAAGGAACAGTAAAATGAGTATGATTCTGGGAGTAACCACTATCCTTTGATTAAAGCAATAATTCGTTGAAAGTCTGCTTCAGATTTGAACGGGATGGTTATTTTTCCTTTTCCGTTCGCATCTATTTTGACATCAATTTTTGAGCCTAAAACAGTTCCGATTTCTTTTTTATCTGTTTCAGAAACAACAAAGGCCGAAGCTGATTTTGTGGTTCTGGCTGATTTTGGTTTTAATCCTTCCTGGTAATTTTTCACCAGGGTTTCTGTATCGCGAACGGAAAGGTTCTGGCTGATAATTTTGTGATAAATATCGGATTGAGCTTCTTCATCTTCCACATTGATGAGTGCCCGGCCGTGCCCCATTGTGATAAACCCGTCCCGGATCCCGGTTTGAATAATCGGGTCTAATTTTAACAGACGAAGGTAATTGGCAATCGTAGAACGCTTTTTACCTACTTTTTCACTCATCTGCTCCTGTGTTAACTGAATTTCGTCGATCAGACGTTGGTAAGACAGGGCTATTTCTATCGGATCTAAATCATGCCGCTGGATATTTTCCACCAAAGCCATGACCAACGATTCGTTATCATTAGCAATACGAATGTAGGCAGGAATAACAGTTAATCCGGCAATTTTAGAAGCTCTTAACCTTCGTTCACCCGAAATCAGCTGGTATTTGTTAAAATCTAATTTTCTAACCGTAATGGGTTGAATGACTCCCAATTCCTTGATAGAAGTGGCTAACTCCTGTAGTGTTTCTTCATTAAAATTACTTCTGGGTTGAAACGGGTTTATTTCGATTGCTTCAATCTCAAGCTCAATGATGTTGCCTACTACCTTATCTGCATTTTTATCATTAACCGATTTGATGTCGTTTTCCGGATCTTTCAATAAAGCCGATAATCCTCTTCCCAACGCTTGTTTTTTAGTGGCTTGTGTCATAAAATCCTAGCTGTTTTTCTTTATAATTTCTTCTGCTAAATTTAAATAATTGTTGGCTCCTTTGCTGGTTGCATCAAAATTGATGATACTTTCACCAAAGCTTGGAGCTTCACTCAGTTTTACATTTCGCTGGATAATAGTTTTAAAAACCATATCGTTAAAATGTTTCTGTACCTCTTCCACGACCTGGTTAGATAAACGCAGACGGGAGTCATACATGGTTAACAATAACCCTTCGATATCCAAATCAGGATTGTGTAGTTTTTGAACGCTTTTGATTGTGTTTAGCAGTTTTCCCAATCCTTCTAAGGCAAAATATTCACACTGAATCGGTATTACAACGCTGTCGGCGGCAGTCAGTGCATTTAAGGTCAGTAATCCCAATGATGGGGCACAGTCAATCAAAATATAGTCGTACTGATCTTTAACTGACACCAGAGCTTCCTTCAGCATATACTCACGATTTTCTTTATCAACCAGTTCAATTTCAATGGCAACCAAATCGATGTGTGCCGGAATTACATCAACGTTAGGAGCTGAGCATTGCATCACTGCTTCGGCAGGAGTGTTGCTGTGTTCCAAAACCTGATAGGAGCCGATGGAGACCGTATCTACATCTATTCCTAATCCAGAGCTGGCATTCGCTTGGGGATCAGCATCAATCAATAATACTTTTTTTTCTAAAACGCCTAAAGAAGCCGCTAAATTCACTGTGGTAGTGGTTTTGCCAACGCCTCCTTTTTGATTAGCAATTGCAATAATTTTGCCCATTGATTCTATAAAATTTGAGCCGTAAAATTACGATTATTTACGGGTTTTTCAACTTCAAGTTGTTAACAAATGTTAATTGTTTTATGCACAATTATTTAGCTTAATACAAAAGATTTACTTGTTTTTCTTTGCTTTAATCATGGCTTCCAGCATGTCCCACATTTGTTCCGGAATTTCTTCCAATAAATTAAATTGTCCGGCACCTTTTAACCATTCGCCACCATCAATGGTAATCACATCACCATTGATATAAGCTGAAAAATCGGACACTAAAAAAGCTGCTAAATTGGCTAATTCCTGGTGGTCGCCCACACGTTTGAGCGGTACTTTTTTAGCCATATCAAATTTTTCGGCTAAATCACCGGGTAATAATCTATCCCAGGCTCCTTTGGTCGGAAAAGGACCGGGAGCAATGGCATTGCTCCGGATACCGTATTTTGCCCATTCAACAGCTAAACTTCGCGTCATGGCTAACACCCCTGCTTTGGCGGTGGCACTCGGCACAACATAGGCTGAACCTGTCCAGGCATAAGTGGTTACAATATTCAGTATTGTTGCATTTTCCTGCTTGGTGTCAATCCAGTGTTTTCCGAAAGCTAAAGTGCAGTTTTTGGTTCCTTTAAGAACAATGTCGATAATCGTGTCAAACGCATTGGCTGATAATCGTTCGGTTGGTGAAATAAAGTTTCCGGCGGCATTGTTCAGCAGTACATCTGCTTTTCCGAAGGCTTTTAAAACTTCTCTGAGCATCGTTTCCACCTGCTCATAATAACGAACGTCGCACTGCAGCGGCAAACATTTGCCTCCGGTTTCTTTTTCCAGTTCAGAGGCTGTGGTTTTTAATTTATCTAAATCCCTGGAAGTTATGGCTACCTTGGCTCCTAATTCTAAGAAGTATCTGGTCATCGCTTTTCCGAGCCCGCTACCCCCTCCGGTAACCACGATTACTTTGCCTTCCAAGGCGTTGTCACGAAGCATTTTTGCTGAAAAGTTCATAGAATATGTTTTTTGTAAAGATATAAAATAGCCGCTGTTTTGAAAGTAATTTATGGTTTATGTAACAATTTTTTAGCCGTGAAATCACTCCATCTGTTCGCTTTGCCGGGTTAAGTATTAAAATGAATTCTATACAAAACAATTATACTTTCGTATATTTTGCGGTAAACGTTATAGTTTTAGTAGCCGTTCTGCTGCTTTCATCAACATTTCATCCTCTTTGGCAAAACAAAAACGGATACGTTTTAAGTCGGTTAGGTTGCCGTAAAAAACGGAAAACGGGATAGCGGCAACCCCCAATTCAGTCGCCAAACGTTTCGTAAAGTCAATATCGTTTTCTTCTGAAATGTGTTGATAAGAAACGGTTTGAAAATAAGTTCCTTCACACGGTAATAATTTGAAAGCAGTGCTTTTTAAAAGATTTTGAAAGAAATCTCTTTTTCGCCGATAAAGCTGAGCAACTTCATGAGCTTCAAAAACAGTCAGGTATTCACTGATGCAGGCTTGTGCCAGGCTGTTTACGCTAAAAACCAAATATTGATGTACTTTTTTTACTTCTTTCAGTAGCTTATCGGGAGCAATCAGGTAACCGATTTTCCATCCGGTCAGGTGCAGTGTTTTTCCGAAAGAGGAAACAATTAAACTTCTTTCCTTTAATTTTTCTCTGGTATTGATAGAAATATGCTTGTTTTCAAATGTAATGAACTCATAGACTTCATCCGACAAAATCAATAAATCAGGATAATTTCCGATAATTTTTTCCAGTTGTATAAAATCATTTTCAGTCCAGATTTTTCCCGACGGATTGTGCGGGTTATTCAAAATCAGCATTCGGGTTTTGGGAGTCAGGTGTTGGCTTATTTTCTCAAAATCCGGTGTATAATCTTCTTTTAATGCAATCCGGATCGGTTTGGCGTTGCTCAACAGAACAGGCATTTCATAACAGTCATAACTCGGGTCGAGTATGATAACTTCATCTTGCGGTTGTACAAAAGCCTGTATAGCAGCAAAAATGGCTTCTGTTGCCCCGGCAGTTATTAAAATTTCAGTTGCAGGATTTATTTTTCGTTGATAATGATCCTGCGTAAGCTGACCGATTTTTTCCAGTAAAGGCGGATAACCGGTCATCGGAGCATATTGATGGATATCAGTTTTGGCTAAACGAGCCACAATTTCCGTCATTCGCACATCAATCGGGAAATTCGGAAAACCCTGCGAGAGATTGATTGCTTGATAATCGGCTGCCATTTTCGACATCACCGTGAAAATACTAATTGGTGTGTTCGGAAGTTTTAACATGAATTTTGTTTTTTACCATATAAGCCATATAAGTTTGGAGTACTTGAAAACTTATATGGTTAAATTTAATCATTTTTCTTTACAAAGTTCCGTTTTAAAAGCGAATAGACTACAGAATCCCAAAATTTTCCGTTCCAATACTCATTTTCCAAAAAATGAGCTTCCTTTACAAAACCGTTTTTTTCTAAAACGATTCCGGACGCATGATTTTCTGGATCAATCACGGCTTCAACGGAGTGAAAATTCAATACGGTAAAACCATAATCCAACACCATATTGATGGCTTCACTTACAATGCCCTGACCCTGAAATTCCGGCAACAGCATATAGCCGATTTCTGAACGGTAATTTTCCGGCTGAATACGGTAGTGCCCAATGAGTCCTAACAATTTCGGATTCCCTTTTAAGGTGATTGCCCAATTGATTCCGGTATTATGCTCAATTTTTTCGGTGATCATCGCAATGTGTTCCAATGCCATTTCGGGCGAAGTCACCAACGGTCGCGGAATAAACTTCATCGTTTCGGGATTGCCGCGGAGTTCCATGACTTCATTAACATCATCCACAGTAACTGCCCGCAACAACAAACGACTGGATTCGAGGATGGGGAAGGGGTTAAAGGAGAGGGTGAGCATTTTTTTTGTTTTTTGTAAAGGTAATAAACCTGACAGGTTTTTGAAACCTGTCAGGTTTAAATCCCCAAGAATGACTCAATAGCAAAACAATCCACTTTTTCACTATGAATATTTTTAAAATTTTCTTTACCATTAAATTGTTCAATTACTTTTTCTCTTTGAAGTTTTGTTGGCTTGTCTGAAACACAAGTTAGGTAAGAACTCCAAGGATATTCTAACGGATGCTCACATATTTTGTGGTGAACAGGATTATTATGAATGTATGCAATAACATTTTGAAAATAGATGTCATAATTTATTTGCTTTCTTCTAAAAGGTCTTTCGAACAAAGCTCCGTGGCGATTATATCTTTTATTAAAAGCTTTGGTATAAGCATTAAATAAATTTGAAAATGTTTGTGAAGGCAAGACTTTCTTCGCTGAAGTAATTTCTTCAATTTCTTTAATTCTAACTAAAAAGTGGAAATGATTTTTCATTAAACACCAAGCATAAGTTTCTGCAATAGGATTAACGTGTTCGTCGTAAAGATTAAGAAAATGCTGGTAGTTGGATTTTTCTTTGAAGAGAATATCGCTATTAATTCCTCTGTTATATATATGGTAATATTTACCATGCTTTAATGGTTGAATCATATCTGTATGGCTTTTAAATTGTGGTGCTAATATAAGAAAAAGTTCCTAGTTTGAAACCTGACAGGTTTTTAAAACCTGTCAGGTTTCGTAACCACTTCACGGTGTTCTTTTTTCATAGAAACCATTTTTTGCAAAGTAGCTACTGTTTTACTGTTTGGCTTTAATGTGACAACTTGTTTCATAATGATAAAAGGTATTTATTTTTTTATGTGTGCAAAAACTATTTCAAATGTCTTGTAATTATGGTGTTACACTTGCTTTTTATCCTTCTTTACAGAAATAATTTCAACAACTTTGAGTTCTTCTGCAAATAATTCAATCAAATTCTTTAACGTTTTAACCGCTTTTGTCTGCTCGTTTATTTTGATGGTGATTGTTGTCATCACTTTTGAGTTGTAATATACAAGTTAGGGATTTTTTGATTTGAATATTAAAATTTGATTATTC